>Ga0207703_10000142_pt1 | contig 84567 bp, 78 predicted proteins | sample KBSSwiS12_FD_184304 | JGI IMG/M metagenome (GOLD analysis project Ga0207703, IMG submission 184304) | Switchgrass rhizosphere microbial communities from Kellogg Biological Station, Michigan, USA - KBS Switchgrass S1-2 (SPAdes) (version 2) | ecosystem: Host-associated > Plants > Roots >...
GCGCTTCCTTGATGTGGTCTTCACGAACCTTGAAACCTGCGATCGCCTTGTCGGCGAGGAGACGCACCGCGCTCGCAAGAATCCCGATCGACTGCAGAAGATTGAGGCCGATCACCGGCAGCATCAACCCGTCGAGCGCGAAATAGTGAAGTGAGATATCGGCCTTCAGAAAGCCGTTGAGCGCAGGCAGGGTCAGCTCGACCAGCGCCAGCGCAACCAGCATCGCGATGCTTGCGAGCAGGATCGATTCGCCGATGAACTGGGTGATGAGCTGCTGCCGGGTCGCGCCGAGCACCTTGCGCAGCGCCACTTCCCGGGCACGCTGGGTGGCGCGAGCAGTGGCGAGGTTGGTGAAGTTCACGCACGCCATGCCGAGGATCAGCACCGCGATGATGGCGAAGGTGATGATCGTGCCCGGGTCATTGCCCGGCCGCATCCCGGCCGCCTGCGCCTCGCCGAGATGGATGTCGCGGACATTGACCAGCTTCCAGTCCTGGTCGTCGCCGGCATTGTGTTTCCGTGTGCCGTCATCCTCGTCGGGGATGTTGCGCTTCTCCCAGGCCGGGAGCGCTGCGTTGATCGTGTTTACGTCGGTGCCGGGGCGGAGCCGGACGAAATAGCTGCCGCCCTCGCTGTTCCAGCTGGTGAGCGCTGTCGGAGACTTGGCGAAAAAGACCTGGGGATCGAATCGCGCGACCATGTTCAACGCCAGCGACGTGTTCTTCGGCAGATCGCGATAGACGCCGGTGACGCGGTAGTCAGCCATCATGTCGCCGGCGGCGAGGGTCACTGTCTTGCCGATGGGATTGCCCGCGCCGAACAATTTCTTCGCCTCGGTCTCGTTGAGCGCCAGCGAATGCGGATCGTCGAGCGCGTGGACTGGATCGCCATAGAGGAAGGGCAGCTGGAGCAACGTGAACAGGGGGCCATCGGAAAGCACGCCGTCCTCGATCGTCGAAGGCTGGCCATCCTTGACGATGACGGCATTGACGCCCTTGACGTAGATCGCCTGTTCGACCTGCGGAAAATCCTTTTTGAGCGCGACGCCCGAGGCGAAGCTGGTCAGTTGCAGCTTCATCTCCTCGCCGCCTTCCTTGGTGGCGTGGTAGAAATCCTGCAGCTCGAAGGTGCGGTCTGCGTTGGGCAGCCAGCTATCATAGCTGAATTCGTAGCGGACGAAGCCGAGGATCAGCAGGCACGCAGCGATGCCGAGCGCGAGCCCGGCGATATTGATCGCTGCATAAGCCCGGTTCTTGGCGAGAGCGCGGACGCCGACGGTCATGTAATTGCGCCACATGGCGTGTCTCCTCGGAAGTATCTGGCGTCAGGCGGCGCGGCGATGCTGTTGCAGGATGCGGCCGTCGAGCATGTTGACGACGCGGCTGGCATAATCGGCATGGGCGGGCGAATGGGTGACCATCACGATCGTCGAGCCCTCGGCGTTCAGCTGCTGCAGCATCCGCATCACCTCCTCGCCGTGATTGGTGTCGAGGTTGCCGGTCGGCTCGTCCGCGAGGATCAGCTTTGGCTCGGCGACCAGCGCGCGGGCGACGGCGACGCGCTGCTGCTGCCCGCCCGAGAGCTGGCTCGGCCGGTGGCGGGCGCGGTGGGCGATGCCGACCCGGTCCATCACCATATCGGTGCGGCGCTTGCGCTCGGCGGCGGGGACGTCGTGATAGAGCAGAGCAAGCTCGACATTCTCGCGCACCGACAGTTCGTCGACGAGATTGAAGCTCTGGAAGATGAAACCGATATTCGCCTTGCGGAACTCGGCCAGCTTGTTCTCGCCAAGCCCGGCAACCTCGGTGCCGTTGAATACATAGGAACCGCCCGAGGGGCTATCGAGCATCCCCATCAGGTTGAGCAAAGTCGATTTGCCGCAGCCCGACGGGCCCATCACAGCGACGAACTCGCCGTCGGCGATGTCGAGGTCGATCGCGTCGAGCGCGGTCGTCTCGATCGTGTCGGTGCGGTAAGTCCGCGAAAGCGCGCGCATCTCGAGCATGTTCAGTCCTTTGCTGTAAGGTCGAGCCGGTCCTTGTCGGCGAAACCGGTATAAGGTGAGGTGATGACGCGCTCGCCCGGGTCGAGCCCTTCGAGCACCTCGATTGAATCGGGATTGCGGCGGCCGAGCCTGACCTGGCGCTTCACTGCGCTCTTGCCGTCGGGCGAGACCACGAACACCCAGTTGCCGCCGGTCTCGTTATAAAAGGCGCCGGCGGGGATCAGCCGGGCAGGGGCGGGGTCACCGAGCGTCAGCTTCGCCTGAAGCGTCTGGCCGCGCTGAATATTGGTCGGCTCGCTGTCGGTGAATTGCAGGTCGACCTGGAACTGGCCGTTCTGGACCTGTGGATAGATTTTGGTGACCTTGGCGGCGTAGAGCTTGCCGCCCCAGTCGATGCTCGCCTTTTGGCCAAGCTGGACCCGGCCGAGATAGAATTCGTCGACCCCAGCCATCAGCTTGTTGTGGCCGGGACTGTCGATCTGGCCGATCCTTTCGCCCCGCTGGAGCGACTGGCCGATCTGGATCGAGAAGCCCGAAAGCTGCCCGGCGACCGGCGCGCGCAGATTGAGCGCGTCGAGATTGGCGCGGGCAAGCTCGAGGCTTGATTGCATTGACGCCGTCGAGGCGCGCTGTTGGGCGAGCTGGCTTGCCTGGAGCTTTTCATCGGTCGCCTGGCCGCGGCGCACCACCGCGATGTGCTGCTGCTCATATTGATATTGGTCGCGGGTATCGTTGAACTGCTTGCCGGAGACGAAACCGCGCTGCGCGAGCGGCGCTTCCAGATCATATTGGCGCTTGGCCTTCGCGGCAGCGAGCCCGGCGTCGAGCACGGCACGTTCGTTCGCAAGCCGGGTCTGGGCGAGCGCGAGCTCCTGGCTGCGCATATTGTTGATCTGCTGCTCGACCTCGGTCTGGCGGGCGAGCGTGGAAAGCTGCAGTTCGGCATTGGAGAGCACCACGATCGGCTGGCCCTTGGCGAGCATCGTGCCGTCCTCGGCGATCACCTTCTCGACCCGCCCGCCCTCGATCGCATCGAGATAGACGGTGAGGAGCGGTGTGACGCGGGCGCGCAAGGGGATGAAATCCTCGAAAGTGCCGGTGCGCACAGGCGAGATCGTCAGCCGGTCTGCGGCAACGGTCTGCGAGCCGGCGCGCGGCGCGAAATACCAGAAAGCGACGAGGATGATCAGCAGGCCGGCGACGCCGAGCGCGATCTTGGTGCGCCGGGGCATGCGCCGCGTCTCCACCACGCGGTCCATCCCGCTGCCGGTAACGGGGCGGTCGCCCTTCTCATCCATCATGCGCACGACGCTCATCGGCTTTCCCCTGACGGGATCCTGCTCAGCAAGCCGCGTGCCAGTCGAGATGCTGGACAGGCTCATCCGCAAACGCTCCCCCATTGTCCGGTTCCGGACACTGACGTTCGGAACCGGACGCGGATTCGGTTCATGCGACCAGTCCGGGGACAAGGGTCGCCGCGTTGGCGAGCGGCGTCGTCGCGGCGATGGTCAGGCAGATCATCGCTGCGAAAGCGCCGACGACACTGACGAATTGAGTCTTCCAGCTGCTGTTCATGACATGGTTTCCTTTTCATGCCGGTTGGCAATCTCCTGTTCAGCATGGGCCATGCCAAATGGCGAAATTGGCGGATTTGCGGGGTGTTCGCCAAACCTGCCCGAGACTGGCACGGAAATTGACTGTCCGATTCCGCACGCTGGATGTACGGGAGCGGTCAATGGGGAAGACGGCGGAATTCGACCTTTGTGTGGTGGTCGACGACGATGAGGATATCCTCACCGCGGCGCGGCTGTTGCTGCGCGGTCTATTCACCGATGTGGTCACGGCGCGCGCGCCCGATGAGGCGATCGCGGCGATCGCTGGCAGATCGGCCGATGTCGTGCTGCTCGACGCCAATTTCGCGCGTGGCGCGACCGATGCGGCTGAGGGCCTGGCATGGCTCGACCGGCTGCTCGCGATCGACCCCGACCTCATCGTGGTGATGATCACCGCCCATGCTGGCGTGAACGTCGCGGTCGAGGCGATGAAGCGCGGCGCGACCGACTTCGTCTCCAAGCCGTGGTCGAACGAGCGGCTGCTGGCGACGGTTCGTACCGCGGCATCGCTCCGCCGTTCGCGCCGCGCGGTCGCGGTCGAGAAGGCGCGGGTGGTGGCGATCACGGATCCTGCGCCCGGCGCCAATACGCCGCTGATCGGCAAGTCGCCCGCCATGGCGCGGGTCCATTCGCTGATCGCCCGCGCCGCGCCGACCGAAGCCAATGTGCTGGTGCTCGGCGAGAACGGCACCGGCAAGGAGCTGGTCGCGCGCGCGCTGCACAATCAGTCGCTCCGCGCGAAACAGCCGATGCTGACGGTCGATCTGGGCGCGATCGCAACCGAACTGATCGATTCCGAGCTGTTCGGCCATGTAAAGGGCGCCTTCACCGACGCCCGTGCCGATCGGATCGGCCGGATCCAGGCGGCGGACGGCGGCACCCTGTTCCTCGATGAGATCGGCAATCTGCCGCTCCATCTCCAGCCCAAATTGCTGACCGTGCTGGAGCAGCGCAAGGTCACGCCGGTTGGCGCCAACCGCCCGATCCCGGTCGATATCAGGGTAATCGCCGCGACCAACATGACGCCGCAGATGCTGCGCGACGATCGCCATTTCCGGCAGGATCTCCTGTTCCGCCTCAACACCGTCGAAATCGAACTGCCGCCCTTGCGCGAACGCCGGGAGGATGTCGCCGCGCTGGTCGAGCATTTCCTCGATCATTATGCACGGCGCTACAACCGGCCCGCGCCGGTGCTGAGCCCGGGCGCACGCGCTGCGCTCACCGCGCATGACTGGCCGGGCAATGTCCGTGCGCTCCGCCACGCGATTGAACGCGCGGTGATCCTCGCCGGCGATGCACCGCTCGAAGCGGAGGATTTCCCGCTCGGCATCGCGGCCCCACGGGTCGCGCCCGAGGCGGTGGTCGCGCCCACCGCGACCGAATATAATCTCGAAAAGGTCGAGCGCCGGCTGGTCGAGGAGGCGCTGAAGAAGCACGGCTACAACATCTCGATGGCGGCGACCGAACTCGGCCTGTCGCGCGCTGCGCTCTATCGGCGGATGGAGAAGCATGGGCTTTGACCGGCGCTTCACGCTGGTCCTCACGGCATGGGTGCTTGCGCTGTTCGTGGCGCTGGTCGCCTTCATCTGGGCGCTGGAGATGGCGGGGCTGGCGGCGGCGCGAATCCTGGCCGGGCTGATCGTCATCGCCATCGCCGCCGGGCTGTGGCGGCACATCGACCGGACCAATCGCACCGTTGCGCGCTTCGTCGAGGCGCTCGGGCACGGCGATTTCGCAACCCGCTTCGACGGGCGTGGCGGCGCCGGCTTCGACGCGCTGGGCAATGCCCTTAGCGGTGCGATGCGCACACTGCAGACTGAACGCGATCGTTCGGCGCGCGAGATGCGCTATCTCGAAGCGCTGGTCGACGACATGCCGGTCGCGCTGCTGACCGTCGACGCGGCGCACGGCGTCACCCCTGCCAACAAGGCAGCGCGGCGCCTGTTCAATCGTCATGAAGGGGTGCGGCCCGAGGATTTCGGCATCTATGGCGCAACGCTTGCCGCGCGGCTCGGCGACGAAGGCGAAGCACGGCAGGAGGTGCTGATCCTGCGCATGCCCGGCGGCCCACAGCGCGCGATCGTGCGCTCGGCCTCGCTCGAGCGGCTCGGCCTGCGGATCCGCGCAGTGACGGTCGAGCCGGTCCAGGGCACGCTCGATACGATCGAAATGGCCGCCCAGACCGATCTCGTCCGGGTGCTGACTCACGAGATTCTCAACTCGCTGACCCCGGTGACCTCGCTCGCCGAAACTGCAGCGACGCTGCTCGACGCGGAACCGCCCGACGTGCCCGACGCGCGCGTTGCGGTGACGACGCTGGCGCGGCGCGCCGAGGGGCTGCGCCGCTTCATCGACAGCTACCGCGCTGTGTCGCACGCCCCTGTGCTGCGCCGGCGGCGGTTCGCCGCCGGGCCGTTCGCGGCGGAACTCGCCCGGCTGTTCGCGGCGGAATGGCCCGACGTGCCACTCGCGCTCGAGGTGCAGCCGGACCTCATCCTCGATGCCGATCCCGATCTGCTTGCTCAGGTGCTGATCAACCTGCTCCGCAACGGCGCTCAGGCCGTGCTCCGGGGCGGGGGAGAACACTGGATGCGCCTCGGCTTCGCGACCGTCTCGGGCCAGGTCTGGATCGAGATCGAGGACAGCGGCAAGGGCGTGCCGGAGAATCTGCGGCGCGACATTTTCCTGCCCTTCTTCACCACGCGCGCGGAGGGAACCGGCGTCGGCCTCAACCTCGCGCGCCAGGTGGTGGTTGGCCATGGCGGCTCCATCGATATCGCCGAAGGCAGCGGCGGCGGCGCGCTGTTTCGCATCATCCTTTAGGACGATCGGAAATTACATAGGGCGATCGCAACCGGGCGCTAAGCAAGATGAGCGATCTTGCGGGGGCACCATGGGTGTTTTCCGATGGAGTCGGATTCGCCGAGGTCACAGAATTTTTCACGGCGGCAATCCGCGCATCGGGATCGGCTTATGGCCTCGGGAGAATTGATCGTCCTGATCGTACGCAATGACGCGCTGCGCAGCGCTCTGATCGCGCGCCTGTCGCTTCAGGGCGAAAGTCTCGTGACGCTCGACGTGGGCCCGCAGGACCCGGTGCTGGACCGGATTGCGCGCGCGCCGAAAATCCTCGTGGTCGATTCGGAATCGCTGGGCGATCAGCTCTCTTCGCTGGTCGACGGCGGAGGGTGGAAGCGCATCATCATCCTCGCCGATCACGCACGGCACAGCAGCTCTGGTCAGGTCTGCACCATCGATCGCCGGGAGGCGCTCGTCGCGGTCGGGCGAGAGCTCGCGCTCCAGCGTATGCCCGTACCGGCTTGATTATCTGTCAGTATTGCGGGATCAGGCCGGCGGCAAAAGCGATACGAAGCGCTTCGGGAAGGCTGCGCACGCCAAGCTTGGTCATCAGGTTCGCCCGATAAATCTCGACCGTGCGCGGGCTGATGTCGAGTTCATAAGCGATCACCTTGTTCGCGCGGCCCTCGATCAGGCCCATCAGCACATCGCGCTCGCGTGGTGAGAGCCTTTCGATCTTCGCGCTTGCCTGTTCGATCTGGGCGGCGGAGGCGCTGTCATGCTCCAGGCGTGAAAAGGCGGCGTTGATGATCCCGAGCAAGGCGCCTGCTTCATAGGGTTTCTCGATGAAATCGAGCGCGCCCGCCTTCATTGCCTGCACGGCCAGCGCGACATTGCCTTCGCCGGTGAGGATCACCGTCGCGAATTTCCCGGGCTCCGATGCGGCGAGCGCGTTGAGCACCTCGATTCCGTTCATGCCCGGCATATGGAAATCGAGCAGGAGCACGCCGCTATCGAGCGCCTTGGCATCTTCGAGAAATCCGTCACCGCTGCGAAAGCTCCGGACCGCGAGGTCGGACTGGAGCGACAACAGGCTGTGCAGCGAGGCACGAACCGCATCATCATCATCGACCAGATAGATATTGCGCATCATTCCTCAATCTCCCCTGGCGCCGGCAGGGTGAAGCGGAACCGCGCTCCCCCTTCCGGCCTGTTTTCGGCCACGAGTGTCCCGCCATGGGCCTCGACGATCCGCCTTGAGATGGAGAGGCCGATTCCCATCGCGGCCCCGCCCTTTTTCGTGGCGAAACGGGAATAGAGCTGCTCGCTCAATGCCTCCGGTAGGCCCGGTCCGTTGTCGCTCACTGAAATCTCGGTCATGTCCTCTGCGACCGCGCGCGAGGCGATGAAAATCTCCCGCTTCTTGGGCGGCTGACCGCGCAAGGCATCGACCGCGTTGCGCAGCAGATTGACGAGGACCTGCTGCACCTGGATGCGATCCGCGAAGATCAGGTCAGCTGCGGGATCAAGCTCATAGGTCAGGCGGATATCGAATTGCGCGGTCCCGAACAGGACCAGCTGGACTGCCTCGCGCACGACATGCTCAAGCGATTCGGGCCGCATTTCGCCTTCGCGCTTGGCGAGGAAATCGCGCAGCCTGCGGATAATCTCGCCCGAGCGAAGCGTCTGTTCCTCGCCGAGGCGGAGCAGATCGGCGACCTGCGCGCCATTGTCGCCCCGCGCGATCAGCGTGCGCGCCGCGGCGAGGAAATTGGCGGTGGCACTGAGCGGCTGGTTCAACTCATGCGCGAGATCGGCTGCCAGTTCGCTCATCGCGCTCTGGCGCGAGAGGTGCGCGAGTTCGGCGTTGAGCTCGCTCAGCCTTTGTTCCGCTGCCCGCCGATCCGAAACGTCACGGATCACGACGGTGAAGATGCGCTCCGCGCCCAGCCACGCCTCACCGACATTCAGTTCGGCCGGAAACAGCGAGCCATCCGCGCGTCGGCCAGTCAGTTCGTGCGTGTTGTCGTTCGCGCCGGGCGCACGGACCAGATGCGGGTTGATCGAGCCGTCATGTCCCGCGACAATCAGGTCAGGGATCATGAGCTTGACGTTGCTGCCGATCGCCGTCTCGCTGTCGAAACCGAACATCCGCTCGGCGGCGGCGCTGAAGCTCCGGATCGTGCCGGCATGATCGAGGACGATTGTCGCGTCGGGCACGGTCTCGATGATCGATCGTAACTGCTGCGCCGCCTCGCGCTCCTTGTGCTCGGTGACGTCGATATTCGCCGCGATAACCGCTTCGAGCGCGCCGTTCGCGTCGTAAAGGCATCGCGCCGAGCCTTCGATCGTGCGGATTGTGCCATCCGCCTGCGCGAACCGATATTGAAACGCAATCCGCGGCTCGTGGTTCGCGGTGGCACGCGCGAGCGAATCCAGGATTCCCTCCGTATCCTTTGGGTCGACCAGGGCCCGCCATTGGTCGAAGGTGCTCAGGCTGCCCGGCTCAAGGCCAAGCCGCTGCTCGGAACCGGGCGACCATTCGAGCCGCCCGCTTGCTATGTCCCAGTGCGACACGCCGAGCTGCTGGGCCTCGGCGGCGATGGCGAGCCGGGTCTCGCTTTCCCGCAGCGCCTTCTCGGCGCGGACCCGGTCCGTGATATCAAGCATCTTCACCACGAGGACAGGCTCGCGATCGGCGCGCTCGAGGACTTGCGTGCGCTCGAGCACGCTGATTTCGGAGCCGTCCCGCCGGCGCTCGAGCAGTTCGCGCTCGGCGGATCCGGTAGGGCGGAGCGGCGTGTCCACGCCCTTATCGCCGTGCCGCGAATGGAGCAGCTCATATTTCTTCCGGCCGACTGCCTCCGCCGAAGACCAGCCGTAAAGCTGCTCGCAGCCATGCGACCAATGGGTGATCTCGCCGGTTGGCCGGGTGAGCGTGATGGCGGCGACGCCGAGGGCGTTGGTGACTTCCTGGAGCGCCGCCTGCTGGCTCGCGACGCGATCGACCGACAGCCAGAACAACAGGCCAATCACCAGCGCGTCGCAGAGCAGGGCGAGCATGCCGGCGCCGAGCGGCGTCATGTGCAGCACACCCTGGCCCCACCATGTGATGAATGTCGGCAGGAGTGGCAGGCTGAGGATGAGCGGCAACGTCATCCCGACAAAGGGCCGCCGGATCCGGTCGCGCGCCAGCAACACGGTCCAGCCCGCTTCCTGCCGCCAGATCAGGAAGGCCGATGCGAGCAGGATATTGATGGTCGCGGCCGGCAGGGAGGAAAGGAAGACCTCGGCGACCGGGATGTCGGCCGGTACGATCGAGAGCAGGAGGATGATCGAGAACAGTCCAAAGCAGAATGATGCGGTGGCGAGGAGGTTCGCCAGCTCGGCCCGAGCCCATTCCCGCTTCTGCGCAAGAAACAGCGCGACACCGAGAAAACTGAAAATAACGATCGAGTTGGCTACCGGCCTGCCCGGATGCTCGGCGGCCACCTGGCGCAGCTTTTCCGGGAACAGCCAAGTGTCGATGCCGGGAGAGACCCCGAAAATTTCCTCCGCAACGGCGCAAAGCGCGATGAACAACGGTATGGCGAGCAGGATCGGCGCCACGCGATACCGCTTTATGCTCGCCGCGAAGCCAGCGGCGAGAAAAGCGTAGCTCAATGCCGCCAGCGGCCACATCGGATGCCCCTGCGGATATCCCCGGGCATCGAAAGTCCGAAGTACCGGGACATCGAATGTCCATCCGGCAAAGCTGATGGCGCTAACCAACAGGGCGACCAGAACGAGCGTTAGAACGATTTTCTGTTCCGTCGATCGGTCGTTCGATGTTCGCACGCCTGTTACTGTATCCACCCTGCCGGCACCTCCTCCTGAAGCGCGCGTCTCAAGAGGCAAACGTAACAGAGTTCAAGCGGAACGCAAAATATCGATAGCCTGGAAGGGTCTTTTCAAAAAATGGAACCGAAATGAACGCATGTGTGTTTCACTAACGAGGCCGGCCCTCTTCGAGGGATCGAAGCGATGTGGCGCGTCTTTATCAAAAACATAGTGCGGGCTATCATCCGTTACAGACTTTCCAGGAGCAATATTACTTTGCGCTGCTGGATAGTAGGGGGCAGGTAATCGCTGATATTCCAATATAGCGCCGCAGTGGTGATCTGTAGAAAATCGGGAATCAAGGAGGAATGCATCGCGCTTTCCTGCTGGGGCCGCGTTGCTTCGCGTCTGTACTGATTTGGATCAGTATTTCTCCGCACGACTCGAAATCCCCCGAGGACGGGCTTCCATTTGCTGCCGCGCCGTCCCGCCGACCGGATCATGTCGCGGCCGCAGCACCGGCGCGCGCTGAAGGCGAAGCCCTGATTGCGCGACACGTGCTGTGTAATGATGTGGGTCGGCAGCGCGCAAGGAAGCGCCATGATGCTCCTCATTGGCGACCTGGTATTTGAGATGGAGCGTCGCGAGCGCGACGAGATCGGCCGGCGCACTCTCGAGAACCATATCCAGGTCCCAGATCTCGAAGCGCGGCCCGGTCGCGACCAGCAAGGCGGCGTTGCCGATCCGGCCTTGTTGCCGCATCAGTGGCGCCAGCATCATCATGCCGTCGGGCGCCAGGGTGACATGTTCGACAAACCCGAAGGCGCGGCGCTGGCGCGCATAATGCGCCTCCAGGTTCGTGCCGAGGAACACGGATCGACGATTCTCGAGATCCCATTGTTGCTGCGCCGCGAAAATCCGGTCGTAGACGACCAGGCAGGGCGATTCCTCATGCAGGCCGACAAACAGCCGGCCATCCGGCGATCGGGATATTATGGTTTCGTGGAAGTGGCGCGGCAGGACGATTTCCCCACCGGTCGTCACCTCACAGATCGCGCTGCCTATAAAGAGTTCGTCCATTCCCCAAGCTCCCCTTGCCAAGAGACCATGGTTAACGAACTTTGAAGGTCGCGGTGTAGCGCGTAAAACTACGGTGTTGGAATCGTCCCAAATCAGAGTCTGCTTCAGGCAGGGCTTGGGCGTTGTCCCAGCGTTACGGGGCGAAGATATCGGCGTCGGACGAATCCCTTAACGGGATTCTACGGCCTAGTTAACCATGGTGTCGGGGCATAGCGCTTGCGGAACGACGCCGTCGATTCGGCGACGCCCGGGAGTCAGCCGAGATGACACAGCGCGAAACGAACCTTCCCGATGCCGCCGGTGTGACATTGTTTGGCGTCGGCGGCGCCGGTGGCAACGCGGTATCCCGCCTTTTCCGCCAGCCCCAATCCGGTATGAAGATCATCTGTGCGAACACTGACGTCCAGGCGCTACGCGCGGCGCCTAGCGCGAGCCAGCTACAGCTTGGCCGCTTTCTCACAATGGGCCTGGGCGCGGGCGCAAGGCCGGAGGTTGGTCGCGCGGCCGCGCAGGAAGCATTGCCTGAAATCAGCGCGGCGCTTGATGGGTGCCGCCTGTGCTTTATCGCAGCGGGACTCGGCGGTGGCACCGGGACGGGCGCTGCACCAGTGATCGCGCGGGCCGCGCGTGAGCGCGGTATCCTGACTGTCGGCATCGCCACCAGGCCCTTTGCCTTTGAGGGCGCGCGGCGTGCCCGAACGGCGGCTGCGGGGCTGCTCCGGCTCCAGGCGAGCGTCGATGCGCTGGTCGTCGTGTGCAACGAGAATCTACTCCGTGTCGCCGGACGCGAAACGACATTTCGCCAGGCACTCGACCTTTCGGACTCGATCGTCTGCGACAGCGCATGCGATTTCGCGGCGCTGATTGCCGGGCCCGCGCTCAAGCGTGTGACGATCGCCGATATCCGCGCGATCCTGGGTTCGGGCCAGGATTCGGGCGGCAGAATGGTGATCGGGCACGGCGAACGCTGCGCGGGAAGCAACCGCGCGGCGCTCGCCGCTGAATCGGCATTGCGTAACCCGCTCCTCGAGGATGTGCCGAACGGTGCACGGCGCTTGCTGGTGACGATCGCCGGCGGCAGCGATCTCGGCCTGTTCGAGGTCGAGGAGGCGGTCGAATATCTCCGCGCGCATGTCCATGCCGGTGCCGATCTCGTCTGGGGTTCCGTGGTCGATCCAGCGCTCGAAGGGCGGGTGCGGGTCGGCATTACCGCGGCGGGCTTGCCGCCCCGCGAGCCAGTTGCCGCCGCCCCGATGCGAATGCGGTCTCCGGTGACAGCGGCACCGACGATAGCGGCGTGTAACCGGGAGCTTGCCGAGCCGGTCGAGGCGATTGCGCCCGTGCAGCCGGTCGCCATCCTGGCCGAACCGCCCCGTGCCCCGCTGATCCTGACCAGCAATTACAGCCTCGGTCTCGATATCGTCGCGGACAATCCGGTCTCGACGCGGCCGGTTCGCTCGCGGGCCCCGTCAGCAAGCCTAGTCGACCGGATTTATTTCGCGGTGCGTGCGCTCAAGGGGCATGGCGGCGCGCGGCCATCCGTGCCCGCGCGCCGTATGCCGCGCAGAATGCGGGTCGCGTGGGGCGGGCAGCACAGCCTCGTGTAACGAACGCCGCTTATAGCGTGACGCCGCGCTTCCAGATCGCGATCTCGCGCTCGCCATTGCGTTCCGCCGCGGTCTCGTCCCCCGATGCGATCCGCAGGATCGTGTCGAGCAATGCCTCCGCGACAGGCTCCACGCCCTCGCCCAGCACACGGCCGGCGTCGAAATCGATCCAGCCCGGCTTGCGCGCCGCGAGCGGGCTGTTCGAGGCGATCTTGATCGTCGGCACCGGAAAGCCGAGCGGCGTGCCGCGGCCGGTGGTGAACAGGATCACGGTCGCGCCGGCCGCGGCGAGCGCGGTCGAGGAAACCGCGTCGTTGCCGGGCGCCTCGAGCAGGGTCAGCCCGGTACGCCGCACCCGCTCGCCATAACGGCGCACATCGGTGACGATGGCGTGCCCCGCCTTCTGCACCGCGCCCAGCGATTTCTCCTCGAGCGTGGTAATCCCCCCGGCGATATTACCGGGCGATGGGTTCTCGGAAACCGGCTCGCCATGGTCGGTGAAATAGCGTTTGAAGTCGTTGACCAGCGTGCCGATGCCGTCGAACACCTGCTCGTCGGCCGCGCGCTCCATCAGCAATTGTTCGGCACCGAAAATCTCGGGGATTTCGGTCAGGATCGCGGTGCCGCCGGCGCCAGTCACCGCGTCGCTCATCCGACCGACCAGAGGATTGGCGGTCAGCCCGGAAAAGCCGTCTGACCCGCCGCATTTCACGCCGAGCACCAGCTCCGAGAGCGGCACCTCGGTCCGCTGCGTCAGCGCAACCTCCTCGACCATCGCATCGACCAGCGCCAGGCCCTCCTCGACCTCGTCCGCGGCGAATTGCGCCGCGAGGGTCCGGATCTTGCCGTGTACGGCCGGGTCGATTTCGGCGAGCAGCCGGTCGAGCTGATTAGATTCGCAGCCCAGCCCGAGCAGCAATACGCCGCCGGCATTGGGATGCGCGGCGAGCGCCGCCAGTACCGATCGCGTCCCGTCGAGATCGTCGCCAAGCTGTGAGCAGCCGAACGGATGGGTAAGGGCGTGGACGCCATCGATCCGCCCTTCATGTTTGCGGTCCGCGCGCTCGGCGATCTTCTGCGCGGTGCGGGCGACACAGCCGACGGTCGGGATCACCCAGATCTCGTTGCGCGTGCCGACGCGCCCGTCGGCGCGGCGATAGCCCTTGAAACCAGCGCGCGGCGCGGTTTCGGACGCGGCTTCCTCGTGGGGGCGCCAGGCATAGTGGGCGCTCGCCTCGAGCGCGGTCGCGACATTATGGGTGTGGACCCGGTCGCCTGGCGCGATCGCGCTGGTCGCACGGCCAATCGGGAAGCCGAATTTAAGCACCGGCTCGCCCGGCGCGATCGCGTGAAGCGCTACCTTATGGCCACGCCCGACGGCCTCATTCAGGGTCACCTCATCGTCCCCCACGCTCGCAACCGTGCCGGCGGCCAGATCATCGAGCGCGGTCGCAACGCTATCCGTTGCGGCAACGCGGAACAGGGACGGATTCATCATATCTCCAGGCTGCGCTTATTGCAGGTTCACATAGGCGCCACCATCGACCAGCAGAGCCGCCCCGGTGACATAATTGGCAAGATCGGACGCCAGGAAGACGATCGGCCCGGCCAGATCGTCCGGCTGCCCCAATCGCCCAAGCGGCACACGCCCCTCCATATAGGCTCGCTTTGCCGGATCGGCGAGATCGTCTTTGTTGATGTCGGTCAGAATGGTCCCGGGCAGCACCGAGTTGCAGCGAATGCCATGCTTGCCGAGCGCGATCGCGGCCGATTGCATCAGCGAATGCACCCCCGCCTTGGTCGGGGTGTAATGCGTCTGATATTCGCCACCGACCAGGGCCGAGATCGACGAGACCGCGATGATCGCGCCGCCATTGCCTTGCGCCACCATCTGGTTCGCTGCCGCCTGCACCATGAAATAGGCGCCGTGGAGATTGACCTGCATCGTCCGCTCGAAAACCGCGGGAGGCATATCGAGAAAGGCGTGGAACGGACAGATGCCGGCATTGTTGACGAAGATATCGATCTTGCCGAACGCCTCCACCGCCGCCGCGACGAAAGCCCTGGCGGTTTCGGCATCGGCGACATCGCCATGCACCGCGATCGCACGTCGGCCGAGCGCCTCGATCTCGGCAACGCAGGAGGCTGCCCCCGCATCGTCGCTCAGATAATTGATCGCGACATCGGCGCCGTGGCGCGCCGCGCCGATCGCCGCCGCGCGGCCGATGCCAGCCGAAGCGCCTGTGACCAATATGGTCTTTCCCTCGAGCAATCCCACCTATGTTCCTTATCTGCGCGCCCTGGTTGCGGGTTTGCGCGCCACGCCTTCAGACCAGCCGAGGTCCCGGCTGATCGCCATCGCGGTGCCGCGCACATCGTCCGACAATGCCTGCATCCGCTCGTCCGCCATATATTGCGCTGCGCTCGACACGCTCAACGCCGCGACGATCCGACCGCTCACATCGCGGATCGGTGCCGCGACACAGCGGATCAGATCCTCATTCTCTTCGAGATCGAAGGCGCGACCGACCGCGACATAGTTGCGCATGCGCTCCTCCCAGACCGCATAATCAGTCTGCGGGCCACCAGCGGCGTGATCCTCGTCGAACAATTTGCGCCAATGGCCGGCATCGTCGTCGAGCAGCAATGCCTTGCCGAGACCGGTCGAGGTAAGCGGCTGGCGATCGCCCACCCGGCTGCTGATCTCCACCCGGCGACGGCCCGGGATCTTGTCGAGATAGAGCGCGCGCTCGCTGTCGACCACGCCGAGATGGACTGTGTCCTCGGTGGCGGCGGCAAGCTGTTCGAGATGCGGGCGGGCGACCTGGACGACGTCGGTCTGCTGCTGGGCCAGGAAACCGAGCTCGAGCAGCTTCGGCCCGAAATGATAGCCGAGCCGCGGCACGAAGGTCAGATAACGCCGGTCGATCAAAGCCGTTGCGAGCCGGTGCGTGGTCGATCGCGTGAGGCCGAGTCTCGCCGCCAGATCCGCAAGCATGATCGGCCCGTCGATGACCGCGTCGATCACGTCCAGCCCGCGCAACAGGGTCTGGCTGCCCGGCTGCGATTTGACCTCGCTGGCGAAATCAGCATTTGACGGAGCGTTTCTCATCTAATAATACTCTTTCCCATATTATGGAATTTTACAAGCGACAATATCGAGACAGGGATGGGGCGCTGTGCAATCTGATCCGCCGGAGACGGCGCGACGCCGTACCAAATACTGGTACGCGGTGCCTATAGATTTGTATGAAGCTCAGCCGGCGGTCGCTGGTCGGGCACCCTCGCCTGTCATGGAGCCGGCATGACACTTCCCCGCATCAAGCATGTCCGCGCCTTCGTCGTTCGCGGCGGCGGCGCCGATTATCACGATCAGGGCGATGGCCACTGGATCGACGATCACATCGCGACCCCGATGAGTCGCTATCCCGAATATCGCCAGTCGCGGCGCAGCTTCGGCATCAATGTGCTCGGCACCCTGGTAGTGGAGATCGAGGCTGACGACGGCACGATCGGCTTCGCCGTGACGACCGGGGGCGAGCCCGCCGCCTATATCGTCGAAAAACATCTCGCTCGTTTCCTCGAAGGCCGTGATCCGCGCGACACCGAGACGATCTGGGACCAGATGTATTTCTCGACTCAATATTATGGACGCAAGGGCCTGGTGGTGAACGCCATCTCCGGTGTCGACCTTGCGCTCTGGGATCTGCTCGGCAGGTTGCGGCAGGAGCCGGTCTATCACCTGCTCGGCGGTGCGGTGCGTGACGAACTGCAATTCTATGCGACCGGCGCCCGGCCCGATCTGGCAAAGCAGATGGGGTTCATCGGCGGCAAGCTGCCGCTCCATCACGGCCCCGCCGAAGGCGAGGAAGGGCTTGCGAAGAACATCGCCGCGCTCGCTGACATGCGGGCCAAATGCGGCGATGATTTCTGGCTGATGCTCGATTGCTGGATGGCGCTCGACGTCAACTATGCGACCCGGCTGGCCCAACGCGCGCACGAGCACGGCCTCAAATGGATCGAGGAGGCGATCAGCCCCGATGATTATTGGGGCTATGCCGAACTGAAGCGCAACGTGCCGAAAGGTATGCTGGTCACCACCGGCGAGCATGAGGCGACCCGCTGGGGCTTTCGAATGCTGCTCGAAATGGATTGCTGCGACATCATCCAGCCCGATGTCGGCTGGTGCGGCGGCGTGACCGAGCTGCTCAAGATTTCGGCGCTGGCCGATGCCCATGGCAAGCTCGTCGTGCCGCACGGATCGTCAGTCTATTCCTATCATTTCGTGGTCACGCGCCATAACAGCCCGTTCGCCGAGTTCCTGATGATGGCGCCACAGGCGGACAAGGTCGTGCCAATGTTCGCGCCGCAGCTGCTCGGCGAGCCCATCCCCGAAAAGGGCCGCATCCGCGCCTCGGCGCTCGACAAACCGGGCTTTGGTGTGGAGCTCAATCGCGATATCGCGCTCCACCGACCCTATACCCATTGAGGATTCACGACTGATGAAATTGCTGCGTTACGGGCCCGTCGGCCAGGAAAAGCCAGGTTTGCTCGATGCCGAGGGACGCGTCCGCGACCTTTCGGGTCATGTCGCCGATCTTGGCGCGGCGGAGATTTCGCCTGCCGGCCTCGCAAAGCTGGCCGCGATCGACCCCGCTTCATTGCCTCTGGTCGAGGGCTCGCCGCGTTACGGCGTCCCGGTCGCGGGTACGCGCAAATTCATCGCGATCGGCCTCAACTATGCCGATCACGCCGCTGAATCGAACATGCCGATTCCCGCTGAGCCGGTCTTCTTCACCAAGGCGATTTCCTGCCTGCAGGGGCCGAACGATCCGGTGATGATTCCGCGCGGCTCGGAAAAGACCGACTGGGAAGTCGAGCTCGGTGTGATCATCGGCAGCCGCGCTTCCTATGTCACCGAGGCCGATGCGCTCGATTATGTCGCCGGCTATTGCACGATCCACGATCTCTCGGAGCGTGACTTCCAGCTCAACCGGGGCGGCACCTGGGACAAGGGCAAGGGCTGCGACACCTTCGGCCCCGTCGGCCCCTGGCTCGTTACGGCGGACGAAGTCGGCGATCCGCAGAATCTCGATATGTGGCTCGAGGTCAACGGCAAGCGCGTCCAGAACGGCAGCAGCAAGACGATGGTGTTCGGCATCGCCAAACTGGTTTCCTATGTCAGCGAGTTCCTGACGCTCGAACCCGGCGACATCATCACTACGGGCACTCCCCCGGGCGTCGGCATGGGGCAGAAGCCCGAGCCCTGGTATCTGAAGGCGGGCGATGTCGTCACGCTCGGCATCGAGAAGCTCGGCGATCAGCGCCAGCAGGTCGTCGCCTGGCATCGCGATGGAGCATCGGCGGCGTGACACTCTATGCGGGTCGATTCGAAGGGCGGACTGCGATCGTCACCGGCGGCGCGTCCGGGCTTGGCCGAGAGGTCGCCCGTCGCATCGTCGCCGAGGGCGGCCGCGTCGTGCTTTGGGATCTTCACGCGGATTGGGTGAACGAAGCGAAGGCGGGTGTCGGCGCGGTCGCTGCCATCCCCTTCGACGTTGCCGACAATGAGGCCGTGGAGCGGGCCGCAACGGACAGTATGAAGCTGCTCGGGCGGATCGATATCCTCGTAAACTCGGCGGGCATCACCGGCGCGACCGCGCCGGTCGATGCCTATCCGATCGACAGCTGGCTGAGCGTCATCGACGTCAACCTCAACGGCCTCTTCTATTGCTGCCGCGCGGTCGTGCCGCACATGGTGGCGAAAGGCTATGGCCGGATCGTCAACGTGTCTTCGGTCGCGGGCAAGGAGGGTAATCCCAACGCCTCGGCCTATTCGGCATCCAAGGCCGGAGTGATCGGCTTCACCAAATCGCTCGGCAAGGAACTGGCGACGCGCGGCGTGATCGTCAATGCGGTGACGCCCGCGACCTTCGACAGCCCCATCCTCGATCAGCTGCCGCAAAGCCAGGTCGATTACATGCTCGGCAAGATTCCGATGGGCCGGCTCGGCGAAGTCTCGGAAACCGCCGCGATGGTCTGTTTCATGGCATCGGAGGAGTGCAGCTTCACCACCGCCGCCACCTTCGACACGTCGGGGGGACGAACCACCTTCTGATCGCGGATCTTGAAACGCGGCTACCGGCAAAGGCCGGGGCGGCAAGGGGAGAGGAAAAGCATGCGGGGCCTGCCGTTCATCGATGCCCATGTCCATTTGTGGGATCTTGCGCGCGATCATTATGCATGGCTCTCGCCGCCGTTCCGCGATGCCGGCCCCAACGGCAATACCGAGGCGATTGCGCGCAATCAGCTGCTTGAACATTATCTTGCCGAGGCGGCGAACTGGAATGTCGTCGGCATCGTCCATCTCGACGCTGGCGCGGCGAACGCGCTCGCCGAGACTGACTGGCTGCAGGGCATGGCTGATGCGGTCGGGACTCGCACGCGCGGCATGCCCAATGGCATCGTCGCCAACGCCGCGCTTGACGATCCCAGCGTGGAGGCGCTGCTGGCCGATCATGCCCGGCGCCGCAACGTGCGCGGAATCCGCCATATCATCAGCTGGCACAGCGATCCGAACCGCACCTATATCCCGCGCGATATCACCCTCGATCCGGCCTGGGAGCGGGGTTTCTCGCTGCTGTCGAAATATGGCCTGTCGTTCGATCTCCAGGCTTATCCGACCCAGTTTGCCGGCCTCGCCCGGCTGGTCGAACGGCATCCCGAAACCGCCGTGATCATCGATCATGCGGGGCTCGGCGTGGACGGTGACGAGAGCTGGCGCGCACCCATGAAGGCGATGGCGGCTTTGCCCAACGTCTCGATCAAGATTTCCGGCCTGGGCTTTGTCTATCGACCATTCGAGGCAGGCGCCGTGCGGGGCCGGGTGCGTGAGACGATCGATATCTTTGGCGTCGACCGCGCGATGATGGCGAGCAATTTCCCGACCGACCGGCTGTTCGCTGATTTCGATACGACCATGGACGCGCTGGCCGAGGCGGTCAGCGATTTCAGCGAAGACGATCGCCGCGCCCTGTTCGCCCGCAACGCCAACCGCATCTACCGGCTCGGCCTGGAGGGGGCCGTAGCATGAACGCGAATCCGCTGCTTGGCGTGTTCTTCCACTGGCTCGGCGGGCTGTCCTCGGCCAGCTTCTACGTCCCCTATCGCGCGGTGAAACGCTGGTCATGGGAGATTTATTGGCTAACCGGCGGCATCTTCTCCTGGCTGCTCGCGCCCTGGTTCTTCGCCTCGATCCAGACCCATGACCTGCTCGGCGTCCTGCACGCCTCGCCGACACCGGTGATCGTCTGGCCGATCGTCTTCGGCATGCTCTGGGGATTTGGCGGCCTGACGTACGGCCTCACCATGCGCTATCTCGGCCTGTCGCTGGGCATGGCTGTGGTGCTCGGCCTGTGCACTGTATTCGGCACCCTGATCCCGCCGATCTTTCAGGGCGATTTTGCCACGAAGCTGCTCGATACGCCGAGCGGCAATATCATCCTGCTCGGCCTCGCTGTCACCATGGTCGGCATCATTGTCGTGGCCATTGCCGGTGCGCGCAAGGATGCTGCGCTCAGCGCCGAGCAAAAGGTGGAGGCCGTCGCCGAGTTCGCGTTCCACAAGGGCATCGCGGTCGCTGTCTTTTCCGGGATCATGTCGTCCTGCTTCGCCTTCGGGCTCGCGGCGGGCGAGCCGATCAAGGCACTGTCGGCCGCGGCGGGCACCGGACCGCTCTGGACCGGCCTGCCGGTACTCTGCCTCGTGATGTTCGGCGGCCTCCTGACCAACGCGGCCTGGTGCGCCTGGCTGATCGTGAAGAACCGCAGCGCCAACCAATGGACCGGCGGCGGCGCGGCGGTCGGCGCGCCGCTGCTCGTCAATTTCCTGCTCTGCGCGGTGGCGGGTACCGCCTGGTATTTCCAGTTCTTCTTCTACACGATGGGCGAGAGTCAGATGGGGCGCTTCGGCTTCTCCTCCTGGACGCTGCACATGGCGTCGATCATCATCTTCGGCACGCTTTGGGGCTTCGCCTTTCGCGAGTGGAAGGATGCCGCGCCAGGGCTGCGCCTGATGGTGTGGAGCGGCGTTGGCCTGCTGGTGCTGGCGACGATCGTCATCGGCTACGGCAACAGCCTGGCGGCTTGATATAAGCGCGCCCGTCATCGCCATGCTGCGGGCAGATAGCGCAAGAGGATGTCCGCCGACCAATGAAGGTTAGGCGCTTCGAGACCGTGCGCAACCATATTGGTGCGAGCAGGCTCAGGCCATTGATAAGTGGCGCACCCGACAGGATTCGAACCTGTGGCCTCTGCCTTCGGAGGGCAGCGCTCTATCCAGCTGAGCTACGGGTGCCTAGGGGGCAAGCGCCTAGCAAAGGCCGCAGCGCTACGCCAGCCGTTTCGATCGCGCCCGTTGATGCTTGCCCGGTTTCACCGGCTGGGCTTGATCAGTTTCACCGGCTGGAACTGCCCGAGGCCGCAGCTCGCGCCCTGGGTTATCGGCGGGTCGGTCAGCACGGTGATGGTGTCGACCGAGCAAAGCTGGCCGATCGAGGTCTTGTAGAGGAACTTCTCCTCGAAGCCGAGCTGTGGGCAGGCAAAAGGCAGCGTGTTGCGGTAGATCTTGCCGCCGCCCATGTCGAAATCGATCACGGAATCGCTCCGCACATAAGTCTGGCGGATGTTGATGGTACGGATGCAGTTTTCGGGCTTGCCGATTGGCGTCGCCTCGGGGACCTGGTTGCGGTCGCGCGCGCCGCCCGGGGCGGTTGGGGCTGCAGCGGCGGCGGCAATGGCGAGGGCGGTCAGGATCATGCGCATGGCGTGGGTCTTCCTGGGCTATGACGCAGCCCGCGTCTTGGGCGGGGGCGTCTTGGGTTTGAACGCACAAAGGTCATGAACGATGCAGCGCCAGCATTCGGGCGTGCGCGCCTTGCAGACATAGCGGCCGTGCAGGATCAGCCAGTGATGCGCATGGAGGCGAAAGGGCTGTGGCGTCGCCTTGTCGAGCTTGAGTTCGACCGCGAGCACCGTCTTGCCCGGCGCCAGCCCGGTGCGGTTGCAGACGCGGAAGATATGCGTGTCGACCGCGAAGGTCTCGGCGCCGAAGGCCGTGTTCATCACCACATTCGCGGTCTTGCGGCCGACGCCCGGCAGCGTCTCCAATGCATCGCGGTCCCGCGGCACCTCGCTGCCATAATCGGCGATCAGCTTTTCGGAGAGCGCGATGACATTCTTCGCCTTGGTGTTGAACAGCCCGATCGTCTTGATGTGCCGCTTCAGCCCCTCTTCGCCCAGCGCGACCATCTTTTCGGGGGTGTCGACCTCCTCGAACAGCAGCCGCGTCGCCTTGTTGACGCCGATATCGGTCGCCTGCGCCGACAGCGCAACGGCGACCAACAGCGTATAGGGATTGGTGTAACTGAGCTCGGTCTCGGGATGCGGGTTGTCCGCCGCCAGCCGCGCGTAGAATTCGACGATATCCGCCTTCTTCAAAATCCCGATACCTTCTTAAAGGCCCAATACGTCGCCCATCTGGTAGCGCCCGGCCGGCTTGTCCGCGAGCCAGAGCGCCGCGGTAATCGCCCCCTTTGCAAAGATCGCCCGATCCTCGGCGCGGTGGCCGATCTCGATCCGCTCGCCCGTCCCTGCGAAGATGACCTGGTGATCGCCGGCAACCGATCCGCCACGCAGCGACGCAAAGCCGATCGTCCCCTCGGCCCGTGCGCCCGTGAGCCCGGAACGGTCAGCGACCTTCACCTCGGCAAGCGGCACGCCGCGTCCCGCCGCCGCTGCCTCGCCAAGCAGCAGCGCGGTGCCGGACGGCGCATCGACCTTGTGGCGATGGTGCATCTCGACGATCTCGATATCCCAGTCGCTGTTCAGCCGGGCCGCCGCCTCGCGCACCAGCCGCGCGAGCAGCGTAACGCCGAGCGAGACATTGCCGGTTTGCAGCACCGCGACCTTCGCCGCAGCCGCGTCGATCAGCGCATGGTGGGTCGGCGAGAGGCCGGTGGTGCCGATCAGGATCGGCGTGCCGGTCGCGACGGCTGCGGCAAGGTTGGTCTCGAGCGCCGACGGCGCTGAGAAATCGACCAGCACATCCGCCGCATCGGCGAGTGCCGCCGGGTCGCCGCCAGCATCGATTCCACCGGCAAGGCTGGCGCCGAGATCGTCGAGCACAGCACCGAGCGCCTGGCCCATGCGGCCCGCGCTGCCGATGATTCCGATCGTGGTCATGCGCTTCCTCTCCGGGGACTCGAGCGATTTTCGCCATTCTGGATCACGCCCCGAATCCGTATTCAAGCCGTGCGCGGGCAGATGCCACAATGCGAGGCGATAGGACAGAGGCGTAGGTCGGCGAGCCTCGCCGGCCGTCGCCGAGCTGGGTTTGGAAGTTTGAATATCGGGCGTCATGGCATCGATCATAGCGACTCTGGCTATTGTTGCACTTTCCGCATGAACAGGCGGAGGGTAAAAAACCATCACCGATTGCACAGCAAATTGAACGTCCTTCCCCCGGCTCGCCGGAGGGAATGGCATTGCCATGAAGGACGGGGCCATGGGCATGGTGCGCCATGGGCTGGCTTGGGGGGAGGCATGTCATGACCGCAGGCACGACCATCTTGGGTCCCAATCAACTCGTCACTGGAGTCCGCGGCTGGGCCGGCTCCGATGTGGTGCTGACCGGGTCCAACGCGGCAATCGATCCGGTCACCGCGATGATCTATCTCGGCCCGCTTTCGCCGACCGACAGCGGCGGCATCTACACACTGGCGCCTAATATCAACGGGCGGTCGGTGACGACCTCGACTTTCTACGGACCGGACACCTTCGTGTTCAATCCCAGCCTGCGCGAAGGAAATATCCGCGCAGTCGGCAGTTACCAATATACCGAGAGCGGCGACGTCCGGAATTGCGGCATGGTCTATGAAGGGCCGCCCCAGGGTGGCGGAGGCTGGTCGCAGCTCGACGTGCCGAGCAGCGAAGTCGGCGGGAAGACGGTGTGGAACACCATCCCACACAGCACCATGGGCACGCTCATTGTTGGCAATTATGATCTGCTCGGCGTTCGTCTCTCCGCCAACGCGTTCATCTTCGACATCGCGACCCAACACTGGACCTTGTTCGACATCCCCGGCTGCACCCTGACCACTGCCTATGGCATCTGGCAGAATGGCATCGGCAGCACGCATTACACGATCGTCGGCGGAACGCAGGACGGGCACGGCCTGAACAAGGGTCTGGTGATCGACTATGATTCGGCCACGCGGAAGTTCAGCAATATGAAGCTCTACTCCTATCTCGATCAGCCGCAGCTCGTCACCCATTTCGAAGGCATTGTCAGCACGCCCAAGGGCTTCAACCTGGCGGGCGGTTCGACCGGATCGCTTGCCTTGTTCGCCTCGATCGAGGTCAATCCCGACGGCTCGTTCAGCGATGCGACCTGGGTGCCCTTCAGCTATCAGGGTTCGGAGATCACCACCGGGAACAGCATTTACGAGAATAGTCTGATGGGCATCTACGCGGTTTCCGGCATGGCGGGCGTGCAAAGCTATGTCGTGCCGATCGAGCCGTAGGGCCGATTGTCGTCTTGCGCGCTCTGGGGTGAATCGATTTCGTCGGAACAGCGAAAGACGGTTGCATGGCCCGATCGGCGGCGCGAGACTGCGGATAACCAGGGGGCCGCATGGACGCATTTTCCTATCTCTCGGTGCTTCTCTCGATCATCCTCGGACTGGCGATCACCCAGGTCCTTCAGGGATATCGATTGTTGCTGCTCTCTCGTGCGCGGTTGAAGCTCTATGCACCGCCGATAATCTGGTCGGCGCTGCTGGTTGTGTTCGCAACGCAGAGCTGGTGGGCGAGCTTCGGCCTCGCCGGTTTCCATGCCTGGACCTTCGCGATCTTCAGCGTGATCCTGTTGCAGGCGATGCTGCTCTACATGATGACCGCGCTCGTCTTTCCGGACATGCCGGCAGGCAGGAGGATTGATCTGCGCGCGCATTATTACCGCGAGGCGCGCCCGTTCTTCGCGATCTCGATTGCGATGCTGTGCGTCAGCATCGGCAAGGATGTGATGATCAGCGGCAAGCTGCCGACGCCCGTCAACCTCGCCTTTCATCTGTTTTTCGCGATCGTCGCGGTGATCGCGATCGTCACGCGCCGCCCGCGCTTCCACGAGATCGCCGCGCCGCTGATGGCGGCCTTCGTGATTGTCTATATCGCGCTGCTGTTCTCAAGGCTGTAGAGAGCGCCGATGCTGGATCCCACCAATATTGTCATCCTCACCGGCGCCGGCGTTTCTGCCGAAAGCGGCCTTGCGACCTTTCGCGGGCCGGGTGGCCTGTGGGAAGGGCACCGGGTGGAGGACGTCTGCACGCCCGAGGCGCTCGCGGGCGATCCTGATCTGGTGCACCGTTTCTACGATGCGCGGCGGGCCGCGCTGGCGACGGTCGAACCCAACGCGGCGCACCGCGCGCTTGCGAAGCTCGATGCCGAATGGCCGGGCGAGCTGCTGATTGTGACGCAGAATGTCGACGATCTGCATGAGCGCGCCGGGGCGAAGCGGCTGCTGCACATGCATGGCGAACTGAACTCGGCCCTGTGTGCTTCCTGCGGCGCGCGGTCGGGCTGGACCGGCGCGATGCCGCCGGGAACACTGTGTTCCGCCTGTGGGGAGCACGCGCTCAGGCCCGACATCGTGTTCTTCGGCGAGATGCCTTATGCGATGGACCGGATCGAGCGCGCTATCGCGGGGGCCGACCTGTTCGTGTCGATCGGCACCTCAGGCGCAGTGTATCCGGCCGCTGGCTTCGTCCAGACGGCGCGATACCACGGGGCAGAGACGCTCGAGATGAACCTCGAGCCATCGGCGGGGAGCGCGTATTTCGCCGAGACGCGGCTTGGGCCAGCAAGCGAACTCGTGCCCTCTTGGGTGGAAGGGCTTCTTCCTTAGTTCCTCCCCGAGCAAGCGCGGGGAGGAATTAGGGATCACTCCACCCAGTCGAGCCCCATCTCGCGATAGATGTCGCGTTCATCGTCCCAGCCGGGCTTCACCTTCACATGAAGGTAGAGATGCACCGGCTTGCCCATGATCGCACTGAGTTCGGCCCGGGCCCGCGCGCCGATCTCCTTGATCCGTGCGCCGCCCTTGCCGAGCACGATCGCGCGCTGGGTCGGGCGTTCGACCAGGATCTGCTGGCGGATCTCGACGGATCCGTCCTCGCGCTCCTTATACTGCTCGGTCTCGATCGCGCTGGCATAAGGCAGCTCGGCGTGAAGCTGCAGGTAGAGCTGCTCGCGTGTCACCTCGGAGGCGAGGCTGCGCTCGGTCGCGTCGGAGACCTGGTCTTCGGGATAATGCCATGGCCCCTCGGGCATCGCCTTTGCGAAAGCGGTCTTGAGTTCGGCAAGGCCATCGCCGGTGGTCGCGCTGATGAAGAAGGTTTCGGCGAAGTCGACAATGCCGTTCAGCCGCTCGGCATGGAGCAGCAGCTTCGCCTTGTCGGCGAGATCGACCTTGTTGAGGATCAGATATTTGGGCTCGCGGCGGTTGGCGATCGATTCGGCGATCGGGATCACCTTGGGCCCGAGCCCGCCCTTGGCGTCCACCACCAAGGCGATCACATCGGCACCCTCGGTCCCGCCCCAGGCGGCCGAGACCATCGCGCGGTCGAGCCGCCGCTTGGGTTCGAAAATGCCGGGCGTGTCGACCAGCAGCAATTGGGTATCGCCTTCGATCGCCACGCCCATCAATCGTGCGCGAGTCGTCTGCGCCTTGGGGCTGACGATGGCGACCTTCTGGCCGACCAGGGCGTTGACGAGCGTGGATTTGCCGGCATTGGGCGCGCCGAGAACGGCGACAAGCCCGCAATGGGTCTGGGTATCAGTCATGAGAAACCTCAATCAGGTGATCAACGGCGCGGGACGGGCCCGGCCGAATGGGAAACGACGCCCCTAGACGCCCGCACCGGCTTTGTCGAAATTGGGAGGTGGCCCGTCTCCGAGAAACCGGGGGCTGCGGCAAAAAGTTCGGCCAGTCTAACTTTCTCCTATTAATTAGATCGGAATTGAGACATAAAGATGGCGGACGCTGATCAGGTCGGGAGTGGGCGAGCTAATGGGGCGCGTCCGGGGTTCGGCCTGAAAATTACCAGGAGTATGTCCCATGAAGAAGTTCGTTATCCTTCCGATGATTGCCGTTGCAGCCCTCGGCCTCGCCGCCTGCAAGAAGGACGCACCTGTCGACAATTCGGCAGTCGCGAATGAGGCGATCCTGAACACCGACGCGCCGGTCGACGGCAATGTCACCGAAGAGACGCTCAACACCAGCGTCGATGGCAATGCCACCGTTGCCGACAATGCGACCGCGATCGACACCGCTTCGAACGCAACCGCAAAGTAAAGCGTCGGCGCGGTAACGCGCCGACGCCCATCCGGCATCGACGTTTTCCCCCCAAGCAGCGTCGAAGCACCGGGAGACCGCGCGTCCTGAAAAGGGCGCGCGGTTTTTGCGTGTGGCCGCCTGTGGCGCCCGCGACATTTGGTCGCGCGCCCAAGCCGGCCTGTCGCAATGCAAAGCAACGCTTTATTTCCTATCTATCGGATAGGAATTACATCAGTGAAGCCGATGCTCCCTAGCGAACGGCACAACCTCAGGCCCGGCGCACTGCGTCGGGCCGATTTTCTTGTGTCGCGCCCGCTTTTGCGCCGTTCCGAACGCGACAGGACGGCAAGCCCGATCCGTCGTCATTCTCGCGACCGGCCTGTCAGGCCGCCTGTGCCTGCCCCAGCCGCTCTTCGCTGCCGGGTTCGACGCCGCGTTCGCGTCGCTCCGCCTTGAGCGCATAGAGAGCGATGTCGGCGGTCTCGAACAGGCTCCGCGATGTCGTCCCGTCACCCGGCCAGGTGGCGACCCCGATGCTGGCGCCGACGCGGAGTATATGGCCCTCGATCTGATAGGGCGGCACGAGCGCGACCAGGATATGGTCGGCGATGGCGGCCAGGCTGATCGCCGATCCGGCCGGCACCAGGATCGCGAATTCGTCGCCGCCGATCCGCGCCGGCAGGGCACTCGCTCCGCACGCCTTGCGCAGGCGGTCAGCCACCTCGCACAGCAGCAGGTCGCCACAACCATGGCCATATTGGTCGTTGACCGGCTTGAATCCATCGAGATCGAGCAGTGCCAAGGCGAAACTCGCATCCGGGCCGGCGCGCTCGATCTCCTGTTCGAGCCGCTCGGTGAGCACGCGCCGGTTGGGCAGGCCGGTCAGCGGATCGGTATCGGCGAGCTCGCGCATCTGGCGCTGGAGCAGCAGCAGGTCGACGAGCTGCTCATGCTGCTGGAAGATCATGCGCAGCAGGAAGGCGCTCGCCACCACCAGGCTGGTGCCCGCCGCCAGATCCATCCGCTTGCCGGAGAAGAGCAGCAGCAGCGAGATCGGCAACAGGCCGATCACCAGGTTGATGATCGTCGCGCCGCGGATCGTTGAGAGGCAATAGGCGGTGGCGAGCGACCCCATCGACATGATCATCGGGTAATAGATGCGCAGCTCGGGCGGCGCGGTGAGGAAGCTCATCACGCACCAGGTGCTGCAGATCACGCCGAGCGACCCCGAAACCCAGGTTGCCGCGGTGACCATCTTCTCCGCGCTCTGCTCGTCGAGCTTCTGCTTGCTCTTCTTCGTCCAGGCGAAGAAGCGGACGAGGCAGGCAGTTCCCATCACCACCGGAATCCCCAACCGCACCCAGGCCGGCGCACCCTGGCTCGATCCGTAGATCGTGGTCGGGATCGTCAGCAACAGGGTCAGGTACAGCAGGGGAATCTGGCTCTGCAGGCGGGAGGCGCGCAACAGCTTGAAATCCGCGAGGATCGCTTCGGGAATGGGCGGAAAGGTCGTCCGCCAAAGGGCTTGAAGGGAGCTCATGGTTCAGGGTGCGTAACGATCAAGAATTACCTGCCGGTTAAGTACATCTACGGGCTTTGCAACCGCGCGCCGCCCCGAACGGAAGCAACCGAAATGGCTGGAAGGTAGGGCTTTCTTTACCGCCCTGGTTAATAGCGCGCTTACCACGCCCTATCCCAGCCAGCCTCAGCAGGAGCAGCGAATGTCCCGCGCAGCCGTCCAGCCCACCCTTCCCCAGAACGACACGCCTGCCGAACAGGCGAAGCGCGCCGCCCAGATCGCCGCCACCCGGGCGACCTATCAATGGACCACCACGGTGCCCACGCTGCCGGGCGTGCCGCTGTCCGCCACGGTGCCGTTCAACGACGAGCCGACGATCCCCTGGTTCCTGCTGCTGATCGAGGTGGGGCTGAAGATCCTCTTCAACCGCCTCGCGCTTGATCTTTCGCACAACAGCTCGAGCCTCGACAAAACCGACATCGCCCATGACGCGTCTGATCCCCGCGATCTGTCGGGCCATCTCCATCAGGTGCCGCCCGCTGCGCCGCCGCATGCCCCAGCCCGGGCGCGCACGCAGCAGATCGCTGATTCGGTCGCCGGCATCCGCGCCCATTATGCCCGCCAGCCCGGCGGCGGCCTGCTCGGCCGCATCGGCGCCGAGGTGGAGACCGGGGTCGATCTCGCCCTGAACGAAGAGCATCGCGAGACGCTCAGAAGCTATGCCGGCGAAGTGCGGGATATGGTCGCGTCGATCGATCCGACGGGCTCGGGCGCCACGGCCTCGCTGGAAGCCTATATGGCGCTGTTCGACAGCCTGCGCGTGCCCGGCATCGCCTATACTTTCCAGGAAGACGATGTCTTCGCGCGGCTGCGCGTCGCCGGGCCGAATGCGGTCCTGATCCAGGGCATCACCGCGCTGCCCACGAAATTCCCGCTCACCGAGGCGCAATATGCGGGCGTGGTCGCCGGCGACACGCTGACCGCCGCGCTCGCTGAGGGGCGCCTCTATCTGTGCGATTATGCCGAGCTGTCGACGCTCGTCCCGGGCATGTGGGATGGCCTGCAGAAATATGTCTATCAGCCGATCGCCCTGTTCGCGGTGCCGCCGGGCGGCGCTTCGCTCGTCCCGGTGGCGATCCAGTGCGGGCAGGACAGCAGCACCAATCCGATCTTCACCCCCTCGGTGATCGCGGCGGAGCAATGGGGCTGGGAAATGGCCAAGCTCGTCGTCCAGGTCGCTGACGGCAATTATCATGAGCTGGTCGCGCATCTCGCGCACACGCATCTGGTGATCGAGGCATTCGCCGTCGCCACGCGGCGCAACCTCGCGACCGTCCACCCGCTCTGGGGCCTGCTCCTTCCGCATTTCGAGGGGCTGCTCTTCATCAACAACCAGGCTGCGACCTCGCTGATCGCGGCGAACGGCCCGATCGACCATATCTTCGGCGGCACCATCACGTCGAGCCAGCTCACCGCCTCGGCGGCGCGCCTGTCCTTCGACTTCTACGCGAAGATGCTCCCCGCCGATCTCGCCGCGCGCGGCGTCGCCGATGCCACCAAGCTGCCCGATTACCCCTATCGCGACGACGCCCTCCTGGTGTGGCACGCGATCCATGACTGGGCGACGCAATATGTCGACATCTATTATGCCAATGATGCGGCCGTCACCGGCGATACCGAGCTCGCCGCCTGGACTGCCTCGCTCATGGCCGAGGGCGCGATCAAGGGCTTCAAGGCGATCACCACGCGCGATCAGCTCGCCCTGGTCTGCACCATGGTCATGTTCACCGCCAGCGCCCAGCATGCGGCGGTGAATTTCCCGCAAAAGTCGATCATGTCCTTCGCTCCGGCCGTCACCGGCGCCGGCTGGACCGCCGCGCCGACCGAGCAGGCAGGGCATAACAAGCAGGAATGGCTCGGCTATATGCCGCCGCTCACCCTCGCGCTCGAGCAGCTCGATGTGCTGTTTCTGCTGGGCTCGGTCTATTATCGCCCGCTCGGCACCTATCTCAGCAATGATTTCCCTTATCCGGAGTGGTTCCGCGATCCGGCGATCATCGGCGCCGACTGCGCCCTGCCGCGCTTTCAGGCGGCGCTGCAGGAGGTCGAAGCCAGGATCGTCGCCCGCAACGCAGAACGCCGCAGCCCGTACAGCTTCCTCCAGCCGAGCCTCATTCCGACGAGTATCAATATCTAATACCAGGTTGCAGTGATCGGAACCTATAAGCCCCTCCCCTTCAGGGGAGGGGTTGGGTGTTACGGTGACAAGCACAGTTCCTTAATTGGCCTGGAGTAGGCAATTCTTCCTCCGGGGGGGGGAATGCCGTGGTCTGGTACATTCTGTCTTTTCTGTTTTTGGCCGCGCTGGCATTTTTGCTGATGCGCTATCGACGGCAACGCTCCAACGACGAGAGCCCATCGACGGACATGGAGGCGGCTCTTCCAGACGTGCGCCGCAGACGCGATTTTCGTGAATTTGCACGCGTCGCGGAGTCGGAATCGGTATTGCCGCAGCCGGCCGAAGCATATGGTGCGCATGCGGGGGCCTCACTGCCCACCAGCATATCGGAGAGTGTTTCCGTCATATTGCGCCGACAGGTTCCACCGCGCGACGAACCGGCACGGTCATGGCTTGGCGGCTTGCCAATGTTTCCCGAAGACATTGAATGGCCTCGCGGCGTGAACCCGGAAAATCCCGATGCGGGCGAGGTGGCACTGCACTTTATTGCACAGGTCTGTTGCGCTGACCTTCCTGCCGACTTGTGGGGAGGCCTGGGGCCACGGGAGGGCTGGCTCCTGCTCTTCGTCAACGGAAACTCCGCTGACAATGAAGACAGCGGCACCTGGCGGGTCCTTCACGTTCCGGAGCTGGGTGAGGAGCGTGAGCCGCCAGCCGATATAGGCCCAATTCATGATGGAATATACACCGGCAGTACCGGATGGACGGTACGCGAATCCAGCTATCCGCGTTGGCCGGTCGACCTGGTGTGTGTGCCTAATGAATTGAGGATCGAAGAGGGCCGATCGCTTGCCGCGCCTGCGGATTTCGCTTCCATCCTCTACGAGGGGCAGCCAGTTGCGCCGGAAGGGCGCAATTCGCAGAAATTCGAACCTTTCACGTGGCGATGCGTGGTCGAGGCTCTCGACAGCACCATAGCGCATCTTCGTGAGCCGCTGCCCCCACAAGCCGCTCGCTATGCGCAACAAATGCGCCAGAAGCTCAGTGAGCCGGGCGCTTTCGAAGACATTGTTCCAGCGCTCGAAAGGCGCGAAGCAGAGTTCTGGCAAAAACATGGAGCGATCCTCAACGAGCCGGAGCCGTCCGATCTCGGCCCCGTGGAGCGGGATCGGCGAGCGAACATGCGGGCATATGCTGCAACGCGCGCTGCCGGAATTCAGGAAGTCGCCGCTCTCCTGGCCGCGAATCCGACGCCTGATGCCCTGATCGAACGGCTTGAGCAGGAGGCTGCCGATGAATGGCGCGCACAGGCTGCAAATCACCTTCAAAGCTGTCGTTCCAGCCTCGATCAGGAAGATCTCGACAGCCCGATTACGGCCGAAGACTGGGAAGCGACCAGGCAGCAGCTCACCGCTCATGATACCGAGATCTGGGCGCTTGCCTGGGGTCATAGCGAAGGCAGCGGGTTGCCGGTGACGGTCGAGCGCCGCAAGCTGTCGGTTATCGAGCCACTGGGCTCTATTCTCTCCGCCACCAGTGTAGCCGTCGCCACGCGCTACTATTTTGACCCGGGCAAGCGCGGCCTGATTCCCGCCGATATGCTTGCCACGCTTGAGGCCGGCTGGCGGCGCCTATACGAAAATCGCCCTCACCGAATGGGTGGTTATCATGACGGACTGCAATCGGATGCCCAACCCGGCCCGGCGGAAATGTTGCTGCTGATGCAGTTCGCCACCGATGATCCCATGCAATGGCTGTGGGGTGATTGCGGTGCCGTCTATTGCTTCATCCGCCCGGGTGATCTGGAGGATCGCGCCTGGGACCGCGCAGAGTTTCACCTCGAATGTCATTAGGCCGTGAACTCATGAGCCGGTGGTGCGGCGGCGCCGCGTGAGGCATGACCGGCATGGACCTCGCCGCCGAGGCGCGGCTTGTCGTGCCCGGGCTGCCGGTGCTGCTGATCTCCGGCTTTGCGGACGTGACGGACGGAGACACGGGCGACATCCCTTGGCTGGCCAAGCCGTTCCGCCAGGGCGAACGGGTGCGGGCGCTGGCACAAGTGATGGACGGCGTTGGGGCGGATGTGGCGCTGGTTTAGGGCTGTCTGTGATGATGTGGCCGCATAGCCGGCAGGCTTAAAATAGTTTTGGCATTGATGCCGCGGGAAGTCGTCGAGGCGTGTAAGCCGCCGAATCTCGCGTGCAGCCCCTTGCTCTCGCTGGTTGACTCGATGTGAGTGTTTTGAGCTGGAATGGACTTGGAACATCGGCCACCTGCCACCACATAATTGTCACCGGATCGGGAAGTCGCTGTCACAACGGGGCACCCTCTGCGGAGGAGACTTGGATGGCAGGGGATGATCGAGTGCAGCTCGAGGCGATGCTCGCTGCGACAGACGCGATGGACCTCGGGCGAATCGAGGCCCGGCTCGACAAGCTGGCGACGCGGCTGGGCAAGTTCGACAAAGCGGCAACGCTTGCAGCGTTGGGGGGCCTCCTCACGGACCCCGAACTTCACGCCAACGTCGTTAGGTTCGAGGTGCTTACGCATTTGGTGGCGCTGCGCTCGAACGGGAGGTTGACGCCGACCGCCGCGCAGCTGCGCGAATGGCTGAACGAGATACTGGGGGAGGACCACATCGGACACCAGGAGGACCCCCCGGAGGACGTCTTCGTCGCCAATGTCGTGTCGGGCGATGGCAACGCGCTGCTGTTCGAAGGGATTTGGGAATCCAACGCGGGCTACGTCCAGAGCTGCCTCTACGCCATTACGGCGTGCCTGCGCGACGGTCACGAATGGGCGGAACATTGCCTCAGGCAATCGACAGCGCTTCTTAGGCTGAGCACAGCGATCGGGCAACGTAGCGGTCTCAAACGGAACGCGGTCGGTGGTGGCCATCGTGTGGGACGTGTGCAGTTCCCAACGAAGCGCATCGATGAGCTTGCACAGCGTGTGCGCTTCACGGTCGCGGACCTCGAGGCGCTAGACATCCACCCCTTCAGCCTAACGCCTTTTATCCTCGATCCCCGTTCCAGCGAATCTCTACGGCACGAGACGATCAGCTGGACTTCGCTGGAGCGCCGTCCGATCATCAAGGACGGAGAAGACTTCGTAGTCGCGCTGCCTACTGCGATCGGGGCCGCAATTCGGCGGCGCGCGATCGAGATGGCGCTTGGGAACGACGTGGGGAATCTCTTCCAGTCACATCTGACCGACTACCAGTTCGGCAACCTTGTTACGAATGCGCGAGTCGGACTCGATCTCGAGGCGGTGGACGAGCCTGTAACGGACGAAGCCTCGGGCTCCATAGGGATGATCTGCCGTTTCGATGATGGCGCATTTGCTCATGTGCTGTTCGTGCAAGATCACCTGGCCGAGATAGATGCCGAAGGGTTCCGGTCGATCAAAAACGTCTCGTCGGACGTTAACAGACTGGTTGCGGCGGGAATTCGCCACATCGAGGCCCAGCCGCATTTCAGGTTGGGGATGACGATCATCGTGTTCGGCGGGTTAGGCAGGGCGTTCCAGGCCAGCTCGGGTCGGCTGCCATCCCGTTGGCGCTTTGTGGGTCTGGGTTGCGAGGATTTCGACCTGTTCGCGGCTGATGCGAACACGTCAGCGCTTCGGATGTATCGGATACTCGACCAGGAACGCGAGCTGCGGATCAGGGGCACGCAAATTGTTAATCCGAATGGTTTCCTCAATCTGTACGGCTTCGCCGAGGCGAACACCTTCCAGCTGCTTCCCGAGGATGTCGGGTTAGGACGGTCGCTGGTGCAACTTGGTACCGACTACATAACGTCGGTTCGAACCAGAATACGTAGCGCGCTGGATCGTCACGGGGTGCGGGTACCGACGCAGAACACGTGGAAGGAGGTCCGCAGGTCATCTACGGAGATGTACTTCGCCGATCTTGTAGACGAGCCGTCGTATGTGAGCGTCGCCGATGCAATGGCCGGCCACCCCGCTGCCGCGATCGAGACGGAACGGACCACATGGTGGGTAACGGTCGCCGACGAGCGTCCTGTGTCGTCCGGATCGCTGTCGTACCGAGCGTGGGACATGGCGAGGAATTGGACGGTGGTGCTCGCGCCACGCATTGCGGCAGCCGCCGCGCTGCCGGATTTCCTCGGCATCGAGCTTGCGTTTCCGGAGGGAACGGATCTCAGCGCCGAGAAGGTCTTGGAACAAGCGGAGCTCGTGCGGCCGGTTGTCATGGTGGACGGCGCGACCATCCGCATCGACTGTCCAATTGACTATCTCCGCGCTTTCGGTCGTGCGGAAAATGTCGGCGACCGCTGGATGGTGGAGGCGATTGCTGAGGGCGTCCTGTTGGTGGCCGGCATCTGCGACGCCGGCTTGGTTGGGGACATCACCTCGTCGGTCGTCACCGACAAGTCGGCTCGGCACCTGCACGTGCTGACGCCCAAAACTGCGGGCGACTTCGTTCTCGCGACGGCGGAGCTCCCGCGCGCTAGGATGATGCAACCCGAGGTCCGGGGATGGGCGGACATCGGATTGGCGCAGCGCAGCGGTGTCGCGGCGGGGGTCACCGGGGTTATCGAGGCCAGGGAGGGAAGCGAGCTACTTGGAAAAGCGGTAGACGTACTCTGGGATGAGATCCGGGAACGCCTTGTTCTGATCGACCGCGCATCGCTAGTCGAAGCATGCATCGACAACCACAACGCCATCGACCGTGACCGCGCCACCTGGAGGCACACGGCTGCAGCTGTTCTCGGCCTGCATCCCCGGGAGGATGTGATGCGTGCCGCGGTCCAACGCGAAAGCGAACGGTCGGAAGTGGGTCTTTGCTGCCGCGTGGTGGTGGAGATGGCCCTCTGTACCACTCCGGAAACGGGCGGGCGAATCTGCTCGCTCGACGACCTGGACTTCCTCCTCGCGCGCGTGGCGCTGCTCTGCGGCGTGGCGTCCCGCAGCGACGAGATTCGCCATGGGTTCGCCGAGAAGGTCGAGATCAGGCCGAGTGGCGTCCTGAGGTTCGAGGACGAGTTCTCGAACAACATCCAGGCGCCATTCATGGTTGCCCTGTCGCGTGACCAGTTCGAAGCCGCAGCCCAAGGCTACGACACGTTTTATGAGGTGCCCGAGGAAATCGACGACGCTGAATACCAACGTCAGCGCGATCCCGAGTTCGATGCAGCGTTCGTCGCGGAGTACGGCGTCACCCCGATCCGTATGGTCGACTTTGTGTCGCGTCTGGGCGAGCGCGCGATGGAGAGTGGGATCGGCCGGATCACAGTCCGTCGGTCCGTGTTGCTGTCGGACCTAGTCGCGATGGACGGAGTTGATGCCGCCGGTGCCGAGCTCTTTATAAATTCGTGGAGCCTTGTTCCGCGGAGCAAGTGGGATGATCCTAAACCCATCGGGGCGAGCGCGAAAGACTGGTATCCTTGGCGCTTCGCGCGACGGCTGAGTCTTCTCTCACGTCCAATAGTCCAGCTGTCGGAAGAGGACGATCCGCTGTGCATTGTCTCACCCGTCATCGCTGAGCACGGGCTGGAGTATGCGTTGCGTTCGTACAATGCGCGTCTTCCCGATTCCTATTTCAGGTCCCATGAGATGCGAGCTTGGGTTGGCGGCGAGATCAACCGGATCGGGCATGCGTTCAACAAGAGCGTCGCGGCACGGCTCACCGAACTCGGGCTCCGGGCGGAGCCAGACTATCTGATGACCCGTCTCGGAGGGATCGCCAAGGACGGCGACGTCGATACGCTCGCATGGAATCTGGAGACTGGTGACGTGTTCGTGATCGAGTGCAAGCGACTGCTCGCCGACAAGACGGTCGGCGAAATCGCCGAGCGCCTGGTCGAGTTCGGCCCCGACCACCGCGAGAGGAACGGCCGGCGCGGGCCGACCCGGCGGCATCTCGATCGGGTCGAAATCCTTCGCACGCGCCTGCCGCAGCTGGCAGCCGCCACAGGCGTCGCCAAGGACAAGATTAGGATCCGCTCGTGTCTCGTAACGTCGGCCTTGGTTCCGATGCAGTTCCAGAAAGAGGCTGCCGGTCACTTCGATGTCGTCGTGGACTACGATGGTCTGGAGCAGGGTTTTGGCGGGAAGTAAGAACGCCAGTCAGAGATGTTCGTCGCGTTAGCGCTCAAATATTGCCGCAAGGGTCGGAATCTCGGTGACAGTGCACTTATCGCGCAATAGAGCGAACTGACGGGGATTCGATTTGTAAAGAATCCGGCGGCTAAGTGCACTGTCACCGATATCTTTGCGACAGCTCCGCAACGTAACATCAATGAAACGGTCGCCTACCAATGCGCGACCGGGCCGAACGTCGATTTTGCCTTGGGTCGCAGATTCTAGCAAACGCTCCCTAACGAGTTCGCGGAGATTCCGTCCGCGATCCTGTCCAATAAACAACTGAAATACGTCGGGATAATCCTCCCGTCGGACGCGAGTCTACATGGGGGGGGCGCTTCGTGCCATCCCGCGTGAACGATCGCGCGGGCCATGCACTAGACTTTGTTCCCTACTTGTTCTAATCGGTCCATTATGAATGTTGAGAGGGCTTGCAATGAGCCATCATCTGCCGGAACGTCGCCCGCCTTGGGGGAGGCAATATGGCTAACGCTATCGGACTTCGTTGTTATCTCGTTACGGCGCATCAGCAACGCGACCCGGCATCGCTTTCGTTTGATGACGAATTTGAATTCGAATTTCCCCCGGCTCGATTTTTGAAAAATTTTGTAGAAATTAACTCGAACTCGGTTCGCGACAATGATCGCGAACGCAGTTGGTATTTTGAACCTAAATCGTTCGGCGGCACCGACGGAAGTAGCAAGGGCTATATTCATTACGGTACGTTTGGCTTCGAAAGCGACTTCGTAAATACGAGGACCAAAAAGAAGCAATATCGCCGAAAGGTCGATGACGTAGAGGAGATTCCCCTTTTCTATGAGTTTTGGCGCCCTAAGGGCGCTGACTATGCGTTCGCCGTATTTCAGTCATTTGCCGGTAGGTCATGCGTGACACTGGTCACTGAAAAAATCGAGAAAGCGTTTGCGATGGCGAATGAGGGCTACGCGCTTAAGTTCAAAAAACTAGTGCCAAACGATGGGAGTGGAAGCCTATACGACGACGCACCGGTTAAACAGTTGCGCTTTATAAAGCGGAACGCATCTTCCGATATTGCCGACCGATACCTTGGCGAGTCGTCTAAACCGATTGATATGGAACTTCTCCTCAAGGCGAGGCGGATGCAGTCGCTTGGACGATTTGGATCAATTTCGCGTAAATTAAATAAAAGTGAAAGCACTGGCGTCATCATATATGACGGGGTAGAATTTGGTGAGGCCATCGCGAGTATTCGTATCGGCGGAAAGTATCGCCCGGTGGGTATATTTGGTATCAACTCAGATGCCGGCGTAATTGACATTACTAATGATATAAAAAAGGGATTGGACGGTCACCCTGTTTACGATACATTAGAGGAGCAAGCGGCCAACATATTGGGGGACTTCAATAGAATGATGGCAAGCAGAGTTCGGTGAAGATTGATATACGATATATTATAAGGGATCACTTCAGAACCCTTAGAAACGCCGAAACTATGCGTATTTCGGCGGTCGATCTCTTGTTATTCTATGCCTTTCCACTGGCATTGGCGATTGCCGCGTACGTTTTCCACGTGCATTTGAAGAAAGCCGATGCGTTTAGCGTATCGGTCACGTTCTTTGGCATATTCATCGCCTTACTGCTAAATTTACAAGTGGCAATTTTTGCTATTCTTCAGCGTCGGTGGGAACCTTCTACTGATGAACGTATGCGGTCGTACCAAATTGAGAAATTTGAAGACCGTCAAACGCTATTGGCTGAATTAAATGCTAATCTTTCTTATCTGATACTTTTATGCTGTGTTGCACTTTTTGCGTCACTCGTTTTTTTTGTTGCAGAATGGACGGCTGGGTTCGGCCCGGCGGCAATGGTATTCCTTTACATTCACTTTCTCATTACGCTTGTAATGATCGTGAAGCGCTCGCACGTGTTATTTCAGAGCGAATATAGCGAGCACACGGTCAAGTAGCAGAGCGGGCACTATGTCCAGATTTCGGTGGCACGTGCAATAACCCCTTATCTCTACTTCGGAACGGCTCCCCGCACCTACCGCGAGGATTTGTCCTGTGGACTTCCATCTCGGCCAGCCTTTCGTCAAGCTATCGGCACGCAGGCCCACGTCGGGGGTTTCGGTGGGGGGGCGGTGACACGTGCAGAAACCCCTAAATTCAGAGCGCCACCGATCACTGCCGGAAAAAGGGCGGCAATTTTGCAAGCGTCGCCCCTCTCGCTGGTCGATTCAACCCGCTCCAAACATCGGCTACGATAACAGCCCCACGGCAACGCCGCACCGCGAGCCCCTCGCTAGGGACGCCCCCTATCCACGACCCCGTCCAACAGCCCACCCCGGACAGGCATGACATAATTCACCCACCCCAAGCGCCCATTTCCACCCATTCCCCCTCGTGAAACCCCACACCCCGCACCGCATCCGCCCCCGAATTATGTCACAACCAACCCACCACAGCTCGCCAAACCACCCCCGCCGGCACGTTGATTCAACCCCACCGCAACCCGCGCTATCCAGCCCTCATGCCCGCAGGACGCCCCACCACCTATCGCCCCGAATATGCCGAGCAGGCGCGCAAGCTGTGCCGCAACGGTGCCACTGATCGCGAGATCGCCGATATCCTCGGCATCTGCGTGCGCAGCTTCTATCGATGGCGCGCCGAGCATGATGCATTCGCCGAGGCGCTCAAGGTCGGCAAGGAGCTCGCCGACGACCGCGTCGAGCGCGCGCTGTACGAGCGCGCCTGCGGTTACGATTATGCCGATGTGAAGATATTCCACCCCAGCGGCGCAAAGGAGCCGGTGATCGTCCCGGTCACCGTCCATGTCCCCGCCGATGTCGGCGCCGCGCGGCAATGGCTCGCCGCCCGCCGGCCCCTGCAGCCGCCACCAGCACCGAGCCTCGTCGAGCAGTTCAGGAAGGCGGAGGAGCGCCACAAGGTGATCATGGCCGAGAAGGAAGCCAAAGAGGCTATCCTCTTCGCTGAGCGCGTCGAAAAGCGGGTCAGCGAGGAACTCGCCCGATACGGGCTTCAGGCATGAGCATGGCTGGTCAGGCGCTGCGGGCCGCCCCCTCGCTCAGCCGCGTCGATAACCGCCCCATCGCCCGCCGCGCCACCGTTCAGCCTGGCTGGTGCCGACAAGAACGGGCGGCCCATATCGCCTGCGCTCCGGGGATCGTTTCTGCCGTTCGCCCTGCGCAGGGCGCACCGCAAATGGCGGGGAACGCCCTCCCATACGGTCTCCCAAAATGATCCAGCAACCACCCGAACGGGCGCAAACCCTATCGCGCCGGCACGCTTTCCAGCTTTTCCAGCAAGGCCGCGGCGGCGGCTGTCTCCGCCTCCTGTTTCGAGCTGCCCTCTGCCACCGCCTCGGCGAGCGCGCCGATCGAGGCTTTCACCGTGAAGCGCGGCGCGTGGTGTGGCCCCGAACGCTCGATCACCTCATAGGCCGGGGTGCGGCGATTATGCGCCGCGGCCCATTCCTGCAGCGCGGATTTCGGGTGCTGCGGCGCGATCGAATGCGTCACCACCCGACCGCCCCAGGCCTTGCGGATCGCGGTGCGCGCAATCTCCAGCCCGGCGTCGAGATAGAGCGCGCCGATCAGCGCCTCCATCACATCGCCCAGCACATTGTCGCTGTCCGCCGCCCCGTCGTCGCGTGCCTGTTTGCCGAGCTTCAGCTGCGCCGCGACGTTCAGCCCGCGCGCGACATCGGCGCAGACCGCGCCCGTCACCAGCGCGTTGAGCCGCTTCGACAGAGCGCCCTCGGGCTCGCCCGGAAACACCTCGAACAGCCATTCGGCCATCACCAGCCCGAGCACGCGGTCACCCAGAAATTCGAGCCGCTCGTAATTCGCCGCCGCCTGGCTGCCATGCGTCAGCGCTCGCTCGAAGCTGGCCAGATCGGTCGGCTTGTGGCCGAAGGTCGCTTTGATCCAGGCGGCGAGCGGACTGCTCAAAAACCTTCTCCGATCCTTTTCCAGCGCGCAGCAGTGAACCAGGTCCAGGGCAGGAACCAGTTGGCCGTGCCATCGGTCGAGAAGAAGGAGACGACCGCCTTGCCCTCGATCCGGTCCATCGGGACATAGCCCATGCCGCTCGATTGCCCCGGCAGCGCATCGGCGGGTGCCGGAAAACGGCTGTCACCGCTGTCGTCGCGATTGTCGCCCATCACGAAGACATGACCGGCCGGCACCGAATAGACGCTGGTATCGTCGCGGTCAGGAAACTCGCCGCGATCGAGCACCATATAGGTCTTGCCGTTCGGCAGCGTCTCGCGGAACTGCTGATAGCGGCAGATCGGCGCGCCCTTGGCGTCCGCATCCTGGAACTGCGCGGGGCATTCGGGACCGGCCGGATAATTCGGGGTGATCGGAATCGTGAAATCGGCCACGCGCTGCTTCGGCACGCCCACGCCGTTCAGGATTAGCTGGCCGTGGCGCACCTGGATCATGTCGCCGGGCAGGCCGATGACGCGCTTGATCACGTCATGGTCTTCCCCCGGCGGTCCGCGGAACACCACGACATCGCCGCGCGCCGGATCGCGGCCGAAGATGCGGCCCGGGATCAGCGGCACGCCGAACGGCAAAGACCAGCGCGAAAAGCCGTAATTCCATTTCGAGATGAAGAGATAGTCGCCGATATAAAGCCGCGGCAGCATCGATTGCGATGGAATGCTGAATGGCGAGAAGATGAAGCTGCGGAAGATCAGCACCACCACCGCGAGTTTCACCAGGAAAAGGCCTGTGTCGCGCCATTCGGAGGGCGGCTTGGCCCGTCTTTGCGGCGTTTCGCTTGCGGGTGCGGCGGCGGGCGCGGCTTCGGGCTGGGCTTCAGTCTCTGACATGCGCGGCGGTTTGCGGTGACGGGCGACGGGCGTCAAGCTGGCGGTTGTAACCGGGCGGCGCTAGGGCGATCTAATGCGGGATTTGCCCGACCGAAGATGAGGTGACCATGCCTGCCGACTGGACCGCGATCGAAGCCCTGCCTTCGCCCAGACTCGAAACCTTGTTCGCCGAAGATGGCGATCGGCTGAAGAGGCTGAGCCTCGATGTCGCCGGCCTGCATTTCGACTGGTCGAAGACCCATCTCACCGCGGACGTCATTGCCGCCTTCGAGAAACTCGCAAAGGCCCAGGATCTGGCCGGCAAGCGCGAGGCGTTGTTCGCGGGCGAAATCGTCAACGTCACTGAAGGCCGCGCCGCCACCCACACCGCCGAGCGCGGCGAGGGCAAGGCCGAAGATGTCAGCCTCGCCCAGACCTTCCACGCCCGGATGCGCGCGTTGATCGACGCGATCGAGGCGGATGCGCTCGGGCCGATCCGCCACGTCCTTCATGTCGGCATCGGCGGCTCGGCGCTCGGGCCGGACTTGCTGGTCGATGCGCTTGGCCGCGAATCGGGGCGCTACGACACAGCGATCGTCTCCAATGTCGACGGCGTCGCGCTCGAAGAGGCGTTCGGCCGCTTCGATCCGGCCGCGACTCTGCTGGTCGTCGCCTCCAAGACCTTCACCACCACCGAGACGATGCTCAACGCGGAGAGCGTGCTCGAATGGATGGAGGAAGCGGGCGTCGAGGATCCCTATGGCCGGGTGATCGCGCTCACCGCCTCGCCCGACAAGGCGATCGAATGGGGCGTGGACGAAACCCGCGTGCTGCCCTTCATGGAAAGCGTGGGCGGGCGCTATTCGCTCTGGTCGTCGATCGGCTTTCCGGCCGCGCTTGCGCTGGGCTGGGACTGTTTCGAGGAGCTGCTGGAAGGCGCAGCCGAAATGGACCGGCATTTCCGCCTCGCTTCGCTTTCCGAGAACGCGCCCGCGCTCGCGGCCTTTGCCGATCTCTATTACACGCAGGTCCGCCATGCCGAGACGCGCGCGACCTTCGCCTATGACGAGCGGCTGCGGCTGCTGCCCTCCTATCTCCAGCAGCTCGAGATGGAATCGAACGGCAAGGGCGTGACGGTCGACGGCAAGCCGCTCGGCCGGCCGAGCGCCGCGATCACCTGGGGTGGAGTCGGTACCGATGCGCAGCACGCGGTGTTCCAGCTGCTCCATCAGGGCACGCACCTCGTGCCGGTGGAATTCGTCGCGGTGATCGAGGCCGGGGATACGCTTGCCGAGGATCACCACCGCCAGCTCCTGCTCAATGCCTTTGCGCAAGGGGCGGCGCTGATGAAGGGCAGGGCGAACGACAAGGACCCGGCGCGCAGCTATTCGGGCGACCGGCCGAGCTCGACCATCCTTCTCGACGATCTCGATGCCCGCACGCTTGGCGCGCTGATCGCCTTTTACGAGCAGCGCGTGTTCGTGAATGCCACGCTGCTCGGTATCAACCCGTTCGACCAGTTCGGGGTCGAGCTCGGCAAGGAAATGGCCAAGGCGGCGGGTGAAGGGGGGCAAAAGTTCGACGCCTCGACCGAGGATCTGATCAAGCGGGCGTTCGGCGACAGCTGAAAATCAAAGGCCGTCATGCCGGACTTGTTCCGGCATCCATGGTGCAGCAAGGCGCGGCGGCAATTGTGGAACGATGGACCCCGGAACAAGTCCGGGGTGACGAGGAAATGGAATATGGCCCAGGCCACCTACGATTATGATCTTTTCGTCATTGGCGCCGGCTCGGGCGGCACCCGCGCCTCGCGCGTCGCCGCTGCCTATGGTGCCAGGGTTGCGGTCGCCGAGGAATATCGCGTCGGCGGCACCTGCGTCATTCGCGGCTGCGTGCCGAAGAAGCTCCTGATCTACGGCGCGCATTTCGCCGAGGATCTCGCCGATGCACGGCGTTTCGGCTGGATGGTGCCCGAATGCGAATTCGACTGGCAGGTTCTGACGAAGAACGTGTTCGAGGAGGTCGACCGGATAAACGCCGCTTACACGGGCACGCTGACCAACAACGGCGTAGAGATCATCCTCGATCGCGCTACCATCACCGGTCCGCACACCATCAAGCTCGGCGATGGGCGTGAGGTCACCGCGAAGACGATCCTGGTCGCGACCGGTGCCACCCCGTCAGTACCGAAATGCCCTGGCCATGAACATGGCATCACGTCGAACGAGGCTTTCCATCTCGAAAGCGTGCCCAAGCGAATCCTGATCGCGGGCGCGGGCTATATCGCCAATGAATTTGCCGGCATCTTCCACCAGTTCGGTGCGCATGTGACACTGATCAACCGAACCGACGTCATCCTGCGCGGCTATGACGAATCGATCCGCGACCGGCTGCTCCAGATCTCGCTGATGAAGGGCATCGAGTTCCGCTTCCATGCCGATTTCCAGGGCATCGAGAAGCTGAAGGACGGCAGCCTAAAGGTCAGCATGTCCGGGCACGAGCCGCTCATCGTCGATTGCGTGATGTTCGCGACCGGGCGTGATCCCAATACCGAAGGGCTCGGGCTCGAAAGCGCCGGCGTCGAGCTCGACGAGAAGGGCGCGATCAAGGTCGATGACGATAATCGCTCGACCTGCGACAGCATCTATGCGGTCGGCGATGTCACCAACCGCATCCAGCTGACCCCGATCGCGATCCGCGAGGGCCAGGCCTTTGCTGACACCCTGTTCGGCAACAAGCCGACCCGCGTCGATTATGCCAATGTCCCATCCGCCGTGTTCAGCCATCCGCCGATGGCGGGCGTCGGGCTCACCGAGGGCCAGGCCAGGAACAAGTTCGGCTCGGTGAAGGTCTACACCTCCGATTTCCGGCCGATGAAGAACGTCCTCGCCGGCCGCAACGAGCGCGCGCTCTACAAGATGGTCTGCAACGGCGATACGGACCAAATCCTCGGCCTCCACATGATCGGCCCCGACGCGCCGGAAATCCTGCAGGCAGCGGCGATCGCGGTGAAGGCCGGGCTGACCAAGGCCGCGTTCGACGATACGGTCGCGCTGCATCCGACCATGGCGGAGGAGCTGGTGTTGTTGCGTTAGGCGGTTGCGCTGCGGCGCCGGCCGACCACGAAGCGGGCCAATGCCGGCCCGGCGATGACGCAGGCGAAGAAGCGTAGAGCCTGCAGCGCCATCACATAAGGCACATCGACCTTGGTGGAGGCGGCTATGATCGCGACTGAATCCATGCCGCCCGGACTGGTGGCGAGATAAGCGGTGATCGGATCGACTCCGCTCACCCTTGCAAGCACCATTCCGAGCATCGCGGAAAAGCCGATCAGTAACCCGATCGAGAGCAGGATGCGGGGCAGGGCGCGGGCTGCGGCTCGGACGATGTCGCGCGTGAAATGCAGGCCGATCCGCCAGCCGACCACGGCATAGCTCGCTGCGAGCAGCCAGCCGGGCAATTCGAAATGGACAAGGCCGGCGATGTTGAGCGCGGCTCCCAACATCAGCGCACCGATCATCGGAGCGGCCGGCAACTTCAGCCGGATTCCGATCCAGGCGCCGATCGTCGCGACCAGCAGCGTCTCGCCGAACGCGAACGGGTCGATCGCCGGAAACCAGATGCTGGTCGGGCTGTGCGCACCGCCATGCGCGCCGATCAGTGCTGCAACAATCGAGGCGGTGCCTGCGACGCAGACGACGCGACTATAGGTCATTACTGCGACCAGCCGCCATTCAGCGCCATAGGACTGCGCCATCAGCACCATCGCCGCCGCGCCGCCGGGCATACAGCCCCAGATCGCGACGCTTCCCGGTAACCAGCCGAGCCGCGCGATCAGCCAGCCGATCAACACCGCCACTGTCAGTGTTGCTGCGGTCGTGCCGAGGAACACTGGCCAGTGCGCGGCGACCATATGGACAGTTCCGGCGTTGAACGAGGCTGCGACAAGGCACCCGACGATCGCCTGCGCGCCCTGGAAGGGCAGAGCGGGGATGGTCACTCCCTGGCCGAGGGTCGCGAGCAGGATCGCGGCGATCATCGGCCCAAGGAGCAATCCGGCGGGGAGACCTATCCAGTCAAGCAGCCCGCCGAACGCCACCGACAGGCTGAGCAACAGGGCCCAGCGTGTCAGCGGCTGAAGCGCGGGCTCTCGCTCGGCTGCGGGGGCGCCGGGCTGGACGCGAACAGGGTCGAGTGATTCCATCGGGCCTCGCGCAAGACGGAGAAGCCCTTCCTCTCAACCTGCTGGACGCTTGCTTGTCCAGCGCTCCGATTCAGGCGGCAACCGTTTCCGGCGCGGCAAGCCCGCCCAGCCGCTCCCAGGTCGTTGCCGCCATGCTCGGCCGCGCTTCCATCCGGGCGATCCAGGCAGTGAGATTCGGATGCGGCGCCATGATCTGCCTCCCTTCCTCGAAATTGGGCAGGAACGAGATATGCGGCGCAAGCATCAGGTCAGCGAGCGTGATCGTCTCGCCGGCGATGAACGGCTGCTCCCCCAGCAGGCGCGCGACCTCAGCGAGCGCATCCGCCGCCGGCTCCATCGCGGCCGCCACCGCGTCCTCGTCGACCGGCATCCCGATCAGCGGCGCGACGAGACGCTGAAAGCTCAGCGGGCCACTGACCCGCGGCGCGACATAGCAGCCGGTGATGCTGATCATCTGATCCATCCGCGCTACCGCCCGCGCATCGTCAGGGACGAGCGCGGGTGTGTCCGCCATGCGGTCGAGATAACGCAGGATCGCCGGCGTCTCGTAGAGGCGGAAGTCGCCATGATCGAGGGTCGGAATCTTGTGGAAGGGATGGAGCGCGCGATATTCCGGCGCCCGGTGGGCGCCCATGGCCACCGCCGCCAGCCGCCATGGCAGCCGTTTTTCCTCGAGTGCCAGCGCCACTGTGCGGACATAGGGGCTGCCGGGAATTCCATGGAGCGTGAAGTCGGTCATGCGTCATTCTCCTCTTGGACATAATTGGCGAAGCGTTCGACCAGACCGGGCCAACCGCCGGCGAGCTGGCCGGCGATGCGCTCGGCGCTCGGGCCGAAGCGTTCGAGGTGGCGGTGGGTCAGGGTGACGCGGCTGCCGGTGCCTTCGGATTCGAAAACCACCTCGACTTCGGTGATCAGATCGGGATCGAAGGTGAAGCTCGCGTCGAGCTGCCAGGCGAGCAACAGCCGCCCCGGCGGATCCCAGGCGAGGACGCTGCCCCAGTCGCATTCAGCGCCGGCCGCGTCGCGCTCGAACCAGCGGCCACCGGTCCGGGGCTCGATCACGATCTCGGTGAAAGGCTCGGGCGCGATATGCATAGTGGGGGACCACCAGCGGCCGATGCTGTCCGCGAACAGAGCGAAGGCGCGCTCCGGGGGCGCCGCGACGGAGACGGATCTGACGATCGGCGCAATGGTCATGATGATTTCTCCTCCTTCACCTGCGCGTCCGCATAAGCGGCAAAATTATCGAGTGCGTTTTCCCAGAACTGGTCCAGCCAATCGCGCATGGCGCCAAGCCCGCGCGGATCGATCCGATAGATGCGGCGCGTGCCGGCTGCGGTCTCGGTCACCAGCCCGGCCTCCTTCAGCAGCTTCAGATGCTGCGACACCGCCGGGCGCGAGACGGGAAGGCCCGCCGCGATCTCTCCGACAGCGGCGGGCGCACGCCCGACACGTTCCAGGATCGCCCGGCGCGTTGGGTCGGCGAGCATATCGAAAGCGTGTGCGACTCGGTTAGCCATGACTAACGGTAAGTCACCAATTACCAATGAGTCAAGCGTCGGTGCTTTGGAATCGATTACCCGCTTTACCCCAACGCCACCTTGTAGGCGGCCGTCACCTCGGCACCGACGGTCGCGAAGATGATTTCCTCGATCAGCTGATTGGCCGCCAGTTCCGCACGCGCCTCCGCGACCGCGATCGCCGTCGCCTGATCGATCGGATAGCGATAAACACCGCAGCTGATCGCAGGGAAGGCAATGGTGCGAAAACCCTGCTCGCGTGCAATCTCGAAGCACCGTCGATAGCAACTGGCGAGCAGCGCCGGCTCGCCATGCTCGCCGCCGCGCCACACTGGTCCCACAGTATGGATGATATGTCCGGCCGGGAGCCGATAACCGCCGGTCAGCTTGGCATCGCCGGTCTTGCAACCGCCTAGGCTGCGCAGCTTGCGGCATTCGTCGAGCAACTCAGGTCCCGCTGCACGGTGGATCGCGCCATCGACGCCGCCACCGCCGAGCAGGGACGAGTTCGCGGCGTTGACGATCGCATCGACCGCAAGCGTGGTGATGCTGCCCTCGATCAGTCGCAATGACTGCCGGGTCATACCACCCGGTTCGTCACCAGATCATCAACCACCGCCGGATCGGCCAGCGTGCTTGTGTCGCCAAGGCTAGTCACATCGCCCTCGGCGATCTTACGCAGGATGCGGCGCATGATCTTGCCCGAGCGGGTCTTGGGCAGGCCGGGCGCGAATTGCAGCTTGTCGGGCGTGGCGATCGGGCCGATCTCGGAACGTACCCATTTGACCAGCTCGCCCCGTAGCGCTTCGGACGACGCTTCGCCCGAGTTGAGCGTGACATAGGCATAGATGCCTTGGCCCTTGATGTCGTGCGGCATGCCGACGACCGCGGCCTCGGCCACTTTCGGGTGCAGCACCAGCGCCGATTCAACCTCGGCGGTTCCCATGCGGTGGCCCGAGACGTTGATCACGTCGTCGACCCGGCCCGTGATCCACCAATAGCCGTCCTCGTCGCGCCGCGCGCCATCGCCGGTGAAATATTTGCCCGGATAGGTGGTGAAATAGGTCTGGAAGAAGCGGTTATGATCGCCCCACACAGTGCGCATCTGCCCCGGCCAGCTCCTCGTGATGACGAGATTGCCCGAGGTCGGGCCCTGCAACACCTCGCCCTCGGCATCGACCAGCTGCGGGTCGACCCCGGGCATCGGCTTGGTCGCCGAGCCCGGCTTGAGGTCGGTCGCGCCGGGCATCGGCGCGATCATCGCGGCACCGGTCTCGGTCTGCCACCAGGTGTCGATGATCGGGCAGCGGCCCTCGCCAACGACATCATGATACCAGCGCCAGGCTTCGGGATTGATCGGCTCCCCGACTGTGCCGAGCAGCTTGAGCGACGCCCGACTGGTCTTCGTCACGAACGCGTCGCCCTCCTTCATCAGCGCGCGGAGTGCGGTCGGCGCGGTGAAGATGGTGTGGACCTTGTGGCGGTCGACGACCTGCCAGATCCGGCTGGCGTCGGGCCAGGTCGGCAGCCCCTCGAACATCAGGGTCGTCGCGCCGTTGGCGAGCGGGCCGTAAAGGATATAGCTGTGCCCGGTCACCCAGCCGATATCGGCGGCGCACCACCAGACGTCTCCCGGCCGGTAGTCGAAGGCGAGCTCATGGGTCAGGCTTGCCCAGAGCAGATAGCCGCCCGAGGTATGGAGCACACCCTTGGGCTGCCCGGTCGAGCCCGAAGTGTAGAGGATGAACAGCGGGTCCTCGGCGCCCATCGGTTCGGGCGGGCAGGTCGCGGATGCCTCAGCCGCCGCTTCGTGATACCAGATGTCGCGGCCCTCACGCATCGTCACCGCGCCGCTCGTTGCCTTCACCACGATGACCGTCTTCAGCGCCGGGGCCCGGTCGGCCGCTGCATCGACATTGGCCTTGAGCGGGATTCGCTTGCCGCCGCGCCGACCCTCATCGGCGGTGACCAGGAAAGCGCTGTCGCAATCGGTGATCCGGCCGGCCAGCGCCTCGGGCGAGAAGCCGCCGAACACGACCGAATGGATCGCGCCGATCCGCGCGCAGGCAAGGATTGCGAACGCAGCTTCGGGGATCATCGGCATGTAAATGGTGACTCGGTCGCCCTTCTTCGCGCCCTGGCCCTTCAGGACATTGGCGAAGCGACAGACCTCGGCATGGAGCTCGCGATAGGTGAAGCGGCGCGGTTCCTCGCCCGGTTCGTCGGGTTCCCAGATCAGCGCGATCTGGTCGCCGCGCCTGGCGAGATGGCGGTCGAGACAGTTCGCGGCGACATTGAGCTTGCCGTCGGCGAACCACTGGATGCGGAAATCCTTCTCGTCGAACGACCAGTCGCCCGCGATTTCGGGGCGCTTGATCCAGTCGAGTCGCCGCGCCTGCTCGAGCCAGAAGGTCCCGGGATCGGCCAGCGAACGGCCATAAAGTTTCTCATATCCCGCCGCATCGACACGTGCGCGCTTCGCCCATTCCGGGGGTACGGGGTAGAGATCCTGATCGGACATGCTTTTCTCCTGGAGCGCCCCTTTGCCGGGTCGGGGGCGCGGAATGCAAGCCCCGCTTGGCGAGACTTCAGTTCAATGTAAAACCTCTTGCGATAATAAGGGAGAGGATGATGGCAGGCACCATATTGGTCACGGGTGGCAGCGGCTATATCGCCGGCTATCTGATCCGGCAGCTGGCGGCCGAAGGCTGGACGATCCATACCACCGTCCGTTCGCTGAAGCGCGAGGCCGAGGTGCGCGCCTGGCTCGGTGTGCCCGAGGCGAGCCTCGAATTCTTCGCCGCCGATCTGATGGACGATAGTGGCTGGGCCGAGGCGGTTGCCGGGTGTAGCCATGTCGCGCACGTCGCCTCGCCCTTTCCGGCTGGCGCGGTGAAGGATGAGGATGATCTGATCGTGCCCGCACGCGAGGGCGCGCTCCGGGCGTTGCGCTTTGCCGCCGGTGCCGGAGTCGGGCGTTTCGTGATGACGTCTTCAGTGGCGGCGATCGCCTATGGCCATAAGGGCGAACGGACCTACACCGAGGCCGACTGGACCGATGTGAACGCCCCTGGCCTCGGCGCCTATGTCAAATCCAAGACCATTGCCGAGCGTGCCGCGCGGGACTGGATGGCGCAGAATGGTGGCACCATGGAGTTCTGCACGATCAACCCGTCGGCGGTGCTGGGACCACTGCTGAGCGATGACTTCTCCACCTCGATCGAATTCGTGAAGCGCCTGATCGACGGGTCGATGCCGGGCTTCCCCCGCCTCGGCTTCGCCGTGGTCGACGTGCGCGATCTCGCTGATCTCCATGTCCGCGCCCTGAACGCGCCGGGCATGGCCAATGAGCGCTTCATCGGCGCCGGGCCGTTCATGATGATGCAGGAGGTCGGGCAGCTGCTACGCGACCGGCTCGGCCCCGAAGCACGCAAGGTACCGAAGCGCGTCATTCCCGATTTCGTCCTGCGGCTGATGGCGCTGTTCGACGCAAGCATCAGACAGGTGGTCGGCGAGCTCGGCCGGACCCGAGCGGCCGATTCGGCGCATGCCATGACGGTGCTCGGCTGGACAATGCGCCCGGCAGAGGAGTCGACCGTCGATACCGCGCGCAGCCTGATCGATCGGGGAATCGTGAAGGTTTAAGGTAACCGCCCTTACCGTCATGCCAGACGTGTTCTGGCATCCACCCGTCCGCTTGAGCAACAGGCGTCGTATGTGCTGAGCAGTGGACCCCCGGAACAGGTCCGGGGTGACGGAATAGCGTCTTGATTGACTGGTCAATCAACTGGGCGTATCCCACTTGAGTGAACAATCAAGAGCCAAAACAATCCACCTCCGAACGCCTCGTCAACACGGCGATGATGCTGTTCATGGCCAAAGGCTATCAATCGACCAGCGTGGCCGACATCCTCCGCGAGGCGGGCGCGAATTCGGGCAGCCTCTATCACGCCTTTCCAACCAAGCAGGATCTGCTGCTCGCCGTGCTCGAGCGCTACCGCCAAGGGATTGGCCCCATGCTGCTCGATCCGGCATGGCAGGGGGTGGACGATCCGATCGAGCGGATCTTCGCGCTGCTGGCACGCTACCGGGCCGGGCTGGAGATGACCGATTGCACCTATGGCTGCCCGATCGGCAGCCTCGCTCTCGAAATCCACGAGCCCGATCCGCCGGTGCGCGAACTGCTCGCCGCGAATTTCGACGGCTGGGTGGCGGCGATCAAGGGCTGCCTCGACGCGGCTGTCGACCGGCTGCCCTCGGGCACAGACACCAATGCACTCGCGCAGTTCGTGCTGACCGTGATGGAGGGCGGCGTGATGCAGTCGCGCACCCACCGCACGCTTCAGGCCTTCGACGCCTCGGTCGCGGGCCTGCGCGATTATCTCGACCGGCTTCTGGCCGCGCGATGAGGAGAATGACCATGCGCACCCTGTCCATTGCCATTGCTTTTTCTTTGTGGGCGGCCCCCGCCATGGCCGCGCCCGATCCGGCGGCGCCGGCCTTTGAACAGATCAAAGGCCTCGCGGGCGACGGCACCCGCTTTTACGAGGATTCGCTTATCATCGAGGCGCCCGCCGCGCGGCTATGGGCGGCATTCACCGATATCAACGTGTATCGGCAATGGGCGGTGCCGGTGTCGGCGATAGACTTTCGCCTCGGTGGTGCGATCGAGGCGAGCTACGATCCGAAGGGCCATATCGGCGATCCGCAGAATATCAGGAACGCCTTCATCGCCTATATCCCTGGGCGTCTTCTCGTCTTTCAAAACGTCCAGGCGCCCGACAGGCTGCCGGGCAAGGAAGATTATGGCAAGACCGTGAAGACCGTCGAGTTCGAAGCGTTGGGGACGAACCGGACCCGGGTGACAGTATCGGGCATCGGCTTCGCGGACGGCAAAGGCTTCGACCAGCTCTATGCCTTCTTCTCGCAAGGGGACGGCCAGATGCTGCTGTCGTTGAAGAAGGCGATGGAGAAGTGACCTATCGCTGAGGGGCGTTCAACCGGGAGAAAGAGGATGAATCGCAAGGCATTGATCATAGCCACCGACATCGGGCTGGTTCTCCAGCTGATCATGGTGATCACCGGCCATTATCAACCGGCTATCGCGGCCTGGTTCGCGATCGGCGGTATGCTGATCTCGCTCGTCGCGGGCGTGATCTATGTCCGGATCGCGCGAAACGGATGGAAGGATTCGCTTCTCGGCGGTACGCTCGCCGGCGGGATCTGTGCGCTGCTCGGAATCGCGGTTTCGTGTGCGCTTGGCGATGTCGCTGCGATGATATTGGTGTTCGGCACGATAGGGTCGGCTGTCGCTGGGCTGATCGGCGCGGCGGTCGCAAAACTGGTTCCTTGATCCGACTCCAATAGTTCGTTCGCGATCGAACCAACAGCGTAGCTGCATTGCTAGTGGTTCGCGATGCACGACATCTCACGGCAAGATCCGAACTATCGCTATGTCACAGACTGGTTCTGGCCATTCGACAGGCTCGCACGCGCTGTCGGTATATCAGCCGCCGATCTGGACGACATGATCGAAGCCGGATGCGGTCCCGGTGCGATTTATGCATTCAGCAGCCGACATGGCTGGTGGAGCGCGCTTGCGGGCCATGTCGACGGGCATGAGGGGCTGCCGCCGGAAGCCGAACGTTGGTTCGCGCCAGCTGCCGTTTGGGGATTCCGGCGCGCGATCCTGGCGCGGCGGCGAGGTGCCTCGCTCGAAGAGGCTGCCCGCGAGAATGCGGCCCTGTTCACGGAAGAGTTCATCGAAGCGCTCCAGCGCCTGCCCGAGGCGCGGTTCGGCTTTGCCGATTGTTTCGGTCCGCAAGGTCTTGTCGACACAATCGCACGCATCCGCGCAGCGGAGGAATGGGCTGCGTGGATCGAGGGCGGTTACGCGGTCTGCCTCCGGATATTCACCGGCGAGACGTGCGTGCGAAAGGAATCGCTGGGCGCCTGGTTGAAAGCGCATATCGCCAATCCCGAGAGTCATCCGTTGACCGCGGACGCGGCGCTGTCGATCTGCGAAAAATTAGCGCAGCTGATGCTTCCCTTCGCACCGTGGCAGCGACCACGCGGCACGCCAGGCGTTACGATCGACCGGTTGATTGCCGATCTCGGCCTCGGCGTTGAACTGCCTTTTCGTGGCGACGGCGAGCTGTGCTGCTAAAGGAAATTGTTCGGCCAGATCATCGTGCGCCACATATGCGCGGTAGGCGAGCCGTCAAAGCCCAGCCCCTCTGCCGGCTGGCGGAAATTGCGGCCGATCACATCGGTCAGGAATTCCGGGTCGGGCGCTGGCGTATCGTCGAAGAAATAGCGATCATAGAGCGTCACCAGGCGGGCGCTCATATACCAGCGGTGCGCCCGCGCCGCCTCGGCTTCGCGCCTGATATAGTCGGGCGGAACATAGTCCTCGCCGAAGAAACGGTGATAGCTTTCGGGATATTCATAGCCGACCGACGGGTCAGCGAAATAGCGGAGCGCCTGATGCTGCTGCACAGCCCAGGCCACTTCCTCGTCGACATAGGGCGCGATCATCTGGGCGCCCCAATAGCCATGGTCGGCGCGGATCAGGCAGGCATTCGAGATATCGTGAAGCAGGCAGGCAAGGACGATCTTCTCCTCCTGGCCCTCGTCCATCGCCCGCTTGGCGGACGTCAGCAGATGCTGGGCGGTGATGCCGGTGATCCGCAGCCGGAAGAAATCCATCAGGGTCGGCGCCTCGGGCATCCGCGGCAGCGCCGGGTTGTCGCCCATCATCATGACCGTGTCGGGCCCGAGCCGGGCCAGCGCCTCATGCTCGCCGGTCGATTGCCCGGTGCCGACGATCGCGATCGGCGGCGGGAGGATGATCCGCTCGCGCCCCTGTTGCGGCCATTCGCCTTCGGGAAGATGATCCATGCACATGGTTTACGCTGTGCCAAATCGCGGGGGCTGGGGAAAGAGGCTCAAACCACCCGGTATGGCACCGTACCGCGCATATCGGGATCGACGCTGATCTCCCGGTCGGCGGGCGGAAAGGCGCGCTGGTCGCAATCGTCGCGCGAGCATAGCCGGCATGAAATGCCGATCGGGATCGGTGCCGCGCTGCGATCGACCGCATCGGCATAGACGAAGTCGGCGGCGTGCTCCGCCTCGCAGCCGAGCGTCACCGCATAGCGGCGCGGGCTGCGGGTGAAGCTCCCGCTCGGCTTCACCAGCCCCTTCGCCATCGAGACATAGCGCACGCCATCGGGCGTCTCGGCATGCTGGACGACGATCCGATCGGGAATCGCGACCGCCTCATGGACGATCCACAAAGGGCAGGCGCCGCCGAAGCGCGCGAATTGCAGCCGCGTCGCCGAATGCCGCTTCGTGATGTTACCGGCCATGTCGACCCTGCAGAAATAAAAGGGGATGCCCTTCGCCCCCGGCCGCTGCAGCGTCGAGAGCCGGTGGCAGGCCTGTTCGAAGCTCACCCCGAAATGACGGCACAGCCTGTCGATATCATGACGCATCGCCCGCGCCGTGCTGCGGAAGCGGCCATAGGGCATGGTCAGCGCGCCCGCGGCATAATTGGCGAGGCCGATGCGGAGGAGGTTGCGGGCCTCGCTGCTCGATACCGATGCCGTCCCTACGATCGATTCGATCATGTCAGCGAAGATGGTCGCGGCGAGCTGGTGCGCGATCAGAAAGCGGCGGCTCTCTGGCGGCAGCGCACCGCCCAGCGTCAATGTGCCGCGTTCGCGATCGAGCGCGCGCAAGGGAGCGCTGTCACTCGCTGGCCCAACGATCGCGATGCCGAGCGACGCCAGGCGCGCGACATAGGCCGCTTCGTCCGATCCGAGCTCCTCCGCCAGCGCCTCGGCGGCACGGTCGAGCGGATCGACATAATTGCCGGCGATATGAAACCAGTCGCGCACCGCTTCCCACGGCATGCGGGCACCGGCGCCCGATGACCCTGCGGCCATGCTCTCCTCGACCATCTGCAGCCGTTCCTCGGCGGCGCGCACCGCGCCGTGCAGCGCGATGATTCGGTCGGCGATCTCGGGGCGTTCCTCGGCCAGCCGGGCGATCACGTCAGGTGACGGGGATGGCGGCAGGACTGGATCGGCCAGCGCATCGGCGAGGCCGGACAGGCGGAGCGCCGGCGCGGCGCTCTCGATCGCGGCGAGCGCGCCGGGGTGCCGCCGCCGCAACGCGGCCGTCACGACGGGTGTGAGGGGGCGGTCGCCGCTTTCGAGCTGCGAAAGATAGCTGACTGAAATCCCCAGCCTTGCCGCCATCGCGGCCTGGTTCAGCCCGGCTGCGCGGCGGATCGCGCGGAGCTGCTCTCCGGCATAGAGGCGCTGGGTGACGCGGGGCATATCGTCATCTACTTCGCAAAATCCCTGTTCGCAACTTCGCAAATTCACATTTGCAAAGTGCCGCGCGGCTTGAAAGAGGGGAGCTTCGCAACCGGGAGCCAGCATGTCTTCGACGATCGCCGAGCTTGAACGCAAGCGCGCTGCCGCCCGGCTTGGCGGCGGCGAGAAGCGGATTGCTGCCCAGCATGCCCGGGGCAAGCTCACCGCACGCGAGCGGCTCAACGTCCTGCTCGATGAGGGATCGTTCGAGGAGCTCGACATGTATGTCGAGCATAATTGCGTCGATTTCGGCATGCCGGAACAGACCATTCCGGGCGACGGCGTCGTTACCGGGTCGGGCACGGTCAATGGCCGGCTGGTGTTCGTCTACAGCCAGGATTTCACCGTGTTCGGCGGCTCGCTCTCGGAGCGGCACGCGCAGAAGATCTGCAAGATCATGGACATGGCGATGAAGGTTGGCGCTCCCGTGATCGGTATCGCCGATTCGGGTGGCGCGCGCATCCAGGAGGGCGTCGCCTCGCTCGGCGGTTATGCAGAAGTCTTCCAGCGCAACGTGCTCGCCTCGGGTGTCGTGCCCCAGATTTCGCTGATCATGGGGCCATGCGCGGGGGGTGCCGTCTACTCCCCCGCGATGACCGACTTCATCTTCATGGTGAAGGATAGCTCCTACATGTTCGTCACCGGCCCGGATGTAGTGAAAACCGTTACAAACGAGATTGTCACGCAGGAGGAACTGGGTGGAGCGGTGACGCATACCACGAAGTCGGGGGTTGCTGACGTGGCCTTCGAGAATGATATCGAGGCGCTGCTCGCGGCCCGCGACTTCGTGGACTTCCTTCCCGCATCGAATCGCGAGAGCGTGCCCGAGCGTCCAAGCTCGGACCCGTGGGACCGGCTCGAGGACAGCCTCGACACGCTGGTACCGGCCAATGCCAACCAGCCCTATGACATGCACGAACTGATCCGGAAGACAGTCGACGAAGGCGATTTCTTCGAGGTCCAGCCGACCCATGCCGGCAACGTCATCATCGGCTTCGGGCGGATCGAGGGGCGCACGGTCGGCGTGGTCGCCAACCAGCCGATGGTGCTGGCAGGCTGCCTCGACATCAACTCGTCGAAAAAGGCGGCACGCTTCGTGCGCTTCTGCGACGCCTTTGAAATCCCGATCGTCACCTTTGTCGATGTCCCGGGCTTTCTGCCGGGCACCGCGCAGGAGTTGAACGGCATCATCAAGCACGGGGCGAAGCTGCTTTTCGCCTATGCCGAGGCCACCGTGCCCAAGATCACCGTCATCACGCGCAAAGCCTATGGCGGCGCCTATGACGTGATGGCGTCGAAGCATCTGCGCGGCGATCTCAACTACGCCTGGCCCACGGCCGAAATCGCTGTGATGGGGGCGAAGGGCGCGGTCGAGATCATCTTCCGCTCCAAGGATCCGGCCGAGATCGCCGAGCGTACCGCCGAATATGAGTCGCGCTTCGCCAACCCGTTCGTGGCCGCATCGAAGGGATTTATCGACGAGGTCATCCTGCCGCATTCGACGCGCCGCCGCATTGCGCTCGGCCTGCGCAAACTGCGCGGCAAGAGCCTCGAAAATCCGTGGAAGAAGCACGACAACATACCGCTGTGATCCGGTCGTTCGCATCAGCGCGCCACGCAGCGCACGCCATCGAGCGGTCGCTTGCGCTTCGCACCGGCTTTGGCGCAGGGTTCGCACCTCAACTCAAGACAGGTGACGCATGATCCTTTTCCTGACGATGGCCCTTCAGGCTGCGGCGCCCGCCGCCGCGACTCCGCCCGCGCCGTCACCGCCGCCATGGACTCCACGCATGAAGATGGACCCGGTCACCAACCGTCCGTCGGGCTCTGTTTCGGCAACCTCGCAGGATGGCAACGCGCGGCTGGTCGTCCGTTGCGATCGTCGCGTCGACAATGTCGTGTCGATGCAATTCATTCCGACCGTGCCCTTTGCCGCCGCCACGCCGCGGCCGGTCTCGATAACGGTCGATGGCGGTGCCCCGCTCGGCACGAACTGGGATTTCCCGGGCAGGGGCGCGGTGATCTCGGATCCAGCGGTCGTGACCACGCTCACTGTTGCAATCGCCCGTGGCAAGACAATCAAGGTTCATGTGATCGACCCTTCCGAAAAGGCACTTGATGCCACCTTCACCGGCCCGCCGAGCGAAGCGCCGATCAAGCAGGTTGTCGAATCCTGCGGTTACACTTTCGGTGTCGCGCCTGCACCCGAACCCGCACCGCCGGAGGCGCCGGCCCCGTGAGCATCGGACGCCTCAACCATATCGGGATCGCGACTCCGTCGATCGAGACCTCGATCGCGCTCTATCGAGACCTGCTAGGGGCGACGAGGGTGAATGCGCCCTTCGATCTCCCCGCGCAGGGCGTGAAGGTCTGCTTTATCGACACGCCCAACACCCAGATCGAACTGATCGAGCCATTGAGCGAGAGCTCGCCGATCGCCGCGTTCATCGCGAAGAACCCGGCCGGCGGGCAGCATCATGTCTGTTTCGAGGTGCCGGACATCCATGTCGCGATCGCCGATCTCACAGCGAAGGGCGCAAGGATCCTCGGCGAGCCCCGGATTGGCGCGCACGGTACGCTGATCGTCTTTGTCCATCCCAAGGACATGGGCGGCACTTTGGTCGAGCTGATGGAAACACCGCGAGAGGCGCATTGATGGCTTATGAGATGATCCGCAGCGAGCGCCGGGGCGACGTGCTTGTCCTCACCCTCAACCGGCCCGAGCGGCTCAACGCCGCGCCGCCGCAGATGTTCGACGAACTGCGCGACGCGATCGACAATCTGGATGGTGCCCGTGCGGTCCTGGTCGCGGGTGAGGGCCGCGCGTTCTGTTCGGGCGCCGATGTCGCCGGTGGAGCGCTCGGCGGCGATAATCCGGGCGAGGCGACCTTTCAGGCTCTCACCAACCATTATAACCGGACGATCGCTGCGTTTGCCGATCTCGCGGTGCCGGTGGTCAGCGCGGTGCGTGGGCCCGCGGCGGGGATCGGCTGCAGCCTCGCGCTCGCCAGCGATTTTTGCGTCGCGAGCGAGACCGCCTATTTCCTCCAGGCCTTCGTCAATATCGGCCTCGTGCCCGATGGCGGCGCGAGCTGGATGCTGCCGCGCCTGATCGGCAAGGCGCGCGCCACCGAGATGATGATGCTCGGCGAACGTGTGCCCGCGGCGAAGGCGCTCGACTGGGGGATGATCCATAAAGTTGTGGCCGATGACGCGCTCGACGCCGAGGCCTTCGCGCTGGCGGAGCGGCTGGCGGCGGGGCCAACGGTCGCACTTGGCCTGATGCGGCGCGGGCTCACCCATGCGCTCGAGGTCGATTACGCGACAGCGATGCAGCGCGAGGCCGAGAGCCAGCGCGCGGCGCGTGGTTCGGCCGATTCGATGGAGGGCGGCATCGCCTTTCTGCAGAAGCGCAAGCCGGCGTTCCGGGGGGCGTAGGCACATGGCTGACAAGCCGACCGTGGAAACCTGGGCCGCTGCCGCCGCGAAGGAGGTGAAAGGCAAGGATCTCACCTGGCACACGCCCGAGGGGATCGAGGTCAAGCCGCTCTACACAGCCGAGGACGTTGCCGATATCGATCCCGGCCTGCCCGGTTTCGCGCCGTTCACGCGCGGGGTCCGTGCGTCCATGTATGCGGGCCGACCCTGGACGATCCGCCAATATGCCGGCTTCTCCACGGCCGAGGCCTCGAACGCCTTTTATCGCCGCAACCTTGCCGCCGGCCAGAAAGGCCTGTCGGTCGCCTTCGATCTCGCGACGCATCGCGGGTACGACAGCGATCATCCGCGCGTGACCGGTGATGTCGGCAAGGCCGGTGTCGCGATCGACACGATCGATGACATGAAGATCCTGTTCGACGGTATCCCGCTCGACAAGATGAGCGTGTCGATGACGATGAACGGCGCCGTCATCCCGATCCTCGCCTTCTTCATCGTCGCGGGCGAGGAGCAGGGCGTTCCTCAGGAACTTCTGGACGGCACGATCCAGAACGACATCTTGAAGGAGTTCATGGTCCGCAACACCTATATCTACCCGCCTGAGCCGAGCATGCGGATTATCTCGGACATCATCGGCTATACCTCGCGGCACATGCCGAAGTTCAATTCGATCTCGATCTCCGGCTACCACATGCAGGAAGCCGGGGCGACGCAGCTGCAAGAGCTCGCCTTCACCATCGCCGATGGCCGTGAATATGCGAAGGCGGCGATGGCCTCGGGGCTTGATCTCGATGCCTTTGCCGGGCGGCTCAGCTTCTTCTTCGCGATCGGCATGAACTTCTTCATGGAAGTCGCAAAGCTGCGCGCTGCGCGCAAACTGTGGCACCGCGTGATGACCGATCTCGGCGCGAAGGACGAGCGCTCGAAGATGTTGCGCACGCATTGCCAGACATCGGGCGTCTCGCTCACCGAGCAGGACCCGTACAACAACGTTATCCGCACCACGATCGAGGCGATGGCAGCGATGCTCGGCGGTACACAGAGCCTGCACACCAACGCGCTCGACGAAGCGATTGCCCTGCCGACCGATTTCTCAGCCCGGATCGCGCGCAACACCCAGATCGTGATCCAGGAAGAGACCGGGATGACGCATGTCGTCGATCCGCTCGGCGGCTCCTATTATGTCGAGAGCCTCACCCAGGAGCTGTACGACAAGGCGTGGGAGATCATCGAGCGGGTCGAGGCCGAAGGCGGCATGGCGAAAGCCGTCGCGGCGGGCTGGCCCAAGGCGATGATCGAGGAAGCCTCGGCCGGCCGCGCCGCGCGCGTCGATATGGGCGAGGACGTGATTGTCGGCGTCAACAAGTACAAGCTCGCCGAAGAGGACGAGATCGACATCCTCGATGTCGACAATGTCGCCGTGCGCGAGGCGCAGATCGCGCGGATCAAGAAGAGCAAGGCCGGCCGCGACGAAGCGAAGTGTCAGGCAGCGCTCGATGCGCTGCGCGAAGGCGCGCGCGGGACTGAGAATGTGCTTGGCCTCGCGGTCGAATGCGCCCGCCAGCGTGCGACGCTCGGCGAGATCAGCCAGGCGATGGAGGATGTGTTCGGGCGCTATGGCACCAAGCCGACGCCCGTGTCCGGCATCTATGGCGGTGCGCATGAATTCGACGCGCGCTGGAACGGCCTGCTCGAGGGGGTGAGCTCGCTGACCCACCGCATGGGCCGCAAGCCGCGCCTGCTCGTCGCCAAGATGGGCCAGGACGGGCATGATCGCGGCGCCAATCTCGTGTCTTCCGCGTTCGGCGATCTCGGTTTCGAGGTGGTGCCGGGGCCCTTGTTCCAGACGCCCAAAGAGGCCGCCGATCTGGCAATCAAGTCCGATGTGGACGTCGTCGGCGCCTCCTCGCTGGCGGCGGGCCACAAGACGCTGATCCCTGAGCTGATCGGTCACCTCCGCGATGCCGGACGCAGCGACATCAAGGTGATCGCGGGCGGGGTTATTCCGGCACAGGACTATCAATATCTCCGCGATGCCGGTGTACAGGGGATTTTCGGGCCCGGCACCAATCTGGTGAACGCGGCGACCGAAGTGTTGAAATTGCTTGGGCACAACCAGCCCCCGATCGAGGAAGCCGCGGAATGAGTGATGTTCTTACTTTAAGCCCCTCCCCTGAAGCCGAGGGACTTTTGAAGAACGACTGGACCCGCCAGGAAATCGCCGCGCTGTTCGATCTCCCCTTCACCGAACTCGTCTTCCGCGCCGCCGAAACCCACCGCACGCATCACGCCGCCGGCGAGGTCCAGCTCTGCACGCTCCTGTCGATCAAGACCGGCGGCTGCCCGGAGGATTGCGGCTATTGCTCGCAATCCGCGTCGGCCGATTCCGGCCTCAAGGCCGAGAAACTGATGGAGGTCCAGGCCGTGCTCGCCGCCGCCGCTGAGGCCAAGGCCGCCGGCTCGCAGCGTTTCTGCATGGGCGCTGCGTGGCGCAACCCCAAGGACCGTGACATGGGTGCGGTCGTGGCGATGGTCGAGGGCGTCAAGGCGATGGGCCTCGAAACGTGCATGACGCTCGGCATGCTGGAGCCGCACCAGGCGCGCCAGCTCGCCAGGGCGGGGCTCGATTATTACAACCACAATATCGATACCTCGCCCGAACATTATGGCGAGGTCATCACCACCCGCACCTTCCAGGACCGGCTCGATACACTGGAGAATGTGCGCGGCGCCGGCATCAATGTCTGCTCCGGCGGCATCGTCGGCATGGGTGAGACGCGCGCTGACCGGGTCGGCTTTGTCCATACACTGGCGACCCTGCCGCGCCACCCGGAGAGCGTGCCGATCAACGCGCTGGTGCCAGTACGCGGCACCGTGCTCGGCGACATGCTCGCCGACACGCCGATGGCGAAGATCGACGATATCGAGTTCGTCCGCACCGTCGCGGTCGCGCGTATCACCATGCCGATGAGCATGGTGCGCCTCTCGGCTGGCCGCGAAAGCATGAGCGAGGCAACCCAGGCGCTGTGTTTTATGGCAGGCGCCAACTCGATCTTCACCGGCGAAAAGCTGCTGACCACCGGCAATGCCGGCGGCGGAGCCGATGAGGCGCTGTTCGCCAAACTCGGCCTCAAGCCGATGGAAGGCGAGGAGCCGATGCGGGTCGCTGGGGCGTGATCGGCCGCGTGATCGCGTTCTTCGGCTGGTCCGCGATCTGTTGCTTGCTGTTTATGGGCGCCTTTTTTCTCACGCAGATAGGTGACTGTTTCGATGTGAAGGAATGCTGGGCCTACAAGGCTCGGGCCGGAACCGTCATTTTCATCGCCGTTCCGCTGGTCTGGCTGACCGGCACGTTTTTCCTCTTCCGCCGTTGGAATCGCTGATGTTCAAGAAAATCCTGGTCGCCAATCGCGGCGAGATCGCGTGCCGCGTCATGCGTACCGCGAAGAAAATGGGGATCGCCACCGTTGCGGTCTATTCAGACGCTGACGCGCGAAGCCCGCATGTGCTGATGGCTGACGAAGCCGTCCGTCTCGGGCCGCCGCCGGCGGGCGAGAGCTATCTGCTCGCCGACCTGATCCTGCTCGCCGCGAAGGAAACCGGCGCTGACTGCATCCACCCCGGCTACGGCTTCCTATCAGAGCGGGAAAGCTTCGCCCGCGCCTGCGCCGAGGCCGGGATCGCCTTTGTCGGCCCGCCACCCAACGCCATCGCCGCGATGGGCGACAAGATCGAATCGAAGAAGCTCGCCAAGGCAGCGGGCGTCAATGTCGTCCCCGGTTTCCTCGGCGAGATCGCGGACACGGACGAGGCGGTCAGGATCGCCACCGACATCGGCTATCCGGTGATGATGAAGGCTTCGGCCGGCGGCGGCGGCAAAGGCATGCGGCTTGCCTATTCGGAACAGGACGTCCGCGAAGGCTTCGAGGCGACCAAGCGCGAAGGACTCGCCAGCTTTGGCGACGATCGCGTCTTCATCGAGAAATTCATCGAAAGCCCGCGCCATATCGAGATCCAGGTGATGGGCGATCAACACGGCAACATCGTCTATCTCGGCGAGCGTGAATGCTCGATCCAGCGCCGTCACCAGAAGGTCGTCGAAGAGGCGCCGTCGCCTTTCGTCACGCCCGAAATGCGCAAAAACATGGGCGAACAGGCCGTCGCGCTTGCCCGGGCGGTCGGCTATTATTCCGCCGGCACCGTCGAGCTGATCGTCTCCGGCGCCGACACCTCGGGCAAGGGTTTCTACTTCCTCGAGATGAACACGCGGCTCCAGGTCGAGCATCCCGTCACCGAATGCATCACCGGCCTCGATCTGGTCGAGCTGATGATCCGCGTCGCCGCCGGCGAGCCGCTCGGCTTCGGCCAGGACGATGTGACGCTCACCGGCTGGGCTGTCGAGAACCGCATCTATGCCGAAGATCCCTATCGCGGCTTCCTGCCCTCGATCGGCCGCCTGGTCCGCTATAATCCGCCCCAGGATGCGCGGCCCGATTATGGCCCGGTTGCGGCGGACGGCGACGCCTATGTCCGCGTCGATGATGGCGTGGGCGAGGGCGGTGAAGTCTCGATGTTCTACGATCCGATGATCGCCAAGCTGATCACCTGGGCGCCAACGCGCCTCGAAGCGATAGACCAGCAGATTGCGGCGCTCGACGCGTTCGAAATCGAGGGCCCCGGCAACAATATCGACTTCGTCTCGGCACTGATGCAGCATCCGCGCTTCCGCGAAGGCAATATCACCACCGGCTTCATCGCCGAGGAATATCCGGATGGCTTCCACGGCGCGCCGGCCTCACCCGCGCTGATCGAAAAGCTAGCTGCCATCGCCGCCTTCGCCGCCACCGCCGAGGCGGACCGTGCGCGGCGCATCGACGGCCAGCTCGGCAGGCGGCTGCGCCCGCCGGCTGACTGGGCGGTGAAGATCGGCGACCATGAGCACCGTGTCTCCGTCTCGCCCGATGCCATCACCGTCGACAGCAAGCCGATCGGTCTGGATCTCGAATATACCCCTGGCGACCGCGTGGTCGAGGCCGAGTTCGACGACCAACTCCTCTCGGTCCGCATCGTCCGTATCCGCGCCGGCTTCAGGCTGACCGCACACGGCGCCAGCCATGTCGCGCGCGTGCTGCCCGCCCATGTCGCGCCCTATGCGCAGCATCTGATCGAGAAGACGCCGCCCGACCTGTCGAAATACCTGCTCGCGCCCATGCCTGGCCTGTTGATGCGGCTCGATGTCGCGGCTGGCGACAAGGTCGAGGCAGGGCAGCCGCTGGCGGTGGTCGAGGCGATGAAAATGGAGAATATCCTGCGCGCCGAAAAGGCGGGCACGGTGAAATCGGTCAATGCCAAGCCAGGCGACAGCCTCGCCGTGGATGCTGTGATTCTGGAGATGGACTAAAACGGCCCGGCGGCGTTTATCGCCGCCGGCTTGGCTCAGCGAATAACCACGACTTCTCCCGATTCAGCGATATCGGCCTGGATGGACTCAATCCATGTGCGAAAACTCCAGGCTCACCTGCCATTACTCTTTCCGGCGGGGAAAAGTAAAATTCTGATCGTATTGACGGTGGACCGTTTTTTTCGGTAATTCTTCATGAGATGTCAGCGGGGCTGGCAAATTTAGCGAGGGGGGAAAAATGTTTGTAGGTCGCCGTGTGTTTCCGCTGTGCGTGTCGCTCTTTCTCGCTGCCACCCCGGCGTTTGCCAGCTTCGATAAACCTGAGTCGGTTACGGTCCCCCCACCTCCTCCCGGAAAAGCCGAGGTCGTTTTTTTCCGCGCGGGTGGATTTGCAGGCTCGGCGATCAGTTGCGCCGTCAGAGAGGGTGACACTAAAATCAGCTCGCTGCCCCCCGGCCGCTTCTTCATCATGGTCGCTGAACCGGGCAAGCACACATACGCATCGACGAGTTCGTCATCGGATGGCGTGTATCTCACGCTGAATGCGGGTGAGATCCATTATGTTCGATGTTCGATCCATACGGGCTTTTGGGCTGGAAAGGGTTCGCTCGACGTGGCCAAGGATGAGGAGTTCACCAGCAAGCTCTGGAAGTCGGTTGATCCCTCGCGGATTTCGCCCAGTGTTCTGACAGATGAACAGATCAAGGCCGCCAATTCTCCGCAGGCTAGCGCTCCTCCTTCGCCTTCGGCCCCGCCCAGCGCGGCCGCTACGTCGAGCGCCGCAGCGGATACCGGGCCCGCCGCTGCCGGCGCCCCGGCGTCGTCGCATCCATAACCCATAAGCCAGTACGGCGGGCGTCCATCGCCCGCCCGGCTCGTTGCCTGAATATGGGGGCATTGCGAATGGAGATAATGGAGTGGAGTAGAGAGAGGCGCCCCGCGACGGGGTCCGTCATAATTCTCCGACACGCCCCCTTTTCAAAAAACGCGCCGAAAACGCTGATTGGCCAGCGAATAGGGAACAATAGCGAGCACCATGCGCCCGGACTAATTTAGGGATAGGGTGCCAGGCACGACAATCCATTCGATCGCCCTTCTGCAGCTACAACGCCGCGCGCAATTACGCCCGCTACTGCTCGATCGCAGAACGACGTTACAAATTGCGACAATATTTCAATGGACCCAAATCGGCGCGATGGCCATTTGGGCAACATGTTTCGCTCGCGCATCGCTTTGCTGCTTGTCGTGTCGCTGCCGCTTTCGGCATGCGCGGTCGGCCCGAATTATGCGCCGCCGGCGCCCGCCGCCCTGGGCGTGCCGGCCACCTATTCAACGCCTGCGCCGGCTGGCGAGCCGGCCGATATCCGGTCCTGGTGGACCAACTTCAACGACCCCGAGCTCAGCGCGATCATCGAGCGCGCCCGCGCCGGCAATCTCGATATTGCCCAGGCCGTTTCGCGACTCCGCCAGGCGCATGAATCGCTGATCCAGTCGCGCGCCGACCTGCTGCCGAGCGTTTCCGGCTCGGCCGGTTACAACCGCGCGGTGTTCGACAGCATCGGCGCGCGCGACAATATCTCGCTTGGCGCCAATGTCTCGTACCAGGCCGATCTGTTCGGTGGCGTGCGCCGCGGCATAGAGGCATCGCGCGCCACCTATCAGGCAAGCGGCTTCGATCTCGCCATGGTGCAGACCTCGATCGCCGCCGAGGCCGCGCGCAACTATATCCTCGCACGCCAGGCGCAGGCGAACCTCGTGATTGCCCGCAATTCGCTCGGCATCCAGGACGACAATCTCGAAATCACCGGTTTCCGTGTCCAGGCCGGGCTTGTCTCGTCGCTCGATGTCGAACAGTCGCGCCAGCAACGCGCCCAGACCGCGGCGACGATCCCGACGCTCGAACAGAATTACCAGAGTGCGGTCAACCGGCTCGGCGTATTGACCGGCCAGGCCCCCGGCGCGCTCAAGGCCGAGCTGGAAGCAACCGCGCCGATCCCCAAAGGTCCGGATTCGCTCGCGGTCGGCATTCCCGCCGATGCGCTGCGCCAGCGCCCGGATGTCCGCGCCGCCGAGCGCCAGCTCGCCGCGGCGACCGCCCAGATCGGCGTCGCCAAGGCGCAGCTCTATCCTGCGCTCAACATCACCGGCAATATCGGCACCGCAGCGGCGTCGATCGGCAGTCTGGGCAGCATCGTGACCGGCAGCCTGTTCGCCGGGCTCACCCAGCTGATCTTCGATGGCGGCCGCACCCGCTCGCGTGTCCGCGCGCAGGAAGATGCGGCCGAGGGCGCGCTCGCCAACTACAAGCAGGTGGTGCTGACCGGCCTCGAAGATGTCGAGAATGCCCTCACCGCGCTTCAGGCCGCCAAGGATCGCCAGGCGCAGTTCGCGATAGCACTCGATGCCTCGAACAACGCCGCGATCCTGTCGCGCAGCCAGTATCGCGCCGGGCTCACCGACATCACCACGCTCAACACAAACGAGAGCGCTTTGCTCTCCGCCCAGAACGGGCTTTCGAACGCCAAGGCCGATCAGGCCCAGGCGCTCGTCCAACTCTATCTCGCGCTGGGCGGGGGCTGGGACAGCAACAGCGTGCCGCAGGCGCCCTCCCAAAATCCTCTGGCGCAACCTCACCGGGAATGACGATGGCCGCGACCAACAGCAACGATCTCGATGCATTTCTCGACGTGAAGCCGGCGCCCTGGTGGCAGCGTTACGTGAAATGGGCGGGGATCGGGGTAGGCGCGATCCTGCTCATACTCCTCGTCCTGCACTTTTTCGGCGGCAGCACAAAGGTCGATTATGCGACCGAGACGGTTGAGCGCGGTTCACTGTCCGTCAGCGTCTCCGCGACCGGCAAGCTCGCCCCGACCAACCAGGTCGATGTCGGTTCCGAGCTTTCGGGTCTTGTCACCAAGGTGGTGGTCGACGTGAATGACCGCGTCGTCGCGGGCCAGCCACTTGCCCTGATCGATCCTTCGCGCTTCAGCGACACGGTCAACCAGAGCAAGGCGGCGCTCAACGCGTCGATTGCAACCGTCGCGCAAAACCAGGCAACGCTCGATCAGGCGACGGCGACGCTCTCCCGCTTTCAGGAAGTCAGCAAGCTGTCCGGCGGCCGTGTGCCGGCCAAGACCGAGATGGACCAGGCGCTGGCCGATCGAAACCGCGCGATCGCCAATCTGCGCGCGGCGCAGGCCAATGTCGTCTCAGCCCAGGCAACGCTCTCATCGAACGAAACCCAGCTCACCAAGACGGTGATCCGCTCCCCGGTCAACGGCGTCGTTCTCGCCCGCCAGATCGAGCCGGGCCAGACCGTTGCCGCCTCGTTCAGCACGCCGACCCTGTTCGTCATCGCCCAGGATCTCAGCCAGATGAAGCTCGAGGTCGCGATCGACGAGGCCGATGTCGGCTCCGTCAGGGAAGGCCAGCAGGCAAAGTTCACCGTCGACGCCTTTCCCGGCAAGACTTTCCCCGCCACGATCACGCGGGTCGATGTCGGCTCGAACCTGAGCGCGCAATCGTCCACGACGACGACCACCACGTCCGCCCAGGTCGTGTCCTATGGCGCAACGCTGACGGTCGCCAATTCCGACCAGCAGCTTCGCCCCGGCATGACGGCGACTGCCGATATCGTGACGACCGCCAGGAACAACGTCCTGCTCGTCCCCAATGCCGCCCTGCGCTTCAAGCCGACGAGCACCACGCCGGGCGCAGCCCCTGCCGGTGGCGGCATCGCAGGCGCGCTCGTGCCGACGCGTCGACCGCGCGGCGGCAGCGGCGCCAGAGGAGACGTGTCGGTTGTGCGCGGCGGGTCGCAGACGGTCTATGTGAAAGATGCGAGCGGCCAGCCAAAGCCGGTCAGCATCACCACCGGGGTGACCAACGGCACCATGACCGAAGTGGTCGGCGGCGATCTCCAGCCCGGCATGCAGGTCATCACCGGGCAGCTTTCGGGCAACGGTACCAAGCGGCGACGCCCTTCAGGCGCGGGAGCGGGTGCAGGCCCCCGCCCGGGCGGCGGGCAGAACAGTGGCCAGTAGCGCGTCCGGCCACCCCGCGCCGATCATCTCGCTGCGCGGTGTCACCAAAGTCTATGGCGAAGGAGCGACTGCGTTCCAGGCGCTGAAGGGCATCGATCTCGATATCGTGCCGGGCGATTTCGTCGCGGTGATGGGCGCGTCGGGCTCGGGCAAATCGACGACGATGAACATCCTCGGCTGCCTCGACGTACCGAGCTCGGGCACCTTCCTGTTCCGTGGCCATCATGTCGAGACGCTTGACCGCGATCAGCGCGCGCTGCTCCGCCGCAAATATCTCGGCTTCGTTTTCCAGGGCTTCAACCTGCTCGCCCGCACCAGCGCGCTCGAGAATGTCGAGCTGCCTCTGCTCTATCGCGGCGACGCGAAGAAGGAGCGGCACGAGGCGGCGATGGCGGCGCTCGAAAAGGTCGGGCTCGACAAATGGTGGGACCATACCCCCGCCGAGCTGTCCGGCGGCCAGCAGCAACGTGTCGCGATCGCCCGCGCGATCGTCACCTCGCCTGATGTTCTGCTTGCCGACGAACCGACCGGCAATCTCGATTCGGAGCGCTCGGTCGAGATCATGGAGCTCCTCTCCGGCCTCAATCGGGACAGCAACATCACGGTCCTGATGGTCACCCATGAGCCAGACATGGCCGCCTATGCCCGCACCATCGTCCACTTCAAGGACGGTCTGGTGGAGCGCATCGAAGCGCGGCACCACCAGGGGGAGAAGGTGTCTCCAGAAAAGCCCCTCCCCTTCAGGGGAGGGGAGTAAGTAATGCTCGGCACAACCTTCCTCCTCGCGATCCGTTCGATTGCGCGTCACAAGCTGCGCTCCTTCCTCACGACGCTCGGCATCATCATCGGTGTCGCGGCGGTGGTAACGATGGTGACGCTCGGCGAGGCGACGACCGCGGCTGTGCAGAAATCGATTTCGTCGCTCGGCACCAACATCCTTCAGGTCCGCCCCGGCCAGGGCTTCGGCCGTGGCGGCGGCGGTCCGCAGCCCGCCAATTTCAAGCCCGAGGATGTCGAGGCGGTCGCTCGTCAGATCGCCGGCGTCACCGCGGTCGCACCCCAGGCCCAGGCAAGCACGACCGCCATTTATGAAGGCGCCAATACGTCGACCACGATCAACGGCACCACGAGCGCCTATTTCGAGGTTCAGCCCTGGCCGCTGACCGGCGGCCGCACTTTCACCCCTGCCGAGGAGCAGGCCGGCAAGGCGGTCTGCATCGTGGGCAGCACCGTCGCGAAGAATCTGTTCAACGGCGGCGAGGCGATCGGGACGAGAATCCGGCTCAGCGGCATTTCCTGCGACGTGATCGGTATGCTCTCCACGCGTGGCCAGGCCGGCTTCGGCGGCGATCAGGACGACGTCATCATCATGCCGATCAAGACGGTGCAGCGCCGCTTTACCGGGAACCGCGATATCCGCTTGATGCTGGTCGGAGTCGATGAGGCCTATTCGACCGCGGCCGTGCAATCCTCGATCGAGGATCTGCTGCGCGAACGCCGTCACATTACCGGCGGCAAGGAAGATGATTTCAACATTTTCGACACGGCCCAGATCTCGAACACACTGAGCGCGACCACCAATCTGCTTACCCAGATCGTCACCGCCGTCGCTGCCATCAGCCTGATTGTCGGCGGCATCGGCATCATGAACATCATGCTCGTCTCGGTCACCGAGCGGACCCGCGAGATCGGCATCCGCCTGGCCATCGGCGCAGTCGCGCGCGAGGTGCTCACCCAGTTCCTTGTCGAGGCGGTCGCCCTGTCGATGCTCGGCGGTATCATCGGCCTGCTACTCGCGCAGATCGTTATCGGCGCGCTCTCGGCGCTCGGTGGACTGCCGTTCCTGTTCGTGCCCGAGATCAACCTGATCGCCTTCGGCATCTCGGCGTTGATCGGCGTGGTGTTCGGCTATTTCCCCGCCAAGCGCGCAGCTGCGCTCAACCCGATCGACGCCCTGCGGCACGAGTAAGCGTCGCCCCGGCGAAGGCTGGGGTGACGAACCTCACCGCAACGCCCGCAGCTGCTCCAGATCCTCGGGCGTATCGATATCGAGTAATTCGCCCTCGGGCGCGATGACATGGCGTCCGCTGCGCACCATCGCGCGCGCACCCTCATCGCCTTCGAGGGTCAGCAGCGCCTCGAACTGCCCGGCGCCGAACAGCGCCGGGGGGCGCGGATTCACGCCATCGCTCGAGGCAACCACTGCGTCATGGCTGTCGGCGGCGTCGAGCAGATGATAGATATGGTTCGCGGTCACGCGCGGCATATCGGCGAGCGCGATCAGCACCGCCTCCGCGCCCTCGTCGCGGGCCGAGGCGACACCCAGCTTCACTGATTGCGACATGCCGATCTCGGGCGCGTCGTTATGGATGATACGGTAGCCACGCCTCGCAAAATCGAGATTGGTGCCGTTCGTCACTGCGAAGCGGGTCAGGAAGGGAACGGCCTCGAGCGCGGTGACGACATGGAAGGCGAGGGGCTTGCGCAGGAAGAGTTGCTCGAGCTTGTCGACATCCCCGAAACGCTGCGAGCGGCCGGCGGCGAGCAGGATCAGGGCGGTCTTTTCGGCGAAGATCATTCAGCCATTCCCGCGATTATTGGCCCCGCGATCATGCCCATTGAAAGCTCCGATCATTGCCGCCGCGATCGACAGCGCGATTTCCGCCGGCCCGATCGCGCCGATGTCGAGCCCGACGGGCGCGTCGATCCGGTCGAGGTCAGCATCCGAAACCCCCGCCGCCGCAAGCCGTTCCCGCCGTGCGGCATGGCTGCGCCGTGATCCCAGCGCGCCGACATAGCCGGTCGGCGCGGCCAGCGCCGCGATCAGCGCCGGGTCGTCGATCTTGGTATCGTGGCTGAGCGTCACCACTGCGGTTGCGGGGCCCGGTACGAAAGCGGCGACCGCTTCATCGGGCCAGCGGTCGTCGAGCCGGACGCCGGGGAATCGCTCCTCGGTCAGGAAGCGGGCACGTGGGTCGATCACGATCGTGTCGATGCCCAGTTCCCGGGCGAGGCCTGCCAATGCCTGCGCGATCTGCACCGCGCCGATGATCAGCAGACGGCGCGGCGGATCATAGCGATTGATGAAGGCGGAGCCGGTTTCGATCGGCCGCGCGTCGCTGTGCCCTGTCTCCAGGTTGGTCGAGACAGTCAGCGCCTTGCCCGCATCGCGCGCCTCGGCGATCCGGTCGAACAATTCGGGGTCGAAACCCTCGGCCGAGACCGGCTGGACCATCACCGCGATCTCGCCGCCACAGGGCAGGCCGACTTCCCAGGCGGCGGCATCGGCGACGCCATAGGTCTTCACCTGGAAGGGCGCGCCCGCGATCACCTCGGCGGCGGTGGCGAGGATATCGCTCTCGACGCATCCGCCCGACACCGATCCCTCGAAACGGCCATCGGCATGGACCAACATATGGCTGCCCCTGGGACGCGGCGCCGATCCCCAGGTCGAGACGACCGTGGCAATCGCCATCGGCGCGCCCTTCCAGCTCTGCGCGGCGGCGAGGACAGTGTCGTTATCGGCCATCAGAACCTCACACCGGCGGCAACCCAGCCAATATCTTGTCGAGCGTCATCGGGAAATCGCGCACCCGCACCCCGCACGCATTGTAGATCGCGTTCGTCACCGCAGCGCCCGCGCCCGAGATGGTCAACTCGCCAAGCCCCTTCGCGCCGATCGGGTTGGCATGCCGGTCGACATCCTCGATGAAATGCACATCGAGGTGCGGCACATCGGCGTGGGCCGGCACGAGATATTCGCTCAGATCATGGTTCACGAACTGGCCATAGCGCCTGTCGAGCTCGGCGCCTTCCATCAGCGCGTAGCCGATGCCCCAGATCATCCCGCCGATCGCCTGGCTCCGCGCCGTCTTGGCGTTGAGGATCCGCCCCGCCTCGAACACCCCAAGCATCCGCCGCACCCGGACCACGCCCGTCACCGCATTGACGGCGACCTCGGCGAATTGCGCGCCGTGCGCCGCCTGGCTGAAGTTGCGGGCATTGGTGCCCTGGCTGATCTTGCCGGTAGCGACCAGCGGCGCATCACCGACCAGCGCATCGAGCGCGACGCGGCGGTTGCCGGCGATGGCATGGCCGTCCTTGAGCGTCATATTCTCCGGGCTGGTGTCCATCCGCCTGGCCAGCTCGGCGACGATATCCTCGCAGGCGAGCGCAACCGACGATCCCGAACTCGCCGCGCCGAACGATCCGCCCGATCCGGCACCAGCCGGCAGATCGGTATCGCCGAGCTTCACGTCGATGCAATGCACCGGCAGTCCAAGCGACTCGCCCGCGATCTGGGCGAGGATCGTGTAGGTCCCGGTGCCGATATCGGTCATATCGGTTTCGATCGTCGCGCGGCCGTCGGTGCCGAGCGTCACCCGCGCCTCGGAGTCCACCAGCAGGTTGATCCGCACCGCCGCTGCCACGCCCATGCCGATCAGCCATTCGCCTTCGCGGACCGATCCCGGGGTCGCTTGGCGCCTGACCCAGCCAAAGCGCCGGGCGCCTTCATCGAGGCATTCGACGAGCCGGCGTGTGGAGAAAGGCGCGCCCGTCGTCGGATCGACCGGCGGCTCGTTGAGTTTGCGCAAGTCGATCGGATCGCGGCCGAGCTTCACCGCCAGCTCGTCGACCGCGCTCTCGAGCGCGAGCATGCCGACCGCCTCGCCCGGGGCACGCACCGCGCCGGCCTGGACCATGTCGAGCGTCACCACCTTGTGGCCGAAATGCCTGACCGGCGCTTCGTAGAGCGCGATCGTGCCGAGCGCGACCGGCTCCATGAAACCGCCATCGGGGCCCTGACTCACCACGCTCTCATGGCCGATCGCGGTCAGCTTGCCGTCGGCGTCGGCGGCGAGGCGAATGCGCTGATGGGTGTCGGTGCGGCGATAGACATTATGGAACAGCTGCGCCCGCGCCATCGCGATCTTGACCGGGCGGCCAAGCCGCTCGGCCGCGATCGCCGCCATTACCGCTTCGGGGCCAAGCAGCTTGCCGCCGAATCCGCCGCCGATATAGGGCGAAATGATCCGGACATTGGCGGGCTCGATCTTCAGCGCCCCGGCCAGCACCGCCTTCGCCGCGCCCAGAATCTGCAGGCTCGAATACAGCGTGAGCTTGTCGTCGCTCCAGGCCGCGATCGAGGCATGGGGCTCCATCGCGGCATGGACATGGTTGGGGGTCGAATAGACCTGGTCGACGCACGCCGCTGCCGACGCCATCGCAGCGTCGATATCGCCTTTCGCCACGTCCTTGAGCCGCGAATCCGCGGGCGGGCCGCTCGCGTCGGCGATATTCTCCATCGTGTCGAAACGGCCCTCTTCCGGTTCGACATGCACCCGCACAGCCCGCGCGGCTTCCCGCGCCGCCTCGAAGCTGGTGGCGATCGCCGCGCCCACGACCTGGTCCCAATGGTCGATCGCGTCATTACCGCTCCGCGCCGGCACAAAGCCCGCCGCTTGGCGCGGGATACGCGGATCGTCGATGATGATATCGAGAACGCCGGGCACGGCACGGGCGGCTTCGATGTCGAAGCCGGTCACCGTGCCTTTCGCGGCTGGCGCGGTGATCAGATAGCCATAAGCGACATCATCGCCGAGCTGATGCTCATAGCCATAGGTCGCAGCACCCATGACCTTGAGCACGCCCTCGACCCGGTCCAGGCCCTTGCCGAGCACATCCTGTACCCCGCGCTCCATCGCGAGGCCGGGGTGAGCTGCGTCCATCCGATATTCAGTCATGCCGGCTCTCCCGTCAGGTCGCGCAACGACGCGATCAGCGTGCGGCGGGCGAGGGGAATCTTGAAGTCGTTCGCGCCATAGCCCCTGGCATTCGCCAGAAGCGCATCAGCCGCGGCTTCGAAGGCCGCGGTGGACGGCGCCTGACCGACCAGGGCAGCCTCGACCGCCGGATCGCGCCACGGCATCGGCCCGAGGCCGCCAAAGGCGAGCGCGGCAGAGGCGATCCTGCCATTCTCGACCGAGACGATCCCCGCGACCGAGACCAAGGCAAAGGCGTAGGACGCGCGGTCGCGCACCTTGCGGTAGAGTTGCCTGCCCTTGGGCGGTGGCGGCAGCTCGACATGGGTGATCAGCTCGCCGGTCTCGATCACCGTCTCGATGTGCGGCGTGTCGCCGGGCAGGCGGTAGAAATCGCCGATCGCGATCCGCCGCCGGTCGCCGTCCGGCTTCAGCGTCACGATCACCGCGTCGAGCGCGCGCATCGCCACCGCCATGTCGCTCGGATGAGTCGCGATGCACTGGTCGCTCGTGCCGAGAATCGCGAGAATCCGGTTGAACCCGCCGATCGCCGAGCAACCGCTGCCGGGCGTGCGTTTGTTGCAGGGCATGGCGGTGTCGTAGAAATAATAGCAGCGCGTCCGCTGCAGCAGGTTGCCCCCGGTGGACGCCTTGTTGCGGAGTTGCCCCGAAGCACCGGCGAGCAAGGCGCGGCTCAGCATCGGATAGCCCTTGATGACGCGCTTGTCGGCGGCAAGGTCGCTGTTCGGCACCAGCGCGCCGATCGTCAGCCCGCCATCCGCGCGCTCCTCGATATCAGCCAGATCGAGCCGGCTGATATCGACCAGCTTTTCGGGCGTTTCGATCTGCAGCTTCATCAGGTCGAGCAGATTGGTCCCGCCCGCAATGAACCGCCCGCCGGCGGTCACGGCTGCCTCGGGGCTATCGGCCTTCATATAGTCGAACGTCTTCATGCGCCGGGCACTTCCGCACCAGCGGGCGCGAGCCCGGCCACTTCGGAAATGGCGTCGACAATGTTGGGATAGGCAGAGCAACGGCAGAGATTGCCGCTCATCCGCTCCGAAATCTCCTCGCCGGTCAGCGCGATCTCGGAAAGCGAGCCGCTGACATGGCTCGGCCAGCCCTTCGCCACCTCGTCGAGCATGCCGACCGCCGAACAGATCTGCCCCGGCGTGCAATAACCGCACTGGAAGCCGTCATGCTTCACGAATGCCGCCTGGAGCGGATGGAGATTGTCCGCGCTGCCCAGCCCTTCGATCGTCAATATGTCATCATCCTGATGCATCACCGCGAGCGTGAGACAGGAATTGATCCGACGGCCGTTCACCAGCACGGTGCACGCGCCGCACTGGCCATGGTCGCAGCCCTTTTTGGTGCCGGTCAGCCCGAGATGCTCGCGGAGCAGATCGAGCAAAGAGGCGCGGATATCGGGCTCGGCCTCGTAAGGCCGGCCGTTGATCGTGAAATGCATCGGGATTGCCCCTCGTGGCTGAGTGGGGAAACGCGGTTGGGCTGGTTGGTTTCCGCAGAGATAGGGACGGATATGAAAGTTTTGAAGCGGTCGTTGCGCATATTGAATTGGATCGCGGCCGTGCTGCTGCTGGCGCCGGCTGTCGCCATCGGGCAGACTGCGCCCGTGACCCCGCTTTCACCCCCGATCATCATCGCCCATCGCGGCGTCAGCGGCATGCGTCCCGAGCATACGCTCGCCTCCTATCAGCTCGCGATCGAGCAGGGCGCCGATTTCATCGAGCCCGATCTGGTGTTCACCAAGGATGATGTCTTCGTTGCGCGGCACGAGAACGACATCACCGATACCACCGATGTTTCGAAGCATCCCGAATTCGCCGATCGCAAAACCGTCAAGGTGATCGACGGCGAGAAGCACAATGGCTGGTTCACCGAGGACTTCACGCTCGCCGAGCTGAAGACGCTCCGCGCCAAGGAGCGCCTGCCGCTGCTTCGCCCCGACAATGCGAAGTTCGATGGCCAGTTCGAGGTGCCCACGCTCGCCGAGATCATCGCGCTGGCGAAGAAGAACTCGGTCGGTGGCCGGGTCGTCGGCATCTATCCCGAGACCAAGCACCCGAGCTATTTCGCATCGATCGGCAAGCCGATGGAGCATAAGCTGGCTGCGCAGCTCGCGGCAGCCGGCTGGCACGACGCGCACGCGCCGGTGTTCATCCAGTCCTTCGAGGTGAACAACCTCAAGCTGCTCCACACCCTCACCGGCATCCGCCTGATCCAGCTGATGGATTCGAGCGGCGCGCCGGCCGATAACGCAGCCCCGAGTTACGCCGCGATGGCGACGCCCGAGGGCTTGAGGGCGGTCGCCGCCTATGCCTGGGGGATCGGCCCCAACAAGGAAATGATCCAGAAGGGCGACAAGGCACCGACGACTCTGGTCGCCGATGCCCATGCCGCCGGCCTCCGGCTCCACCCCTGGACTTTCCGGGCGGAAAACTACTTCCTGCCGTCATCGCTCCGGGTGGGCATCAATCCGCGCGGCCATGGCCGTCTTTCTGACGAAATTCAGCGTTATCTGGCACTTGGCGTCGACGGCTTCTTCACCGATTTCACCTATATCGGTGTCCAGGCCCGCGACGCCGCCGCCCGGAATGGCCCGGGCCAGTGAAGAGTTTTTCGCGATGCGCCGATTTCTGCTTCCCGCCGCCGCGCTGCTGCCGCTGCTCGCCGGCGGCTGTGCCGCCAAGACGGCATTCAATGTCGTAACCTTTCCGGTCAAGGCGACCAGCAAGGCGGTCGACTGGACGACGACCAGCCAGAGCGAAGCCGATCGCAACGCCGGCCGCAAGGCCCGCAAGGCGCGGGAAAAGGCGATCAAGGATTGCCGCAAACAGGGCGGCACTGATTGCGAGCGCTATCAGGACGACGCGCGCTAGTCGCCGGAGTCTGAGGTTCGTGCCATCATTTCAGGCGTCACCCCGGACTTGTTCCGGGGTCCATCGAGCCGCAAGAGCAGCGCTTGCACACCCTGCGGAAACATGGATGCCGGAACAAGTCCGGCATGACGGAAATGGCTCTAGAGTCGTTTTCAAATTGATTGAATCGCTTTGGGGATTCCCAAGGGTGGTTGTTTCTGATTCAACCTGCTGGCTGGGGATGGAGGCCAGCAGGGATGGCGAGACCCTATTCGAACGATTTGCGTGAGCGGGTTGCGGCGGCGGTTTTGACGGGTCGCAGTTGTCGCGAGGTTGCGTCGCTATTTGGGGTGAGCGTTGCCAGCGTGGTCAAATGGTCGCAGCGCCAGCGGGCGACGGGGACAGCGGCGTCGCGGCCGATGGGTGGTCACCGCAAGCGATTGCTCGAACCACACCGTGCGCTGGTCATCGGCCGGCTGAAAGCGGTGCCTGACATCACGCTCAAGGTACTGGTCGCGGAGCTGGCCGAGCAAGGCATCGCGACCAGCCCGGTATCGGTGTGGCGGCTGGTGCGTTCGGAAGGGCTGCGCTTCAAAAAAAACGCTGTTCGCCGTCGAACAGGAGCGACCGCTGATCGCAAGACGGCGCGCACAGTGGAAGAAATATCAGGGCCGACTTGATCCTCGGCGCCTCGTCTTCATCGATGAGACCTGGGCGAAGACGAATATGACGCCGATCCGGGGTTGGGCACCACGCGGGCACAAGCTGGTCGCCCGCGCACCGTTCGGCAAGTGGCGCACGCTGACTTTCCTCGCAGCTCTACGCCATGACCGGATCGACGCGCCGTGCGTACTCGATGGCCCCATCAACGGCGAAAGCTTCACCGCCTGGGTCGAGCAGTTCCTCGTGCCGACACCGTCGTCGGGCGATGTCGTCATCATGGACAATCTGGGCAGCCACAAGGGCGCGGCCGTCAGGAAAGCGATCCGGGCAGCTGGCGCAAAGCTCCTGTTCCTGCCGCCCTACTCGCCAGATCTGAACCCGATCGAGCAGGTCTTCGCCAAGCTCAAGCTACTCCTCCGAAAAGCCGCTGAACGATCGGTCGATGCCACCTGGCGCCGGATCGGATCACTCCTCGATGCCTTCACACCACAGGAGTGCGCCAACTATCTCAGAAACTCAGGATACGCTTCAGCCTAAGTGAAAACGACTCTAGGCGAACAATAGACGTTTCAGTCATGGGAAAGAGCCGACTCGGTTGCCTCGGGCATCCGTGACCTCGCCGCTATCGCCGATTTCACGCGCGGTTTGAATCGCGCTGGCGGTACCGCCAGTGTCAGAAAAGGCGACGCTTTGTTGGAAATGTCATGCGGGGCGCTGACATTTCCTATCTGTACAGAACATTGTACAATGTTTGTCAGGCAGTCAGCCGCTCTCGCCAAGCCGAGCGCGGCATGAGTCGTTGATTACAAAGGAAATTCTCCCGCCGTCGCGGCGCCCTGCCGAGAATATGTCAGCGCTCGTCTGACATCGCCGACAGAGTCGCTAGCGCGGCGCGTTGCCTGACAGCACATCGGCGAGCGCCCGTAACGTCTCGGGGCGGACCTGAACGCCGAGATGGCTGCTCCTGATCTCGATATTGCGGCAGCCCGGATCGTCGGCCCGGCAGATCAGCCCGTTGACCAGCCCGTCGCTGCGGCTCCAGATCGCGGTTGCCGGCACCGGCAGCGGCATGGCGATCTCGGCGGCCTGCGCCCGCACATGATCGCTGTCGATCCGGTCGCCGGTCAGGAATTCGAAAGCGCGCCACACATTGGTCGCGCGCGGCGATCCGGCGAACGGCGAGCTGATGGTGATCACTTCGCGCACCAGATCGGGCGCGCGGTGCGCCGCGAAGCGCGCCATGATCCCGCCCAGGCTGATCCCGATCAGCGTGACGGGCTGGCCGGTTTCGGCATGAAGCGCGCTGATGCGCTCGAGCAGCTTCTCGCCATTGCTGCCGATCGCCTTTGTGCCGAGGTTGCGGCCAAGGCCCCAGCCTTCGACCCGGTAGCCAAGCCACCGCAGGTAGCGCCGCATCAGGAAATTCGAGCGGTCCGAATTGACCAGTCCCGGCAGGAGCAGGACCGGCCGGCCATCACCCTTCGCCGCCGCGGTAAGTTTGGCGCCAGCCCAAAGCAAGGATGCCAGCCCAAAGGCGCCGCGCGGCACTTCGGCGGCCCAGAGCAGCTTCGACGGCGCCCGTATCGGGCCTGCGACATGCGCGCTCATGGCGCGAACCATCCGAGCACGGTCACAGGAAAAGGCGTCCAGGCGCCGACACGCACACCGGCATGGCGCAGCGCATTGCCCGTCCAGGCGTTGCAGGTCGTGATCGCGCTGTAATGGCCGTGGGCGTCATAGAAGCTGTCATTGGCGTCATAACCATATTGATGGACCGGACGTTGTCCACCTTCCAATGTGAAGCTTTTATGAATGAAATCAGCGAGACGTCGATATTCCTCGGGCCTGAGCGTGATGGCGCGGAGGTCCCCCTCGCTATCGGCGCCAATGCGCGGCTCGGGCACATGCTCCACATGCATCACCGTCCGGTCGCTGCCGATCGCGGCGGCGGCGACTGTCTTGAGGCGGACATCGGCCCAGGTCGGCGTTTCGAGATAGAAGGTCCGCTCGCCCCAGCCGATCGAGACATGGCTGTAAGCAGCATAGCGTGGATCGCGCAGATCCTCGGGCCGCAGCAGATCGCGCCAGTCCACACCCTCGGCCGTCATCGGCAGCACGAGTCCGGTATGGATGCCATTGCTCTCGACATAGATGCGCACGCCGGATTCGGGCTCGCGCCACCCCGCATTGGAGGGGATCGCACCTCCGGTCATGCCCGCCGCGCCATAGACGGCAAAGAGCAGGAAAAGACCAATGACCGCCCATCTCGCCGCACGCATCAGGCTCAGGCTGGTTCGCGCGGCTAAGGTTTTCGGCTCCATCGCGAATATGGTATGGCATTTTCATGTCAGACGAAACGCATGTTCTCGATCGCCCTCCCGAAGGCGCCGCGGCGGACTGGACCGTCCCGCAGGACTGGTCGCATTATACGGCGGAGGAACATGCGGTCTGGGACCGGCTGTTCGCACGCCAGGCGAGCCTGCTCCCGGGCCGGGCGTCCGAAGCCTATCTGCGCGGGCTCGATGTGCTCAAACTCTCGAAGCCTGGCATCCCCGATTTCGAGGAACTGTCCGAGCGGCTGATGAAGCTCACCGGCTGGCAGGTCGTCGCGGTGCCCGGGCTGGTGCCGGATGCGGTGTTCTTCGAGCATATGGCGAACCGCCGGTTCGTCGCCGGCAACTTCATCCGTAGGCCTGACCAGCTCGATTATCTGCAGGAGCCCGACGTCTTTCACGACGTGTTCGGCCATGTCCCGATGCTCGCCGATCCGGTGTTCGCCGATTATCTCGTCGCCTACGGGCAGGGCGGACAGCGTGCGCTTGAACTGGGCGCGCTGAAGCATCTCGCCCGGCTCTATTGGTACACAGTCGAATTCGGCCTGATCGCCGAGCCCGAGGGGCTGCGCATCTATGGGTCTGGCATCGTCAGCAGTTTCGCCGAGAGCCGCTTCGCGCTCGACGATCCGAGCCCGAACCGAATCGCCTTCGATCTCAAACGCGTGATGCGGACCGAATATCGGATCGACGATTTCCAGCAGAATTATTTCGTCATCCCGAGCTTCGACGAACTGCTCCGCGTGACGGTCGAGACGGACTTCGCGCCGCTCTATCAGGAGATCATGGCCGAGCCGGATATCCCGGTTGCCGCAATCGCCCCGGACGACATCGTGCTGACCTATGGCTCACAGGATTACGCGCGGGGGAAGGCGGCTTCTTAATCCTCCCTCGCGAAGCGGGGGAGGGCGTTCGAGCTTTGGATTGCCCCCGGCAATCCAAGATCCTGTCTGGGGGACAGGATCTCGCTCGAACGCATTCGCTTCTTCAGCGAATGGTGGAGGGGGTTTGGAGCGCGGGGCAGATGTTCCGAATCCCAATCCCCCTCCACCACTCGCCTTCGGCTCGCGGTCCCCCTCCCCCGGTTCCCGGGGGAGGATTAGTCAGGCCCGCATCCGCAACCGCAGGATCGCCCAGTCGCCAAGGTCGAGCCGCGCCGCCAGCCGCAATCCCTGCCGCCGATAGGCCCGCGCAACGCCGTCGGCCTGAGTCTTCAGCAATCCCGCCAGCACCAGCTGACCGCGCGGTGCCATGATGCCGGCGATATCCCCGGCCATCTCGACCAGCGGTCCGGCCAGGATATTGGCGATCACCAGATCATAGGGCGCGCGCCGCTGGACCAGAGCGTCGTCAGTGCCGTCCGCGACCGCCAGCGCGACGCGGCCCTGGCGCTGCCCCGTCGCCACCCCGTTCGCCTCGGCATTCTCGCGCGTCACGTCGATCGCGATCGCATCGATGTCCGTCGCGGTCGCATAGGCGCGCGGCCACAGATGCAGCGCGGCAAAGGCGAGCAGGCCGGTACCGGTGCCGAGATCGATCAGATTCTCCACCCGCGCGCCGCTGCATTTCATTGCGTCGAGCATCGTCAGGCAGCCCGTGGTCGTCTCGTGATGCCCGGTCCCGAACGCCAGCCCTGCCGGAATCGCGAACGCCCGCACGCCCGGCGGAATCGCGCCCGCATATTCGGCGGTGTGGACGAAGAACCGTCCCGCACGGACCGGTTCGAGCCCCGCCTGGCTCAACGTCACCCAATCGGCGTCAGCGACAGGCTCTGCCTTCGCCTTGCTCCCGGCCGCGCTCGGCACCAGCGCGCGGATCGCGGCGATCGTCGCCTTGTCGGGCTTGCCGTCGAAATAGGCATCGAGCCGCCAGCGCTCGGCATCGTCGACCACTTCCTCGGTCGTCATCAGCACCGGCGGCGGTTCGAGCATCGCCAGCGCGTCCATATCGACATCGATCGCCTCGGCCTCCGCGCGCGTGCAGGGAAAACTGAGCTTCCAGCTGGTAACCTGCTCAGCGGACATAGCTTGCTCCATTCACATCGATCACCGCGCCCGTCATCGAGGGCGGCGCGTTGAGCACGAGGAAGCGCGCGGTCTCCGCGATCTCCTCGGGCATGGCGACCCGTCCCAGCGGAATATCGGCGAGCAGTTTGTCGCCGCCACGACTGGCCAGATAGTCCTCCGCCATGCCGGTCATGGTGAAGCCGGGGCAGACCGCAAAGGCCAGGATGCCCTCGGCCGCATAGCCCCGCGCGATGCTCTTGGTCATCGCGACCATGCCCGCCTTTGAGGCGGCATAATGCCAGTGCGCCGGGCTGTCGCCGCGATAGGCGGCGCGGCTGGCGATGTTGACGATCCGCCCACCCGATCCGCGCCCCTGCCAGTGCAGGATCGCAAGCCGGCAAAGCTCGGCGGATGCGGTAAGGTTGATCCGCATCGTCCGCTCCCAGTCAGCCACCCAGTCATCGCCGGGCCGGTCGATCGGGTTCGCCTCGAAGATGCCCGCATTGTTGATGAGGATGTCGATCCGCCCGCCAAGCCGGTCGAGCGCAGCCTGCCATAGCGCGCGCGGCGCCGCCGGATCGGCGAAATCGGCTGGAATGCCGCTCGCCGTGCCATGGCCCGCAAGGATCACATCGGGTCGGGTGAGCGAGGCGGCGATCGCCGCGCCGATTCCCCGGCTGCTGCCGGTCAGGAGAATATGAGTCATCGGGGCGTCTTAGCCCCGGCGACCCGCATCCGTCACCCAACCAATCAGGCCGCGACACTCTCCGAGAAACTGTCGGCAGCGCCCTTGAGCGTGCTCAGCCGATCATCGACCTCGCCGAAGTTGCGCTCGAGCGAATCGATCTCGGTTGCGACGCTTTCGGTGTCCTCACGGATCGTCGCGATCGTGTTCGACATCGAATCGGCCGCCAGCGCCGTCTCGTCGACAGCTGCGGTGATCGCGGTCACCGTCTGGGCCTGTGCCTCCATCGCGAAGCGGATGCGATTGGCGCTTTCCTGCACCTCGGCAACGGTCGACTTGATCGACGCGTTGGTATCCACCGTGCCCTTGGTCGCCGACTGGATCGCGGCGATCTTGGCGGCGATGTCGTCGGTCGCGCGCGCGGTCTGGGAGGCGAGGCTCTTCACTTCCTGTGCGACGACGGCGAAGCCGCGGCCCGCATCGCCGGCACGTGCCGCCTCGATGGTCGCATTGAGTGCGAGCAGGTTGGTCTGCCCGGCAATGTCGCGGATCAGGCTCAGGATCGATTCGATCGACTGGGCGTGGTCGCTGAGCGCTTCGGACATGCCGACGGCGGCGCCCGCCTGGGCGGAGGCGCGAGTCGCGATCTCGGCTGCAGCCTCGACCTCGGTGCGGGCATCTTCGATCGCGCGGATCAGGCCGGTGGCGGTCTGCGCCGCTTCACGCATCGCCACGGCTGATTGCTCGGCAGCGGCCGCGACTTCGGAGGTCTTGCCCAGCATGCCGCGCGCCGAAGCTGAGGCGGTCTGCGCCTGCACGCGAAGCCGGTTGCCGAGCGACGCCGCGCCCTCGATCGACTGGGCGATGCTCTCGCTGAACTGCGCCGATCGCGTCCGGCGTTCGTCGCGGGCCATTTCGGCATCGCGCGTGCCGAGGTGCGAGGCCATGATATCGGCCTCGACCAGTGCCATGCGCTGAACGACATCGGCGAGCAGCTGAAAGCGCTCGCGATCTTCCCCCAGCTTCTCCTCGATCACCGCAAGCGTATGGCTATGGGCGACGCTCAGCGACGCCAACAGGACCTGAAGCGGCACATTCGCCTTTTGCGATTCGACTGCGTGGCGAAACGCCGACACCATCCATTGGTCATCGAGCGCATGCTGAAATTTGAGCCGGGTATATTGCGCGCTTTTGGCGGTCTCGCGGGCGAGCGTTTCCGGGTCGAAATGGGACCGGAGATGCGCCGCGGCGGGAAGGGAGAGATAGTGCTTCCAGAAGGCGGCCGAGATGGCTTCCTCCCTGCCCGCG
>Ga0207703_10000143_pt1 | contig 84508 bp, 84 predicted proteins | sample KBSSwiS12_FD_184304 | JGI IMG/M metagenome (GOLD analysis project Ga0207703, IMG submission 184304) | Switchgrass rhizosphere microbial communities from Kellogg Biological Station, Michigan, USA - KBS Switchgrass S1-2 (SPAdes) (version 2) | ecosystem: Host-associated > Plants > Roots >...
TTGTGCGACGCGAGGCGCGCAGGGGCGAATTACACGTCGCGGTAGAATGCGCGGGCTTTTGAGCGGACTGCGCGCCCTCCGACCCTCCTCATCACGATGCTGGCTTCCCTTTCCCGCGGCACCTGGTTTCTGCTCGGCCTTGTCTTGCTCATCGCCTGGTTCGCGGCGCTGGATACCCGCAAGCTGCAGCACCCCGACGAAGGACGCTACGCCGAAATCGCGCGCGAGATGGCGGTGAGCGGTGATTGGGTCACGCCAAGGCTCAACGATCTCAAGTATTTCGAGAAGCCGCCATTCCAGTATTGGGCGGGTGCCGCTACGTTCAACGCATTCGGCGTCGATGAGTGGACCGCGCGCTTGCCCTCGGCAATGGCCGGATTGCTCGCGGTCATCGCGGTGGGATTCACCGCAGCCCGCCTGGCGGGGCCGGACGCGGGCGCATACGCCGCGTTGGTGCTCGCGGGTACCGTTTGGCACGCCGGGCTCGCCCATCTGCTGACACTCGACTCCGTTCTTTCGTTCTGGCTCGCGCTTGCGCTCTGTGGATTCCTGCTCGCGCAACGGCCGGCGCTCTCGCCGTCCGCCCAACGCAACTGGATGCTGGTTGCTTATGCCGCGACGGCAGGCGCGACGTTGACCAAGGGCCTGGTCGCGCTGGTCATTCCGGGCGCCACGCTCGTGCTGTATTCGGTCGTCACCCGCGATATCGGACCTTGGCGGCGCCTGCATGCGCTGCCGGGAATCGCGCTCTATCTCGCGCTGACCGTCCCCTGGTTTGCGCTCGTGAGCCACCGGAATCCGGAGTTCGCCCGCTTCTTTTTCATCCACGAGCATTTCGACCGCTTCCTCACCGAAGAGCACAAGCGCACCGGCGGCTGGTACTACTTCATCCCGTGGCTCGTGATCGGCCTCCTGCCGTGGCTGCTCGTGTGGGCGTGGACGCTGCGCAGGAGCTGGCGCGGGGCGGCGGTGGCCGTCGATGGCTTCGCGTGGGAGCGCTTTTGCATCGTGTGGGCGGCGTTCGTGTTCGTGTTCTTCAGCCTCTCGGGCTCCAAGTTGCCGTCGTACATCCTGCCGATGTTTCCGGCGTTGGCCTTGGTATTGGGGTTCGAATTGACGCGCATCTCGACGCGCGTGCTGGCATGGATCGCGCTGCCGCTCGCCGTCGGGGCGCCGCTGCTGCTGGTCGCTGCCGCGCTGGGGTATGACCGCGCGGTGGCAATGATGGCGACCGACGCGACGCCCGCATCGGTCTATGCGGCGTTCGCCCCCTGGCTCGCGGCCGCGGTCACGGTGTTCGCCGCGGGCGGCATTGCGGCGTTCGCGTGGTTCCGCAACGGCGGCCCGGCGGCGCGGACGCTGGGCATCGCCGCGCTTTCATTGTCGATGTTGATCGGCATGCAGCTCGCGTTCGTCGGTCACGATGCGTTCAGCAGGGTACGCTCCGCCTACCAGATCCTGGAGGACGCGCAACGCGCGAACGATGGGAAACTGGATCCCGCGTTTCCCGTCTATCAGGTGCGAAGCTACGACCAGACGCTGCCGTTCTACCTCGGCCGTCCGACGCCGCTGGTCGATTATCGCGACGAAATGGGCCCGGGGCTCGACGCGGAGCCGGGCAAGGGATTCAACGAAGCGGCATGGATCGATGCGTGGAACGCCGCGCCGCAGGCCTATGCGCTCATGCCCGCCGCCGTTGCCAGCGAGCTCGCGGCGAAACAGGTGCCGATGCGCGAATTGGCGCGTGATCCGCGCCGCGTCTTTGTGGCCCGGCGATAGCGTGAGGGTCCAATGAGCGCCGCCGGGCCGTACAAGACCGCGGGACCGCTGGCTGCCTCTGGGGGCAGCGCGGCGGCGACAGCCGCGAGCGTGGGGGTCCAATGAGCGCCGCCGGGCCGTCCCAAGGCGCGAATGGCGCCCCCTCTGGGGGCAGCGTGGCGGCGACAGCCGCGAGCGTGGGGGTCCAAACATGACCGCCACGATGCCCTGGTCCGCCTTCGCGTTTCTCATCACCGGCGTCCTCCTGAACGCCGGCGCGCAATTGCTGCTGAAAGCCGGCACCAACGTGCTCGGCGTGATCACGCTGACCCGCGACAACTGGTGGGACACCTTCTGGCGCATGGGCACGCAGGGCTATTTCGTGGCCGGCGTTGCGTTCTACATGGTGAGCCTCGTCGTGTGGATCATGGGACTCTCGCGGGTACCGGTGTCGGTTGCCTATCCGATGTTGTCGCTGGGCTATGTGATCAACGCCGTGGCTGCCTATTACCTGTTCGGCGAAGCGGTCTCGGCGACGCGCTGGCTCGGTATCGGGTTCATCGTGGTTGGCGTGTGGCTGGTGGCGCGCTCCTAGGATGATCATGGCAAAGGGTCCTCATCTGCCGTTTGCACGACCGACGCTGGACGAGGCGACGATCGCCGACGTCGCCGCCGTCCTGCGCAGCGGCTGGATCACCAGCGGACCCAAGGTGAAGGCGTTCGAGGCCGCGCTCGCGGCCACCGTCGGGGGCCGGCCCGTGCGTGTAGCGTCGTCGGCAACCGCCGCCTTGGAAATAGCGCTGCAGCTCGCCGGTATCGGACCCGGCGACGAGGTCATCACCCCGGCCATGACGTTCTTCGCGGCGCCGAACATGATCGTCAAAGTCGGCGCCACGCCAGTATTTGTCGATGTCGAGCCGGGCACGCGCAACCTCGACATCGCCGCCACCGCGGCCCGGATCGGACCGCGGACCAAGGCGATCATGCCGACGCATTTCGGCGGCCTGCCCTGCGACATGGACGCGCTCTACGCGCTGGCCGCCGAGCACAAGCTGCGCGTGATCGAGGATGCGGCGCTGGCGATCGGTTCGAGCTGGCGCGGCAAACCGATCGGCAGCTTCGGCGACATTTGCATCTTCAGTTTTCATCCCAACAAGAACATCACGGCGATCGAAGGCGGCGCACTCGTCGTCAACAACGAGCGCGAGGCGCAGGAGATCGAGGTGCTGCGCTTCCACGGTATCGCGCGGCTGCCGGACGGCACCCGCGATGTGCCGGTCGTCGGCGGCAAGTTCAATCTCCCCGATGTCAACGCCGCCATCGGCCTGCGCCAGCTGGCGCAGCTTGCGGAGTTCAATGCAAAACGGCGCGCGCTGGTTGCACGCTACTTCACGCGCTTTCGCACCGACCCCCCGTGCGAGCTGCCACACCCGGGGTACACCGGCGACGAGGCCGGCCACAGCTGGAACATGTTCGCGCCCTTGTTGCCGCTGCCCTCTCTCACGCTGTCGCGCAAGGCGTTTCGCGACGCGCTGGAAGCGCGCGGGATCAGCACCGGCATCTCCTACGAGTCGGCGCATCTCGCAACGGCGTTCCGGCGCTTCGGCTATCATCGCGGCGATCTTCCGCATACCGAGCGGATCGCCGACACGACCGTGACGCTGCCCCTGTTTCCGACCATGACCGATGCCGACGTCGACCGCGTATGCACCGCCTGCGCCGAAGTGCTGGCGGCGCATCGCCGATAGCGCGCCGATCCGATGGCCACGCCCGCGCTCTCCGTCGTCATCCCCGTCTATAACGAAGAGGAGGGGTTGCCAGCGTTGTTCGCCCGCTTGTATCCGGCGCTCGATGCCTTGCAGATCCCGTACGAGATCATCTTCGTCAACGATGGCAGCCGCGACCGTTCGGCGGCGGTGCTGAAGGATCAATTTCTCGCGCGCCCGGACGTCACGCGGGTCGTGCTGTTCAATGCCAACTACGGCCAGCATACGGCGATCATCGCGGGCTTCGAACGCGTGCGTGGCGAGCGCATCGTCACGCTCGATGCCGACCTCCAGAACCCGCCAGAGGAAATCGCGCACCTGCTCGCCGAAATGGATGCCGGCCACGACTACGTCGGTGGCGTGCGGCTCAAGCGCGAAGACGTCTGGTGGCGGCGCATCGCCTCGCGCGCGATGAACAGGCTGCGCGAGCGGATCACCCATATCAAGATGACCGACCAGGGCTGCATGCTGCGCGCCTACAGCCGCGACATCGTCGACGCGGTAACGGCGGCCCGTGAGGTGAGCACCTATATCCCCGCGCTTGCCTATACGTTTGCACATTCGCCGACAGAAGTTGAAGTCGCGCACGAAGAACGCGTCGCCGGCGAGTCCAAGTATTCGCTCTACAAGCTGATCCGCCTCAATTTCGACCTCATTACCGGTTTCTCACTCGTCCCGCTGCAGCTCTTCTCGCTGTTCGGCATGTTCGTCGCTGCAATGTCCCTGGTTCTGTATGCGGTGGTGTTCGTGCAGCGCACGTTGGCGGGCGATTTTCGCGGAGGCTTGACCGCGCTGTGGGACCGCGACATCCTGGTGTTCTTCCTGATCGGCGTGATGCTGTTCGGTGTCGGGCTCGTCGGCGAATACGTCGGCCGCATCTACCAGCAGGTGCGCGACCGGCCGCGCTTCACGATCCGCGCCGTGCTGGAGCGGCCGTCCGGCGAGAATGGCGACCAAGTTCCGAACGTCTTGAACGAGAAAGCACGCGAAGGACACGAGGAATTACGGAGCGTGCGTTGAGCCTTCAGGGAACGAGCGCGAGATGCCTCTCTCGTCGTCGTTTTCGTCGCGACCCCTCGAAAGACTTCGCCTTGAGCGCCCTGCGCTTGCCGATGCCATGACGACCGCCGTCGTCTTCGCCTATCACAACGTGGGCGCCCGCTGTCTGCGCGTGCTACTGGCGCACGGCGTCGACGTTCCGCTGGTCGTGACGCACGTCGACAATCCCGCCGAAACGATCTGGTTCGAGCGCGTGGCCGACGTTGCCGGCGACTACGGCATTCCCGCGGTCTTGCCGGCCGATGTCAACGCGCCGGAGTCCGTCGCATGCATCGCGAGTCTTGCCCCCGATTTCTTCTTCAGCTTCTACTTTCGGCAGATGCTGAAGCCAGCGCTGCTGGCCATCCCGGCGCGCGGCGCGCTCAACATGCACGGCTCGCTGCTGCCCAAATACCGGGGCCGCGTACCGGTGAATTGGGCGGTCCTTCACGGCGAGCGCGAGACGGGTGCGACCCTGCACTACATGGCGGACAAGCCCGACGCCGGCGACATCGTCGCGCAGACCGCCGTGCCGATCCTGCCTGACGATACCGCGGGCGAGGTGTTCGCCAAGGTAACCGTCGCGGCGGAGATGACGCTGGACCGGACGTTGCCCGCGCTGCTGGCCGGAACGGCGGCGCGCATTCCGATGAACCTGGCCGCCGGCTCCTACTACGGTGGGCGCACGCCGGCTGACGGACGCATCGATTGGTCGCAGGATGCCGTCCGCATTCACAATCTCGTGCGTGCCGTGGCGCCGCCCTACCCCGGCGCCACCACCACCGTCGGCGGGCATCCGGCGCGAATCCTGCGCACGCACGTGCTGGAAGCCGCGGGACCGCCCGCAGCACCGGCGCTCACGCTCGCTCACGACGCGCTCATCGCGCAGTGCGGCGCCGGCGGGCGGCTCCTGGTGCAAGCGCTCGAGATCGACGGCCGCCCCATGCCACCACAGGACATTCTCGTGCGGGTTGGCCCTTCGCCGCTTTCGCTGGGCGACGGGCATTGAACCGGGCGAAGTGCGGACGCGGTCGCGGGTCGCATCGGCGCCGCAGAGTAGAATGCGCAGCCACCTAGGCTTCGGGCTTGTTCATGAAACGCGTTCTCATCCTCGGCGTCAACGGCTTCATCGGCCACCACCTTTCGCAGAGCATCGTCCGGTCGACCGACTGGGAGATCTACGGAATGGACATGCAGACGGACCGCATCAGCGATCTCATGTCCGAACCGCGCTTTCACTTCTTCGAGGGCGACATCACGATCAACCGCGAGTGGATCGAATACCACGTTAAGAAGTGCGACGTGGCGCTTCCGCTCGTCGCCATCGCCACGCCCGCCACCTACGTGCGCGAGCCGCTGCGGGTATTCGAGCTGGATTTCGAGGCCAACCTGCCGATCGTCCGCGCCTGCGTGCGCTATCGCAAGCGGATCGTGTTCCCGTCGACGTCCGAGGTCTACGGAATGTCGCGCGACGCCGAATTCGATCCCGAAGCGTCCGAGCTCGTCCTGGGTCCCATCAACAAGCCCCGCTGGATCTACGCGTGCGCGAAGCAGCTGATGGACCGGGTGATCCATGCGTACGGCATGCAGGAGGGCCTCGACTACACGCTGTTCCGTCCGTTCAACTGGATCGGTGCCGGGCTCGACTCGATCAATACGGCGAAGGAAGGCAGCTCGCGCGTCGTCACGCAGTTCCTCGGGCACATCGTGCGCGGCGAGGCGATCAAGCTCGTCGACGGTGGCACGCAAAAACGCGCGTTCACGTACATCGACGACGGCATCGCCGCACTGCTCAAGATCATCGCCAACAAGGACGGCATCGCTTCCGGCAAGATCTACAACATCGGCAACCCGGCCAACAACTGGTCGGTGCGCGAGCTTGCGGAAAAGATGCTTGCGCTGGCGAAACGCTATCCCGAATATGCCGACAACGCCGCCAAGGTCACGTTGGTCGAGAGCACTTCCGACGCGTATTACGGCCAGGGCTACCAGGACGTACAGAACCGGGTGCCGAAGATCGCCAACACGTGTGCCGATCTCGATTGGAAACCGGTGGTCGCGATGGAAGACGCGCTGACGCGGATCTTCGACGCGTATCGAGGGCAGGTGGCTGAGGCGCGCGGCCTGGTCGATTGACTCGCACGCGCCGCGCCGGATGAAGTACCCCCACACTCACTTCGTTCGCTGCCCCCAAGGGGGGCGCTCATCGCCCTTGGGGCGGCCCGGCGGGCGATGTTCCTCGCGCTGAAGATCGACGTGGACACGCTGCGCGGCACGCGCGAAGGTGTGCCCACGCTCGTCGAGCTGCTGCGCAAGCACGGCGTCACCGCCACCTTCCTGTTTTCGCTGGGCCCCGATCATACCGGCCGCGCGATCAAGCGCGTGTTCCGCCCCGGCTTTGTCGGCAAGGTCCGGCGCACGTCGGTGGTCAAGCACTACGGCGTGAAGACGTTGTTGTACGGCACGCTGCTGCCGGGGCCCGACATCGGCAGGCGCGCTGCCGACGTCATGCAGGGCGTGCGCGACGCAGGGCACGAAACCGGCGTGCATTGCTGGGACCATATCCGATGGCAGGACGGCGTGAGTGGTGCCGACGAGCCCTGGACCTATGCCGAAATGCATCGTGCATGCGAGCGCTACACGGAGATTTTCCGGGAGCCTCCGCGCACGCACGGTGCCGCGGGCTGGCAGATGAACGTGCACGCACTGCGCATGACGCAACGACTCGGATTCGACTATTGCTCGGACGGGCGCGGCACGCATCCGCACCTGCCGATCTGGAATGCCGAGCCGATCCGCTGCCCGCAGTTCCCCACGACCCTGCCGACCCTCGACGAGCTCGTCGGCATCGGCGACATCACCGAGGACAACGTGGCGGCGCACCTGCTCGAGCGCACCCGGGATCCAGCGCCCGCGGGCCATGTGTTCACGTTGCACGCAGAGCTCGAGGGCATGCGTCTCGCTCGCGGCTTCGAGCAGTTGATTCTCGGATGGAAGGCCCAAGGTTGGACACTTGGACCGACGAGGTCGCTGTTCGAATCCGTCGAGCCGATGGCGCTGCCGCGCTGTACCGCAAGTCCGGGCACCGTGCCTGGCCGCTCCGGCACGCTGCTGATTCAGGGTCCCGAATTTTTGGGCGAGGTCGATCTCGCCAAAGCCGCTTGAATGGAAATACGATGCTCGGCAAGAAAGTAGCGGACTTTAGCGCAGTCGCCACCGGCGGCGCGTTCAGGCTTTCCGATCATCGCGGCAAAACGGTGGTGCTGTATTTCTATAACTCTGCCAGCAGTTCGCGGTCATCAAGATGAAAAACATGTACGGCAAGCAGGTCCGCGGGATCGAGCGCAGCACGTTCGTGATCGATGGCACCGGCAAGCTCGTGCGCGAATGGCGAGGCGTCAGGGTGCCCGGACACGTCGATGAGGCGTTGGCGTTCGTCAAGACGTTGTAGTCAACCAGCGGCTCGCAAAGCCCGCTGTCCCCTTTACACCACAACACCTTCGCCGGTTTCGAGGTTCCAACCACAACCCCTTGTGTCCTCGTTGAAAAGGGGTACCATCATTTCGAGGCCGCGTGCCGCGGCCGCCCCGACAGCCCAGGAGGCCCATGGTCGAACGCAAGCTGCGCCCCGCCCCATCCACGCTGCACCTCCTTCCCTCCAGAAAGCCGGCCAAGACCGGCGGAGCCGTCGCGACGAAACTCTTCGTCCTCGACACCAATGTCCTGATGCACGATCCGACCAGCCTGTTCCGGTTCGAGGAGCACGACATCTATTTGCCGATCCTCACGCTCGAGGAGCTCGACAACAACAAGAAGGGCATGACGGAGGTCGCGCGCAACGCGCGCCAGGTGAGCCGGTTCCTCGACGAGCTGGTCACCGCGCAGGGCGAGACCAACGAAGGCATCGCGAAGGGTATTCCACTCAACGCCAAATCCAATGGCGCGGCAACGGGCCGCCTGTTCCTGCAAACGGAAAACATCGGCACTGCATTACCGGCATCGCTCGCGGGCGGCAAGGCGGACAACCAGATCATCGCGGTCGTCATGCACCTCGCACAGCACCATCCCAAGCGCAACGTGATCCTGGTGTCGAAGGACATCAACATGCGGATCAAGGCGCGCGCGCTCGGCATGGCGGCGGAAGACTATTTCAACGACAAGGTGCTCGAGGACACCGAGCTCCTGTACTCGGGCACGCGCGAGCTGCCCGCCGACTTCTGGGACAAGCACGGCAAGGGCATGGAATCGTGGCAGCAGGGCGGCCATACCTACTATCGATTGACCGGGCCGCTCATTCCCGCGCTGTTGCAGAACGAATTCGTCTATCAGGAGAAGAAGGACGAGGCGCCGTTCTACGCGATCGTGAAGGAAATCCACGGCAAGACCGCGCTCCTGTCCACACTCAAGGACTACACGCACCAGAAGAACAACGTCTGGGGCATCACGGCGCGCAATCGCGAGCAGAATTTCGCGTTGAATCTCCTCATGAATCCGGAGATCGATTTCGTGACGCTGCTCGGCCAGGCCGGCACCGGCAAGACGCTGCTGACGCTGGCCGCGGGACTCATGCTCACGCTCGAGTTCAAGGTCTATACTGAAATCATCATGACGCGGGTGACCGTACCGGTGGGTGAGGACATCGGGTTCCTCCCCGGCACCGAGGAAGAGAAGATGAATCCGTGGATGGGCGCGCTCGAGGACAACCTCGACGTCCTCAACAAGACCGACGACGAAGCAGGTGAATGGGGACGCGCGGCCACGCGCGACCTCATCCGCTCGCGGATCAAGGTGAAGAGCCTCAACTTCATGCGTGGCCGTACGTTCATCAACAAGTTCCTGGTCATCGACGAAGCCCAGAACCTGACGCCGAAGCAGATGAAGACGCTGATCACGCGCGCGGGCCCCGGCACCAAGGTGGTGTGCCTCGGCAATATCGCGCAGATCGACACGCCGTACTTGACCGAAGGAAGCTCGGGACTTACCTACGTCGTGGACCGCTTCAAGGGATGGTCGCACTCGGGACACGTCACGCTGCAGCGCGGCGAGCGCTCGCGGCTTGCTGACCACGCGGCGGAGGTACTGTAGCGGCGTGACCAAATCGCTCGGGCCGGCTTCGCCCGGCCCACGATTTGGTCCCGATTAGTCAGCACGAAAAGCTTCGGGCGGCCGCGCGCTTTTCGTGTGGAAAAGGCACGAAGCGCGCCGATCGCGGTCGGCTTCGCCGATGCTCAGTAGCGCGCGTATGCGCATTGAAAGCCCCCATGACCGCTTACGCCCATCGCAGGCTGTCAGCGTGCCTGCGCGTTACTGAACGGCCGCGCGCCTTTCGTGTAGAAAAGGCACGAAGCGCGCGGATCGCGGTTGGCTTCGCCGATGCTGGGTAGCGCGCGCATGCGAATTGAAAGCCCCAGTGAGAGCATGCGTCCATCGAAGGCTGTCAGCGTGCTTGCGCGTTACTGAACGGCCGCGCAGCGGCTTATGATCGACGCGCTTCCTGCCGTTTCCGGGGCAAAGCGCGCGGCCGTCCGAAGCTTTGCCCACTGACTGCCTTCGGCCGCAAATCGCGAGGACGCTTCTCCCTCGCGATTTGCGGACGCTAGAATACGCTCGTGGATCCCCTCCCATCGCTCGAGCAAGCCGTCGACGCCGCGCCCAATCCAGCTGCGCGCGTGCGCGCGCTCAACGCGCTGTCGACCGAGCTCGCGCGCAGTGGTGCCGCGAAACGGGCGTTTGCGCTCGTCCAGGAATCCCGCGAGCTCGCCGCCACCACCGGCGACCGGCAACTCGACGCCGAGACCCGCCACGCACTTGCGCGCTGCCATTTCTATCTCGCCGATTTCATGCCCGCGCTCGAATATCTGCTGGAGGCTGCGCAGATCTATCAGAGCTGCGGCGACATCGCCGGTGCCGCGACGGCCTTCGCCGGCATCGGACTTTGTCAGCATCGTCTTGGCGCACACGACGACGCCGTCACCTCGCTGTTACGCGCGCTTGAATCGGCGCGCGCGCAAAAGCTCGAAACGCTCGAGATCAATATCTTCAACTCGCTCGGCTCGGCGCTGATTTCGGCCAACCGGACCGAGGACGCGGCGCGCCATATCGAAACCGGCATCGAGCTCGCGCAGGCGACGGAAAACCACGATCTTCTGACCAAGCTTCTGCTCAACCAGTCGCTGCTCGCCAAGCATCGCGGCGATGGCCTTGCGGTCGCCGACGACGCCGCGGCGCAGGCGGAGTATGCGCGCGGACTGGCGTTGGTGACGCGCGCACTGGATCTTGCGCGCAAGCTCGGCAATCCCTACGACGAAGCGCAGTGTCTGGGCCAGACCGGAACGATGTTGCGCTTGCTGCACAGCCAGGCCGAAGCGGAGGAAATCCTGAAGCAGACGCTGGAGCTTGGCCGCACGCTCAACGAGCCGCACGTGCAGGCGGAGGCGCTGATGGAGCGAGGCTCGCTGCTGATGGCCGAAGGCCGTCTCGCCGAAGCGCAGAAGTGCCTGTCCGACGCCATCGTGCTCGCCCGGCGCATCTCCGCGAGCTCGGTGCTTGCCGAGGCGTGCGAAGCGCTGTCGCTCGCGCTCGAGAAGGGCGGCGACCACGCATCGGCGCTGACGCTGTACAAGGAATTCCATGCGGTGCGCGAAGCGGAGCTTGCCGGATCGCGCAAGCATGCAGCGACCGCCGCCCAGCTCTGGATCGACTTTCAGGACGCGTCGCGTCGTGCGTCGCAGTATCGCGAGCGCGCCGAAACCCTGGCGGCCGACCATGCGGCGCTGACGAAGAAGGCCGAGGTCCTGGCGGAAGTTTCGCAGCAGGATCCCCTGACCGGGCTCCTGAACCGCCGCGGACTCGACGCGTATATCGGCACGCTGGTCGGAGCCAGCGAAGTGAACGGCGTGCCACTGACGCTCGCGCTGATCGACGTCGATCTGTTCAAGCGCATCAACGACACGTTCTCGCATTCGGTGGGCGACACGGTGCTGCGCCGCGTGTCGAGCGTCATTCGCGCGCATTGCCGGCAGGACGACCTCCCCGTCCGCTATGGCGGCGACGAATTCCTGCTGGTGCTCGCGGGGGCCGATCTCGCGACCGGAACCCGCGTGCTGCAACGCCTCAAGCGGGCCAGCGACGCATGCCTGTGGCAAAGCGAAGTCCCCGGTCTCACGGTCACGCTGTCGATCGGCATCGCGTCGCACGTCCGCGGCGCCACCATTGCCGCCACGATCGCCGCCGCAGACGAAGCGCTGTACGCCGCAAAGGCAGCCGGCCGCGATCGGATCGTCGCCAAGAGTTGACCGTCGGAGTTTGCTGCGCTTCGTGGTCACCAGCCCGGAAGTCGTCATTGGCGGTGGCGCGCCCGATCACCTCGATGCGCGGTCGCGGCGATTGACTTTTGTGTTTCTGCGCACATAGCGCGCCGCGACGGTGATCGTGCCGATCGGGCGCGAGGTGTCATTCGCGTGATGCCACCTTCAAATCAACCCGCAGTTTTCTCTTGTTGGGGTTACTTGGGCTTGGCGGTGGACTGCTCGCGCTCCGCCAGCATATCGGCCAGGGTCATCGCCAGCGGCACCGTGCGCAGATCGCCGATGATTGCGTGAAGCTTTGCGGAGCAACCCACGATCCGGCGCGGTTCGTCCGGCCGGACGAACTTTGGATTCACGCGGATCGCGATCCGATGGCCCGTCAGTTCTTCCAGCATCGCCACCAGGTCGCGGATCGCGACGCCCTTGCCCGAGCACACATTGAAGGTGCCGCCCGCCGCCGCCGGTGTATTCAAAAGCCGCTGATACACATCGACCACGCTGCGCACGTCAAGGAAGTCGCGTATGACATCGACGTTGCCAAGCTCGATGGTGGCGGCCCGCTCGGCGAAATGGCGGACGATCTTGGGGATGAGATACGGCTCGTGCTGGCCCGGTCCCGTATAGTTGAACGGGCGCACGACCGTGATCGGCAGCGATCGGGCGTACATCCGCGCCATGTGCTCCATCGCGAGCTTGCTGACCGCATAGTGCGTGGCGGGCGCCAGCGGTGCCGTCTCCAGGAGTTCGCCGGATTCACTGCTTGCGTAGACCGTGCCGGTGCTCGGGAGCAAGACACGATTGCGACCAAATCCTTCGCGCACCAGCGCCTCGAGCAGTGTCAGCGTGCCGGTGAGATTGACTCGATAGATGGACGCGGCCTCGGCGTGGCCGGGAAACGCGATGGCCGCCAGATGGACAACGTGGTCCGGCGCTGCGGTGCGAATTGCGGCACCCAGGGCCGGCGCATCGAGGAGATCCGCCACGAGGTCATCAGGATCGACACGCGCATGCTCGACGAGACCGAAGACGCGGTAGCCGCATTCACGCAGGTGCGTGCAAAGGTGCCGGCCGGTGAACCCGGCGGCTCCCGTGACCAGCACGCGTTCAGAACGAGACGCCACGATCTATACGGGCAAGATCCGCCTCGACCATCACCTTGCACAGCGATTCCAGCGGCGTCGTAGCGGCCCAGCCCAGCTTCGCCTTCGCCTTCGCGGGATTGCCGAGCAGGCGATCGACTTCCGCCGGACGATAGAACCCCGGATTGACGCGAACGCGCGTTTTCCCCGACGCATCGTCGACGCCGACTTCATCGACACCGGTACCGCGCCATTTGAGGGCGATCCCTGCTGCGGCGAACGCCAACTCGACAAAACGGCGCACCGATTCCATCTTGCCGGTCGCCAGGACGAACGTGTCGGGCTCCGCGTGCTGCAGCATCCGCCACATGCCATCGACGTACTCGCGGGCAAACCCCCAATCACGTTGCGCGTCGAGATTGCCCAATTGCAGCACGTCCTGCTGGCCGCGCACGATGCGCGCCACGGCATCGGTGACTTTGCGCGTCACGAACTCCCGGCCGCGCAGCGGCGACTCGTGGTTGAAAAGAATTCCGCTGCTCGCGAAGATGCCGAACGATTCACGGTAATTCACCGTCATCCAGTGCGCATAGAGCTTGGCGGCCCCATAGGGACTGCGCGGATAGAACGGTGTGCCCTCGTCCTGCGGCATCGCCTGCACGCGGCCGAACATTTCCGAGCTGCTTGCTTGATAGAACCTGATCTTCGAGTCGACGATGCGGATCGCTTCCAGCAGGTTCACGGCACCCAGGCCTGTGGTCAGCCCGGTGTTGATCGGCTGGTCGAACGAGACTGCGACAAAGCTCTGCGCGGCCAGGTTGTAGACCTCCGCCGGCTGCGCCATTTCGAGCAGCCGTATGCCCGAACCCGTGTCGAGCAGGTCGAACTCCACCAGGCGCAGCCGCTCGTGACCCGCGATGCCCAGCTCCTCGATTCGCCAGAAATTGACGGAGCTGCCGCGGCGGAACGTGCCGTGGACGCGATAGCCCTTGGCGAGCAGGCTTTGCGCGAGGTATGCACCGTCCTGGCCGGTGATCCCGGTAACGACGGCTGAAGGTGTCGTGGCAATGGTCATGGGTTGCGTTGTCGTTTGTTGATGAAGCCGGCCCGCGGCATCGCACGCCGGTGACGCGACGCGCGCGGTGTGGTGGTCCGGAGCAGAACGCGTCAATAACTGCCGGGCTTGGCGAAATTCTCGAAGCGCGTGTGCTCACCCAGGAAAGTCAGGCGGATCGTGCCGATCGGACCGTTGCGCTGCTTGGCGATGATGATTTCCGCCGTGCCTTTGTCCGGCGTGTCCTCGTTGTAGACCTCGTCGCGGTAGATGAAGAGGATCAGGTCCGCATCCTGCTCGATCGCTCCCGATTCCCGCAAATCCGACATCACCGGCCGTTTGTTCGGCCGCTGCTCCAGCGAACGGTTGAGCTGCGACAGCGCCATCACCGGCACCTTGAGCTCCTTGGCCAGCGATTTCATCGCGCGGGAAATTTCGGAGATTTCCGTGGCGCGATTCTCGCCTGACGATTGCGCTTCCATGAGTTGCAGGTAATCGACGATGACGAGTCCAAGCTGGCCGTACTGTTTTTGCAGCCGGCGTGCACGCGAGCGCACCTCGATCGCGTTGAGCGCTGGGGTTTCGTCGATCAGGATCGGCGCGTCTGACAACCTTCCGAGCGCACTCGACAGGCGCTCCCAATCCTCCGGTCCGAGGCGGCCGGTTCGCAGCTTGGTCTGATCGAGCTTGCCCACCGACCCGATCATCCGCATCGCCAGTTGCGACGCCCCCATTTCCATCGAGAACACCGCCACCGGCAACTTGAGCTCCAGCGCGACGTGCTCTCCGATGTTGACCGCCAGCGAGCTCTTGCCCATCGACGGCCGTCCCGCGACGATGACGAGATCGCCCGGCTGCAAGCCGGACGTGATGCGATCGAGATCGGTAAAGCCGGTGGCGATGCCCGTCACATCGGATGGATCGTCGCGGTTGTACAGCGTCTCGATGCGGTCGACGACACCGGCCAGCAGATCCTTCAGCAATGCGAACGTGCGCTGACCGCGCGAGCCCTGCTCGGCGATGTGCAGCACCTTCGCCTCGGCGTCGTCGAGGACGTTCTTCGCGCTGCGGCCGAGCGGGTTGTAGGCGGCGTCGGCGATTTCTCCCGCGGTGGCCGCGAGCTGGCGCAGGATCGACCGCTCCCGCACGATGTCCGCGTAATGACGGATGTTCGCAGACGTCGGCACGTTCTGCACGAGCGCGCCCAGATAGGCGAGCCCGCCCACGTAGTCGAGCTTCTGCGTGGAATCGAGCGCTTCCGACAGCGTGACGACGTCGGCCGGCTTGCCTTCGCCGGCGAGTTGCATGATGTGCCGGTAAATCAGGCGATGCGCATCGCTGTAGAAATCGTCCTCGGTAATGACGTCGCCGATGCGGTCGGCGGCCTCGTTGTCGAGCAGGAGCCCGCCCAGAATCGACTGCTCGGCCTCCACCGAATGGGGCGGCAATTTCAGCGCATCGAGTTGGGGATCGTCGGGCATGGCGGCAACGGCTTAACCGGAAAGCGATTCTACTTCCCGCGGCGGGTCCGCGGGTATCGGCCGAAAGCAAAAGGCCGCGCGTGTACCCCGCGCGGCCTTGCTTGCTGCAACGACGACAACGGGTGCGTCAGCCCTGCACCGTTTCGCCGATGACCGTCACCGTGATATGGGCGACGAGATCGGTATGCGGCGCCACGGTCAGCGCAAATTCCCCGACGTGCTTCAATGGTCCTTCCGGCATCCGGATCATCGCCTTTTCGATCTCGATCCCCTGCGCCTTCAGCGCGTCGACGATGTCGACGTTGGTGACCGAGCCGAAGAGGCGGCCATCGACGCCGGCTTTCTGCGTGACCCTGATCGCGATGCCTTCGAGCTTCTCGGCCACGCTCTGGGCCGCCGCGAGCTTGGCGCCCGCCGCCGCTTCGAGCTCGGCCCGCCTGGCCTCGATCAGCTTGAGATTCTCGGGTGTGGCGCGCTTGGCCTTGCCTTGCGGAATCAGGAAATTGCGCGCAAATCCGTTCTTGACCTTGACGACGTCGCCGAGGTCGCCAACGTTGGGGAGCTTTTCCAGCAGGATGATTTGCATGGTCTGCTCTCCTTAGTGCCGGTCGGTGAACGGCAGCAGCGCGAGGAACTGCGCGCGCTTGATCGCCGTCGACAACTGGCGCTGCCAGCGCGCCTTGGTGCCCGTGACGCGCGCCGGCATGATCTTGCCATTCTCCTGGACGAAGTCCTTGAGGACGTCGATGTCCTTGTAGTCGATCTCCGTCACTTTCTCGGCAGTGAAGCGGCAGAACTTGCGGCGCTTGAACAGCGCATTGCCGCGATCGCGTTTCTTGATGTCCTTCTTGCCTTTACCTTTACCTCTTCCCAGGGGGCGGGGCATGGTGCTTCCTTTCGTTCAATCGCTCAGTTGACTATCCGTGTGATGTGCAGCGCAACGGTCACGCCGGTCCGGTAGCGGCGCGCGAGGAACCCCTCGCAGCGCAAATCGCCACCGACAGGCATCCGGGCGAGCATCGTGGCCACGTCGGCGAACGCCACTGCATGCACTTCGCACTCGACCTTTCGTTCGCCGCCTGCTTCGGCCTGCACGGATTGATGATGCAGCGTGCAGTCGATCGCCGGAATCCCGGCGGGCGTGTAACGAAGGGCGTCGCGTTGCGCGAGCGTGGCGTCGAGCGTGAGCCGATTCTCTCCCGGCACGTCGGCTGGGTTCTGTTCGCTTACGCCGCGGCCGTCGGGGCTTCGGGCGCGGTCGCTGCCGCGCTCGCCGACTCGGTGGCCACACTCGGTGCGCGCGGGGCATCACCCTCACGCGCATCGCGGTTGGTGAGCGACCTCGCCTTTTCTTCCTTCATCATCGGCGACGGCGCGACTTTCGCCTCCGTCGTGGCGACGATCAGGTGGCGCAGCACGGCGTCGTTGAACTTGAACGCATGCTCGAGCTCGGTGAGCGTTTCCTGGTCGCACTCGATGTTCATGAGCACGTAGTGAGCCTTGTGCACCTTCTGGATCGGGTAGGCAAGCTGGCGGCGGCCCCAGTCTTCAAGACGATGGATGAGACCCTTGTGGCTGGTCACCATCGCGCGGTACCGCTCAACCATGCCGGGCACCTGCTCGCTCTGATCCGGGTGCACGATGAATACGACTTCGTAATGACGCATACGCAGAACACTCCTTTCGGTCGGTGGATGACGGCTGCTCTGTGTTCATCGCTTGTGAGCCGTCGGCGGCCTCCCCGTCTGCACCGGGTGAGGCAAGGGAACTCGAAACTATAACGTGTTTCGCTTTGTCGATCAAGGACATAGCTGACAAGCGCGGTGCGTGCGGCGCCGGCCGTCGGCCGAGCATGCCGCAACAATCCGTTTCAGATCAACAGGTTATTTTTGCGCGGCCGGTTCAATTGCCGCATGCGCGGAACGCGGCGGACCCATCGCCGCAGCGATCGCGAGCACGCTGTCGCGTTCGTCACTGGTCAGCGCGCCGATTTCCTTCACCCGCGCGTAGAACTTGGGCAGGTCCCCGCCTTCCTGCGCCAAGAGCGCGCGAAACGCCGGGACCTGGCGCGAATACAGCGCCACGGACGCGATGCTTGCGTTGTTGGGGCCGGCGTTCGCCGCGCCCGCGAACCAGCGGTCATAGCCGGCGAGCCCGGGCTCGCCGGCCTTGGCATGCTCGTAGCCTTGCCGCATCGCGGCGAAGGCCGCCGCCTTTTCGCTGCGTTTGACGGCGTCCGGCGCATCGCTTGCGTAGATGCGGGCGAGATCGGCGCGGGTGTCGCGAGTGAGCTCGCGGAACACGGCGCGCAGGCGTCCGCTGCGCTGGTATTGCGCATCGAGCTGCACGTTGCCTTGCTGCGTCAACCACCGCTCGACGCCTGCCTCCTCGACGGCCACGGCAAACGATTCGTTGAATTGCGTGTCGCCCTTCACGTAGACGACCTGGTGCGCGAGCTCGTGGAAGACCATGCGCGCCACCTCGATGTCCGGCCAGCGGATGAAGGTCGACAGGACCGGATCATCGAAATAGCCGAGCGTCGAATAGGCAGGCACGCCGCTCACCCACACGTCGTCGCCGGCCGCCTGGAGCCGCGCCGCTTCCGCCCGCGCCTCCGACTCGTTGAAATAGCCGCGATAGCTGACGCAGCCGGCGACTGGAAAGCACCACTGGCGCGGCGTCAGCGAAAGCTCCGGCGCGGCAAAGACGTTCCACACGACGAACGGACGGCCGAGGTCCGCATACTTGGTGTAGCTCGCGTTGTCGGGCAATCCCAATTCGCGGCTGGCGAATGCGCGGATCTCCTGCACGCGCGCGAGCCGTTGCCTGAGATTGGCGTCCGGGGACTCGCCGATGACTTCCTGAATCGGTTTCGAGCGCGCGAGGATGTCGAGCTGGCCCGACGCGCCCTGCCAGTAGTAGTCGGCCGTTTCCATGGCGCCGCAGCCGGCAAGTACCAAGGCAAGTAACGGTGCAAGCTTGTGCATGCTCATCTCCGCAGGCACTGCGCGAGTCGCGCCACGCCGTCGTGAAGTTTGGTCTCGTCGATCGTATACGCGAAACGCACGTGCTGCGCAGCGCGGTGGCGCCCGAAGTCGACGCCTGGCGTGAATGCCACGCCGCATTGATCCAGCACCTCGCCGCAGAACCGCGCGCTGTCGTCCGTGAACGCCGAGCAATCCGCATAGACGAAAAAGCCGCCGGTCGGCGTCACCGGAATCACGAAGCCCAACTCGCGCAGCGCGGGAACCAGGAAATCGCGGCGGGCCTCGAACGCGCGCCGTCGCTCTTCCAGGATCGCAAGCGTTGCAGGCTCGAAACAGGCCAGCGCCGCGCGCTGCGACGGTGTCGCCGGCGATATGTAGAGGTTCTGCGCCAGCTTCTCGAGGTCGCGCACGTGCCGCTCGGGCGCCACCAGCCAGCCCAGGCGCCAGCCCGTCATGTTGAAGTACTTCGAGAAGCTGGAAAGGACGAACGCGTCGTCGGCGAACTCGAGGACGCTGCGCGGGCGATCAGAAGCGCCGAGACCGTACGTCAGGCCAAGATAGATTTCATCGACGACCAGCTGGCCTCCCCGCGCGGCGACCGCATCGACGATCCTGCGCATTTCCTCGTGCGGAACGACCGTGCCCGTCGGATTCGACGGCGAAGCGATCAGCGCACCGCGTGTGCCGGGTGTCCAGTGCTGACCGATCAGGTCCGCCGTCAATTGGTAGTTCGACTCCGGCCCGACGGGAATGCCGACGGGCTCGCCTTCGAGGACTCGAACGAAATTACGATTGCACGGATACCCGGGATCGGCCAGCAGGATGCGGTCGTCGCGGTTGACGAGGAGCGCCATCACCAGCAGCAGCGCCGCTGACGAGCCGGCGGTGACGATGATGCGCTCGGGTGCCACGGTCACGCCGTAGTGATCGGCATAGTGCGCGGCGATCGCGCGCCGCAGTTCCGGCAGCCCGAGGGCGGACGTGTAGTAAATGTCGCCGGCGGCGATTGCGCGTTGCGCTGCGGCTATGACGGGAAGCGGTGTCGGAAAGTCCGGCTCGCCGATCTCCATGTGCACGACCGAGCGGCCGGAGGCCTCCAGCGCGCGCGCAGCTGTCTGCACCTCCATCACATGGAAAGGCGCGATCTCCGCGACGCGGGCCGCGGTGGCAATGCGGGCATCCATCGAAAGTCGTAGAGCTGCTTGGGCAAGAAGGCGTTATCGTACCGCCTCCGTCCGTATCGACCAATCCGTCCTCGCTAAGTTCGTGCGCCCGATCCTTTCTGCCGTTGTCGCCTGCGCTTTGGCGGCAGTCGCGCCCGCCGATGCACAAGTGTACAAATGCGCCGGCGCGGGCACCCAGCCGGTGTATCAGGACGCACCCTGCCCGCCGGGGCGGGAGCTGCGCAATTTCGCCGCCGATCCCGCGACGGTATCGGTCATCCCCATCCGTCCGGTGCCGGGCACCACGACGCGCGCCGTCACGCCTGCCGGTCCCCGGCTCAAGAACGCGAGCGCCGCCGACAGGAAAGACCGGTCGCGCGCCGGCGATCCCGCCGAGCGCCGCTTCATCCACCCCGGGATGCACGAGGGCGAGGTGCTCGCAAGGGTCGGACCGCCGGATCTGAAAAGCGGCGGCAGCGGCCGCAAGCTTGCACGCTGGAGCTACATGCCGGCCGACCGCGATCCACAAACGATCACCACCGTGGTGTTCGAATATGGAAAGGTCGTCGAAGTCGAGCGGAAGGTCGTCAAATGAGGGCGCTCGTCCAGCGCGTCCGCGAGGCGAGCGTGACGGTGGACGGCCACACGACCGGCGCGATCGGAGCCGGTCTTCTCGTGCTGGTGGGCATTGCGGGCGACGACGGCGCCCAGGATCGCGACTGGCTCGTGCGCAAGCTGGCGCAATTGCGAATCTTCGACGATGACGAAGGCGTGATGAATCGCGCGATCGTCGACACGGGCGGGGACATCCTGGCCGTGTCGCAATTCACGCTCTACGCGTCGACGCGGAAGGGCAACCGGCCGTCGTACACGGCCGCGGCAAGGCCGGAGGTCGCGGAGCCGGCGTTCGCCGCGTTCGTCGCGTCGCTCGCCGCCACGCTGGGCAAGCCGGTTCCCACCGGCGTGTTCGGCGCGCACATGCAAGTGCACCTCGTCAACGATGGTCCGGTGACAATATTTCTCGACTCGCGTGCGCAAATCGCGTGACCGGGAGCGGCTTCGCCGCCGCCCGCGCGATTTGCGCCCGATCGTGCCAAAAACACTCCGCGCTACGCGCTCCATGTTTTTGTCCCGACGGCAGTTAGAGGGCAAAGCTTCGGGCGGCCGCGCGCTTTGCCCCGGAAACGGCACGAAGCGCGTCGATCACAAGCCGCTGCGCGGCCGTTCAGTAACGCGCAGGCACGCTGACAGCCTTCGATGAGCGCACACGCTGATTGGGGCTTTCAATCCGCACACGCGCGCTACCGAGCCTCGGCGAAGCCGACCGCGATCGGCGCGCTTCGTGCCTTTTCTACGAGAAAAGCGCGCGGCCGCCCGAAGCTTTTCTCGCTAACTTTCTTCGGCCGCAAATCGCGAGGACGCTTTTCCCTCGCGATTTGCGGCCGATCGGGACCAAATCGTGGGCCGCGCGCAGCCGGCCCTCACGATTTGGTCACGTTTTGTCCATGGCGATTCGCCCCGGACCAAAGGCCCACACCATCAGCATGCCGCCCATGATGGTGAAGTTCTTCATGAAATTGATCTGCTGCATCTGATACTCGGCTGGGGGCGACGCCCAGAAGTTGTGGAAGATCAGCGTCGTCGGGATCAGGAACACGAAGATGGCCAGCGCCGCCCAGCGCGCCTTGTAGCCGATGAGCAGCAGCACTCCGCCGCCAAGCTCGCACAGGATCGCGACAATCGCCATCAACTGCGGCAGTGGCAATCCCTTGCTGGCGATATAGCCGACGGTTCCCTCGAACCCGGTGATTTTGCCGAATCCCGAATAGATGAACATCAAGCTCAACAGGATGCGGGCGACGAGCGCCGCGATATCGCGATTCGTGTTCATGAAAGTCCTTTCGATTGCATCGTGAACGGATGGCGGGATGCCATCACGGAAGGTCGAACAGAAGAATTTCTGCGTTGCGGCCGCCCGCAATCCGGATTGCGCTCTCGCCTTCGATACGCGCCGCATCACCCGGGCCCAGCGGCGTCTCGTTGACGCTGACGTTGCCGCGCGCGACATGGACGTAGGCGCGGCGGCCGGGGATGAGCGCGTGAGTGGCCGTCTCCGGACCGTCGAACATCCCGGCGTAGAGGCGTGCATCCTGATGAATCGCCACGGCGCCGCCTTCTCCGGCGGGTGCGGCGAGCAACGCGAGCTTCCCACGCTTGGCGGCTGGCTCGACGCGCGCCTGCTCGTACGACGCGGGAATGCCCCGCTCCGCAGGCTCGATCCAGATCTGCAGGAAATGCACCGGTTCGGTGGTGGACGGATTGAATTCGCTGTGCAGCACGCCGCGCCCGGCGCTCATCCGCTGGACATCGCCGGGAACGATGACGGATCCGGTGCCCATGTTGTCCTTGTGCGACAACTGTCCGTCGAGCACGTACGAAATAATCTCCATGTCGCGATGGCCGTGAGTGCCGAATCCCATGCCGGGTTGCACGCGATCTTCGTTGATCACGCGCAACGGGCCGAAGCCCATCCGGTCCGGGTCGTAGTAGTCGGCGAACGAAAAGCTGTGATGGGGAATCGAGCCAGCCGTGGTTGGCATGGCCGCGCTCACGCGCATGGCGCAGCGTAATCATTCAAATCTCCTGGCTGATGACCGGCGGCGCTCGTTTACTTTGCCGCGAGATCGATTTCGTCAATGATAGGGTTGCCGAAGCAAAGAAAGAAGCAGACAATCTTGAACGAATCATTCAATTATTCTGAAGGAACGACTCCAGGAATGAGGCTCTCGCTCGATGCGCTGGCCGTGCTGGATGCGATCGACCGCCGCGGCAGCTTCGCGGCGGCGGCGCTCGAGCTCGATCACGTGCCCTCCGCCATCACCTATACCGTACGCCGGATGGAGGAGGACCTCGACTTGCTGCTGTTCGATCGGCGGGGCCACCGCGCGCAATTCACGCCGGCCGGCCGGACACTGCTTGCCGAAGGCCGGATCCTGTTGGCCGCTGCGGGTGAAATCGAACGACGCGTCCAACGCGTGGCCACCGGCTGGGAGTCCGAGCTGAGAATCGCCGTCGACACGCTGATTCCGCTTGCGCGCGTTTACGCGCTGGTCGCCGCCTTCGACGCCAACTGCCGTACGCTGCGTGGCGCGCATACGCAGTTGCGTATCTCACGCGAAGTACTGGGCGGAACTTGGGATGCGCTTGCCGAGGGCCGGGCCGATCTCGTGCTGGGTGCGCCCGGGGATGCCCCGCCGGGCGGAGGCTACCGGATGCGTACGCTCGCCGAGATGGCCAGTGTGTTCGCGGTGGCGCCAAGCCACCCGTTGGCCACCGCACCCGAGCCGCTATCGGAGGCCGCGATCGGCCGTCATCGCGCCGTGGTGGCGGCCGACAGCTCACGCAGGCTCGCGCCGCGATCGATTGGCATCCTGTCCGGGCAGGACACACTGACCGTCCCAGACCTCGAGGCGAAGCTGGCCGCGCAAGTGCTGGGGCTGGGGTGCGGCTTCTTGCCGTTCGCGATCGCGGCGGCCGACATCGCGGCGGGCCGGCTCGTCATGCGGACGGTGGAAACGCCGCGCCCCCCGCAACGCACCCACGCGGCATGGCGGACGCTGCGACCGGGCAAAGCGCTCGCGTGGTGGATCGATGCCATCGGCCAGGCGGATTGGCGCTATCTGGCCGCGGCGCCCGCGCCAAGCGCGCGCGCCGGGGCGAAACGGGGACGGCGCTGACGCATCGCCTCGTTGCGTCGACCGAGGCTGGGTACGCCAGCGCGTCGGCTCGCGTCAATCGCGCGGCGCCGCGCGCGCAGCACCTCGGCTTCGCCCGCCGCGCTCATTCCTCGCCTCGTTGCGTCGACCGGATTTGGGTACGGCAGCGCGTCGGCTCGCGTCAATCGCGCGGCGCCGCGCGCGCAGCGCCTCGGCTTCGCCCGCCGCGCTCATTCCTCGCCTCGTTGCGTCGACCGGATTTGGGTACGGCAGCGCGTCGGCTCGCGTCAATCGCGCGGCGCCGCGCGCTTCGCGCCTCGGCTTCGCCCGCCGCGCTCATTCCTACCTCCAATCGACCGCGCCGAAGCGATCGTGCCCGAGCAGCACGTAGAAAAGACCGATCGTGCCGCGCCTCTGCGAACTGTCGCCGACGTCCGGATATGCCGCGTCCCGCCGGTTGCCCACGTATTTGATCGCGATGCCGTGCTCGCGGTACACGCGCAAGGTCAATGACGCATCGAGCCGGACGATGTTGTCGTGACCGCCGCGATCGGCCGCCGCCACGTTGCTGACGAAGTACTCGCGGCCGGTTACGTCGAGCGAGGCCCGCTCGCCGAAAATCACGCGCAGCGAGGCAAGCGCCTGCGGCGCCAGCCCGTAGTGATAGTCGTTCTCCGCGGTGCTCCGCGTGGTGCCCACTGCGGCGTAGCCCACGCCCCCGAGCAACGATCCCTGCAGTGCGATCGATTGCGTGAGCCAGTACTGGCCGGTCGTCCCTAGCCCCAGCGCCGTGCTCGACACGCGATACGTCTGCGGCGCGATGTAATCGTAAATGCCATACAGTCCCCAGATGCCGCGATAGTCGTTGCCGTAGGCATAGTCGGTGCCGATCAACATGCCGCGGGTCATGAGATTTTCGAATCCGTTGGCGCTCGAAGCCGTCGCCTGGAACGCGAAGTAATCGAACGGCCGCTGGTACGTGTAGCCGGGCTTTCCCGGCAGCCCGTAATCGATCGAGTAGTCGACCTGCGCCTCGCTGCTCTTCAATTTGGTGGTCGACGTGCCCGCGTCGTTTTGCGCCGATCCGCTGAAGCCGATCTGCAGCCGGCTGTAGTACTCCGGATTGTGGCTCGCGAACACGGTCTTGAAGCGGTCGCCAAACGCAAGGCGGTTGAACCCGGTCGCCGGCGAAATGGCGGCCGCGCCGAGCTCGCGCCAGAACGGCGGCAGGTCGTCGTGCTCGAGCACCAGATTGGCCAGGCGAAACAGCGTCTCGCCCAGGAACGATCCGCCGATGCTGGTGTTGATGAGATCGTTGCGCGAAGGCGGCGTGGTCTCCCCCGCGATCTCCCACATGGCGCTGCCCGCAAACGAGTAGCCCAGCGATTCCCAATAGTCGAGCTGCGCCGATCGCGCGAATCCGAAGTACATCGAACCCTGGTAGGGATGAGCAAGCTGGTTGATCCTGAACGGGTCGCTGTCAACCACCCAGCTGCTGCGCAAGTTGCGCCGGATCGACGACATCGTGCTCTGGTAGTCGCTGCCGTAGACGTTGCGGTCGACCAGGTTGAGCAGCACATTGAAACCCACGACTTCGAGCGCCGGGATAGCGTAGCTCTTGCGGTCCCCGAACGCGGACGGCGCCGGGCGACTGGCATCGTCGGCAGGCTGCAAGACCTCGTTGGCGGCCCGCGTCGCCCACTGGACGGACAGATCGTTGGCTCCCGTGTCCTGCGCGAGCGCCGATTGCGGTGACGCGAGCGCGCATGCGAACGCTCCCAATCCGGCGAGGCACGCCGCCCGGCGCTGCGCCGCCCGCGGCACGACCTCGCCGTCGCGGCGTTCCGTGATGGACGCTCTCATCGCGAACCGACAATGCCCGGGTCCGGACGCCGGCGCCGTCGGACGATGCCTCATCGGCCGGTCGGTGTGCGGCCCGCAATAGCGTCGGCGAAATCACGACCGCCACCGCCACGGCGGACCGGGGGCACCGACGATCGGCGCACTCGCGCCGTCGAGCCGTCCGCTAAAGCTTGTACGCCGCCTTCGCGAAATCGTGCGCGAGGCCCGGCGCCAGCGCCAACGCCTCGTCCTCGCCGATCTTGTGCTCGACAACGAGGGTGGCGAGAAAGCGGCAATCGATCCGCCGCGCCACGTCATGCCGCGCCGGTATCGACAGGAATGCGCGAGTGTCGTCGTTGAAGCCCACGGTGTTGTAGAAGCCGGCAGTCTCGGTAGCCTGCTCGCGGAACCGCAGCATCCCTTCCGGGCTGTCGTGAAACCACCACGGAGGACCGAGTTTCAGCACCGGGTAATGACCCGACAGAGGCGCCAGCTCGCGCGCGTACACGGTTTCGTCGAGCGTGAACAGAATGATGGTCAATCCGCGCTCGTTGCCGAATTTGTCGAGCAGCGGCTTCAATGCGTGGACATAATCGGTGCGCATCGGCATGTCGGCACCCTTGTCACGTCCGAAGCGGTTGGCCACCAACGGATTGTGATTGCGGAAGCTGCCGGGATGAATCTGCATGACAAGGCCATCGTCGAGGCTCATCTGCGCCATTTCAGTCAGGACCTGACCGCGGAACATTTCCGCCTCCTGCGCCGTGATGGTGCCCGCGAGCGCGCGATCGAGCAGCCGCTGACTTTCCGCGGCCGACAGATCGGACGTCTGCGCGGTCGGATGGCCATGATCGGTGGAGGTCGCACCCATCGTCTTGAAAAAGGCGCGGCGGTGGCGATGGGCGGCGAGATAGCCGGTCCACGTCGCGGCGTCCTCGCCTGCGAGCGCGCCGAACTGCGCGACGTTGGCGGCGAAGCCGTCGAACTCGGGATCGGCGACCGGATCGGGACGGTATGCGGTGACGACCCGGCCATCCCAGCCCGATTCGCGAATCTTGCGATGATGGGCGAGCGGATCGAGCGGAGACTCGGTGGTCGCAATGACTTCGATGTTGAACCGCTCGAACAACGCCCGCGGGCGGAACGCAGGCTCGGCGAGGCACGCATTGATGCGGTCGAAATAGCGATCGGCGGAATCGGCGGTGAGCCGCTCGTCGATCCCGAAAATCGTCGCGAACGCATGGTCGAGCCACATTCTGGTGGGGGTGCCGCGAAACAGATGGTAGTGCGCACCGAACGCACGCCAGATTTTGCGCGTATCGGTTTCCACCGGGGCGCCTTCGGTTGCGTTCGCCCGGCGGGGAATGCCTAGTTCCTCGAGCTTGATCCCCTGGCTGTAGAGCATCCGGAACACATAGTGATCCGGCGTGATGAACAGCGCGGTTGCGTTGGCGAACGGCTCGTTGTCGGCGAACCACTGCGGATCGGTGTGGCCGTGCGGGCTCACGATCGGCAGGTCCTTCACCGCTTCATAAAGGCGGCGAGCCAGGTTGCGCGTGGCCGGATCGGCGGGGAACAGCCGGTCGGGATGGAGATTGATGGGTATCGGCATGGAGGGAGCTCACTTCCTGCAGAGAGGCGGCAGAGACGCAGAGGATACGGCCTGGTTTTCTCGGTGTCTCTGCGTCTCGTTGTGGACGGGAGTTACGCGACGCCAAGATGGCGTGCGAGCGTCACCTGCGTGCCGTCGCGGAACAGCGCGATGACGTTGGCGCGCACGGCTTCGCGAAACGCATAGTGCGCGACGAGATCGTGGCCGAACACGCTCGCGAGGTCGAGAAAGCCATCGGCGATCGGACCCGGATCGCCGCCTGCGTCGCGCTCGATTTCACGGAATGTGGCTGCAAGCGGGTCCTGCACGTCGATGGTCGCGCGCCGCTCGTCGGTGCCGCTCGCGTAGCGGATCCAGCCCGCGACCGCGAGCGTCAAATGCGCCACCGGCGCGCCGGCGGCGAGCCGCTCGCGAATCGGCGCGAGCAGCCGCTGCGGCAGTTTTTGCGAGCCGTCCATCGCGATCTGTCGCGTGCGATGCGGCAACGCGGCATTGCGAAAGCGTTCCAGCAATTGACCGCGGTAGACGTCGAGGTCGATGCCGGGCGGCCGGGCGAGCGTCGGCACGATTTCCTCGGCCATTTGCCGTTCGATGAGTGTGGCCAGCAGCGGATCGCGCGAGGCCTGCCAGACGAATTCATGTCCCATCAGGAAGCCCAGATACGCGAGCGTCGAATGGCTGCCGTTCAACAGCCGCAGCTTCATGAGCTCGAACGGCGCCACGTCGGCGACGAACTGCGCGCCCGCGTCCTCCCACTTCGGGCGAGCGCCAGCGATCCGATCCTCGATGATCCACTGGCCGAAGGGCTCCGCGGTGACCGGGGCCGCGTCGCGCGTGCCGGTCTGGCGCTCCGCTTCGGCGAGATCCGCGTCGGTGGTAGCGGGAACGATGCGATCGACCATCGTCGACGGAAACGCCACGTTGTCGCGAATCCAGGCTGCGAGCGATGCATCCCGACGCTGTGCAAAGGCATGCACGAGGCCTTCGACCATCCGGCCGTTGTGCGGCAGGTTGTCGCAACAGACGAACGTGAGCCGACCCGCGCTCACAGCGCGGCGTGCGGCAAGCCCCGCCACCACGATGCCGATCGCCGATTCCGGTGCGTCGGGATGCGCGAGGTCGTGCGCAATGTCGGGATGGCTCTCGTTCAGCGCGCCAGTCGCCGGATCGTGGCAATAGCCCTTCTCCGTGACTGTCGACGTCACGACCGTGATGCGCGGATCTTCGAGCCGCGCGACGAGCGCGGCGCGTGACGTGCCGGCGAATATCAGTTCACGCAACGCGCCGATCACGCGCGCGGTGACGCCGTCACTGGTACGGGTGAGCAACGTATACAAACCGTCCTGCGCGGCGAGCGGCTCGATCGCTCGCGGTGTCTTGAGCGAGACGCCGCAAATGCCCCAGCGGCGATCGCCAGTGAGCACATCGTCGGTGTAGACCGCCTGATGCGCGCGATGAAATGCGCCGAGGCCAAGATGCAGTATTCCGACCGTCACGTTCGCCGGGTCGTACGCCGGACGCGTGACCGCCGCGGGCAGCGACGGCAGCGCGGCAAGATCCAGCCGACCGCGCGGCGCGGGATCAGGCATGTTGTGGATGCTCCTTCACCCGCGATACGAGCTGGGTCGGATTGACGAAGCGCATTGCGATCAGCAGCCACACCAGCGTGACGACCATGTAGATCATCGCCATCGCGTCAACCGACTGCGGCGCGCGGACGCCGGCCGCGAACACCGCGTAGTACAACGCGACAACCAGCGTCTGCGAATCGGGCCCCGCGGTAAGGAACGTGAGCTCGAACAGCGCGATGGTGCGCACCAGCACGAGCAGCGATGCCGCGAGGATGCCGGGGCCGAGCAGCGGGACCAGCACATGCCAGAACATGCGCCCGGTGCTTGCGCCGAACACTCGCGCCGCCGACTCGAGGTTGGGGTCGATCTGCTCGATGAAGGGCGTCATCACCAGGATCACGAACGGCGCCGCGGGAATCAGGTTCGCGAGGATCACGCCCCAGATCGTCCCAGCGAGATGCGCCTGATACAGCACTGTGGCTAACGGGATGCCATAGGTGATCGGTGGCACCATCAGGGGCAACAGGAACAGCAGCATCAGCGCACGCTTGCCAGGAAATTCGCGCCGCGCGAGCGTGTATGCGGCGGGCACGCCGATCAGCAGCGACAGGAACACGACGGCTAGCACGATCTCGCAGGTAACCCACAGCACGTCGCCCAGCTGGAATTCCTTCCACGCCGCGGTGTACCACGTCGTGGTCCAGCCTTCAGGCAACCACGTGCCGAGCCAGCGACGCGCAAACGAGCTGGTCGCAACCGCGGCGATCAAGAGGCCGATGTTGATGACGAACAACGTCATCAGGCCGAGCAGCAGGCTACGCCACGCGCGATCGAACCAGCGATTGGCGGCCTCGTTCAACCCTTGCCTCCCGCGACCGGGCCCCGATAGAACAAATTACGTAGACTCAGCACTGCGGCCACGATGACAAGTTGCACGAATCCCATGATCATCGCGATCGCCGACGCCATCGAATAGTCGTATTGCTCGAACGCCGCCTCGTACGCAGCGATCGAAATGACGCGCGTGGGGCCGGCCGGGGAGCCCAGCAGCACCGCGGACGGAAACACGGAGAACGCCTGCACGAACGCCAAGCAGAAGCACATCGCGAGTCCCGGCGCGAGCAGCGGCAGATAGATGTGACGGAATTGCGAGCGCGGCCCGGCACCCAGTGTCGATGCCGCGCGCGCGAGTACCGGATCGATGCCGGTGATGTACGACAGGATCAGCAGGAACGCGAACGGAAAGCCCGAGATGACCAGCGATATCAGCACGCCCCAATAGTTGTGCGTCAGCCGGATCGGTCCCTCGTAGAGGTGAAAGAATTGTAGGAACTGGGAGAGCCAGCCCTTGGGACCGAAGTAGAGCAGCATGCCCTCGGCGATGAGCACGGTGCCGAGCGTGATCGGGACGACCAGGATCGTCGTCACCCAGCGCTGGTAGCGCGACTTGACCCGCATCTTGTAGGCAATCGGCAAAGCGAAGCCGACGTTGATAAGTGTCGCCGGCAGCGCCAGCTTCAGCGTCACCCAGATCGTCGGCCACAGGTTGTCGGTCGTGAAGAAGCGCGCGTAATTGGCAAGCGCGCCGCCCTCCTTCGGGTTGAACGACAGCAGCAGGCCGTAAATGAATGGGTAAATGAACAGCAGCAGCATGAACGCAGCCGCAGGCACAACCAGCAGCAACGCACGATCGAACGGTGCGCGGTAGGCGGTATCGGTCGCAGCGGCCATCGTACGAAGACCGAAGTCAGCCGATGGGATACGCGAGCACGCGTTCGACCGGCACGTGCACCCGCACCTGGTCGCCGCGCTTGATTGTGACCGCGCCACGCACGTGGAGCATCGTGCCCGATGCGGTAACCACGTCGAGCAACGCGTCGCGGCCGCTGTATTCGACATTGTCGACGCGCCCGGCAATGGTGTTTTCTCCGTCGCGATCGGTGACGATGATTTCCTCCGGCCGGATCGCCACGGCGGCGCGCGTTCCGGACAGCGGTTGCTTCCGCATACCGGTGAGATTGAGGTCGGGCCCGGTAACGGTGACGCGCTCGCCGTCTTCCCGCACGACGTCGACTTCCAGCACATTGCGGTAGCCCATGAACCGCGCGACGTGCAGATTCGCGGGTTGCGCGTAAACCTCCGGCGGCGCGGCGATCTGCTGGACCACGCCGTCCTTCATGACGACGATGCGGTCGGCGAGCGACAGCGCCTCGTCCTGGTCGTGCGTGACGTAGATCGTCGCGCGGTCGAGCTCGCGATGAATGCGGCGAATCTCGGCGCGCGTCTCGATGCGCAATTTAGCATCGAGGTTCGACAGCGGCTCGTCCATCAGGATGAGCGGCGGCTCGATGACGATCGCGCGGGCAATGGCCACGCGCTGCTGCTGGCCGCCGGAAAGCTGTCCCGGAAGCTTGTGTCCTTGTCCGGTGAGTTGCACGAGCTTCATTGCATGGGCTACTTTCGATGCGATCTGCGCGCCCGCAACTTTGCGCATCCGAAGGCCAAAGCCGATGTTCTTTTCTACGGTCATGTGCGGAAACAGCGCGTAGTTCTGGAACACCATTCCGAAGCCGCGTTGTTCCGGCGGCAGCGTGTCGATGCGCAAGTCGTCGAGCCAGATCGTGCCGCCCGACAGGTTCATGAGCCCGGCGATGCAATTGAGTGCCGTGGACTTGCCGCAGCCCGAAGGACCAAGCAACGCGATGAACTCACCGCGCCTGACCGTCAACGTGAGCTCGTCGAGCGCGTTGAACGCTTTGCCGCCGGCCCCTGCGAAGCGGCGCGTGACGTGATCTAGCTTGAGCTCGCTGAAATCGTGCTTCATGGCTGCAACTGGTCTGGATTACAGCGTTGACTGATACAGCGTACGGGAAACTTCCGTCGTTCCCGCGGACGCGCGCGCGCCCCAGTGTCTTTCGTCGCAACGCCACTGGGTCCCGGCCTTCGCGGGGACGACGGAGAAATGGTCATGCCGGACCGCGATCGGACCTCCGCGCTACTTGGTCTTCTGCGCGCCGACCTGCTGGTCCCAGATACGGAATGCGTCGACCTGGGCCTTCGCCTCGAGCGACTGCGTATGCGGAAACTCTTTGAGCCAGCCTTCGTACTCAGGACGCCCGTATTCCTTGATCGCGTCCTGACTCTCCTTGGGCGCCATCGATAGCGGCACGTTTTTAACCGCAGGCCCGGGATAGAAGTAGCCCTTGTCGTAGGTATAGGCCTGCGCCGCCGGTGTGAGCAGGTAGGCCATCAGGTCGAGAACCACGGCCACGTTATCCGGCGACACGCCTTTGGGTATCACCATGTAGTGCGCGTCGTTGACCCACGTCATGCCCTTGAACGGCGTGACCTTGAAGTCCTTCGGCACGATCCCCAGCACGCGCGGGTTGAGATCCCAACCCGTCATCGTCACCGTCATGTCGCGCGATCCTTCCCCCAACTCTTTCATCACGGCGCCGGTGCCCGTCGGGTAATACTCGATGCACGAGTTCAACTCCTTGAGGTACGCCCAGGTCTTCTCCCAGCCGTTCACCGGATCTTTCGGATTCTTGTCGCCGAGGATGTACGGCAGCCCCATGATGAACGTGCGTCCGGGCCCGGAGTTGGCGGGCCGTGCGTAGATAAGGCGATTGGGATTGGCCTTGCACCAGGCGAGCAGTTCCGCCGGCGTGGTCGGCACCTGCTTCACCTTGGCGGGGTTGTACTCCAATAGAGGACCGGCCGGCATAAACGTGACGACGATGCCGTAGTCCTGCGCCAACTCCTGCATCTTCGCGGCGGCGGGCTGATAGTTGCCCATCAGATTGGGAAACTTGGCCGCGTGGTCGGGCAGGATCTTGGTCAGCAGTCCCTGGTCGATCCCGGCGGCGAGAAAATCCGTGCCGGTCAGCACGAGGTCGATGTCGCTGCGGCCCGCGCCCTGCATCGCCTTGAGCTTGCCCGGCAGCTCGGGGGCGGTGGCCCTCACGATGTTCACCTTGGCGATTCGTTGCGGATTCGCCTTCACGTACTCGTCGATTGCAGCTTGCGTGAGCGCCAGGTCGCCCGCCGGGTCGCTGATATTGATGGTTACCGGACCTTTGGGTGTCTGCGCCACCGTGGCGCCCACGCCGATGAGCCCGATTGACAGGGCGGCCGCGATCTTGAGCGCGTAGCGGCGCCCGCCTTGTAAGTCCAACGAATGCGAATTCATGAATCTCCTCCTTGTGGATAGCTACAGAAGCAAAACTCGGGCGGCCGGGCGTGCGACTGGAACGGGCATCGGAACACGCCCGCCGACGAGGAGAGGAAGTGTAGACCCGTTCCCCGGTCGGGGTTGACCTAGGCAAACCGCCCCCTGCAAAAAACCGTGGTGAAGCATGCCGCCGGGTACCCATCGGTGCGTACGCTCATCCAAGATAGCCGAAGGCCCGCGGCAGCCACAGCGAAAACGCCGGCACGTAGGTGACCAGCATCAGCGCCGCGATCAGCGCGCCGTAGAACGGCCAGATCGTGCGCATCACGTAGCCGATCGATACGCCGCCGATCGCGCAACCGACGAACTGGGTGGTGCCGACGGGCGGCGTGTTGAGGCCCAGCGCGCAGTTGATCAGCATCACCATGCCGAATTGCACCGGGTCCATCCCGAACTGCTGGCAAATCGGCAGGAAGATCGGCGTGCAGATCAGGATCGTCGCCGCCATGTCGAGAAACGTGCCGAGGATGAACAGGATCAGGTTGACGAGGAAGAAGATCATCCACGGATTGGTCGACACCGCCGCCAGCGCCTTGCCGGTCAGATCGGCGACGCTGTACAGGCTGATGAGATAGCCGAACGTCGCGGAAATACCGATCAGCAGCAGGATGATGCCCGTGGTCTTGACGGCCTTCGCCGAGGCCTTGAGAAAGTTCTCCCACGACAGGCTCCGATAGACGAGCGTCGTCATCAGCAGCGCGTAAATCACGGCCACCGATGCCGACTCGGTCGCTGTGAACACACCGGACAGGATGCCGGTAATGATGATGACAACGACGAACAGCCCGGGCAGCGACGCGATGAATGACCAGAACACGACGTCCCAGCCGGGGAATTTCCCGGCGGGATAGCCGCGCTTCACGGCGACCAGGTACGCGGCCACGAGATTGCACAAGGTCAGGATGAGCGCCGGTATCACGCCGGCCAGGATCAGCGCGGCGATCGACACCTTGCCGCCTGCCGCCAGCGAATAGATGATCATGTTGTGCGACGTCGGCATCAGCGCGCCCACCAGCGCCGCGTGCGTCGTCACGTTGACCGCGTAGTCCGCGGCGTAACCCTCCCGCTTCATCATCGGAATCATCACGGCGCCCATCGCCGAGACGTCCGCGACCGGCGAGCCCGACACGCCGCCGAAGAGCGTGCAGGCGACGACGTTCGACATCCCGAGGCCGCCGCGGATGTGCCCGACCAGGCTCTTGGCGAACGCGACGATGCGATCCGCGATGCCACCGTAGAGCATGAGCTCGCCGGCAAAGATGAAGAAGGGGATCGCGAGAAAGGAAAACACCGTCATCCCGGAGGTCATCCGCTGGAAGACGACCGCGACCGGCAATCCTTCGTACAGGATCGTGCAGACCGCCGAAAGTCCGATCGCGAACGCGACCGGAACGCCGAGGATCAGGAAGAGGATGAACGACAGCGAGAGGATCGTCAGTGCCATGCCGGCTCGACCTCGGTGCCGTGCAGCAGCGCCACGATGTGCTCAATGGAGAACAGCACGATCAGCGCGCCGGCGATCGCAACCGGCACGTGATTCATGCCCTCGGGAATGCCGAGGGTCGGGATCTTGTAGCCCATCAGCGATTCCGCGAGCAGCGCCCCGTTGTACGCCATGAGGGCGCCGAAGATCGCGACCAGAAAGTGAATGAGGATCTCGAGGCGGTTGCGTATCCGGTCGGGCACGAGCACCAGCAGCGATTCCATCCCGATGTGCCCGGCATCGCGCACGCCGACCGCGGCGCCGAACATCGTCACCCAGATCACCAGCACCAGCGCGAGCGCCTCGGCCCACGTCGGCGTGTCGTTCATGACGTAGCGGCCGAACACCTGAAACGAGACGCAGGCAACGATCGCCATCAGGCCGGCCACTGCCACCATGAGCAGATACTTCGCGAGCGGCGCGCAAAAACGAGTCAGGAACATGGAAGCCACCGGTGGGGCGCGGGCCAGGACAAAATCCAAGCTTCCGGGGCCGCCCGCGCGTCCCCGGAAACCCCAAGCGGTTTTACTGCGTGGCCTGCACTTTCTGCACCATGTCCTTCATTTTCGGATCGGAAATGAACTTGTCGTACACGGGCTTCATCGCATCCTGGAACGACTTCTTGTCCACCTCGACGACCTGCGCGCCGCCGGCCTCGACTTTCTTGCGCGATTCGAGCTCCTTCTCGTCCCACAGCTTGCGCATATAAGGCACCGACGCCTTGGCTGCGTCGCGGATAATGGTCTGTTCCTGCGGCGTCAGCCCGTCGTAGATCTTCTTCGACATCAGCAGCATTTCCGGCGCCATCGAATGGTCGGTGATCGCGTAGTACTTCGCCACCTCGAAGTGGCGCGAAGTGTCGTACGACGGCCAGTTGTTCTCGGCCCCGTCCACCACGCCGGTCTTGAGCGCCGTGTAGACCTCGCCGTACGGCATCGGTGTCGCATTGGCGCCCATCGCCTGCAGCAGCGCCACCCAGAGATCCGACTGCTGGACGCGGATCTTCATCCCCTTGACGTCCGCGATGGACTTGACCGGCTTCTTGACCGTGTACAGCGAACGCGAGCCCGAGTCGTAGAACGCGAGTCCGATGAAGCCTTGCGCCTCGCAGGCCTTGAGGATCTGGTCGCCGATCGGCCCGTCGAGCACCTTGCGCATGTGCTCCTTCGAGCGAAACAGGAACGGCATCGTCGGCACCATCGTCTCCGGACAGATATTGTTCATCGGCGCCACGTTGATCCGGACGAAGTCGAGCGCGCCGATCTTGGTCTGCTCGATGGTGTCCTTCTCGCTGCCGAGCTGGCTCATCGTGTACACCTTGATCGTGTCCTTGCCGCCGGTCTTCTGCTTGATGATGTCGCTCATGAACTTGACGGCCATCACGGTGGGATAGTCCTCCGGATGGACGTCGGACGAGCGAAATTCCTTGGCGCCGGCCTGCGCGCAAATGAGCGCCGCCGCGACCGCCGCGGCGATGCGGGTAAGTTTGCTGTTCATCGTGTTGCTCCTCCTTCGTCAGGTTGCAGACTGCGTAGTGTTGCGTTTGCGTGAGGCGGCGGGTCGACGAGTGCCGCCTTTTGCACCTTCACCAGGGACAATGAAATCCCATTGCCGTTGAAATTCGCGTTCGACCCGCGCGAGATGGCGATGCATTGCCGCGCGCGCGCCATCCGGATCGCGCTGCTCGATCGCTTCGATGATGGCCGTATGGTCCAGCAGCACGCCGTCACGCATCTTCACCGTGTGGAAATACGCTTCGATGCGCGACCACAGCTTCCCGCGCCGCTGCTGCCACAGCCCTTCGACGACCAGCGCGAGCGAGCCATTGCCGGTCGCGGCGGCGATGCGCACATGGAACTCGCGGTCGGCGGCATCGCGCCGCGTGAAACTGTCGGCGTGATCGCGCATCCGCACCACCGTCGCGCGCATTGCCGCCAGGTCAGCCTTTTTTGCCGAGCGCGCGGCGAGCGCCGCGATTTCGCCTTCGATGAGATGACGTGCCGCGAGCAATTCGAACGGACTCGGACCCTCGTCGACAAATCCCACGATCTGGGCCGCCCCCGGCTCCGCAACGAAAATTCCGGAGCCGACGCGGACTTCCACACGGCCCGCGATCTCGAGCGAAATGATCGCCTCGCGCACCGACGTGCGCGACACGCCGAGGAGTGTTGCCAATTCCCGCTCGGCAGGCAGGCGCGACGCGGCGGGAAACTCGCCGTTGTCGATGAGCGCGGCGATTTGTCCGGCGATCTGCCGATAAAGGCGCAGCGGTTCGACCGTATGCAACGGCAAGGGAGCTCCTCCGTGACTGCGCAAGACGCGGACACGGCGGCGTTGGCCGGGCCCGCGGCGACCGCGGCCTGCATGGGACCGGGGTTCGACGCGATGACTTGGGGGCGACTGTACAGGCGTCCGGCGGATGTGGTCAAGTGGTCCAACCACCGGACCAAATGAGGGCGCGAGCGCGGCCGCTAGCGGTCCGCCTTGTAATGCCCCGACTTGCCCCCCGCCTTTTCCAGCAAGTGGATGTCCTCGATGCGCATGCCGCGATCGACGGCCTTGCACATGTCGTAGATCGTGAGCAGCCCGATCGCCGCCGCCGTCAGCGCCTCCATCTCGACGCCGGTCCGGTCAAGCGTTTCCGCCGTCACTTCGATCGCAATGGCCGAGCGTTCCACATCGATCGCGAAGTCGACCGCGACATGTGACAACGGCAGCGCGTGGCAGAGCGGGATGAGATCGGCGGTGCGCTTGGCGGCCGTAATCGCCGCAATTCGCGCGACGCCAAGGACATCCCCCTTTTTTGCATCGCCGGCACGAATGAGGGCCAGCGTGGCAGGCTGCATCGCGATCCGGCCGCCCGCCCGCGCGAAGCGCCTGGTGGCGCTCTTGTCGCCCACGTCGACCATGTGCGCCTGTCCGCTGCCGTCGAAGTGGGTAAAATGACTACGGCCCGCTGCCTGACCGGAGCCAGGTTTGGCCGTGCCGATTTTGGCGGTGGTCGTCGTTCTCGCCGTTTGGACGCGTGCCACTGCGGAGACTCCATTGAACTCGATCGCGCGGCGGGCATCTTAGCACCAGTGATCGCATCCCTATCAGCGCCGTGAACCGCTCCGATGTCTGCACGCACCCGCCGGCTGTGACGCCCGGTATTGGTCGGCGCATGGTGGCTGCCGTCGTGACCGTCGCGCTCGTGTGCGCGCCGGCGACACCTTTTCCCGTGGTGGGGCTCGCGGCCGCCCAAGAGGCGCCGGTAAGCGTTTACGGCCCGCTCCCCATGCCGCAGCCTTCGGTGCCGGGCATCGTCACCACGCCGCCGGTGCCTGTCGAGCGCGAGCCGCCTGCGTCGCAGCTGCCTGATCTTGGCGACTCGTCGCAGGTGGCGCTCACGCCGGCGCAGGAGCGCAAGATCGGCGAGCAGATCGTTCGCCAGATCCGCGCGCAAGGCTTCTATCTGCAGGATCCGGAGGTCAACGATTACCTGAACGAGCTGGGTCGCCGGCTGGTGGCGGCTTCGCGCGACACCAAGCAGGACTTCGAGTTTTTTGCCGTGCCGGACCCGCAGATCAACGCCTTCGCGCTGCCGGGCGGCTATATCGGCGTTCATACCGGCCTTATCCTGCTCGCGCAGAACGAGTCAGAGCTCGCGAGCGTCCTTGCCCACGAAATCTCGCACGTCACGCAGCGGCACATGGCGCGCATGGTCGCCAACCAGAAGAATTCGATGCTGCTCACGCTGGCCGGCCTGGCGCTGGCGATCCTCGCCTCACGCGCCGGCGGCGCCAACGGCACCCAGGGAATACAGGCCGCCGTCGCCGGATCGCAAGCGCTGGCCATGCAGAACCAGCTCAATTTCACCCGGGAAAACGAATACGAAGCCGACCGGATCGGCTTTTCCCGCCTGGTCGCCGCCGGCTTCGACCCGAACGGCGCGGCGGTGTTCATGGAGCGCCTGCAGCGCGGCACGCGCTTCGCCGACAATGGCAGCACACCCTCGTACTTGCGCACGCATCCGATCACCTATGAACGGATCGCCGAAGCGCAGTCGCGCGCGCAGGGAATCCCGTACAAGCAAGTGCCCGACTCGCTCGAGTTCCATCTGGTCCGCGCGTTGCTGAAGAGCTACCAGGGCGATGCGCGCGAGCAAGTCGCGAATTTCGACACCGCGCTCAAGGAAAAAAAATACAACAACGAGGTGGCCGAGCGCTATGGCCTGGTGGCGTCGCTGATGCGCGCGAAAAATATCGCGCGCGCGAAAACGGAGCTTGCGCGACTGGAGAAAATGGCGCCGCCGCATCCGATGATCGAAGCGATGGCCGGGAACGTGTTGATGGCCGCCGAGGAATACCCGGCCGCAGCCATCCGGTTCGAAAACGCATTGCAGCGCTACCCGAACAAGCTGCAGCTGGTCTACGACTATCCGAACGCGCTGATCAAGGCCAACCGGCCCGCTGACGCCGCAGCGTTTGCGGAAAAGCAGCTGGTGCGCTTTCCCGACGACGGACCGTTGCATGAGATCGCCGCGCGGGCCTATGCGGCGCAGAACATGCGGTTGAAGCAGCATGAGCACCTCGGCGAGTATTACGCATGGGCGGGCAATCTGCCTGGAGCGATTGACCAGCTCGAGCTGGCGACCAAGGCGGGCGACGGCGATTTCTATCAGATCTCAGTGGTCGAATCGCGGCTGCGCAAGCTGCGTTCGGACATGGCCGAGCTCCAGCGCAACGGCTTCGGGCGCTCCGGCTGACGCCACGAAAATGCGTCGCGCCCGCGCAGCGCGACCTGTCACAACTGACAGTAGGCCGTCGCCGATGCGCAACGCATAGTCGTCCCGTGCAATGCCGGGCATTGCGCCCTACCCGGGGGGGACGCCATGAAAATTCTCGTGGTCGACGACCATCCGCTGATCCTGCATGCGTTGACGCAGGTGTTGCCGGACCTCGACACCGATCTCGAAATGCTGGGCGCGATGAATCGCGAGGAAAGCTGACGATGCTCGCGCGCCATCCCGACTGTGCGCTGATTCTGCTCGATCTCGCGCTGCCCGGCGCGCACGGACTCGCGCTGCTGGCGGAGCTGCGGCGCGATTTTCCGCGATTGCCCATCGTGGTCCTGTCGGCGACGCACGATCGGGCGACGGTGGGCAGCGCTCTGGCGGCCGGCGCCCGCGGTTTCATCGCCAAGACCGCGCACCCGCGCCTCCTGCTCGACGCCGTGCGCACCGTGCTCGCCGGCGGCGAGCACGTCACGCGCGACATCGCGCCCACCCGGACGTCGGTGATCGATGGTGTCTCGGTTGACGTGCTCGGGCTCACGCAACGGCAAAGCGAGGTCATGCTGCTGCTCGCGCAAGGCAAGCCGAACAAGCTCATCTGCCGCGACCTGTGCCTGTCCGAAGGGACGGTAAAGGTCCACGTCAGCGCGATCCTGAAGGCGCTCAACGTCCATTCGCGCTCGCAAGTGATCGTGGAGCTGGCGCGCCGCGGCATCAGCCTGGAACGTCGGGCTGCGCGCGGCTAACCGCAGTCTCATTTCACGCGGAGCGTCCCAGCGTGACCCCGCCCGCCGCGCTCGCACCCGCATTGCTTGCCCGCGCCCGCGCGGATCAGGTCGCGTTGCTGTACGCGAGCTGGCATCGCACATCGTTGTCGATGCTGCTGGGCGCGACGTTGCTGTGCTTCGTCCTGTGGGGACAAGCGTCGCCGTGGTGGATCGCCGTGTGGATTGCATTGATCGCCGCGAACCAGGCGTGGCGCGGCGTGCTCGCGCGTGCGTGGGACCGGCAACGCCCGGGGCTCGATGCGACGCCCAGGTGGGGACGTTACTGGTCGGCGGGATCGACGCTCGGCGGCGCACTCTGGGGGCTCGCCTCGCTGGTCATGTATCCACAATCGGCGCCGCACCAGGCGTTGCTGATCGTGTGCGTGTTCGGCGTCGTGCTGGGCGGACTCAATCTCACGGCAGTCTACCGGCCCTCGTTCTATGGGTTCGCGCTTCCGGCGCTCGTACCGCTCATCCTGCGTGTCGCGCTCGAAGGCGACCAGGTCCATCTCTACACGGCGCTGGTGATGACGGTGGTGCTGGGCTTCATCCTCGCGTTCGGGCACCAGCTGAACGATGTGCTGACCCGGTCGCTGGCCATGCGTTACGAGAACATCGATCTCATCGAGGAGCTGAAAGGCAAGTCGCGCGCCGCTCATGATGCACGGACCGCCGCCGAGGCTGCCAATCGCGCCAAGAGCCAGCTCCTTGCCGCGGCGAGCCACGACCTGCGACAGCCATTGCACGCGCTCGGCCTCTATATCGCCGCGCTGGCCGCGCGCGCGACCGACACCGAATGGCGACCGCTGGTCGGCAGCGTGCAGCGCGCCGTCGCAGCGCTCGAAGGACAGTTCGAGCAATTGCTCGATCTGTCGCGCCTCGAGGCCGGCGCCATGAACCCGGCGAGCGTCCGTGTTGCCGTGGCACCCCTGTTCGCCCGCGTGCTGGCCGAATTGAAACCGCAGGCCGACGCAAAGGGATTGACGCTGCGCGCTGCCGCATCCCGGCTCGCGGTGCGCAGCGATCCTGCGCTGCTCGAGCGCATCGTGCGCAATCTGGTCGCGAACGCCGTGCGCTATACCGACTCGGGCGGCGTATTGATGGGAACCCGCCTGCGCGGTGGCGATGTCGCGATCGACGTTGTCGATACGGGTATTGGCATTGCAGCCGAGCACCAGGCGCGCATCTTCGAGGAGTTCTATCAGGTCCGGGAGACGCGCAGCAGCCGCGCCTATGCAGGCATGGGCCTTGGACTTGCGATCGTGCGCCGCGTCGCCGCGCTGCTCGGCCATCGCATCGAGGTCGTATCGAGCGTGGGCCGCGGCTCGCGCTTCCGCGTGCTGGCGCCGCGCTCGGTGGGCGCGACCGAACGGCTGTCCCAGGCGCTCCAGCGCCGCACGCTCGCGGCCCCGCATGCCGGACCCGCATCGATGCGCGGCGCGCTGGTCGCCGTGATCGACGACGACCCCGCCGCGGTCGATGCCATGACTGCACTGTTCGAAACCTGGGGTGCGAACGTCGCCGGGGGCGGCGATGCGGAGGCCTTGCTGGAGGCGCTGGGCGATGTCGAGCGCTACCCTGACCTCGTGGTCGCCGATCTGCGCCTCGCCTGCGGCGAAAGCGGAATCGCGGTCGTCCACAAGCTGCGCGACGAGCTCGGCATCGCGTTGCCCGCGCTTCTCGTCTCCGGAGACATCGGCCCGGGCGCGGAGCGCGATGCCCGGATGGCGGGACTGATGCTGCTCCCGAAACCCGTGGTCCCGGCAGTTTTGCAGGCGATCGCTACCGCGCTCATCGCACGAGCGTGACGGAGGCGAACGGCCAGCTTCGCAATTTCGACGAAAAAACTGCCGCCCGAAGGCGGCAGCTTGTCCAACCGTGCTTCCGTGCCGCAAGTAAGGTCAGCCGTTCCCTTGCGAACGCGACTGCATGCGTTCCTTCATCTTCTCGCGAAACGCTTCCATGCGGGCGACACGCGCCTTGACGGCGTCACGGACGACGCCCTTCTGCGCCGGCGAGAACGTGGCATAGAGCTGCAGCCACTGGTCACGGACCTGTTTACGCAAGGTCTGATTGCTGGCCTGCGCGGCATCGCCGGCCGCCGCAACCGCGGCGAAGTCGGGCTCGGGCTTCGCGAGCTCGGCGTTGAGCGCCGTGCGGACACTCTCGAAATTCGTGCGCCCGGTCGCGCGCGCGGCTTTGGTTTGCGCCACCGCGTTGTCCCACATGAGTTGCTGCGACGTGTTGAGACTGAGCTGGCCCTTGAGCGACGCCAGGACCCGTTCGATGGCAAAGCCACCACCATGCCCGTGCCCATGTCCTGGACCACCACCGGGCTGCGCCAGCGCGCCCTGCACACCGACGGCGAGAAGCGCCGCCGCCATCACACCTGACCATCTTGCAATGCGGGTATTCATTGATGTTTCCTCTCGTTACCAACAGTAGGTTGTAGCCGCCGTCGCATGTTTTAGTCGATTGTGGACGGCTCAACCTTCAGAACGCGCATTGTGATTGGGCGTTCACCGCGGGACCCTCTCCTATTGCAACGGGACGTTGCCCGGCCCGGACTTGGTTACAATCATTTACAGTTGTTTCGCGATAGTTGACTGGCGCACCCGTTCTAATCCTGACCATGGTGACCAAACCTTCGCCCACCAAGATTCTCGTCGTCGATGACGACGCGCGTCTGCGCGACCTTCTCACCCGCTATCTCGGCGAGCAGGGGTTCCTGGTGACCGCGCTCGCCGACGCGCGCGACATCGACAAGAAGCTGCAACGCGACCCTCCTCATCTCGTGGTGCTGGACCTCATGCTGCCCGGCGAGGATGGGTTGTCGGTGTGCCGCCGGTTGCGCGGCGCGGGCGAATCGGTCCCCATCATCATGTTGACGGCGAAGGGCGAGGACGTTGATCGCATTGTCGGACTGGAAATGGGCGCCGACGATTACCTGCCAAAGCCGTTCAATCCGCGCGAGCTGGTCGCTCGCATCCACGCCGTGCTGCGTCGCCATGGCGAGCACCCGGTCGCGGGTGCTCCGGCCGAAGAGGGCACGATCCGCTTCGGTCCGCACGAGCTCGACCTCGCGGCGCGCACGCTCAATTGCGACGGCAAGCCGGTGGCGCTCACGACCGGCGAGTTCTCGCTGCTGCGAGTCTTCGCCCGCCATCCGCGGCAACCGCTGGCGCGGGAAAAACTCATGATGCTGGCGCGCGGCCGCGACCACGAAGTGTTCGACCGGGCGATCGACGTTCAGGTCTCGCGATTGCGCAAGCTGGTCGAGCCCGATCCGGCGAACCCTCGTTACATCCAGACGGTATGGGGATTCGGGTACGTCTACGTCCCCGACAGCGCACCGGGCGCGCCGGCCGACACGCCCGCCGAAGCGGCGCCGCCGGGCGACGCGGCGTGAGCCCGCAGCGCGAAGGTATTCCTATCCGCCCGCGGGGCCGGCCCAAGGGCGAACACCGGAGCGCGCAGCGCGAAGGCTGCACGCAGCGTGAAAGTAACTCATGAAGCTGCTGCCGCGCTCGCTGTTCGGGCGCCTGGTCCTTTTGTTGTTCGCCGTGGTCGCGCTTGCCGTGCTCACCAGCATCCTGATGTTCCGTCTGGAGCGCGTGAATTTACTCAACCGGCAATTGAGCGAAACCAAGCTGGTCCAGCTGCAGGCGATTCGTACCGCCCTTGAAACGGCCGAAGGACCCCGTCGCAGCGAAGTCCTCGCGCAATTGAGCAGCGAGTACGGCGTGCGCATCATTCCCGAGGCGGAGCGACCGATGCGCGGCCAGTCGCCCGGCGGCCCCTTGATGCAGGATCTGGCCGAGCGCTTGCGTGAACGGCTCGGCGCCGAGACCGAGATGCGCTTCGCGCCGCGGCTGCAAATGCTCTTTGTCCGCGTGGTCGCTGCGGGCACGCCGTACTGGATCGGCGTTCCGGTCCCGCCGCGCCCTCCGGCCGACGACGTTCCGACGCGCGCACTGACCTGGACGCTGGTGGTCCTCGCGTTCCTGCTGGTTGCCGCCTTCGTGTTCGCCCGCTACCTCGCGCGCCCGCTGCGTGAGCTGACGTCCGCAGTCATACGCGTCGGCCATGGCGAAACGCCGCCACCGCTTCCGGAAACCGGTCCGTCGGAAATCGCCGCAGTCAATCGTGGCTTCAATACGATGACCGCCAATCTGCGGCAGATCGAACGGGATCGCGCCGTGCTGCTCGCCGGCGTGTCGCACGACCTGCGCACGCCGCTGGCCCGACTGCGTCTCGGCGTCGAAATGGGCACGCGCGACGACACGCTGCGCGCAGGCATGGTGTCGGACATCGAGGAGATGGACCGGATCATCGGCCAGTTCCTCGATTTCGCGCGCAGCGATGCCGCGACCGCGTTCGAGCCCGCCAATCTCGACGCGATCGTCGGCGCCTGCGTCGATCGCTACGCCAGCATGGGCAAGCCAGTAACGTTCAAGCCAGGTCACGTGCCGATGCTGCCGGTCAAGGCGACTGCGATTTCACGCCTCGTCGCCAATCTCATCGACAACGCGCTTGCCTATGGGGCGCCGCCGGTCGAGGTCGCAACCTCGGCTTCGCCTGACACGGCCACCGTCGTCGTCAATGATCGCGGACCCGGTATTGCACCGGGTGAGGTCGAGCATTTGAAGCAGCCGTTCACACGCGCGACCGAGGCGCGGGCGCGCGCCGATGGCGGGGCCGGCGCGGGGCTCGGCTTGGCGATCGTCGATCGGATTGCACGGTTGCACGGCGGACGCTTCGATCTCCTGCCGCGTGAGGGCGGCGGCACGTTGGCGCGGGTTACGCTGCCGCTGAAAGCAGGCGAGGAAGCGAGAAGGTAAGGAAGTCAGACGCGGAGCGCCGGCGCCACGGCCCCGATTTTTTCACCTCCTCACCTCCTTACTTCCTGACCGCTTCATTGCGCGGGATTTTCGCGCAGTTCGAGCAGCACCACCGCCTCCGCCGCGATGCCTTCTTCGCGGCCGGTGAATCCGAGGCGTTCCGTCGTCGTAGCCTTGATCGAGACACGCTCCAGACCGCAGCGAAGGTCGGCAGCGATATTGGCGCGCATTGCATCGATGAACGGCGCGAGCTTCGGCGCCTGCGCGATGACTGTCGCGTCGACATTGCCGATCGCCCAGCCCTCGCCGGCGACCAGCGATGCAACGCGGCGCAGCAGGTCGCGACTGTCGGCGCCCTTCCAGCGCGGATCGCTGTCGGGAAAGTGCGCACCCAGATCGCCCAGTGCGAGGGCGCCCAGCAAGGCGTCGGCAATGGCATGCAGCAGCACATCGGCGTCCGAATGGCCGGCAAGCCCGCGCGGATGCGGAACGGTGACGCCACCGAGGATCAGCGCGCGCCCTGGGACCAGCGCGTGGGCGTCGAACCCGGTGCCGATGCGCATTGTCATCGCAGGAGCAAAGCCAGGCGCTCCTCGCCCAGCGACTGGAAGCCCAGCCGTTCGTAGAAGCGCCAGGCGCCTTCGTTCTCGCGATGGCAACCGCAATCGATCCGCGTAATCCCCTCCAGGCGCAACTGCTCGCACAACATGTTGAGCATGCGCCCGCCAACCCCACGGCCCTGCCAGGCTGGATGCACGGTGACATCGTCGAGCTTCGCAACCAAGGATCCGCGCGACGTGGAGATGGCGCGGCAGACCACGCAGGCCCCGACTGGTTGCCAAGCGCCCTGCAATTCGATTTCCGCGAGCCAGACGAACCCGATCTCGGGACGCGCGACAAACAGATCGAGGGCTTCAACGAGCGCCATGTCGCCACCATCGCCGTAGACCGCCGCCGAGGCGCGATAGTGCGTATCGCCGCGCAGAAACGACGCCAACAGCGTGTGCGCGCCGGTGCGGGTTGCACCGGTCATCTGCGCGCAACGCACAATCACGGCGCTTGTGGCTCCGCCGTCGCGACGACCAGCGGCTCCAATGCGGCGCGGATGCGCGAGGGTATCGCCGCCGGGCGCACGGTCTCGCGGTCGACCCAGACGTGAACGAAGCGGCCGGTCGCTGCCGGGTCGTCGCTGCCGCGGGTAAACAGCCCGATTTCATAGGTGACGGAGCTCGTGCCCAATCGCGTCACGCGCAAGCCGACATCGACGGTGTCCGGGAAGGACAGCGGTCGGTGGAACCGGCACGACGTCTCCACGACAAATCCGACCACCGGCCCATCGCGGATGTCGAGACCGCCGGCGTTGATCAGGTGTTCGTTCACCGCGGTGTCGAAATACGAATAATAGGTGACGTTGTTGACGTGGCCGTAAGAATCGTTGTCCATCCAGCGCGTCGGGATGGCGAGAAAGTATCGATAGTCGGCGCGGGTCTGCCTGCGATGGCCGCTCGCAGCACCCGCGGCGGCGCTCATGGAATGCTTCGCGCCTTCAGTCCAGGCGCCGCGGAGAACATACGGGTGTCGAGCAGCTCGATCCAGTGCCGCACCGGCGTCTGCGTCCCCGACTGCAAGTGCGTGAGGCAGCCGATATTCGCGGTGACGAGCACGTCCGGTCGCGCGGCCTCGAGCGCCTTCAGCTTGTTCGCCTTGAGGACGTTCGCGAGTGCCGGTTGCAGCACCGAGTAGGTGCCTGCGGAACCGCAACACAAATGGGTATCGGCCACCGGCAGCAGCGAATGGCCGATCGCGAGCAGGATCTCCTCGACCTCACCACGGATCTTCATCCCGTGCTGCAGCGTGCACGGTGAATGGAAGGCGATCCGCTGCGGCCCCTGGTCCATCGCGATTTGCGGCGCGATTTTTTTCCATTCGGCGGTCACGATTTCGATCGGGTCGCGCGCAAGGTCCGCGACTTTCTTCGCCTTCGCCGCGTACGCGGCGTCGTGCGCGAGGAAGTGGCCGTAGTCCTTCACCATGACGCCGCAACCGCTGGCGGTGACGACGATCGCCTCGAGGCCGCGCTGGACCAGCGGCCACCAGGCATCGATGTTCTTGCGCACGATCGCGCGCGCTTCCTCGTCAGCGGTCAGGTGATGCGACAGCGCGCCGCAGCAGCCGGCGCCGGCCACGCGCAGCGGCGTGATCCCGATCCGGTCGAGGACGCGTGCGGCGGCGGCGTCGATGTTCGGCTTCAACCTCGGCTGCACGCAGCCTTCCATCACCAGCATCTGGCGTGCGTGCCGCGGCGCGGGCCATGCGCCAGCGCCTTCGCCGCGCGGGATGCGGTCGGCGACCTCGCGCGGCAACCAGCTTCTGACGGCGCGACCCATCGCCAGGGCGCCGCCGAAAAAGGTTGGCGACAGCAATGCGCGGCGCAACGTCCAGCGTTGCGCAGCCTCGGTGGGCGTACGTCCCACTTTGGCTTCGACCAGCGAGCGCCCGATGTCGACCAACCGGCCGTACTGGACTCCCGAGGGGCAGGTCGTCTCGCAGTTGCGGCAGGTGAGGCAGCGATCGAGGTGCTGTTGCGTCGACGCGGTGACTGCGCCGCCTTCGAGCATTTCCTTGATGAGATAGATGCGGCCGCGCGGTCCGTCCAGCTCGTCGCCCAGCAGCTGATACGTCGGGCACGTGGCGTTGCAAAAGCCGCAGTGAACGCACGTGCGCAGGATGGCGTCGGCTTCGCGGCCGTCGCGCGTGTCGCGGTATTCAGGCGCTAGGTTGGTCTGCATCAGGCGTCGTCGAGCAGCCGGCCACGGTTGAATATACGCTGCGGATCGAATACCGCCTTCAGTCTGCCATGCAGCCCGGCCAGCGTTGGATCGAGCGGCTGGAACACATTCACGTCCTTGGTCGTCGCTCGAAACAGTGTCGCATGGCCGCCTTGCGCGAGCGCCCACTGGCGCACTTTCTGTGGATCGGTGCCTTCGCCCGCCACGAGCCAGCGCAATGCGCCGCCCCATTCTATCAACTGCTCGCCGCCGAGATCGGTGTAAGGCGCGGTCGATTTCACCGACAGGCGCCATAGTGGCGCGCCGCCGGTGGTGGGTGGCACGAAGAACGGATGGGATTGATCGCGTATGTTGATCCAGAATGCGTCGCCTTCGGCAACTGTTTCGCCGCCCAGCTTGGCCTTCGCCGCGGCGACCGCGGGTTCCGCGCCCGACAAGCGGATGCACAAGCGGCGCTGGTGAAAGCACGTAGCCGACAATGGAAGCGGCTGCCCGCCCCATTCGTTCACTCGCCGAATGGCCTCGTCCGCTGCGCATTCGAAAGCCACCGTGGTTTCCTTCTTGGGCAGTGGCAGGCACTTGAGCGACACCTCGGTGATGAGTCCGAGCGTCCCCAGTGCGCCCGTCATCAGGCGCGCGACGTCGAAACCGGCGACATTCTTCATCACCTGGCCGCCGAACGACAAATATTGGCCGACGCCATCGAACACGCGCACGCCAAGGACCAGGTCGCGCACGGCCCCGGCATAAGCGCGGCGCGGTCCGGACAATCCGCTGGCGACGGCGCCACCGAGCGTGCCGCCTTCGGCGAACCGCGGCGGCTCGAACGCCAGCATCTGTCCTCGCGCACGCATCGCGCTCTCGACCGCGGCGAGCGACGTCCCCGCGCGCGCGCTGATGACGAGCTCCGTCGGCTCGTAGTCGATGATGCCGGCATAAACGCGCGTGTCGATGACGTCGCCCGCGAGCGCTCCGCCATAGAAATCCTTGGTTCCTCCGCCACGAATGCGCAGCGGCGTGCCCCCTTGCGCCGCTGCGCGAATCGTCGCTTGCAGCGCTTCGAGCGCCGGATCCATTACGCGTGGCCCGCGGCCTTCAGTTTTTCGCGGTAGAGAATCCGCGGCTCGTCCGCGTCGATGACGGTGGTTTCGGCAAGCGCCGCCTGTTCCCATTCACGCACGAACGGATGGGCGAGCAGCGCATCGAGGTAGGCGCCGGCGGCGCCGTGCGGCTGCACGCCGTAGGTCTGGAACCGGAAGGCTACGGGCGCATAGAACGCATCGGCCAGCGAAAACCGGCCGCACAGGTAGTCATCGCCCTGTCCGAAACGCTTGCGTGACTCCGTCCAGATTTCCTCGACACGGGCGATGTTGGCGCAAAGTCCCTCCGACCAGGGCCGCACGTCGACGCGCTCACGGATGCACATCGTCATGTCGTTGCGCAACGTCGCGAAACTCGAGTGCATTTCCGCCGCGATCGAACGCGCCCAGGCGCGTGCGGCCGGATCCGCGGGCCACATGCCGGGATGCCGTTCCGCCAGATATTCGCTTATCGCGAGCGAATCCCAGACGTGGACCGTGCCGTCATGCAGCGCGGGCACGAGCGCGGTGGGTGAGAACGCGCGGTTGTCGGGGTTGTGCGTTCCCCGCAACATGACGGGCACTTCGCGAAACGGCGCGCCGGACAGCTTGGCGGCGAGCCAGCCACGCAGCGACCACGACGAGTAGTTCTTGTTGCCTAGGTAGAGGGTATACATTTTTCAGCTATCGGCTTTCAGCTATCAGCTTTCAGAAAAATCACTGGCGCTTCGAAGATGGGTGTGGGGTTGCTGATAGCTGAGAGCTGAAAGCTGACAGCTGCTACATCGGCACCGTCTTGCCAGGATTCATGATGTTGTACGGGTCGAGCGCACGCTTGATGGTCTTCATGAGATCCACCGCCTCGCCGTGTTCGGCGACCAGCGCGTCCAGCTTGTGGATGCCGATCCCGTGCTCGCCGGTGCATGTCCCGCCCATGGCGATTGCGCGCATGCTGACGCGGTGCGCGATCGCTTCGGCTTGCGCCCGTTCGGCGGCGCTGCTGGGGTCGAATAGGACCAGCACATGGAAATTGCCGTCGCCCACGTGCCCGACGATCGGCGCGATCACGCCTTCGCGGTCGAGCTCCGCACGCGTTTCGAGCAGGCAATCGGCAAGGCGCGAGATCGGCACGCAGGCATCGGTGGAGAACGCCTGCTTGCCGGGCGCCAGTGCCATTGCAGCGTAGTACGCATTGTGCCGGGCCTTCCAAAGCCGCGACCGGTCTTCCGCCTGCGTGGCCCACTGGAACGCGCTGCCGCCATGGTCGTCGGTGATCGCCTGCATCATCTCGGCCTGCTCGCGCACGCTCGCGTCGGTCCCGTGGAACTCGAACAACAACGTCGGCTTCGCGGCGAACCCCTCGAGCTTCGAATAGCGAATGCAGGCGTCCATCTGTAAAGCGTCGAGAAGCTCGATCCGTGCGACCGGAATGCCCATCTGCATCGCAACGATGACCGTGTCGACCGTTGCCTTGAGATCGGGGAATTGGCAGACGGCGGCGGAAATGGCCTCCGGCAGGCCATAGAGCCGCAGCTGCACTTCGGTGATGATGCCGAGCGTTCCTTCCGACCCAACGTAAAGGCGGGTGAGGTCGTAGCCGGCCGACGACTTGCGCGCGCGGCCGCCGGTGCGAACGATACGTCCATCGGCCGTCACGACCGTCAACCCAAGCACGTTCTCGCGCATGGTGCCGTAGCGCACGGCGTTGGTGCCGGACGCCCGCGTCGACGCCATGCCGCCGATCGTGGCATTCGCGCCGGGATCGATCGGAAAGAACAGGCCGGTTCCTTTGAGATCGGCGTTCACCTGCTCGCGGGTCACGCCTGCCTGCACGCGGCAGTCGAGATCCGCCGCGTTGATCTCGAGCATGTGGTTCATTTCCGTCAGGTCGACGCACACACCACCATACAGCGCCGCCACGTGGCCCTCGAGCGAAGTGCCGACGCCGAACGCGATCACCGGCACGCGCGCGGCATGGCACAGGCGCACGATGGCGGCCACCTCCTCATTCGAATGCGGGAACACCACGACGTCCGGCAGCGCGGCATCGGCCAGTCCCTCACCGTGGCCATGCTGTTCACGAATCGCCGCGCTGGTCTTCGCGCGTGCTCCGAAATCGCGGGTAAGCGTACCCACGATCGTCGCCACTTCGTCGGTGGTCGGGCGGGTACGCAAGGCGTCGCGTGCGTTCATGTTGCCTGTCCTCGTCAGAATCGCGGCAGGTCCGGATGCGGGACCTCGCCATGGTGAACGTGCATCTTCCCCATCTCCGCGCAACGGTGCAGCGTCGGCACCGCCTTGCCCGGATTCAGGAGGCGGCTCGGATCAAATGCTTCCTTGATGCCGTGGAAGCGCGCGAGCTCCTCCGTGGAAAACTGCACGCACATCGAATCGAGCTTCTCGACGCCGACCCCATGCTCGCCGGTCACCGTGCCGCCGACTTCGATGCACATCCTGAGAATGCGATCGCCAAACGCGATCGTTCTCTCCGACTCCCCCGGGTTGTTGGCATCGTACAGAATCAACGGATGCAAATTGCCGTCACCCGCGTGAAAGACATTGGCGCACGGCAGTCCGTACTCGACCGACCATTCGGCGATGGAACCCAGCACGCGCGGCAACGCCTTGCGCGGGATCGTGCCGTCGATGCAGTAATAGTCGGGGGAGATGCGCCCGACCGCGGGGAACGCCGCCTTGCGGCCCGACCAATACAGGTTCCGCTGCGCTTCGTCCTTGGATACGCGGATTTCGGTCGCGCCGGATTGCGTCAGCACGCGCCGGATTTCCGCCATCTCGGCCGCGACCTCCTCCGGCGTTCCATCGGATTCCACGAGCAGCATCGCGGCGGCATCCCGCGGATAGCCGGCATGGACGAATTCCTCGGCGGCGCGTATCGCGAGTTGATCCATCATTTCGAGGCCCGCGGGGATAATCCCGGCGCCGATGATGGCGCCGACGGCCGCGCCCGCTTTGTCGACATCGTCGAAGGCGACCAGCGCCACTTGCGCAAGCTGCGGCTTGGGCAACAGCTTCACGGTGATTTCCGTAATCACCGCCAGCAGGCCCTCGCTGCCGGTGACGAGCGCCAGCAGGTCGTAGCCGGCGCTGTCCAGCGCGTCGCCGCCGAACTCGACGATCTCGCCGGTGACCAGTACGCCGCGCACCCGCCGCACGTTATGCACGGTGAGACCGTACTTCAGGCAATGTACGCCGCCGGCGTTTTCGGCGACGTTGCCGCCGATCGAGCACGCGATCTGCGACGACGGATCGGGCGCGTAGTAAAGGCCGTAGGCGGAGGCCGCTTCGGAAATCGCGAGATTGCGCACGCCGGGCTGCACGACGGCCGTGCGCGCCAGCGCATCGATCGCGATGATCCGCTTGAGCTTGGCCAGCGACAGCACGACACCTTCCGGATTCGGCAGCGTGCCTCCGGAAAGACTGGTTCCCGCGCCGCGCGCGACCACGGGGATCCGTGCGGCGTGGCACGCTTTGAGCACTGCCACGATCTGTGCTTCGTTCTCGGGTAATGCGACCGCGGCGGGCTGCGCCCGATACAGCGTGAGGCCGTCGCATTCGTACGGCTTGGTATCTTCCGCGGAAACGAGCAGCGCCGCTGCCGGCAGAATCGCCGCAAGCTGCGCGTGCACGGTGCTGTCGAGCATGGAAGCGGACCTGTCGGTACCGACGAATCGGGCGGCACATTCCTGAAGGGGCCGCAATGGGTCGATTATTTCACAAAAGGCGCGCCGCTCCGAACGGGTTCAGCCCTCGGCCGGACCGTCGCTGCCGTTCATCGTCATCTCGTGCCCACCCACGTCACATGAATGGCGACGATGATCGGAGAATCGCTGCCGCCGTCATCGTGAATCCGGCCGCAGCGGCGCCGCAATGTAATATGATTTCGACCGGCGCGACGTGGCGCCGATCGCAACAGCAAGTCCGCTGCTCATGACTCCCGACGACATCTACGCGAAAACCGAACTCGGCGTGCAGGAACTGAGGGAACGCAAACTCAACCTGTCGATCGCTTTGCGCAGCCTGCTGATCCTGGTCGACGGCGAGCGCACGGTGAAGCAGATCCTCGCCAAGAGTCAGTCGCTCAAGGTCGACGAGCGCGGGCTCGCGTCGCTGGAACGCAGCGGACTCATCGCCAAGCGGTACAGCGGCCGGTCCGCGTCCGACGACGAGACGACTTCCAGCGAACGCACACCGGACGAGGTCCAACGCTTCCTGCGTGCGCAGAAGATGATGGACGCGGCGATCAACAACCATCTCGGCTTCTGGGGCTATGGCCTCATGCTGCGGCTGCAGAAGACCGGGAACCTGCGCGACTTGCACGATCTGCTTCCCGATGTCGCAAAAGCGCTGGTAAAGAAAATCGGGTTCGACGCGGCGACGCCGATCGTCAACGAAATGGAGCAGGTGATCAAGTCCGGAGCGTGATGGCGGACGCCGCGCAATCGCCACGACCGCTCGCCGGCCTCAAGGTGCTCGAAATGGGCGCCCTTATCGCCGGTCCGTTCTGCGCAAAGATTCTCGCGGAGTTCGGCGCCGACGTCGTGAAGCTCGAGCCGCCCGGTCACGGCGATCCACTGCGCAAATGGCGCTACGTGAAGGACGGCACCTCGGTCTGGTGGCACGTCCAGTCGCGCAACAAGCGATCGGTCAGCGTCGATCTGCGCCAAGCGGAGGGACAGGCGATCGCGCGAGCGCTCGCCGAGCACGCCGACATCGTCGTCGAGAATTTCCGGCCGGGCACGCTCGAGGGATGGGGCCTCGATTACGCGTCGCTGTCGGCGGTCAACCCCGGACTGATCATGGTTCGCATCTCCGGTTATGGACAAACCGGTCCGTACCATGAGCGCCCGGGTTTCGGCGTCATTGGCGAAGCGATGGGCGGGTTGCGCCACGTCACCGGCACGCCGGACCGGCCGCCGGCGCGCGTCGGTGTTTCGATCGGCGACACGCTCTCCGCGCTCTATGGCGTGATCGGCGCGATGTTCGCGCTGGAGCATCGGCGCAAGACCGGCATCGGCCAGGTCGTCGACGTCGCGTTATACGAATCGGTATTTTCGGTGATGGAGTCGCTGCTGCCGGAATTCGACGCGTTCGGCGCCGTGCGCGAACGCACCGGTTCAATCCTGCCCGGCATCGCGCCGACCTCGGCGTATCGGTGCAGCGACGGCAGTTACGTGCTCATTGCCGGCAACGGCGACTCGATCTTCAAGCGGCTGTGCGGCGCGATGGGACGCGACGACCTCGCCGGTGACCCGTCGCTCGCGCACAACGACGGCCGGGCGGCGAGGCAGGCGTGGCTCGACGACGAGATCGAAGCGTGGACGGTGCAGCACTCGCCGGACGACGTCATCGCCGCGATGCAGCGCGCGGAGGTTCCAGCGTCGAAAATCTTCACGATTCGCGACATCGTGGCCGACGCGCAGTATCAGGCGCGCGGCATGATCCGCGAAATACGCACGCGGGGCGGCACGCTGAAAGTGCCGGGCGTGGTGCCCAGGCTTTCGGCGACACCGGGCGATTTCGCCGGTGGAGGACCAGCGCTCGGCGAGCATACGGACGAAGTGCTGCGCGAGCTCGGCTTCGATCGCGCGCGCATTGCCGACCTGCGAGCGCGGGGGATCATCTAGCCTGTGCTCAACTCATCCAGCGATAGCGCGCGGACCAGCATTGTTTCCACGGCGTCAACGATGTGCTGCCGCGCCTCCGGCGCCGGCACTGCACGCGCGAGCACCACCGCGCCGACGCAGCCGCTATAGACGGCCAGCGCTGCGTCGCGGCGCGACATCCCCGGGATTTCGGGAAAGTGGGCGGCGATGCGGTCGAGCAACGCGCCAGTGCGCTCGGCGAATGCGTTGCGCAGATCGCGCCCCCCGCGCGTAACGTCCGGGAGCAGGAGTGTCATCGGACACGCCTGTTCGAGCGAAGGATCGTGCACCTGTGCGAGGTAACCGCGAATCAATGCACGTACCCACTGGGTCTTATCGGTGATCGGCGCAAGCGAGGCGATCATGCGCTCGACGCTCATTTCGAGCCCGTAAAGCAGCGACTCCCGCGCCAACGCCTCCTTCGATACGAAATGCGCGTAGAACCCGCCGACGGTCAGCCCCGCTTCGCGCATCACGGCTGCGACCGACGCGGCGTCGACGCCTTTCGCCTTCATGACCCGGTCAGCGGCTTCGAGAATGCTTTTTCGCGTCTGGGTCTTGTGCTCAGTGGAATAGCGTGACATTACGCATATAATATTATAATTATAATGTTACGGCAATCTAACCCACCCAGCGGATCGACGATCGGAGTCAGCGGTTCCTCACTTGCGCGACGGCCACCCGCTTGGATTGGGACCAATTGACCCTGAGCGTCAGCCCGGCGGTCCTTTGAGCTCGACCACGTTGCCGTCCGGATCGGTGATGTAGATCGACGGGCCGACACCCTCGGCCCCCGACCGCGCCTCCGTGGGCCCCGCGACGATGCCGAAGCGCGCAAGGTGTGCGCGTATCGCCCGATCGTCGAACGGCTCGACCCGCACGCAGAAGTGATCGACGTTGCGGCCTTCCGCACCGGGCGCCGCGCCACCCGCCGCGCCAAGCTTGCCGGCGACCGGCACGAGATCGATCAGCGATCGGCCTGCCCGCAATTGGATCAAGCCGATGTCGTCCTGACGGCGCGCGACAGCGCAACCCAGGGCGTCGCAGTAGAAGGCGAGCGAACGCGTGACATCGGCGATGCGCAGGACTACGTGGTCGATTTCGCGGATGCGGATCATGTTCTCCGCGCGGCTTTTAGCGTCAGACGCAGCGTCCGCCGTCGACCTCGAGACACGCGCCGGTGATGAACGCCGCTTCATCGGAGGCGAAGAACACGGCGGCCGTGGCCACGTCGGACGGTTGCGAAAGCCGCCCCAACGGAATCGACGCGATGAATTGCGCGCGCCGCTCCGGCGTGTCCTCGCCCATGAATTGCGCGAGCATCCCTGTTTCGCCGGCCACCGGATTGATCACGTTGACGCGGATGTTGTCCTTGGCAAGCTCGCCCGCCATCGATCGCGACGTGATGATCGCCGCTCCCTTGCTTCCGTTGTACCAGGTGAGACCCGGACGCGGACGTACGCCCGCGGTCGAGGCGATGGTGATGAAGACACCGTTGCGCTTGGCGCGCATATGCGGCACCGCGTGCTTGGCGGTCAGGTAGAGGCTCTTGACGTTGACCTGGTAGATGCGATCGAACTCGGCTTCCGGGACGTCGAGCATCGGCTGATTGCGGTGCGTCGTCCCCGCGTTGTTGACGACGACGTCGAGGCCGCCGAAGGTCATGAGCGCGAACTCGACCAGGCGCTTGACATCCGCGTCTTTCGCCACGTCGCCGGCAAGAAAGCGCGCGGTGCCGCCGGCCGCGACGATGTCCGCGACGGTGTGCTCGCCGTTTTCGGCGTTCACGTCGTTGGCAATCACGCGCGCGCCCTCGGTCGCGAAGCGCTGCGCGATGCCGCGGCCGAAGCCCGAGCCTGCGCCGGTAACGATGGCAACCTTGTTCGCTAATCGCATGGTCTCAGTCATTCAATCGTGCGAATGGCACCGCTACCCATGGCGCAGCACGACGGTCTTGAGCGTCGTGAATCCGTAGAGTGCCTCGAAGCCTTTTTCGCGTCCGTGGCCGGAGTGCTTGACGCCGCCAAACGGCAATTCCACGCCACCGCCGGCGCCGTAGTTGTTGACGAACACCTGCCCGCTGTGCACGGCGCGCGCCATTCGGAGCTGGCGCGCGCCATCCTGCGTCCACACGCCGGCGACGAGACCGAAATCGGTCGCGTTCGCCAGCCGCACGGCGTCGGCTTCGTCGGCAAACGGCAGCGCGGACAACACGGGCCCGAAGACTTCGTCGCACGCGAGGCGATGGTTGAACGGCACGTCGCGCATCAGCGTGGGCGCCATGTAGAAGCCGCCGGACGGCGCATCGGCGACGATCGTCCCTTGCGCGACGATCGGAATGCCATCGCGCTTCGCCTCGTCGAGAAAACCCCGTACCCGTTCCAGCTGCGAGCCGCGAATCAGCGGTCCGCAATCGAGATCCGCGAGCGCCGGTCCTGTCCGCAACGCCGCGAAGCGTTCGCCGAGCCGCGCGAGCACTTCCTCGTAACGCGAGCGCTCGATCAGCAGGCGGCTGCCCGCCGAGCAGGTTTGTCCGGCGTTCTGGACGATGGCATTGACCAGCGCCGGCAGCGCCGCTTCGATGTCCGCATCGGCGAAAACGATTTGCGGCGATTTGCCACCCAGCTCGAGCGTCACCGGACAATGCCGCTTCGCTCCCGCTGCCGCGACCCAGGCGCCCGTCGCGGGGGAGCCGGTGAAGGAGAGATGCGCAATGCCAGGATGCTCGGCGAGCGCCGCACCCGCTTCGCGGCCAAGCCCGGTGACGATGTTCAGCGCACCTGCGGGCATCCCCACGTCGGCGGCGAGTTGCGCAACCCGCAACAGCGACAGGCACGCGTCCTCGGCGGGCTTGACGACGCACGCATTGCCCGCCGCCAGCGCACCGCCGACCGAGCGCCCGAAGATCTGCAGCGGATAGTTCCACGGAATGATGTGGCCGGTGACGCCATGCGGTTCGCGCCACGTGAGCACGGTGAAGCCTTCCGGATACGGAAGCGTCGCACCCTGCAGCTTGTCGGTCGCGCCGCCGTAGAACTCGAAGTACCGCGCACAGGCCGCGACGTCAGCGCGGGCCTGCTTGACTGGTTTGCCGCAATCACGCGCCTCGATCAGCGCAAGCTCATCTGCGTGCTCGAGAATGGCGCGCGACAATGCCGCGAGCAGGCGTCCCTTCTCGGCGGGCGCGAGCTTGCCCCACGCCCCGCGAAACGCAGTGTCCGCAGCGCCCACCGCTGCGTCGATGTCCGCGGCATTGCCGCGCGCGATGGCGGCAAACGGCGCGCCATCGGACGGGTCCATCATCGGCAGCTCCGCGCGGCTCGAAGCATCGCGCCAGCGATTGCCGATGAAATGCTGCGCCGGCGTCCGGATCGCCGGCCAGGCTGTTTGCGGCGCGTTCACTTCCCTAGCTTTGCCAAGTCACTTTTCGAGGGCAGGAATTTCCATGCCTGCGTCTGCTCGTCGACGCGCGGCACGTACGTGATGCCGTCGCGCGTTGCCCACAGGCTGACCTGGAAGTGCAATGGAATGAGCCCGGTGTCGCCGATCGCAAGCTCGGCGGCGCGCTGAAGGTAGGTTTCGCGCTTCACATCGTCGACGATCTGGAGCGCATCCTCGGTCAGCGCGTCGACCTTCGTGTTCGAATAACGGCCGCGATTGGCGGTGCCGTAGCCCTTGTCCTTGTTGAACGTCATCAGCAGCGCCTTCAGCGATGACGACGATTCACCGGTGCCGGTGCTCCAACCCGCGAGCAGCACGCTGAACTTGAGGTCGGTGGCCTGCGGGAAGAACGTGGCGGACGGCATCGCGATCACCTTGGTCGGGATGCCGCCGCGCGTCCACATCTGCGCGATCGCCTGCGCGATCTTGGCATCGTTGACGTAACGGTTGTTGGTCGCGTACAGCGTGATCTCGAAGCCCTCCGGGTACCCGGCGGCCGCGAGGAGCTTCTTGGCGCCCTCCGGATCGAAGGCCTCGACCTTCAGGTTCTTGGTCGCACCGAACAGGAAATCGGGAACGAGCTGGCCCGCCGGGATCGCTTCCCCTTCCATCACGCGGTCGACGATCGCGGGCCGGTTGATCATCTTCGACAGCGCCTTGCGCACCCGCGCATCCTTCAAGGGATTCTTGTCGAGCGGCTTGCCGTCCTTGGCGGTGACGGTCGGCGTGATGGCGCGGTCGCTGTCCATATGGACGTACATCAGGCGGTCCGAAATCCCGCGGTAGATCGCAAGCTTCTTGTCGCCCTTGAGCCTTGCGACATCGGCCGTTGGCACGTTCTCGATGACCTGCACGTCGCCGGAGAGCAGCGCCGCGACCCGCGCCGCGTCCTGCGTAAGAATCCGCAGCGTCACCTTGTCCCACGGCGTCTTGCCGCCCCACCACGCGTCGTTGCGGACCAGCTCGAGGCGATCGCCCTTGGTGAACCGCGCGAGCTTGTAAGGCCCGGTGCCAATCGCCGCCTTGCCCGAGTTGAAGTCGTCGGTACTCGCGCCTGCATACTGCTTGTTGATGATCGCGATCTGCGACATGTCCGATGGCATCAGCGGATAGGGCTGTGCGGTCTTGAAGCGGATCGTGTAGGGATCGACGATCTCGATCTTGGTGATCTGCTTCGTGTACGCCGTGAACGGCGACGGGCTGTTGGGCACTTTCGGAACCCGCTCGATCGACGCCACGACGTCGGCGGCGGTGAATTCGCTGCCGTCGTGGAACTTCACGCCCTTCCGCAGCTTGAACTCCCACGTCGTCGGATCGACGGTCTTCCATTCGGTTGCCAGACCGGCTATTGGCTGCGATTTGTCGTCGCGTTCGACCAAGTAACCGAAGATGTGCGAAGCGACGTTGTTGTTGGGCGTGAGGTTGTGATAATGCGGGTCGGTAGCGGTGACGTCGGTGCCAAGGCCGATCGTCAGGTTCGCCGCGTGCAGCGGCAGCGCGAATGCGGCCGCCGCGAGCGCGGCGGGGAACCAGCGGAAGCTTCGCATGCGGAACTCTCCAGAGGATCGGCGTGTGATCGACGCACGAATGCGCGGCGAACTGCACGGTTCCGGAAGGATAGCGCAACGCGTTTCCATTTGTAACAGAGCTTGTGCCTGGCAACCCTCGCGTCAACCGGCGGTCTTACTGTCACGTTCTGGAAACCATGGCCCCGGTACCCTGGGAAGCGAATCCCGCCGCGGCCACTCGTAGGGAGGTATGCATATGAACCGCACCAGGATTCTCACCGCTGCCGTCGGCACTGCGCTGATCGGCGCTGCCGCACTGTTTTCCTCTGCCGCATCTGCTGGCGGCAATGTTGGCTGGAGCGTATCGATCGGCGGCCCCGGCTTCGCCGTATCGGCGGGCGAGCCAGCCTATTACGGGCGGGGCTTTGTCGGCGGCTATTATGGCGCACCGTACAGGCCTTATTACCGTCCGTACTATCGGCCGGTCGTGATCGCCCCACCTGTCGTCTACTCCCCGTATTACGCACCGTATCCGGCGTACGTTGCGCCTCGGCCGTACTACGCGCCTAGAGTCGTGTACGCGCCGCGGCGGTGGTGACGGCGTCGCGCGACAGCGCAGGTGATTGCACGGTAACTCAATGCGGCGCCCACGGGCGCCGCGTTTTTTCCGCATCGGAAATCCCTGGGGCGTCGCCGGCGTGTAGTCCGGCGCCCTACGGGGCCACGCGGACCGCTCCGACACCTGATGAGCCCCTGTATGCGTTGAACTCGTGCGCCCGCAGTGCGAACCTCATCGAATGCGGGACTTCAACAGGAGGCAACATGAAAGCAATTCTGAAAACGGCGGTCGCTGCAACGATCGCGGTCATCGCAATTCAGGCGTCGGCACAGGTTACTTTTTACCAGCGCGAAGGCTTCTCCGGCCGTTCGTTCACCGCCGATCAGCCCATCCTTAATTTCGAGCAGTTCGGCTTCAACGATCGCGCGTCGTCGGCGGTCGTCCAAGGCGGGCGCTGGGAGGTTTGCCAGGATGAAGGATTCAACGGCAGGTGCGTGATCCTGCGTCCCGGCCAATATAGCTCGCTCGCCGACATGGGAATGGACAATTCGATCTCGTCCGTGCGTCCTATCGATCGTACCGCCCGCTCCGATGACAATCGCGGTTACGCCGTGGCGTCCTCCGATTACCGGCGACGGGGCAGCGAGAAGCTGTTCCGGGCCGACGTGACGGACGTGCGCGCAGTGGTTGGACCTCCGGAACAACGCTGCTGGGTTGAGCGCCAGGATGTCGTCACCAACGCGCCGGCCGGTGGCGCAAATGTTCCCGGTGCTATCGCAGGCGCGGTGATCGGCGGCATCATTGGCCACCAGATCGGTGGCGGCCGCGGTCGGGACGTCGCCACTGCGGGTGGCGCGGTCGGCGGCGCGGCATTGGGCGCCAACATCGGCCGTGGCGGTCAGGAAGTGGTGAGCCAGGACGTCCAGAAGTGTGCGTACGTTTCCGACAATGCGCGGCCAGCGTATTGGGACGTCACGTATCACTTCAACGGATACGACCATCACGTGCAGATGACGTCGCCACCGGGTCAGACGATCCTCGTCAACGCGGAGGGTGAACCGCGCATCTGATGACGGAGGGCAATTGCTGCAAGCAAAGCGGCCCTGTGGGCCGCTTTGTTTTGGCTTAGTTTCCGCCGCGGTAGCGGATGCGGTAAATGGCGCCCGCCGAGTCGTCGCTGACGAGCAGCGATCCATCGGGAGCGACCAGGACGTCGGCCGGGCGTCCCCACGCCTGTTGATCCTGGAGCCAGCCTTCGGCGAATGGATCGTAGGCAATCGCCTTGCCGTTGGCATCGAGCCGCACTAGCGACACACGATAGCCGATCTTCCGGCTGCGGTTCCATGATCCATGCTCGGCAATGAAAATCTGGTTGCGATAGGCGGCGGGAAATTGCGTGCCCGTGTAAAAGCGCATGCCGAGCGCGGCGACGTGAGGACCCAGGTTCTGGACGGGCGGCACGAACTCGCTGCATGGCTTCGAGCGTCCAAATTCCGGGTCGGCGATCGTGCCGCCATGGCAGTACGGGTAGCCGAAGTTCTGCCCGGTCCTCGTCACGCGATCGAGCTCGTCGGGCGGAACGTCGTCGCCGAGCAGGTCGCGGCCGTTATCGGTGAACCAGAGCTCTTTCGTCTGCGGATGCCAATCGAAGCCGACGGAATTGCGCACGCCACGCGCGACGATTTCCCTGCCACTGCCGTCGGCATTCATTCGCGTGATGATCGTGTATTTCTCCGGATCGGGTTGGCAGATATTGCACGGCGCGCCGACGGGGACGTACAACTTGCCGTCGGGGCCGAAGGCGATGAATTTGCGCCCGTGATGACCGTCGTCGGGAAAGGCATCGCTGACGATGACTGGCTGGGGTGGCGAATCGAGCCGCTTCTCGATTTCGTCGTAGCGGAGAATACGGCTCACCGCCGAAACGTAGAGCGCGCCGTTGCGAAACGCGACCCCGGCAGGATCGCGCAAGCTGCTCGCGATCGTACGCACGCGGGCCGCGTCCTGCGCGCCTGCACGCGGCAGCGTGACCGCATAAACGTTGCCCGCGCTGCCGGAACCGACGAATAGCGTTCCCTCGCTGCCCCATGCCATTTCCCGCGCATTCGGTACGCGTGCCACCGTCTCGATCACGAAGCCCTGAGGCAGCTTGATGCGATCGAGCGGCAGCGCCGTTTGCGCAGCCGAGCCCGGACCCCACAGCGACGCGCCTGCGGCGGCGACCATCACAATCCAGCGCGGCCACGCATGCTGCGCGTCGCGCTCATGCCGTGCGTCGTCTATCGCCATGGCCCTGGTCCCGGTTGCTGATTCCCGCTCATGATAATTGACGCCCATCAATTACATTGGTTGTGCCGCCCGCCGGTGCTATCCTCCCTGTTTGCGTCATGGAAGAATCGACATGAACGCTCCCGCTACGCTGGCGCAGGTGCGGCCTGCCGCCACACGCATTGAAGACCTCGTCTCCCTCGACCTCATTCGAACGCTGGTCGGATTCGATACGACGAGCCGCGACTCCAACCTCGCGCTCATCGAATGGGTCCGCGACTATCTTGCCGGCCACGGCGTCGAATCGAAGCTGACGTTCGATGATGAAGGACGCAAAGCCAATCTGTTCGCCACGCTGCCCGCGCGCGACGGCAACATCACGCACGGCGGCATCGTGCTGTCCGGTCATACCGACGTGGTGCCGGTCGATGGCCAGCCGTGGGACACGGATCCGTTCGTTGTCACCGTGAAGGACGATCGGCTCTATGGCCGCGGCGTCACCGATATGAAAAGCTTCTCGGCCGTCGGGCTGGCGTTCGTTCCGGAATTCCTGCGGCGCGGATTGGAGAAGCCGATTCACTTCGCGCTGTCCTACGACGAGGAAATCGGCTGCATCGGCGTACGCCGGCTGATCGCCGACATCGTGGCGCGCGGCGTGCATCCGGCGGGATGCGTGGTCGGCGAGCCGACCGGCATGGAACTGGTCGTCGCGCACAAGGGCAAGAAGAGCTGGCGATGCCGGGTGCGCGGCCTCGAGGCGCATTCGTCGTTGACGCCGCTCGGCGTCAACGCGGTGCAGATCGCGTGCGAGATCGTCGCCTACATCGCCCACCGCGCGCGCGAGTTCCGCGACGCCGGAGGCCAGGATGCCGCGTATGACGTCCCTTATACGACGGTCCACGTCGGCGTCATTCGCGGCGGCACGGCCCTCAACATCGTGCCGCGCGATTGCCGGTTCGACTTCGAAATCCGCCATCTTCCCTTTGACAAGCCGGATGCGTTCTTTGCCGACGTGCAGGCGTTTGCCGCGCGCTTCCTGCCGGCGATGCACGCGGTCGATCCGGCGACGTACATCGAATTCGACGCGCTGTCCACGCTGCCGGGATTCGACACGCTCGATGGCAGCGAGATCACCACGCTGGGACACGCGTGCAATGGCACGCAGAGCGTGGGCAAGGTGTCGTTCGGCACCGAGGCCTCGCTGTTCCATGGCGCGAACATCCCGGCGATCATTTGCGGGCCGGGCCACATCGCGCAAGCGCACCAGCCAAACGAATGGGTGGCGCTGGAGCAGATCGCGAGATGCGAGTTGTTCATGCGGCGTCTCGTCGAGCACGTGGCCGAGTGAATGCCGGGCAGTTTCCCATGAGTGCCGTTCGCCAGTCCGCGCCATCGATCGACGTCGATTTCCCTGATCTCGCGCAGTGGCAGACCGGTAACACCGGCGTGCCTTACGTCTGGCGGTTCGTCGCTGATCGGCCGGGCCCGCGCATCACGATTCAGGCGCTCACGCACGGCAACGAAGTGTGCGGGGCCATCTCCAACGATTGGCTTCTGCGTGAAAGCGTGCGACCGCTTCGCGGGACGCTCACGCTGACGTTCGCCAACGTCGAGGCGTTTCAGGCGTTCGACGCCGCCGATCCCTTCGCTTCGCGCTGCGTCGACGAGGATTTCAACCGGCTCTGGTCGTCCGAAGTATTGAATGGCCACCGGCAGACCCGGGATCTCGCGCGCGCACGCGAATTGCGTCCGGTCTACGACGAAACGGACTATCTGCTCGACCTGCATTCGATGACCGATCCCTGCCCGCCGCTCGCGCTCGCCGGGCGCCAACAGAAAGGCCTGGAGCTCGCGCATGCCGTCGGCCTGCCCGAATACATCATCATCGACGGCGGCCACGCCGCGGGCAAGCGGTTGCGCGATTACGCCGCTTTCGACGATCCGGTGGATCCGCGCAATGCGCTGCTGATCGAATGCGGCCAGCACTGGGAGCGCCTTGCACCCGACGTGGCGAAGCAATCGTCGCTGCGTTTCCTGCGCCATTTCGGCATGATGGACCCCGCGTTCCTGGACCGCCATCTCGATTCGGCCCCGCTGCCGCCGCAGCGGGCGATCGAAGTGACCGATATCGTCACCATTACCACCGATGAATTCGCGTTCGAGCAGCCGGTGACGGGACTCGCCGTCATTCCCAAAGGCGGCACTTTGCTGGCGAGAGATGGTGCGACCGACGTCTTCACGCCGTACGACGACTGCGTGCTCATCATGCCGACGCGGCGTCCCAAGAAAGGCGAGACGGCCGTACGCATCGGGCGCTTCGTCAGCTAGCTGAAGTCGGCCGCGTGACCGGGTCCGCCCGCAGGCGCGTGGCGACTCCTATTTGCTGGTGCCGCCCGTGACTGCGTTTTCTGCCGCGCGCACCAGGTCGACGCCAATCGGCCCCGTCCATTTGTCCCACACCGGTTGCACCGCGGCGCGAAATGCCGCGCGCTGCGCCGCAGTGAGCCGGACGATGGTCACGCCTTGCTTCGTCAGCTCCGCCATCGCTGCTTCCTCGCGCGCAAGTGCTGCGGCTTCACGCGCTGCCTCGCTCGCGGTGCTGCGCACCATCGTGCGCTGCGCTTCGTTCCATCCATCCCACGATGCGCGGCGCACGGCGAATACCATCACGTCGGAGAACGCTCCCCACCGCGTTACATATTTTTGCCCGACCGCTGCAATGCGTGTGGCCGCCAGCGTCGAGGGGGCAGCTTCCTGGCCATCGAGCGTGCCGGCGACAAACGCGGCCTGCGCCTCGGCGAACGCCATTGCCGCGGGACGCGAACCCAGCGTGGCGAATGTCTCCACGATCAGGAGATTCGGCATGACGCGCACGCGCAGACCCGCCATCTCGGCGGGCGCCAGCACTGCGCCTTTCATCGTCGCGACGACCCGATCGCCAAGAGGCGCGACCGCAAGCACCACGACGCCCGCGCGGTCCGCCTGCGCGGCCACCAGCTCGCGCAATGGCACGTCGGAGGCAAGCGCTTCCTGCTCGCGCGTATCCGACGCGAGCCAGGGCAGCGCGTAGACGCCAAACGCCGGCAATTGCGCCGACCATGCAAGGGCTCCGCCCACGGCAAGATCGGCAGCGCCATCCTTGAGCGCGCCGAATTCACGTCCCGGATCGCGGTTGGACAGAATGGCGCCCGGATATTGCTTGACCTCGAGGGCGCCGCCAGCCTTTTCGTTGATGAGCTGCGCCCACCGTTCGCCCGCCTTGCCCAGCGCAAACGCCGGCCCCTGTGCGGTCGAGAGCTTGAGCTCGGGCGGTTTGTCGACCTTGTCCTGCGCACAGGCAGAGCCCGCGGTCAACGACCCCGTCGTGATGGCGAGGACGAACAGGAAGATCGTACGGTGAAATCGACGCGAAGACGATAGGCGACGCATGCAAGCGGAGTCTACCGCAGCTTGGCAGCCGTCAGTCGACCGGTGGCAGCGCAGACGCCGGCGTATCCAGCCAATAGCGCGCCCGTTCGGCGCGCGCGAAGCTGGGTATCAGCGATTGACCCGCGGCGAAGGTCAGCGTGATCGCACCTTCCAGGTCCGTGCGCACCACGCGAACGTCGTTGTTGGTGTAGCGTGCCACGATGTCCGGCCGCGGATGGCCGAAACGGTTGCGATATCCGCACGCCACGACGGCAATCGCCGGCGCAACCGCGCGCACGAACGCGGTCGTCGACGACGTGCGCGATCCGTGATGCGGCACCAGCAGCACATCGGCGCGCAGCAGTGCCGGCCGGGTCCGCAACAGCAACGCTTCGGTTTTTGCCTCGATGTCGCCGGTAAGCAGCGCGCTGCCAAATCGCGAATCGATGCGGACTACACAGGAACGATCGTTGGTCTTCGCATAAGCGTCCTCATATTCATCATCGGTCGGATGCAGCATCGTGAAGCGCACATCGTCCCATGCCCATTGCTGGCCGGCCAGGCACGGGATCGGCGTAGTGTTGGCCTGCGCGCGCAATGCAATGGGATGCTCGGCGGGCAACGACGAGGCGAACCAGGTGATCGGCGTGGTCTGCATCAGCGACAGCGCGCCGCCCGAATGATCGAGATCCTGATGACTGACGATCAGCCCGTCGGCACGCCGCAATCCCGACGCGCGCAGGAAGGGCGCGATGATGCGGCCGCCGGCATCCGAAGTCTCGGTAAAACGCGGTCCCGTGTCGTAGACCAGCGTGTAGTGGCGCGTCTCGACGATTGCGGAGAGTCCCTGTCCGATATCGAGCACCGTGAGGCGAAACGCGCCTTCGGGCAACGGCGCGGGTCGCACGAGAAAGAGCGGCACGAGCCAGAGAACACCCAGGACGCGTCCAGGAACGCCGCGCGGCGCGAGCAGCCACACCGTGCCCGCGCATCCCGCGACGACCGTCCATGGCGGTGGCGCATGCTGCTGCCACGTCGCGTCGGGGAGCGCCGCCAGCACCTCGAGAAGGCGCATCAGCGGCGCGAGCACGACGTGCGCGAGCTGAAAAAATGCATCGAACGGAATCGCGATGCCTGTCAGCGCAAGCGGCACGATCACGAGCGTGACCGCCGGAATGGCCACCGCGTTCGCAATCGGTGCGATGAGCGACGTTTGCTGGAACAGCGCGAGGGTCAGCGGCGTCAGCCCCAGCGTGACCACCCATTGCGCGTGCGCGCCCTCGCGCACGGCATGCCACGTGCGCTGCCGCCAGCTGCCCCCTTCGACCTCGCGCAGCCGGCCCACCGATGCGTAGAGCAACAGTGCGACCGCGCCATAGGAGAGCCAGAACCCGGGCGTCAGTGGCGCCCACGGGTCCCACAGCACCACGCCGGCGAGCGCCCACAACCAGACGATCCCGGCAGTGCCGGGACGGCCGAGCCAGACTCCGCATGCGGCAATGGCGAGCATCGCGAACGTGCGCACCGCCGGAATCTCCGCGCCGGCGAGCAGCACATACCCGCCGGCGGCCATGACGCCTGCGATCGCGGCAAGCTTTCGCGCCGGAAGCCACGACGTGAGCACGACGCTGCGGCGCGCCAGCAGGAACGCGATCCCACCGGCGAACGCGGCGAATACGGTCACGTGCAATCCGGAAATGCTGACGAGATGGGCAATCCCGGTGCGATTGAACACCGTCCATTGCGATTCCGGGATCGCGCGCTGGTCGCCGATCGCGAGCGCGACGATCACACCGGCGTACGATGCATCGGGAAGCGCGCGATTGATGCGTTCGCGAATGCGTTCGCGCGCGCGCTGGATATAGTCGCGCCAGCGGCCGGCGAAAACATTCTGCCGAACGTTACCCGGATCGGCGCGGACGTACCCGGTCGCGCGGAACCCCTGCTGCAAAAGCCAGGCTTCAAGATCGAAGCCTCCGGGATTGACGGTGCCATGCGGCCGTTTGAGACGGACGGCGAGCGTCCACCGCTCGCCGGCGCTGACGACGGGGATTTCCTCTTCCGAATCCTCCTCGCGCGCCTGCGTGTACCAGGCAAGCGAGAGCCGTGAGGGAAGCACCGCGCGCGGCGTCAGTACCCGCTCGACGGCGAATGCAAAGCGGACACCGCGCAGCGAGGTCGCCGGCAAATCGTCGACGACGCCGACCAGCCGTACGTCCTCGCCTTCCCATTCGACGGGCAACACCTCGGCAAGCCGCGCGTCGGCACGCCATCCGGCGTAGCCGAATCCGCTGACGAATCCCGCGATGCAGGCCAGCGTCGCGATCGCCGCAACATGCGGTCGCCCCCACGCGATGAGCGCCGCCGTCGCAGCCAGTGCAACCATCCCCGCTACGGCGACTGCGATCGGATACGTCGGCAATGCGGCGCGCGTCTGCAGGACGCAGACCCCGCAGGCGAACGCGACAAGAGCGAAACCGACAATGGACCGCATCGCAGCCTCTGCCTGCGGGGCTCACGAAATGCGGCGACTCTAGCGGCGGTCGGTGCTGCGCGCGATGCACCTTTCGGATGAGGCGGCTATTGCCGGGCCAATCAGAATTTCCACCCCGACCAATCCTCGATCTCGAATCGCGGATCGTACTTGTACCCCTGGGCGGTGGCGGCTTTCTGTAGCGCTCCATCTTTCCACATCTCGCTCAACACCGAGTTAAGGAAATTGCGCCAACGCGAATCGTTGGGCCGAATGGCCAGTGCGACGCGCCATCTCGGGAAGTCGTGAGGGTCGCCGACGACCTTGACCCCTTTAGTCTGCTTCGTCATTAACAACAGGGTCGCATCGTCTCCCATGAACGCATCGGCCTTGCCGTCCATTACCGCGAGCACGGCTTGCGGGTACTCTTGCAGCGTCAATGCTTTGGCGCTCGGCTCCTTGGCGCGGAGCCCCGCAAAATGCGGCGTGCCTTGCAGGCTCGCGACCGTCTTCCCTGCGAGATCGCGATACGACTTGATGTTGCTGTCGTTCTTCACGAGGAATTGGGTGACGTTCTCGAAATACGTGACGGAGAAGTCGACGGCCTGCTCTCGTTCAAGCGTGTGGCCGATGCCCGCCGCAATCAAATCGATATTCCCGCTCGTGAGCATCGGTATACGAGTCTGGGCGGTCACCTGCTTCAACTGGACCTTGACTCCCAGCTTCTTTGCGATCGCATTGACGATCTCGATATCAATACCGGTCACGCTTCCGCCATCGCCAACGTAGCCGTAGGGCGGCATGTCGTAGCGGACGCCTGCGATCAACTCGCCCCGCTTCTTGACCACGTCGAGGGTTGACTCCTGCGCGACCGCCGTCGGTATCGAAGCGTGAACGGCGAAGAACGACACAGCTATTGCCAAGACAACGCGTAGATTCATCATCTGCTCCCGTATGAATGCCATTCCGACATATCGCGGGGTGTCGCCATCCCGCACTCCAACTCGCCGAACGCCTCTGACCGTCACAACTTTTGCCTTACTCGACGTACCCGCAGACGCGAAGTGCCGTCGCGGCGTAGATCTTCGTTGCTGCCACGATCTTGTCGACTTCCACATACTCATCCGCAAGGCTTGAAGAAAATTTCCCCGGCCCGATGAGCGCGCCATGCGCCATCCCGGCGGACTGCATCTGCCCCGAATCCGAACCCATTAGCACGAACGGTGGAATCGGACCGACGTCCGGCGATCGGCCGCACACATCGGTATAGGCGCGGGTGACTGCATCGACCAGGTAGGAGCCTTCCGGCGCCTCGAAGCCCGGCAGCGCCCGCACCGCCATCACCTCGTACGCGAATTCCGGATCCTCGCGCTGCATCGCGGCCAGAACACCCTCGATATCCTGCTGCGTGCTTGCGACCGGTCTGTCGGGCGTGGCTCTGACGTTCAGCACCGCGGTGCAAAAGTCCGGTGTCAGATTGGGGGATTCGTGAAACTCGCGGGTCATCCCGCCCCGAATCGTCCCGAGTTGATATCTCGGCAGCCCGTGATATTGGGGCTTGTCGCTGAATCGGATCCAGCCACCCGCGGGCAGCGGCTGATGCATCGGCCCGAGCCTTTGCGTAAGCTCGTAGATCTTCATGATGGCGTTGACCCCGAGATCCTCCATCGCGAAGTGCCCGCTGCGCCCGATGATGTTGACCCGGAAGTACTGCGACGACGCATGCACGGTCAGAATGCCGAGGTCGGTGGGCTCAGTGCACAGGAAGGCGTCGGTTTTCACGCCGCTCTGCATCAGCGTTTTCGTGCCGATGCCGCCGGCGCATTCGCCCACGACCAACGCCACGACGAGGTCGCCTTTGAGCGCGATCCCCGCCCGCTTGATCGCATGCGCCGCATAGACCATTGCGGTGTCCGACGCCTTCATGTTGGAAATGCCCTGCCCGTAGATCTTCCCGTCTTCCAGTACCGCCCCGTACGGGTCTTTGGTCCATCCGAGCATGGGGCCGACCGTGTCGAGGTGTCCGTTCAGCATCAGCGAGCGCCCGCCGCCTGTTCCCCGAACTGTGCCTACGATGTTGAACCGATCCTGCTCCACATCCATCTCGCGGACATCCATCCCCAACTCCGACATGCGCGTGGCAAACACCTTGCCGACGGCCAGCTCGTTGCCGTGGATGCTCGGGATCCTTGTAACCTCGCGCGTGAAGTCGATGAGATCGACCTCGGGAATCGCGGCCACAACCTTCTCGAGTGCTTCTTGGTACTTCATTGTGTTTTCCTTGGTCTGTAAAGCTGTGTGGTTGCAAATCCCGCGCGAACTCAGATCCGCGCAATCGGCGCGGCGAGGAACCTGGCAGCCTCGGCCACGGCGGCGGCGCGAAACGCGATGGATTCACGCCACGGCGCTGCGATCATCAACGCCCCGATCGGCAGTTGGCCGGGACGCGCCATCGGAGCGGTGAGAACCGGGAAGCCCAGAAATGACAACGGCTGCGTGAAGGCGCCGATATGGCGGCGCGTATGCACTTCAACGTCGCCAACCGTCGTCGACATTTGGCCGATCGGCGGCGCGGAAAACGGCGTTGCCGGGGCAAGGATGAGATCGACCGAATCAAATAGCTCGAGCATTTGCGCGCGTAGCCAACGGCGAAAGCGATGCGCCTGGATATTCCACGCGGCCGGAATCATTGCCGCGGCGAGCAGCCGATCGCGCGTAAGCGGATCGAATTCGTTGGCCCGGGTGCGCAGGTTGGAGAAATGGGAGTTGCTGGCTTCACACCCCGTTATGATCATCGCAGCGGCACGCGCCCGTGCGGCCTGCGGAAGTGAGACGGTCCGCACCGGCCCGAATACCGCCGCGACCTTGGCGACGGCTTCCACCACCTCTGGGGTTGCAAGGGTCTCGGCACCGCCATCCCAAACGGCGATGCGGACACCCTCCACACCCTTGGCTAGCTCCCGGGTTACGGGCTCGACATCGCGCCGCACGCTCACCGGATCGTCAGGATCGTGTCCTTGCAACGCGTCGTAGACCGCGGCCAGGTCGGAAACCGACCGCGCAAAAGGGCCGGCGTGATCGAAGCTCGCCGCGAGCAGTCGCGTGCCGTCCCGACTGAGACGGCCGAAGGTCGGTTTGAGCCCGTAGACTCCGCACAGCGATGCAGGTACGCCGATCGAGCCGCCCGTGTCGGTGCCCAACGCCAGCGGAACGAGGCCGGCCGCGACAGCGGCGGCCGAACCGCCGGAAGACCCGCCCGCCATTCGGTTCCGGTCGTGCGGATTGCGCGTCGGTCCATAGTGCGCGTTTTCGGTCGTATAGCCCATCGCGTACTCGTCCATGTTGACGGTACCGACGAGCACGGCGCCGGAGGACGCCAATCGGCGAATGAGCGCGGCGTCGCGCAGCGCCGGAAGCCGTTCCTTGTCGATCCTGGACCCGGCGACCGTTGCCATACCCTTCACGTCGAACAGGTTCTTGACGGCGTACGAAACGCCGGCGAGCGGTCCGGCATCCCGCCCAGCTTGGATCGCAGCATCGATCGCCTCAGCTTCGGCCATGGCGCGGGTGACGGTCACCGCAGTGAAGCAATTGAGAGAAACGTTCGCCGCCGCGATTCGAGCAAGCGTCGCCTGCGCTACTTCGCTTGCCGTAACGCTGCCGCTCCGGACCGCCGCGGCGATGGCGGAGACGCCCAGGGCCTCAGTGGTCGTCATTTGGGTCCCCCAACGTGTACACCGATGCCTGCTCGACGTCGACCGCCACTGGAAACTCCATCAGCAGCGTCGCCGCATCTCGATACGACGTGAATGCGGCGACTACGCTACTGTGCCACGCGCTGTCGAGTTGAATTTCGAGCAGCGCCGCCGCCTGGTCGACGAAGGAAGCAACGTCGGGTAGTGAGTCGGACGCAGCACTTGCGCCGGCATGTGCGGGGCCATCGGTCGCGGCCATCAGCGCGCTCCCGTGAGCGTCAAGCGTCTCTCGAGCAACGCGCCGACGCGCGAAATCGAATAGCAAAATGCGAAATAGACGAGCGCCACGAAGATATACGTTTCGTAAGGTCGAAAAGCCCTCATATTGAGGTTGGTCGCGGCGCGAAAGAACTCCGTTACCCCGATGACGTAGACGAGCGAGGTGCCCATGAAGAGAGCGACGAAGCGGTTGACGAGGGCCGGCAGCATGTTGCGGGTCGCAATCGGCAGAACAACGTGCCACATGCAATGGCGATAGCTCATGCCCGAGCTGCGCGCGGCCTCGACAAGACCGCGTGGGACCGATTGGATGCCGGCCCGGATGACTTCGGCAATGTACGTCGAATGAAAGGCGACGAGCCCCGCCAGTCCCGCGATGAACGCATTGATTGGCCGTCCGGTCAGGATTGGAAGAAAGAAGAAAAACCAGAAGATGACCATGATCAACGGCACCATCCGCATGAGGTCGATATACAGGCCCGTCGGCCAGCGGAGGCACCGCCAGGGCGAAAGGCGCAGCAGCGCCAGAAAGGTGCCGACCGCCAAGCAGCCCACGAAGCTCAATGTCGCCAGCACGAGCGTCACCGAGAGCCCTTCGAGCAGATAACGCATGTTGCTGGCAAGGAAGCTGAAATCCACCTCAACCTTTCCGGATGTCGAGGCGCACCGCCCGCTCGGCAGCATGCATGAGGATCACAACCACCGAGGACAGGAGAACGTACAGCACGGTCACGGCCGTTGCCGCCTCGAAACCGCGAAACGAGCGCGCCTCGATTTCCTGCGTCTGGAACGTCAACTCGGCGAAGCCGATCGTCATGGCGACGGACGAGTTCTTGATGATGTTGATGAATTCGATGCTCAACGGCGGGATCACGCGAATCATTGCCTGCGGCAGGATCACATGGAAGATTGTTTGCCACTCCGACAGCCCGGATGAGCGCGCGGCCTCTCCTTGTGCTTTCGGGATCGAAGCAATCCCGGCGCGGATGATCTCGGCGATGTAGGCACTCGACGAGACCGACAGGGCGACCAAAGCCGCGGGAAATGCACCAAGTCCGACGGCAAAGTTCCAGAAGAAGAATTGGACGATTGGCGGAATGTTTCGAAAGAATTCGACATACGCCTCGCAGAGCTTCGACAGCATCGACCAGCGGCCTCGCAGAAAGCTCCGGCCGGCGGCAACGAACAACCCCAGCAGCACGCTGATCGGCAATGCGGCCAACACGAGATGCACGGTGGCAAGCAGGCCATCGAGAAGCAGATGGCGGTACTGATAAATGATGTCCCAATGCGGCTGATAGTTCATGGACGCACCTCCTGCATGCAAAACAACGCGAGGCAATTCGTCGGCATGGGCATACTAGTGGCTCAGAATCTTGCCGAGGAAAGCCTTGGTGCGCGCCATTTGCGGATTTCCGAAAAACTCCTGCGGTGCGGCCTCCTCCACGATGGCGCCCTCGCTCATGAAGATCACCCGGTCCGCGATGTTTCGCGCAAAGCCCATTTCGTGCGTCACGACGAGCATCGTCATGCCTTCGGCCGCCAATGCACTGATCACGTCGAGAACCTCCGAGATCATCTCCGGATCGAGTGCGGACGTGGGCTCGTCGAACAGCATGAGCTTGGGTTGCATGGCGAGCGCGCGGGCGATCGCGACCCGCTGTTGCTGTCCGCCCGAAAGCTGCGATGGGTACGCTTCCGCCTTTTCCGGGATCCCAACCTTGCGCAGCAACGCCCGCGCATTCTCCTCGGCCTCTGCGCGAGACCGTTTACGCACCAACATCGGCGCCAGCATGATGTTCTTGAGCACCGTCATTTGCGGATAAAGGTTGAACGCCTGGAATACGATGCCGATCTCGGCGCGCAACCGGTTGACGTCGGGAGCGCGGGCGGTGACTTCGATGCCGTCGACGACGATGGTCCCCTGCTCGACGGTCTCGAGCCGGTTGATGCACCGCAGGACCGTGCTCTTGCCCGAGCCCGACGGTCCGCAGATCACCACCACCTCGCCCTTCGCAACATTCATTGTCACATCGCGTAGCACTTGCGTGGCGCCGTACCATTTGCTGATTCTGTCGATGGCAATCACGGTATAGGCCGATCGACTGCCATGGCGTCGGTCGCGAACGTCGGCCAACGATCGGCCCACGGTCGCACCGCTTCGAATCGAGATGCGATCTCGAACAGCAGCCGCTCGGCACCGAAGCGTCCGACCAGTTGCATGCCGATCGGAATTCCGGCTGCTGATGGCGCAACGGGGACGCTCAGCGCCGGATGGCCGACCGCATTCACCCACGTGGTGAAGATGGACGCCGAGCGCATATGGGCCGGGCGGCCGTCGATCGCCGCCGGATGCGACTGGTGCAACGGCCACGGCAGCGTCGCCGCGGTCGGCGTGCACAGCACGTCGAAGTCTTGCCAAGCTTCGGCGACCTCGGCCCGGATTCGCGCCAGGCGGTCGAGCGCATTGACGTATTGCGCGGCCGAGAGCTCGAGGCCTGTCGCGCCAATTGTCGCGACGTTCTCGCTCACGTTGTCGCGCCACTTGGGGAATCGCTCGAGCACTCGTGCCGCGCCGGCTGCGGAAAGCAACCCGTAGACAGCGCGGACCGCCTCGAGGTCGTACGGCGCCGAGCCCACATCGACCTGATATCCCACGTCGGCGATCGCCGCTGCCGCCGCGCGAACGCTGGCCCGCACTTCCGGATCGACGGGTTCTCCATTGACGTCGATCACCAGGCGGATGCGTACCGCCGCCGGTGCCTCAGGAGACGCTTCGACAGGAAAGCGCAGCGACAACGGATCGCGTGGATCGGGCCCCGCCAACAGGTCATAGAGCAGCTTCGCGTCGGCAACGGTGCGCGCCATGGGCGCGATCACCTGGAAGTCATTCGCCATGGGCGGGAAGCCGTGGCGCCTTGGGATGCGTCCATTCGACGGCCGCACACCGACCAGCCCGGTGTAGCTCGCCGGCGTACGAATGGAGCCGCCGGCGTCGGTGCCGACAGCCAGCGGCGTCATCCCCGTTGCCACCGATGCCGCGGCGCCGCCGCTCGAGCCGCCCGGCGTGAGCTCGAGATTCCACGGATTGCGCGTCGGCCCGAAGACCAGATTGTCGGTGTAGCCGGCCAGCGCGAATTCGGGGGTATTGGTCTTCCCGAGCACAATGGCGCCCGCCGCGCGCAGCCGTTCGACGCAGATGTCGTCATCGGTCGGGACAAAGTCCGCGAACAGCCGGCTTCCCCATGTTGCGCGCACGCCTCGCACGTAGAGATTGTCCTTGATCGTGACCGGAATGCCGTCGAGTGCGGACAATCGTGTGCCTTCGCGTTGGCGACCGTCCGCCGCCCGCGCCGCCGCGCGCGCGTCGTCCAGCGACAACGTCACGATGGCGTTCAGCGCCGGGTCGCATCGCGCGTGCCGTTCTAGACACGAGTCGAGCAGATCCGATGGCGAAACCGCGCTGCGTTGAATCAACGCCGATAGCTCGGAAGCCGTTTTCTGCCACATGTTCTCGGTCGCCTCGAAACTAAGAGCTGCGGGAACTACCACACCGGATCGATAGGCGTCAGCCGCGGCACGCGCGCCTCGATCGCCTCGGCCGCGGCGAGCAGAAGATCCTCGCGAAAGCGCGGCCCGATGATCTGTACTCCCATTGGCAAACCTTCGGCGGTACCCGTAGGCACCGCCATCGCCGGCAAGCCCAGGACCGGGACGGCCATCATCGTCGCCGATTCGCGCCACGTTTGCATCGTCCGTTGCGCACTTTCGACGTCAAAGCCGGGTGCGTAGGGCAATGCCGTGCACACCGGCGTGAGCACCAACGGCGTATGGGCGAGAAAGATATTCCATTCGCGCATGAGCCGCGTGCGTTCGGCAAGCGCGCGCAGATGCGCGTCGACGCCACGGTCGGGTGCATTCTCCAGGAGGAATCGAAGCGCGGTCCGAAAACCCTCGTCGCCGTCCCGTTCGCTATCGTGCTGACTGAACCGCCTGAACTCCGGAATGAACATCTCGAACCACAACTCGAACGCGCGCGTGAAGCCGGGCGTGCTTTCATCCACGATTTCGTAGCCGGCGTCGGCAAGCGCATCTGTCGCGCGTTGCAGTGCTGCAGTCACCGCTTGCGAGGGCCCGATTCCACCCAGCGCAGCCGCATCAGCGACAACGACAACCTTGATGGGAGGAACCAGCGGAGCGCCGGCGAGCGGTACCGGCATCCACCACGGGTCGCGTGGATCGCCGGCCGCCATGGTGGCGAGACCCAGCCGGATATCGCGCACCGTTCGCGCGATCGGCCCTTGGACGGACAACAGTTGCGCGGAGATCGGCCGCTCGATCCTGCCGCTCGGGTTGTACGCCGGCACACGGCCGAAGGATGGCCGCAGACCCATGATGCCCGTGCAATAAGCGGGAAAACGCAGCGATCCCGCGCTGTCGTTGCCGTGTGCGAGCGGTGAGATGCCGGCCGCCACCGACGACGACGCCCCGCCGCTCGATCCACCCGGCGTGTGCCGGCGCGACCACGGATTGTGCGTGCGTCCGCGGAAGTCGTTGACGGTGTCGAGGCGAAAGCTGAACGCCGGCGTGTTCGTGCGGCCGATGATCACCGCACCGGCTTTCCTCCAGTTGGCGACTACCGGATTGTCAGTGGCCGCGACGGCATCCTTGAAGGCAGCCACTCCATTCACCGTCGCGCAGCCTTCCTGGTCGGTGCTCTCCTTGATGGTGACCGGAACCCCATGCAGCGGGGCAAGATCGCGCGTCCGCGCGACGGCGGCGTCCGCACGGTCCGCGAGTGTCATCGCCTGTTCGGAAAGATCGCACGTGATCGCATTGAGGCGTGGATTGACCGCATGCAGCCGCTCCACACACGCGGTGACCGCTTCGCGCGACGAAATCTGTCCGGTGCGAATGCCCTGCGCCAGGGCCGTCGCGTCCCATTGCCACAACGCCTTCAGCTCGGATGTCGCGGATTCCATGACCGTCGGGCTTGATTGCGCACGTTCAGGCAGCCAACGCGCCGGGTGCGCGCCGCAAGTGCCAAGGCGTCGCCTGCTCATAAGCGTGCGCAACGCGCAACAGCGTCTCCTCGGCGAACGGGCGACCGCCAATCTGGAGGCCGATCGGCAGGCTGTTCGACGTAAAGCCGCACGGGACGGAGATTGCCGGCAATGCGGCAATGGCATACGAACCCGTGTACGCGCGCCGGAAGAAAAATCGCGCGCGCAGGTCATCGCTGTCCACGAACGGCGCGGTGAGCTCGACGTGTTTCGGCGCGGGATAGGGCGAGGTTGGCGACAGCAACACATCGACGTGGCTCAATGCCTCGATGAACTGTCGCCGCAGCAGCACGCGCGCCTTCATCGCCCGGTTGTAGACCTTGAAGGGCACCATGGAGGCGGCTTGCAGCCGGGTGCGCGACGCGGGATCCAGGTCGCCGGAGCGATTGCGCAACAACTCGTCGCACGCGCCGGCGCCCTCGGTGTCTCCGATCGCGATATAGAGCGCGCCCGCGATCCCGATCAGGGGGATCGACACGTCGCGGATCTCCGCCCCCAAGCCACGCATGGTTTCGACGGCGGCCGCGATCGCACTTTTGACTTCCGGATGGACGTCGGGATGTTCGTGCAGCTCGCGGATGAGTCCGACGCGCGTCCCCCGGATGCCGCGCTTGAGCGATGACGAGTAGTCAGGCACGGCGCGTCGGCTTGTCACGGGGTCCTTGGCGTCGTGGCCGGCGACGACGCCGAGGACAAGCGCGCAATCCTCGACGGTCTTCGTCATTGGCGCTGCCTGGTCGAGGAACCAACACGCCGTCATCAAGCCGTGGCGGCTCACTCGTGTGTACGTTGGGCGCAGCCCGACGGCGTTGCAATACGCGGCGGGAACACGCCCGGAGCCGCCGGTATCTTCGCCGACCGACGCGGCGCACAGGTGCGCGGCCAGCGCCGCGCCCGAGCCCGAGCTCGACTCGCCCGGCGTGCGTTCGAGATCCCAGGGATTGCGCGTGATGCCCCACGCCGGAGCACGGGTGCCACCAAGTGCCAGCTCGCTCATGGCGAGCTTTCCGAGCAGGATGGCGCCTGCCTGCGCGAGGCGTGCGACGACCGTCGCATCTTCGGTCGGAAGGAAGTCCCTGTACGCGCGCGACCCGTTCGTCGTCAGGGTCCCCCGCGTCCAGAATTGATCCTTGACGGCCATCGGGACGCCAAACAAGGGACCGCATTTCGCGCCGGATAAGAGCACGCGCTCTTTCTCGCGCGCCGCCATGAGAGCCGCTTCGGCCGTCACGGTGACGTAAGCCCGCAGCGTCGGATCCAGGCGCTCGATCCGCGCCAGGTAGGCTTGCACGACCTCGACTGGCGAAAGCTCCCTTGCGCGAATGGCCTTGGCGGTATCGATGGCGGACAGAAACGCAATGTCCTCAGCCGTCATCTTCATTCTCGTCCGGGAATACCGCGACGGGCTGGATATCCGTCAGGTCGAGGGATCCGAGCGACTCGAGCTCCCGCAGCAGCGCGTACAGGCGATCGCCCACTTCGACCGCCTCGTCGGCAGCAACGGTGATCCCGACCAGCCGGGACAGCTCCATGACGCGCTCTACTTTCGACCACTCCATCTGTGTTCCTTGCACCGACTGAAGCGAGATTCGCGCCTGGGCGCATCACTCGCCCGAAAACGCGAATGCTAATGCGCGCGGACCACGCCGTGCGGTTTCGTGGCTGCGGGAGGTATCTTGGACAGTCGCGGCGGCGATCCCAGCAGCCGGTCGCGCGCAGCCTCGACGTCGTCGAGCACCTCGCCAAGCCTGGCGATTGCCCGGTGCAACGAATCGGCGATCGGGCCCACGCCAAGGCGGTGGCCGTCGGGGTACATCATCAACCGCACGACGGGGGCACTGCTTGGCATCGACACCGCACCGATCGTGAGAATGCCGTCTTGTGCCAGCATCTCCATCGCCACCACCCCTGCCGCTTCGACAGCGACCAGTTTTGGCTTCCCCTTGTCGGCTCCGGCCCGCGCGATTTCCAGTACGTCGTCGCCCGAGAGGGAGACGCCCGGACCGCCCAGATAAGCCTTGTCGCCGTACCGCGCCTGCAGGATCCGGAGCAGCTGCTCCGCCAGATCGCCGGCTTTGCGAATCACATCGGGATCGAAATTGCGCAGCGCGTTCGCGACACCGACATACTGACCTGCTTGAGCGTCGAACCCGAGCTCGTAAACGCGCGAGCTGATCTCGGTGACCAGATCGGCGCGCCCCACCAGAATGCCTGCGCGCGGACCCGCCACGTGCTTGTCCGCGGAGCAGACGCCAAGATCCACGTTGCCGAGCTCGAACGTGCGCGGCTCGCGGAAGTACCCGATCCGGGACGCCATATGGGCATCGTCGACGTACACCAGCGTGTTGGCGGCACGCGGAAGACCGAGCGCCCGCTGGACGTCGGCAAGAGCGATGTGACGCTTGGACGCGCTGATGGGGGTGATGAGCAACAGCCGCGGCGGTCCCTGCGTTTGCCATGCCCGTTCCAGATCGGCGATCGCATGGAACTGGTGGAACGCGGCACCGACCATCGAGATCGGACGCACGGCCGAGGGGTGCGTGGAGCCGCCGGCGGGCGCCAGGGCGAACACCCGGTCGCCACCCGCCAGCAGGGTGCTCAGCGCGACAAAGTTCGCCGCCGACACGCGGTTGATGATCAGCGCCCTGTTCCGCGCGGGGTCTGCCCCCATGTGCTTCAGTGCGTACGGTTCGGTCTGCCCTTCGAAGCGCTCGAAGAACGGCACGTGACTGGTCAGGTGCGGCACGTCGTCCGCGGTGATGCCGCTGCCGCGATTCATGCCGGAAAGGTCGTAGACACTCTCCTTTCCTTTGGTGCGCACGCGCTCGCCCACGATGTGGCGCGCGCGCAACATGCGTTCCACTTCCTCCTGCGTGCCTTTGAGAATGACGCCCCGCGCATACCCCACGATAGGGTCGAGCGGATTGCCGAAGCGGTCGGTAGGTGCGGTCTTTGGGAGGTCCATGAGGGCTGTCCGGTAATTGGCGGTCTGCGCGGCGCCAGTCGCTTTGAGCTCGCGTGCATCTGATTGCCGGTGTCGATGCTGGCACAAGTGTTTCATGGAGTCAACTGCATGAAACAAATAGGTGGTCGACGATCGGCCGTCCCCCGCCGCATCGACCGGGGCGTCAGCTCTTGGAGTAGACCTCGAACGCCGCGAAGTGCTGCTCGGCGCTGCGAATCGCCGCGACCGACGACTTGCCGCTCACCGCCAGGAAAACGGCCGCGAGCACATGCGACACGAGCACGTTGGCGGCGGCCGACGACAGCAGGCCGGTCTTGGTGGGACGGACGTTCAGGACTACCGACGCAGCGCGGACGGCAGGAGACAGCGGTCCGTCGGTCACCGCGACGAGCTTCGCGCCGCGTTGCTGCACAAAGCGCAGCGTGCGCAGGATTGCCAGCGGATACGGGCGGCACGTGAAGACCAGCGCGACGTCCTTGCTGCCGATGTTGCGCATTGCGTCGAGACCCGTGCCGCCGTCGCCTTCGACGAGCTCCGTCTTCCCGGAAAACATCGTTGCCGAATAGTGGAAGAAGAAGGCCGCCGGATACATGCCTCGCAACCCGACCACGTAAACGCGCCGCGCGGCGGTGAGCAGCGATCCCACTTTTTCCAGGTCCCGGTCGTCGAGATCCTCGACGCAGGCGTGAATGCTCGCGAGCTCCTCGTCGACGAGGCCATGAATTCGATCGAGCCAGCCCGACTTTGCGCTGGACGCGCGCAGCTTGCGGGCACGCGCCATGAACGGCGGATTGCGGGTCTCGAGCTGCGCCTGGAACGCGGCGCGCAGGTCGTCGAACCCATCGAGCCCCACCGCTCTGGCCAGGCGGACCATCGTCGATGGACTGACTCCTGCCCCGATGGCCACACTTCGCATGGAGCGAAACGCCACCTCGTTCGGATTCGACGTGACATACCGGGCCGCCTTCTTCAGCTCTGCTGGCAGCTCATCGAACGCATTGCCGATGCGAGCAATCACTTTCTTGGCAGACTCTGAGTCCAGGGCCATGGCATCCGTCTCGGTCGATACGTCATTGCGGTCGGCAACCAAGTCGTGTGCGCGACCCTGCATTCCGGGTTCGCCATACTCCCCACGACTGCGCAGCCCCGTCGCCTTGCTGTGGCGCGAGAGTAGCGAGCAGCGATTTGCCCGTCAAGGACGATGCAGCATCGTTCAGCTTATTTGTTTCACGCGATTGACTTTGTGAAACAAATGAACAATGATCACATCCACCGCCCGGTTTTGTTGAATCTGCTCGACGATAAATCGTGCGGCGAGGATCGAACAGCATCATCTTGCTTGAGAGGCCGGTCATGAAAACCGCAATTGCGCTTCTTCTGCTTGTCGTTTGTGCGTTGCTCGACGCAAGTCACGGTGCGTCGGCCCAGGGCTTTCCTGCCAAACCAGTGCGCCTAATCATTCCGTTTCCGCCGGGCGGCGGCTCGGACGTCGTCGGCCGCATCATCGCCCAGAAGCTGTCCGAGAAGCTCGGGCAGCAAGTCGTGGTCGAAAACAAGGGCGGCGCCGGCGGCTCCATCGGCACCGAAGCCGCGGTGCGCTCGGCAGCCGATGGTTACACGATGGTGTTGGCGTCATCGTCCGAGATCGCGATCAATCCCCACCTGTACAAGCTCGACTACGACACGATCAAGGACTTGACGCCCGTGGCCATGGTGGCGTCGACACCGATCGTCGTCGTGGTCAACCCGGCGTTTCCCGTCAAGACCATCGCCGAGCTGATCGCTTATGCGAAAGCAAACCCGGGCGCGGTCAATGTAGCGTCGGCCGGTAACGGAAGCATCACTCATCTCTCCGGCGAATTGTTCCGTTCGATGACAAAGGTCAACTGGGCGCACGTGCCTTACAAGGGAGCCGCGCCGGCAATCTCCGACCTTATGGGCGGGCGGGTGCAAGTGATGTTCTCGGCGCTTCCGGCCGCCATGCCCATGATCAAGGGCGAGCGCATCACGGCGATCGCAGTTTCGACGCGAGCGCGCACGCCGGGACTTCCGGACGTGCCGACGATTTCGGCATCGGGCGTTCCCGATTACGACGTCATGTTCTGGTACGGGATCTTCGTTCCCGCCGCAACCCCCAAGGACATCGTGACCAAGCTCTACGACGCGACTGCCGAGTCACTGAAGTCCCAGGACGTCATCAACAGCCTTGCGGCACAAGGCGCAGTGCCCGGCGCGATGACGCAAGCGCAATTCGCCGACTTCGTGAAAGCCGAGCAGTCCACCTGGGGCAAGGTGGTGAAGGAGTCGGGAGCCAAGGTTGATTGAAGTCGTTCCAATTTCGGAGGAAGCGTTGTCATGATCAGAGCGGATCTGTTGTTGCGTCACGGTCACGTGGTAACGGTCGACGACGACCGGGCGATCTTTCCCGACGGGACGATCGCCATTGGTGACGGGCGCATCGTGGCGATAGGTCCCGATCGAGAAGTCGCGCCGACTATCGACGCTTCGGCGACGCAGGACCTAAACGGCGCGATCGTCCATCCAGGCTTGATCGATGCGCACGCCCACACCAATACCGACCTGGTCCGGGGCCTGTTGCCGGAATCGCGGGAGTTTGGCGTCATCGAGTATCCATTTTCGTCGACGCGTACCCGCGACGAAGAGTATCTCAGCACCCTGCTCGCCTGCATGGAAATGGTCGCCAGCGGAACCACGCTCTATTGCGACACGGGCGTATCGAAGGACCTCGAGGCGTCGGTCGAGGCTATCGACGCCGTGGGCATGCGCGGCATGCCCGGATACTTCGTCGCGGACGAACGCATCCCCCAGGATGAACTCTACGATCGGTATTTTTCGCCCACCCATTCGACCGACGAGTGCCTGTCGCTGCTGGAGAAGCAGATTCGCCGCTATCCGTTCAAGGGCGATGGCCGGGTTCGGTGCGTTGCCACCCTGCAAGGCTCCGGAACGGCGTCCGATGCGTTGCTTACGGAAACCAAGGCGCTCGCCCTGCGCGAAAAAGTACCGATGATCATGCATCAGTCGTGGAGTCTCGGCGAGATCGAGAAGTGCGAATCACAGAGTGGCAAGCGGCCGGTCGAGCACTTTGCGGACCTCGGCCTGCTGGGGCGCGACTTCACGATGGTCCATATGATCCATGCGAGCGACGACGAGATCGAGCTGATCCGGCATTCGCACGTACCGATCGTGCACTGCCCCAACGCCGCCATCCGGCGGGCGATGGGCGTGATCCGTGTCGGCCGGTTTCCCGAGATGCTTCAATGTGGTATCTGCGTGGCGCTGGGCTCCGATGGCTGGAGCGGCAAGCACGACGTCACGCGGCAGGCGTATCTCGCGGCGAGCATGTTCCGGGAGTTTCGCGATGAAGTGCCGGTGATCACGGCGCAGACCGCGCTCGAGATGGCGACGATCCACGGCGCCCGCGCATTGGGCATGCAGGATGAAGTCGGCTCACTGGCGGTGGGCAAGCGCGCGGATCTTGTCATCCATCGGATCGACCGCCCTGTGCCCATGACCGACGATCCGGTCCCGAACCTCATCTACTACAACCAATCGCATTCCGTCGACACGGTCTACGTCGACGGCGAGGCAATCTTCAGGGAAGGCAGGTTTACCCGATTCGACCCGGTCGCCGCAGTCAAGCGGATCAATCAGGCGGCCGGCGCGCGCGCCAAAGGGATCGGGATTCGCGGAGGGACCTGGCCCATCAGGCATTGAACCGGCGAAACACGGTCGCAGGCCACAGGAATACAACCGCCTTGCGCCGCGCTCGATTCACCTTGAGGGCTCCGGAGTTACGCCTAAATCGCCGTGAACAGCATGCTCGAATCGAAAAACGCGCGTACCGGTAAGCGGTGATAGACGATTCAAGTCGTGCGCCGTTTCTCCGTGGTCTCCTCCTCGATGCGAATGTACTCCGGCATGTCGATGAGCTCGTAGACCATCGTGCGCAGTTCTTTGATGCGATCGGCGGTCGTTTCCGGAAGGCGACCAGCCCGCATTCCTTGCAGCACGGCCAGCTGGGCATTCATGGCGGCCAGGCCAAGCAGGTGCGCCACCAGAATCAGTTGAACGCCGCTCGCGGCTAGCTCGGCAATCGGATGCAGGCTGACCGAGCTGCCGGGAGCAAGCGCCATCGCCATCGGCATCCCGGGATCGATCGCGCGACGGATCGTCTTCATATGGTCGAGGTCATGGACCAGCGGCATCACGGCATCGACACCCAGCTCGCTATACCGGCGACACCGCCTGATGGCTTCGTCCACGCCACCATCGACGGCGCCGCCCGCGTCGGTACGCGCGATGATCAACGTGTTCGGGTCGCGCCGGGCCGCAAGCGCCATGCGGATCTTGTCCGCATGCTCGTCCAGAGGTATCACGCGCTTTACCTGCGAGCCCCGGTCGCGATGATAGTGAACGCGCTTCGGGAAGATCTGATCCTCGATGTGAATGGCCGCTACGCCGGCCCGTTCGAGCTCGCGGACCGATCGCATTGTGTGGGCAGCGTCACCCCAGCCGGCGCCGCCATCGATGATCACCGGAATGCCGAGGCCGTTCGTGCACGCAAACGCGAGTTGCGCCTGGTCGGTCAGCGAGACCATGGGTTCCGGGATTCCTAATTGAACCCCGGAGTCATAGCCACCGAGATACGCCGCCTCGAATCCGCACTGCTGGATGAGGCGGAACACCAAGGGACTGGCGGCGCCGGGCGCCACGATCGGCGTTCCGGTTTGCAACGACGCCTGCAGCGCATCTCGCAGCGACATGATCGTTCCCCCTCACCGCGGCCACGACAACAACATCCGGCCGCACGGCAATCAACTC
>Ga0207703_10000145_pt1 | contig 83382 bp, 80 predicted proteins | sample KBSSwiS12_FD_184304 | JGI IMG/M metagenome (GOLD analysis project Ga0207703, IMG submission 184304) | Switchgrass rhizosphere microbial communities from Kellogg Biological Station, Michigan, USA - KBS Switchgrass S1-2 (SPAdes) (version 2) | ecosystem: Host-associated > Plants > Roots >...
CCGGGGCGCTCCACGACGCCCTGCGCGACCGGCTCCGGACGGTCGAGGGCCGGGACACCGAGCCGACGGCGGGTGTGATCGACTCCCAGTCCGTCAAGGGCGCCCCCACCGTCACCGGCGCCTCGCGAGGCTATGACGCGGGGAAGAAAGTCAACGGCCGCAAGCGATTCATCATCACCGACACCCTCGGCCTCCTGCTGTCCGTCCTCGTCGTCCCGGCCAGCGTCCAAGACCGCGACGGCGGCCGGCGGCTGCTGGTCGACCACTACTTCGATCATCGTCGCTGCCGGTACATCGTCGCCGACGGCGGCTTCACCGGACGGTTCGTCGACTGGGCCGGGCGCATCATGAAGACCACCGTCCAGATCGTGAAGAAGGAACCCGGCCAGCGCGGCTTCACCGTCCTCCCGAAGCGCTGGGCCGTGGAACGGACTTTCGCCTGGACCACCGCCCACCGCCGCCTCGCGCGTGACTACGAACGCCTACCCGCGATCTCCGAGTCGTTCATCCGCTGGGCCATGATCCGGACGATGACCCGCCGCCTCGCCCGCCGCGCCGTCAGCACCCGCTGGGGACGTTCGCCATCCACTGATCCCGCCTGAACCAAGATTCAAAACAGGTACTGAGAACGCGTGCGAGTCTCGTGCGCGCCATCTCCGGTGTAGGCCTGCCGCAGCGTGCGCTCACTGCAGGACAAGATGCCCTTGACTGCTGCCGACGCACAGTCGGTGACGATCACCCGATCACCATCGGACTATCAGCCATACTCGAACAGATCAGCGGGGAACTCGGAAGGCATCCAGCCCGCGAAGAAGCCGAGCCTGGCTCGGCAGACGGAACCCCCGTAAGCGGCATACCCGGATAACCAACCTCCGCGTGTGGCTGGACGGGGAACGTCCCGCGATCTGGAAGTAGTCCCCCGCGCAGTCGTGCGGGTTGCCGGGCCTGGACACACCTCTCGCCGAGCCCGACCGTAGCGTCGCGGCGGCCCAGAGGGGGGCGGGACAGGGCCGCACTCGCTCGTAGGGAGCGGTTTTACAGACCATCCTCGACCGGTCTGGATCATGCCTCTGGCCTGGCCAAACAGCCGGCGGCGTCCATCCATCAGTGATCGAATCCACTGTGTCCAGCAAGCCCTGTTGGCGGGGCACGGTCAAGGACCGACTTGTCGTCGCCAGTCGATGTGGAGCGATGTTGGGCCGATGTAGATGAAACCCTGACCGGAGTGAGTTCGGTCCGTATTTTATCCATCATGATCTACGACGATTCGCGGGACGCCGTGATCGAACGACTTGCGAACGTCGTCGGCCAGATAGGCCGCGCGCTGGAAGCGGGGCTGGCCGTGTCCCGCGCCATCCACGCCGAACGGGAGTGGCGGCCGGAAGCTGATCGGGCGCTGTGGCCGTATCTGGCCCGGCGGGAGGCGCTGGAGCACCTGCGGGACTACAACCCCGCCGCCGACGAGGCGGGCGAGGAAGTCGACAACCTCGGCCTGCCGATGAGCGGAATTCGGCTCGAGCCGAACGGTCACGACGTTGTCCGGGTCTGGCGCTCACGAACCGGTGACCTGCCGCAACCGCTCAGCGTGCCGGTGCGCGACTACTACGACCAGAAGCGGGTCGGCGTCGGCGAGCTCCCGTTCGATGATCAGGATGACGGCCCGGAGGGGCGGGCCCGCAACCACATGGCGGTCCTGTGGTGGGATGAGGACGGCGTGCTCACCCGGCTCGATCTCGTCCGCCCCGTCGGCGTGGAATCCCGGCGGGGCATCGCCGAGTGGTCCGAGAGCATGCTTACCAGCGGGACCAATGCTGACCTCGGCTACCCGCCGCTGCGGGACGACGAAGAAGGAGAAGGCGCCGGATGATCCACGGCGGCCGGCTGCGGCAGGCCCGGGAGTTCGCCGGCCTGACCCAGGCCGAGCTTGCCCAGGACCTCGGCATCGCCCAGTCTCGGCTCTCCGACGCCGAGCACGACCGCTACAGGCTGCCCGAGCCCGTCGCGGTCGAGGCCGCGGCGGTCCTCGGCTTCGCGCCCGGCTTCTTCACAGCGCCGCCCGCTGTCGAGATCAGCGGCACGCCGGCCCATCTGCGATCGCGGGCGGCCGGCGCCGCCGAGGAGAAGCGCGCTCGCCGCGCCGGCGAGGTCGTCCTCGAGCAGCTGCTGCGGATGCTCGCCTTCATCGAGCCGCTGCCGCTGCGGATCAGCGCCCAGGCCGGGGCCGATCCCGCCGAGGCGGCCGCGTCCGTCCGTGCCGTCCTGGGCGCCCGGCCCGATCAGCCGCTGACCGGACTGATCTTCGCGCTCGAGCACGCCGGCCTGCTCGTCGTCGGGCTCCCCGTCCCCGCCCGCCGCCGGCTGGACGCCTTCTCCTTCTGGCACGACCGCCTGCCCGTCCTGTGCCTGCTCGACGGCACCGTCGGCGACCAGCGGACCTGGGCCGCCGCCCACGAACTCGGCCACTTGGTCTTGGACCCGACCGCCGCGCCGACGCGGGCGGAGGAGCAGGCGGAGGCCTTCGCCGCGCACCTCCTCCTGCCCTCAGCCGCGTTGGCTGCCGACCTCCCACCGGCCGGGACGCTCCAACAACTGACCATGCTCAAACACCGCTGGGGCGTTCCCCTGCCCGCGCTCATCCGCACTGTCCACCGCCGCGGCCACATCGACACCGGCCGCTACACCGGCCTCATCCGCCAGATCAGCGCCCGCGGCGAACGCCTCCGTGACCGCGTCACCCAGGAACCCGTCAAGCCCCGCGGCTTCCGCAAGATCAGCGGAATCCTCTACGGCCCCGCCCCAGCTCAGGCCCTCGCCGCCGACGCGGGCTGGACCCCCGGCTTCGCCGACACCGTCCTCTCCCTCCACGCCACCGCCGACGAACTCCCCCACCACCGCCCACGCCGGACCGTCGACAATGTGGTCACGCTTCATCGGCGCGGTAGTACGCGACCCACGGGAAGCGCTGGTTAGTCGACAGTCGCATGCTGATCCCAGACGGCGGCGAGGATCTTGGGCCTATGGCAGGACCTATGTACAAGTCGAGGATCTCATGAAACAGCAGAAGCACCACGTCTGGCTGGCACGTCTCGAGGCTGAAATACAAAACAGCTACGATGATCTATATTGTACAGTGCGGCAAGGTGATCCACAAAAGGCCGGACATATGAGTGAAGAAGTCTGGCTCAGTCTTCTTCAAAAGTGGCTTCCAGAATACTATCCCATAGTTACCCGTCGCTACATAGTCTCGGAAACCGACGAGCCAGACTCCGGCGAGACGGATATTCTTATACTGAATCCAAGCTACCCTGCACCTTTGCGTGAGAAGACGGAAATACTGATAGGTGGCGTGCTCGCCGCATTTAGCGTCAAGTCGCGCCTCAATACTGCTGGGCTACGCTCCGCCGTCTCGGAGGCGAGGGCGCACGCTCGACGGATCGCACTCCCACGTATCTACGGTAATCCGCGCGAGGAGATGATCAGCCCTAGTAAATACGGGGTTTTAGCCCACACGCACGACTGGGGCGCGAGTGCGACCGAGACCGTAGGTAAGTTGATTCTTGAGCTGGATGAGGCGACAGCAGAGCACCCACGGGAATGTATTGACTACATATGTGTCGCTAATCTCGCATCATGGTACTGTGCACGGGTGCCGTTTACGACGAATATTGGAGCATTTGCGGAGCGCGTACCTCCAGCGCTCGGATATTCACTTACGGTTCACGGATTTATCGACCCGGACTCGCCCGCGCGGCCAGTGGGATCTTTTGTGGCCTGTCTTCTTTTCGGTCTCGCTCGGCATGATCCGCTGCTGGCGGCTTGGGCGTGGTCGCTTCGACGGACCGCGACGATGGGATCAGCTACAGGAACCGCCCGGGTATGGATGCTATCCGATGTTTTTACTCCGAGCATTATTGCTCAATACTTGCGGCGCGGACCGGCGGTTGACGAATCGGACTGGGGCCCATCTTTTCTCTGACTTGCGCCAGTAGTCTTCCAAGACGCGGAGCGGAGCCGGTCTATACGTCTACCTGTCGCGTTGTTCTCGACTGTGTCGGAGCAATATGTGCGAGGACGTACGCGTCGCCGAGTCCTGATCGATACAGGTCACCACGAGCACCGCCTTACGACGAGGTTGAGGTTCACGCGCTGACTGCGACCACGCCGAGTGCGGGGGCGGCCTCAATAGGTCAGTGCACCACGTATGAACCAGGTCACAGATCGGATCTGGTAAACGTGGTCCACTTGACCTGGAGGCTTGGTGCGCGGCGCGGTATTGACGGCAGAAGATCGTGAGAGCATCTCCCGTGGGATTGCCGAGGGATTGTCGGGGCCACGGATAGCGGCCCGGTTGGGACGTGACCGTTCGGTGGTGTATCGGGAGATATCCCGTTGCGGTGGGCGTGACAAGTATCGGGCGGTCGAGGCCCAGGAGCGCGCGGCGGTGCAGGCTCGACGACCGAAGCCGCGCAAGCTTGCCGTGTCCGGACAACTGCACGACGCTGTCAACGACGGCTTGCGGCAGAAGTGGTCGCCCGAGCAGATCTCGAACCGTCTGAAGATCCACCACCCGGACGACCCGGAGATGCGCGTGTCCCCGAGACGATCTACCAGACGCTGTTCCTCCAGGCCCGTGGCGAGCTCGCCACGGAACTGAAGATCGCTCTGCGGTCCGGGCGGGCCCGAAGGCGCCCGTCCGGCGCGGGAGCGCCTGCCGTGCAGGCGATTCCGAACATGGTCAACATCAGCGAGCGCCCACCTGAGGCCGCCGACCGGGCCGTCCCCGGCCACCTCGAGGGCGACCGGATCATCGGCAAGGCCGGCAAGAGCCAGATCGCGACCCTCGTCGACCGCATGACCCGCTACCTCGTCCTGGTACGGATCCCCTACGACCGCACCGCCGGCCGCGTCTCCATCCAGCTCGGCGAGAAGATCAAATCCATGCCCGGCGACCTCGTCCGGACGCTCACCTGGGACCAGGGGAGGGAAATGGCCGCACACGCCAAATTCACCCTCGCGACAAGCGTTCCGGTGTACTTCGCCGACCCGCATTCACCCTGGCAGCGGCCAACGAACGAGAACACCAACGGACTGCTCCGCCAGTACTTTCCCAAAGGTGCAGATCTATCCGGATACAGTCAAGCCGAACTCGACGCCGTCGCCGCCGAAATGAACGGCCGACCCCGGAAGGTCCTCGGCTGGAAAACCCCCGCGGAAGCCTACGCCGAAGCTCACAATCTGGTAGAATTCAAACCAGTGGTGCACTGATCGCTAGAATTCGCCGAGATGAGAACCTACAAGCTTGTAGGTTCTCATCAGACATGACCGTTTCTCACAGATGATGTCCTCGATTTGTCCCATTGGACACGTTAGTGAGAAGGCGCTGGCTCGGCTGTCCGTTCCAGCTGATCACGGCACCTTCTCATCGGTCCTCGATGGACCTGGCCAATTCTCAGTTGGTCGGGCCTGCCGGTGGTCGCTATGCCTGGTATGGCGTAATTGCGACGGGTTCGGCATCTTGGGTTAGCTGGCACATTCTCACTGGATCATGGTTTCGGGCGGCTGGACGCCGGTTCCACAGCGGATCTGCCACGGAAATAGCCAACTTCCGCGAGAATCCGGCCGGCGGCGACTCATCTAACTTGTCACGCACCAGGTCAGGGCGGCGCCGCCTGTCATGATCCTTGGGAAGGATGCGACACGCCAAGCAGCCCAGCTCGCGCGACACGCCAGACGGCCTCGCCGGATTCCCGTCGAAGTTGTCCGAGCCTAGATCAGCTCTTGATCGCCAGACCTGATCCTCGGGAACGGACATCGGCTGTCCGTTCCAGCTGATCACGGCTCCTTCTCATTAGTCCTCAACAGACCTGGCCGATTCTCAGTTGGTCTGGCCAGCGGGTGGTCGTCATGCCCGATATGACTGTCCCGTGACAGCGAAGGTGGGTCTGTCGCTGATCTTGGGATTGAGCACCTCCTTTCTCGATCACTTGTTACGCGGTGTGTTGTTTACAGGAGGAGTACGCGTTTGCGGAGGAGGTCGAGTTTGGCGCGGCCATACATCTGCCTCTTGAGGAACTTCAGTTTGTTGACGTTGCCTTCGACGGCGCCGGAGCTGTCGGGCAGGGTCAGCCCGGCCAGGACGGCGTCGTAGTCGCGGCGCACGCCGCGAGCGAAGTGGCGTAGGTCAGCGAGGTCGTCGGCTTCGACAGCTTCGAGCCAGGCGTCGAGGTTCGCCTGGCCGGTGCGGTCGGTGAGCATCTGCGCGAAGCACGTGACGTAGCCGCGGAGCGCTGCCAGTGGAGGGCTGATGACGCAGGCGGCGTCGAGCGCGGCGGTGTCCTTGGCAGGGAGATGGTCGGGGCGGGTCAGGATCCAGCTGGCGATGTCGCGGGCCTTCGGAACCGGGGGTGGTGCCGGCCCGTCCATGCCACGCGTCCGTGGCGTCGGCGGGTTCGCGGGGCGCAGCGTGGCCAGGTAGCGGGCCACGGTGCGCGAGCAGCCGGTGTAGCCGCGTTCGATGATCTCGGCGGTCAGCGTCGCGATGCTGATCCCGGGGCGGAACCGTTGAGGAGGTAGTGCTTGTAGGGGTTGAGCAGCCGGGGGCTGTCCCGGTCGACCGGGTCGGTGTTCGGCTGATCGGGGCGCAGCGTGGCCAGGTAGCGGGCCACGGTGCGGCTGGTGCCGGTGTAGCCGCGATCGCGCACCTCACGGAACAGCGCGTCGTTGGTGGTCACGCCGGGGCGAAAGTGCTCGTAGAGGTAGGGCCTGTAGGGATCGAGTGCGCTGGCCCGCGGTTCGAAGCCGCGCAGGTGGACGTCCTCGAGCGCCGTGGCGTGGAAGTGCTTGCGCACAGTGGGCTTGGCCAGGCCGGTGCGGCGAGCGATCTCTGCCTGGTGCAGTCCCTGGGCCTTGAGCGCCTGGACTTCGGTAAACCGTTGCCTCGCGTGGCGCACCGCCGGCGGCTCGACCCACGCCTCGACGGGATCGGGCTGCTCGGCCGCGTCGCCCGCCGGCGCCGGGTCAGCGCCCGGCGGGTCGGCGGGCTCTGGCTGCTCGGCCGGGCTGCCTGCCGGCGCCGGGTCGCCCGTGCCTGACGGGTCGGCGGGGGTGGGCGCGGCGGCGGGCGGGCGCAGGTCCCCGCGATGCCGGGCGACCTCGTGGAGGGTGTCGTCGCACAAGTTATGGAACAGATGCCACCGGTCGGCGACCTGCGTCGCCTCCGGCGCACCCTCGCGCACGGCCGCCCCATAGGCGGCGGCCCGGTCCCGGCAGACGACCTTCACACCCGGGTGCCCCGTCAGCCAGGCGGTCACCGGGACGCCGTCACGGCCGTCGAGCAGGTCGAGGACAGCGCCGGTGTCCAGGTCGAGCAGCAGGGTGCCGTACCGGGTGCGGCGGCGCAGCGCGAAGTCATCGACCGCGAGCCTGGTTACCGTGCCCACGTCGGGGTCGGGCAGCGCGCGGACCCGACGCGGCAGCGTGTCCCGGCCCGCGGGCAAGCCCAACGTCCCGCACAACCGACAGCCGGCCCGGCCGGCGAGCGCGAGCCCCACCGCGGCGAGCATCCCCTCCGCCGGAGGGGTGAACCGGGCATACGGCCGGGTCAGCCCCTCGACCTGCTCGGCGAACGTGGCCTTGCAGCCCGGCTGCTCACAGCGGAACTGGCGCACCCGCAGATCGAGCACGACCCGCTGCCCACCGACCGGGGCATCGACCAGATGCCGCCAGTACCGGCCACGTACCCGGTCCGAAAGCGCCCCGCACCGCGGGCAGGCCATCCGGTCCCGCGCGACGTGCGCCCGCAGGTGCAGCTGCCCATCGGACCGCTCAGTCTGATCAATCTCGACGTCCGCCAGATCCGGAAGCAGGACCCCGAGGCTAGAGAGATCACACAGTGACCACTCTCCGCACCAGACATCAACGATCAGCAAACAGGCGAACCAAAGATGATCGCGCCTGGACGCACCTGTCCGTGATCAAATGATCAAGAGGGCGAGCCATCATCCCAAGATCAGCGACAGGCCCCATCTCAATGGCCCTTGACACTCGCCGCGCAACTCCCTCGCGGACCGCCCGCGCCGTGCAGAAGGAGATCGACACGATACCAGGCGCGGACGACGTGCTCAGGTCGATGATCGCAGGTCCCGCGCCGAGGGCCTCTCGCTCCGCCTGGTAGGGAAATGACGAACCAGTGAGATGCCCACCACCGACAGACCCGCGAGAACAGCCGTGGAAGCGCTGGTCAGCGAGGGCCACAACGACAGCAAGAATGAGAACCTACAATTTATGTAGGTTCTCAAAAGAGATGACATTTTCTCGAAAGAAGTGTCGCCGATCTTTCGCTGACCGAACAGGGCGATGAGAAGTGGCTCGGTGTGGCGCCCTCGGGTTCGGCGGCGCGCGGTGTAACCGTGATCGAGTGGTGGACGGTTCGTCACGGTCTGGGCGACGTGTCCAGGTACGGTACTGGTCGACTGTCGGGACTGAGGTGGACACGACGTTGGACCGTGTCGCGGTGGACGATCTGCGCACCATCGCCCAGGCTCACCGCGACCTTGAGGAACAGGGCACCGCAGCGGGCGCTGTGGGCCGCGAGGGGCGGGCCCAAGTTGTCCTGCGCGCGCTGAGAGTCGACCCGCCCGAGTAGCTCCCCGGCGGCGAGTTCGACGCAACCGACCGCCGGAGTCGGGCGGGGTGTAACGTCAGAATTGTTGAGTTGCTCAGCCAGTCCGGAATGAGATCAGCCGTCCGCTGCTGAACTTACCGAGCACACGCTCGCGTCGGACACGTCGGTGACCACCGCACGTCGGGATCACCATGACCGTTCCTCTCCGCAACCACCCAGGCACTGGCAGTGCACCCGCGCAGCTCCTCGGCGCGGCAACGATCTTCGGGGTGGTCTTCGGCTCGGCCAAGGCCCAGCGCACCGTGCACGGATTCACCGTCGGCTACTGGTGGGCCGCCGCGGCCTCTTCGGGGCGGGTGCCGTCATCTGCGGTGCCCTGATCCGCGGCGGCACCCGTCTCCGCCAGGAGGCTGGCCAGCCCGAGCCCATCGACGAAATCAGCGGACTGTTCTGAGAGCCCTGATAGCCCCGGCAACAAGACGTGGTGGGCGGCGCTCCGACGGCCGCACGGATCGCGGCGCCACTTACCAGACCACGAACCCCTGTTCCATCCTCGATTTCCCTCCCAGCGGAGGCTCTCATGCGTGACAGATTCATCAGACCCGGCAACATGGCCCAAGCCATCGCCAGCGACCCCCCGACCCTCCAGCCGTTCGCCCGCGAGGTCGTTCCGGCGCTGCGGGAGACTTCCGCCGCGGCGCGGGGCGGCAGTAGGACCGCAGAACGCCGATGACACTGCTCGACCATGCCGTCCTGCAAGTCGACGACCTGGAGGCCGTCGGCGACTGGTACGACCAGGTCGTCGGCCTGGCTGGGGGTACGCGCACCTTCGATACGGCGACCCTGATCGGGTACGCCCTTCCCGGGCAGCCAACCCAACTGCTCTTCTCCCTGGCGACCGACCCTGGTGGTCAGACGCACCTTGCGCTCAGGGTCGAGGACGAGGCGACTGTCCGACGTGGCCACGAGTTCGCTACCGTCGTCGGCGCCGAGATCCTGCACGAGCCCCGGCTGTGGCCGGAGTACGGACCGGGGTACTACGCGGTCTTCATCCGCGACCCAGCCGGAAACAACCTCGAACTCAACTGCCAAGCCTCAACGGCACGGCCAACGCTCGACGTAACCCAGCATGCCAGCAAGACCCTCACGACCAACTAATCCACACACGGCGGAGGAGCACACGTCATGACCACCATCAGCATCATCGGCTCGGGCAACATGGCCACCACCATCGGCACCCGGGCGGCCAAGCACGGCCACACCATCGAAATCATGAGCCGCAACACCGTCAAGGCCCAGGCAGTCGCCGACCAGATCGGCAACGGAACCACCGTCGGCAGGTACGGGGCAACGCCGGCGGGTGACATCGTCATCCTGGCCGTCCTGTATGCCGGCGCGGTCGAGGTGGTAGCGCACTACGGCGACGCGCTAGCCGGCAAGATCCTCGTCGACATCGCCAACCCGTTCAACGCCGACGCCAGCGGACTCATGACCACCGAGGGCAACTCGGTGACCCAGCAGATCGCCGCCGCCGCCCCCAAGAGCACATACGTCGTGAAGGCATTCAATATGATCTTCCGCGGCGTCCTTGCCGACGAGAAGCCCCTGGACGTGTTCTTCGCCGGCGACAGCGCCGAGGCGAAGGCGCGCTTCGCGGCGTTCCTGGAGAGTTTGGGCATGCGGCCCCTCGACGCAGGAGGGCTCGACATGACCTACACCCTTGAATGGGCCGGGATCCTGTTGATGGGCCTGGCACGAAACGGCGCCGGCTTCGACCTCGCCCTGAGCGCCGACCTCCACTGAAGGCCCGGCGAGGTCGCTTGGCTTCTGCTGGCACGGTCGGTCCCGCAGCGGCCGTGGTGACGCCGGAAATCCCGGGCGGATATCCGGACCTCACCGCGTCGCAGCTAGGCCTCATCCGCGAGCGTTCCACGGAGACGGTCGTCGACGCGGGCGCACCCCTGGGCAACGCCGGGGATGTCGACTATGACTTCATGCTGGTCGAGGCCGGCGATGTGGAAGTCGTGAGGTTCGCGGCGTTCGGGCTACCGGAGCAGGTCATAGCGAGATTCGGGCCAGGCTCGTTCCTGGGCGAGCTGGACATGCTGACCGGGCAGGCTGCCATGTTTTCGGCGCGCATGCCCGTCGGCGGCGTGATCCAACGGATGCCACGTCCGGTCTTCCGGCAGCTTATGTCCGACGCCCCGGAGCTGTCCGACGTCATTCTCAGGGCGTTCATGGCACGGCGCGAGTTTTTGCGCACGAGCGAAGCAGCGCGCAGTTTCCAGATCGTGGGCGGCGCGCGGTCGGCCGAGACGCTGGAGCTCCGCAACTGGGCCACACGTCTCAACGTGGTGCATAGCTGGCTCGACGTCGAAACCGACGACGGGCACCGGATTCTCGGGTCTCTCGGGCTCGACGTCACACACCTCCCGGTCGTGATGACCCCGACCGGGATCCTCCGCAGCGCGACCCCGAGCGTACTGGCGGACCGGCTCGGGCTCGCGTACCGCCCTGTACCCGGCAAGGTCTACGACCTCGTCGTCGTCGGTGGTGGACCCGCCGGACTGGCGACTGCCGTCTACGGCGCCTCCGAAGGCCTGGACACGCTGGTGCTGGAAGGGGTTGCCGTAGGCGGGCAGGCCGGCGCGAGCGCACGTATCGAGAACTACCTCGGCTTCCCGTCCGGAATCGCCGGCGCGGAACTGACTGCCAAGGCGCTGGTACAGGCCCAAAAGTTCGGGGCCGAGATAAAGAGCCCGTGCGAGGTGACGTCACTGCGGATGGCGGACGACCTTGTGGTGACCCTGTCGGACGGGAGCGAGGTCTCGGCCCGCTCGATCGTGATCGCGAGCGGCGCCCACTACCGGAAACTGAACCTCGGGCGATGGGCGGACTTCGAGGGCAACGGCATCTACTACGCGGCGACCGAGCTTGAAGTCCGTGCGTGCGGGATTCACGGCCCTGAGGTGGCCGTGATCGGCGGGGCCAACTCCGCCGGGCAGGCGGCCCTGTTTCTCGCGAGTCGCGGGTCGCGGGTCCGCCTCGTCGTGCGCGCCGACGATCTGGGAATCGAGATGTCGAGCTACCTCACGACCCGCATCCTCGCCGACAGTCGCATCGAGTTGCACCTTGGCACCGAAGTCGTCGGAGTCGACGGTGACGACCATCTGGACTCGATCGCGCTCGCGAGCACGATCGCAGGGACTCGGGAGAGCGTGCCCTGCGCGGGACTCTTCTGCTTTATAGGCGCCGTGCCCGCGACGTCTTGGCTCGCGGGCGTCCTACTCGACCGAAGCGGCTTCATCCTCACCGACACCGATCTACCGCAGACGCAACCGCGCGACTCGTTCGGGCTACTCGGCCGTCAGCCTCTGGCGTTCGAGACCAGCATCCCGGGACTCTTCGCCGCCGGCGATGTACGTCACGGCTCCATGAAGCGCATCGCAGCCGCCGTGGGTGAAGGTTCGAGCGCGATCCGCTCGGTCCATCAGGCGATCGGCAAGTAGTGATAGTAGTAACCTCCTCATACGGCGACAACTAGGTCGTACTGTCCGGACAAGCAACAAGAAGTGCTAGACCCAACCGAGTGTCGTTCTCCATCTCCAGACGCTTCTTGTCTCGCCGCAGCTGCGCGAGCTCACGCTTCTCCGCGCTCGTCAGCCGGTTCTCGCTACCTTTCTCATCAGCGTCGGCCTGGGCGATCCAGTTACGCAGACACGACTCGCTGATCGTCAGCTGCTTCGCGACCGTCGCGATCGACGCGTCACCGCTGCGGGCGAGCTCGACCGCGTGGCGGCGGAACTCCGGCGGGTGTGGAGCGGGCATGGTCGACATCCTCCCTGGCGGCGGGAGCCACCTCAGTCAAGGTGTCCGTGCTCAGGGGCCAAGCTCAATCAGGCCGAGGCCGTCGGACTGCACGTAGTCATGGACCCGCACGATGTGCGGATGATCCAAACTGGCCAGTATCTCGGCCTCGGAGGTGAACTCGCTTCCAACCACGGCAGCCTCGGCAGGGATAACCTTGATGGCCACGTCACGTTTAAGTCCCTTGTGTCGGGCGGCGACGACCTGACCGAACCCACCCGCCCCGACCTGCTCGCCGAGCTCGTAACCGGGCAGCGCTGCAGCGATCCGTCCTGGATCGATGTTCACCTAGCGGAACGTCTCTGCCAGGCAGACAACCCACACGGCCACACCATGCCGACCCCCCGTACCGTGCACGGCCGGTCCGGCATCACCCCGGCTGCGTTTCCTGTGAAACGCAACATTTCGACAGGAAACGGTGCAGACCGCGACGGCAACCCTCCGAACGAGCCATCTTCCAGCGTGGCATCTGCGCGACAGACGAACTCTCATGGCCGCGCGAACCGGACCTGTCGGACAGGCACGGCAGGAACAGCACGATGCCCCGTCCGAGGCAGTCGACTTCCTCGGGCGGGGCATCGCCGCGCCGCGGATCCCGCGGACGGCGCCTGCGCCGGGCCCCAAGCGGGTATTGGGCCGCTCAACTGTGTAATGGGTCATGATCAGCTCTCCGCTCGCGTGCCGCGCTCGGCCAGCCCAAGGGCGGCCAGAAGCTCGGCGAACAGGCGGTCCGCGCTGGCCTTGAGCTTGGTGACGTCGTCGTCGGTCTCGCCGTCCACCGGGTATCCCGGCAGGTCGGCGGTGAGCCAGTACCGACCCCACGGCTGGCTCGGGCCCCGCGTGGGCGTGATCGTGAAAAGGTGGACGGTGCCAACGATGCCGTTCACTGTGCCGGAATCGGCGGGGCTTCCCGTCGGGGGCTCCCAGCGAATCGAGGACGGCTCCACCTCGGCCGCTGCCCGGTGAGGCTGGTTGCGCGGCGTGGCGCGGCGACCCCGCTCTTGGCGGATGGCGTCCGCAAGCGCGACGTACTCGCTTCCCTCGTCGCGCCGCTCGGACGCGGCGGTGAGAGCATCGGCCAGCTCGTCGTCTGCCAGCCGGCCCACGACGTTCTCAAGCATCATCTGCCCGATCCGGGCCTGGATCGCGGCGCTGACCAGCTTCTTCATGTCGATCATTCGGCGTTCTCCTTCGCGTGCCGTCTCGGCGACGCGTTCATCGCCAATGGCTTCCGGACGGTTGGTAGAGATCCGCGTGCCTGTGTCGGTCGGGACTGGGGCGCCGCGGTCGTCACAGGTGTCGTCGTCCTGATCGGGCGCTGCCGGTTCGGCGCCCCCGTTTCGCCGCGCCGAGCGCCGACAGTCGCGCCTTGCGCAGGAGCGGGTCAGCCTCGTCTCCGCGGTGCGGCGTCGACCATGGCGAAGACGGTGTCCGTTTCCGCGTCGGTGTACGGCCAGCCGTGCGGGGGTGTTCATCGACCAGCTCGGGGCGTGCCTACAACCAAGTGATCGCTCGGCCATCGGGGCGTCGGCGTGTCCGTCGGAGGCCGCGCATGCCTGGGTCGATCAGTGATGCACCGTGGTCCGGGTCGCCAGCAACTTGGCCGCGGCGTCCGGCTTGGTAAGGCAGGCCCAGCGAGATGGCTACCTGCACTCGAAGATCTCGTCGGCGGTTTTGGTCCAGATGAACGGCCTGGGTTCCTTGTCTACGACACCGTCGCCGCCCTCCAGCAAGCCCTCGACGAGACCGACTAACCACCGCAGGACGCCATGGATCGCCGACGACCGGCCCGTCCGCGCCCGGGCCCAGGCGCGGGTAGACGCGGACACGGTTCGGTCCAACGTGGGCGGACACCCACAACACGGCAAACGGTGACTTTCAGTGATGTCGGAGCGGTGCTCGGCCGGTGCCAAACCGGTGACGAACTGCGGCTCAGACGACGGTACAAGCCGCCACCGGCCGGCACGAGCAAGGCTCGAGCGAGCCGACTCCAGGGCCAATCACCAGACGCCGCAGCACAAATCGGCAGCAGGCGGCGAAGATCATGAATGATGCCGTTAGCGCGGCGGGCAGCGGCGCAGGGTCCGTGGCGCTGCCCGATCGTCGCGCTCCTCGTCCTGCACGTCTCTGCTTTCCAGGTGTCGTTGCTGTCCGGCCTGCCGGCCTCACCGCCGCCGCGGTTCTGCTGCCGATGGGCTCAGGCGTCGAACACCACCGCAAACGACCGGCCATGATCGCGGCAGATCTGGTGCAGTTCACCGCGCTCGCCAGCGTGCCCACTGCCGCCCCGCTGCACCTGCTCACCTACCGGCGGCATCACGCTGCCTTGATCGGCACCATGAGTCAGACGGCAGCGGCCCGGACAAGGTCATGCCAACCCTCGTTCAGCGAAGTCCTTCGCGACGACCACGGTGGCACGACTGCGGAGGCTGACGGCAGATCCTCCGTGAGGCAGTCTCCGCGTACGGGTCTGAAGAGGAAGCTGCCCGATGGGTCGCCACAGCCGACATGTCCGCCCACGCGCCCGGGGACGCGGTCGACATCGGGCCTCTCGATGCCCACGGCTGGCTGTCCGAGCACGGCGCCGACGCGGTGTAGTCGGTCTGGGCGTCGTCTGGCACTCTGTTCCTCGAGGGAAAGCAACCGGCTGGGGGCGGGCAAGCCGTGGCGACTAAATGGGATTTCTTTATCTCCTACACGGCGGCGGATCGGGCGTGGGCGGAATGGATCGCCTGGCAGCTTGAGGAAACTGGATTCAAAGTGTTGTTCCAGGCGTGGGATTTCGTGCCGGGCTCCCATTGGACGAGCAAGATGCAGGAAGGAATCACCGGTTCCGAGCGCACGCTCGCGGTGCTGTCCGCCGCCTACCTGGATTCGGTGTACGGGAAGGAAGAGTGGGAGGCGGCCTACCGGGCTGACCAGCGCGGGTTCACCCGCAAACTGGTGCCGGTCCGGGTGGAAGACTGCGCTCGGCCCGGCCTGCTCGGCGGTATCGTCTCCTTCGACCTCTTCGACGTTCCCGAGGAGGTCGCCCGATCCGTGCTCCTTGCGAAGGTCGAACACGCGCGGGCCGGTCGCGCGAAGCCCGCCACCGCGCCAGCCTTCCCGAGCAGCGACAATTCGACGTCCGGGTATGCTGGCTCCTGGCGGGCCCCGGCAATGCAGCGACCGGACACCGCGCCCGGCTTCCCCGGCCAACGGCCGGAGGGTGAGGGCGACGCGGCCCCGACCACTGGGGTTCGGGCCCAGGTGACGGCCCACGGCGCCGACGCCCGAGCCTGGGCGTCCTGCTCGTTAGCGGCCTCGTTCTCGGAACCGTTGTGCTCGTCGGGGCTGTGATCTTCACACTCGTCGGGTTCGTAGGCCATCTTCTGGAGGCCTCTCCCGACGGGTCAGGCTCGAGTGGGGCGGGGACGGGTATCCGGGCCGGTCTGGACCAACCGAGCGGTCTGGCTGTCGGGCCCGGCGGTACCTCGTTGTACGTGGGAGACGCCGGCCATCATCGCGTCCTGAAGGTCGACGCGGCAGGGTTCACGACGGTCGCGTCCGGGCTGGAGTGTCCGAGCGGCTTAGCGGTCGGTAAGGATGATGCTCTCTATGTCGCCGACTCGTGCGACAATCGGATTCGGAAAGTTGTGGGAAAGAGGGTCTGGACTATCGCCGGTATCCCGGGAACCGAAGGAAAGCTCGGGGACGGCGGACTCGCCACGGAGGCCAAGCTGCAGAGCCCGAAGGGGCTAGCGATCGGTCCGGACGGTGCCCTCTATATTGCCGACGCCGGCCATGCCCGGGTCCGGAAGATCGACTCCGCGGGACGGATCAGCACGGTCGCCGGCACGGGCAGCGCCGGTTTCTCCGGCGACAACGTTTCCGCGACACGAGCCCGCTTGGACCGTCCAGAGGGATTGAGCTTCGGTCCGGACGGTATCCTATACATCGCCGACGCGGGGAACAACCGGATCTTCAAGGTCGAAAACGGCATTCTCAGTACCGTGGCCGGCACCGGGGGAAGCGGGCTCTCAGGAGACGGCCAGCCAGCCACCCAAGCCGACTTGAACAGTCCGCGCGGGGTGGCGGTCGGGCCGGATGGTGCAATTTATATCGCCGACCACGACAATGACCAGGTCCGGATGGTCGACCCGACGGGGATAATCAGCACACTTGTCAACACCGCCCGCAAGTACGGTTCCTCAGGCGACAACGGGCCAGCCCCCCAGGCCTCCGTACGAAATCTTGGTCACGGGCTGGTACTCGGCGTAAACGGTACGCTCTACATTGCCGACCATGACAGTGACCGTGTCCGGAAGGTCGACCGGACGGGGTTGATAACCACGGCCGTCACCTGAGCTTGTCGTTTAACGTGACTGGCCTTGAGCTTCTCGTTTAACTTGCCTGTCTCTGAGGCTGTGGCGCTGTTGGCCCTTCCTTGATCTTGCCGACGGGCTGGTGGGCGGTGCGTCGTCGGTTGGTGTGCTGCCGGCGGGCCGGGTCCGGGGCGGCCGGGTTTCGGTGCGCTGGCTGTTCCTGGGGCTTGCCTACCTGGTCTCCGACGGGCAGCAGATCATGATCCCGGGCAGTCTGAAGACTTTCGCCACCAGCCGCGTCGGGGGGATCGCGACCAGTTTCTGGATCGCCCTTGGCGTGGTCCTGGTACTGCTCGTGATGATCCGGCTCACGACCTTCGGGCGCCGGTTCGTCGCCACCGGCTCGGAGGCGTAGGCAGGCAGTACCCGGCGATCTACCAGGAGCTCGATCAGCTGGCGTGTCGCGCGGGACTGATGGTGATGCCGGGCTTCGATGAGCCGATGCGTGCAGGTCAGTATCCCGAAGAGGTCACACGGATCAGAGCCGTTCGGCGCCAGAGCTGGAACTGCTTGCCGGGCAGGCTGGCGACACGACAGCGGTCAAGCATGAGCTACGGGATTGTGGTGCGGCGACAGTTTTCGATCAGGCGTCGAATTGGGGGCGGCCGCCGCAGTTCCGGGTGCGAGTGTATCGCCGGGGAAAGTGGGCGCGGGGCGCAGGCTGAAGCATGGACAGCACGGCAGTGTTAAAGCGTGCAACGACGACCACGGCAATGCCCCTCGTGGGGAGTCCGCCGTATACAAAAAAGTGATGCAGGGATGTCGTCTGAAAGGGTCCCACTGATGTAGTCCGCGTCGGATGTGAGGGGACCACGGTCGACGTTGACTTGGCGCCGCAGGCCTGTCCGCCTCGCATGTCGACGACTGCGGGATCATGGCCAATGAAGGCTATGTGGGTGCCGCCTGTCATCACTGTGCCGATCGCGGTTGACGTCAGGTGCTCTCGACCAGCGTCTTGAGCGCGGCGAGGGCATCAGTGAGTGGGATGCGTTCCTGCTCGAGGCGGCGGTGGCCGTCCCAGTTTGGTCCGGTGATCGCGTCGTAGAGAGCGCGTTCGTCGTTGGTGAGGTGGGCCAGGTCGCGGGGGGTGCGGGGGGCGATCGGGTTGCCGTGACGGTCGTGGGAAGTGCCGAATTGACCGTACCGGTTCATGGTCGCCTGGTCCATGAGTAGTGAGGCGGCCGGGAGACCGTTGGCGCGGAAGAGGTCGAGGATCTCGAAGCCCTCAGCGTCGATGTCGCCCCAGTAGGCGAGGATCGGCGCGCGGACGAGCCAGGGAAGTTGCGCGGCGGCCTTCGCTGCCGCCTGTCCGTTGCCTTCGACAGCCACTCCGGCGGGCACTGGCGGGAAGGCGATGGCCGTGTCCTTGTTCTCGGAGATGACGACGGTCGTCGGTTTGTAGGGCAGGGTGACCTGGTCGCCGAGGCTGACGCAGTCGTGGTGGCGGCCGCCGGCGGCCCGATGGCCTGGGTCCAAATAGGTGAGGTGAACGCGGGGCGGGTGCGCTGTAGTCAACGGAAGCTCGGTCAGCCCGGCGAGATTCGCCACCAGGTCCCGCCGGGTGTTGAGCCATTTGGCGTGCATCCCTGGGATCGGCACCATCCGCGGGGTCAGGCCGGTGGCGTCGTGATCGCGAAACCACGCCCCGGCCTGGATGAGAAGGGCGAAGTCGAGGTCACTCCAGCCGTCGACCGTGCGGAGCAGTCGCGGCAGGTGAGGTCGAGGACCGAAGTGAGCGACGAGTGTCTCCGCCCGGTGCCGGCCGCGCGTGAGTCGCCCGGTCCACTCATCCCCACACAGGCGGGCGGCGGCGTCGGCGTCGGCGAGACGCAGGTGGGTGGGGATGCTCTGCCGTGTCCGGTTGACGAGTCGGTCGGCGGTGACGAGGTCGATGCCGCGACCGCCGTGGTCGTCGTACCAGCGGCGCCAGGCGAGGGACAGCTCCTGTACTGCGGCGAAGTCGCGGCTGAGCGCGGCGCCCCGCGGCGCGCTGAGTGAGAACGCGTGCGGCCAGACCGTCGAGCTGCCGCTCCCGCCGGTCGGAGCGGACGTCTCGTCGAGCGTGGCCGGGTCGACCACTTCAGCCCAGCTCCGGCGGAGCCGGACGACGACCTCCGCCGTGATCTGCTCGGGCGTCTTCACTCGACGATCTGGCTGGGCACGGCGGTCCGGTCGGGAGCCGGCAGCGGTTCGGAGTCGACGGCGCGCAGCGTGGTCACGTGGGAGTAGCCCTGGGCCGACTTGGTGATGGCGAGGATGAGGGACATCGACGGTTCCAGCGCTGTCACCTTGTCCAACGGGGCGCTGACGATGAGTTGGAAGCCGAGCTTCTTCCAGGCTTGGACTGAGCGGCCGGCGAACTCGGAGTCAGACTTGATGAAGCCTTCGTCGAGGAAGACCGGGGCGTAGCGGGGTCGGCGGTCGGCGTCGCCGAGTTGGTAGCGCAGGGCGGCGCCGACCACGAACGCCATCAGTTCCTGCGCTTCACCGCCGCTCTTGCCGCCGAGGGACGCGTACGTGGCTCGCTGGTTCCCGGCCTGGTCCTTCCGCACCGCCGTTATTTCTACGTGCTTGCGAACGTCCAGGCACGCATCTCGCTGGGGGGATGGGCGGGCTCCTTCGGCGGGCGGGCGTAGAAGGGCGATGAACGAGCGCAGTTCCTCGAAGCGCCGCTCGGACCTCTCCTCGTCGAGGTCCTCGGTCACCCCCGACGCGAGGTGGTTCAGTTGCCGGCGGAAGCGGGTGACGTCTTCCGACACGTGGACACGTAGCGCCATGCTGAGCCGATCATTGTGCGGGCCGAACGGGAGCGTGGCCAGGACATCGTTGATCGGGTCGAGCCGGGAGCGGATCTCCTCGTGGGCCGAGTCGAACGCGCCGGCCAGCGGAACGAGGTCTTGGCCGCTCCAGCCGGACAGCCGGCGACGCCACTCCTGGCGGCGTTCGGCCAGGCCGGTGCCAGTGATCGTGGTGAGGATGTCGTGGTAGTCGGGGTAGGACTCGAGGCCGACGCCCCGGTTCGGGTGGGGCCAGCGGGCGTGGAACTGTTCGAAGATTCCCGTCAGCTCGCGGGCGGCGGCGGCTTGATCCCGTCGGGCCAGGTCCGTTCGTTCGGCCAAACGGGCGCGGAGCTTCGGCAGATCGCGCTCGAGGTCGTCGACGCTGTCGAGGCGGCCGACCTCGGCGTACACATGGTCGAGGTAGGAGCTGTGATCGTCGGTGAGGGTGACGGTCGTGTCGTCCTCGATCCGCCCGATCTCCCGCACGACGCCGTCGGACTGCTCGCACAGTCGGGCGTAGGCGTCCTCGGCCGCCTTCCGGCGGTCGCCGGCCCGGGTGTGGTCGGCCTCGGCCGCGACGAGGTCCCGCTCCAGGTCGGAGCGGCGCTGAGTCAGGACAGCCAGGATGTCGCTCGCCGCGAGCAGCTCATCGAGCTTGTCCCGTTTCGCGGCCAAGTGAGTCAGCGCGGTGTGGAGGTCGATGTCCCGCCATTCGGCGGCCCGCACCCGCCGGTGCGCGTTCTCGCGATCGCGCAGGTCCTGTTCCCGCTGGTCGAGGGCGGTCGCTCGCTCGACGAACGCCGCCAGCTCGGTCGTCAACCGCTTGATGTCCGCGTCAAGCTCGGCGATCCGCTCCGCCGACGAAAAGCCGATGATCGCCGTACCCGCCTGGCCCCCGTGGGCGCCGCGCCGCCCGTTGCGGGTCTGGCCATTGCGGGTCACCCGGGGGCCGTCACCGTCCAGGTCGGCGGGGTCGGTGACGCAGAGATGGTCGGTACCGGCGCGGCGCACCCGCTCGCGGACCCAGCCGCTGAACGGAGAGTCTTTGTGCTGGAGCTTGCCCGAGACCCGGCGGGCGTCACCGGGCTCGTCGGTGAACGGGCGGAGGGCGACGCCCTCGAACTGGACACGGACGGGTAGCGCGACGGGGTCGATCGCGTGGGAGAGCTGGCGCAGCCGGCGCTCGTCGACCAGCAGCACCCGGGCCACGGAGTGCAGGGTGATCTCGATGGCAGTGCGCCAGACGCGTTCGCCGGGCGCGATATCGAGCAACTCGGCCACGAACGGCAGGTCGGCCGGGTCGATGCCGGCGGCGGCCGCCATGTCCAGGCGGGCTCGGTGCAGCCGGAATGGGACCCGGCCGTCCCGGCCGTCGAGAGATGACCGCTCGGCGGTGACCTCTTCCAGGTCCTTTTCGACGGGATAGCTGGCGTCCCGCAACCGCGTGCGCGCCTGCGCCAGCTCGGTCAGCTGCCCGGGCAGGCTGGTGAGGAACGCTCCAGCCGCGTCTTGGGCGGCGGCGAACCCGGCCGTGTCCGTCGGCTCGAGGCCCAGTACGGCGACGTCGGCCAGAAAACTCTCGCGCCGGGCCTGTACGCGGGCAGCGGTCGCGTCGGCTTCGGCGATCTCGCCCTGAAGCCGCTCGATGGCGTCCCCGCCGGCGGCCTGGATTTCCTCGCGTACCGCCGTCAGCTCATTCTTCAGTTGGTCGCGCGCCGCTTTGGTCTGCTTGGCCGCGGCGACGCAGGAAGCCTGGGTACTGATCGCGGCCTCGATCGCGGTCCCGAGCAGCTGGTTCAGAGTGCGCAGTCGCCACAGTTCGAATGGCGTATCGCCACGCCGCCCCGCGCCGAAGGTATCGATCGTCCGCTCGTCGGTCAGCGCCCGCTCCCGGGCGTCCCACAGCTCGGGCAGCCGGGCCAGGGCCCGCTGCTTGGCGGCGGCGGTTCGCATCTCCTCATAGGAGGTGTTGAGATCGTCGAAGTGGCGGACGGCGGTGTCAGCTGCTTCGTAGGTGGCGGGGCGCTCCAGCACCATTGATTTGAACAGGCCGTCGACGGTGCGGACCTGCCGGCCGGCCTGAATGCGGGCCAGTAGCCGCAGGGCGTTGGCCCCGTCACCACTGGCGCCGATGCCGAGCTTGTCGAACAGTCGTTGGGCGAACTCGGTATAGGTGTTGGCGATCTCTATTGATGGCCAGCGGGCCTGCAGCGTGCCTCGGTCGAACTTCGCCGCGGCCAGCGGCTCCAGTTCGCGTAGGTCCAACCGGCCACCGATGGTGCACATCTTCATCGCGATGTCCCGGGACGCGGTCGCGCCGCGGGGGACGTAGTAGATGCGTAGCGCGGTCAGCCGGCTCGCCGCGCCGTCAGCCAGAGTCAGGGCGACCGCGCCCCAGGTCGCGCTGTCGCCGCCGCGCAGCACCTTCTCAGTGAGTGGGTCGCTGTCGGCTTCTCTGCTGTCGTCGGTCTTGCCGCGCAGGTAGCTGAGGAGATTGCGCTGCTCGGGATTGCGGGCCCGGCCGGCGGTGGCATCGTTGGACGCGCCGTTGAACGAGACATCCGACGGCATCATCAGCGCCAGGTAAGCGTCGAGCACCGTCGACTTGCCGGTCCCAGACGCGCCGGAGATCAGCGTGGCCTGCGGGTCGAGGGTGATGCTGGTGTGGCCGTGGAAGCCGCCCCAGTTGATCAGTTGGATCGACTCCGCGACCCACTGTGCCTGATCGGTCGCCAGCAGCTCGGGAAGGAACGCCGGCTGACTCACGCGCGGCCTCCCGGCCCGACAGCGGCGTCAGATACGGCCTGATCGACGGTCTCGTCCTCGTCGCCCGCCGCGATCCAGCCGAGGTCATCGTTCAGGTCGGTCCCGGCGTCGTTCGCGTCGGCGGTGAGGTCGAGCGCGAGCGCCTGGGCGTGCGCCGGCTGGTCAGCCTGGTCGGGAAGTTGGCCGTTGAGGGCCCGCAGCACCCGCTCGATCTCCCTCAGCCGAGTCACCGGCAGCAGAACCTCGATGACCGGGGCGATCCGTAGTCGCTCCGCGTCCGCTGTCCCAATCAGGATCCCGGCCCGTCGCAGGGTATCGATGGCATTCTTGGCCCGGCGGGCGTCGTTGGCATGGTCGTTGGCGTCGGGTGGCCGGAAGCGGGCCACCGCGTCCAGCAAGTCCTTCCGGTCGATGAGCACGATGTCGGCGCCGTCGGCCCGGTCGGAGCGGAAACGTTGCCGAACGAAGATCAACAAAATCGTCTCCTCCCGGCCGTACGCCTCATCGCGTAGCAGGGTCGGGAACCGACCCACGCCTTCGGGAACCGCCCGTCGTTTGAAGGCGATCCGCGCGGTCCGGTCAACATGCAGGTCCAAGAACAGATCGTTGAGCCGAGACCGGAGCGGGACCAGCGCATCCATCAAGACTCGCCACTCGGCCGGGTGCAGCTCGGCGCTCACGTAACGGTGCTTCATTAGGAAGACGAGACAACGACGCTGGTCCAAGGTCAGCGTCCCCTCGTCGCCTTCGAACAGCGACACACTCCGGCCGTCGACATCCGCGTCCTCGACCGCTTCGGACGCCTCGAGAAAGGGGTCGTCCGGGTCTGCCGGCGCGCCATACTCGTTGAGAAGGTCGCCGTCCTCGGTCTCGGCCCCTGTCTGGGGTTCTGCCGCCGACGCAGGGACGGTCGTCGTCACAGGTCCACTCCTTCCGCGAGCAGCTCGAGCCCGGCCGAACCCAGCGGCACGATCGGCAGCATGAACAGCCGCCGCGAGCCGTCCGGGCGCAGTGTCTCGACCAGCTCCTCGCCGTCCGACCGAACGGCGGGCAGGGCCGGGCTGTGCGCCGACGGCTCGGCGCGGGCGGCATCGGCGACGGGCGTCTCGACGCCGGCCGGCTCGGGGCTGGCCGCCTTATCGTCGGTTTCCGCGCCGGTCGCGGCGGCGACGAGATGAAGCAGCCCGAGCAGCTCCACCGGCCGACGGAGCTCGTCTGGCAGGCCCGCGAACACGTCGCCGACGCTGCGATCACCACCGTCCGCTAACGCCGCGGCGATCTCCCGGCGAAGACGGCCCAGGCTTGGCCCGCCCTGGCCGCGGATCGCGTCGATGGCCGGCCCGGGCGGCGCGGCGGGCGTGACGTCCTCCAGCGGCGGGGGAGCGGAGGCGTCGGCCGGATCCCACAACCGCTCCAGGAGGTACTCAAGGTCGATTTTTACGGGTATGACCTCGGCACCGATCGTGGCCCTGGGCCCGGCCGTCGCCATCCACAGCTCGAGCTGCTCGTCGATGCGGCGCAGGACGGCGTCGAGTTCGCGGTCGCGGGCCACGTCGTGCCCGACAATGTGCGCGCGCAGCGTCGCGGACAGCCGCTGCCGCTGAGCCAGCACGTCGCGAATCCCGTTCCTGATGACCGTCACTGTGCGACGGAACTCGCGTTGCTCACTGGAAGTGAGATTGCGCGCGAACGGATGGGTCATGATGACGTCAAGATCGCGGCGCAGGTCACGCAGCAGCGGCGCGTCTCGCAGCAGCTCAAACGCGCCCTCGAAGGCCCGTCCCTCCGGCGTGAGCGTCATCAGCGAGTCCGACGTGGCCAGGTACTCGTCGATGACCTCCGCGATCGGCCGTGTCTCAATCCGGAAATCGCTGATAATCTTTCGGTGCATCGCGGCGAACGACTCCTCGACCCGTTTGAAGTCGCCGGGCAGCTGGCCAATCAGCGACAACAGGTTCGTGTAACCGTCGAGCATCTCCTCATCGGAGGCCGCCTCGATCCCCCCGCCGGCCTCAAGACGGTCGCGCTCAGCGGTGAGCTCCGCGATCCGCGCATTCAGGCGCTCGATACGCGTCTCCCGATCAGGATCGGCGGCGGTCGCGAAGCGCCGGACGACATCGAGAATCGTGTAGATCCGGGACTCGCTGATCAGCGTCCTTTCCCGGGCCAGGGTCTGGACGAGGTCGAGCGCCTCCAGTGCGTGGGAGGTCAGCGAGTAGTGTTCACCGCCCGCCTCGTCCAGGCTGCGAACCAGCCAGTTCTGGCCAAGCCACCGCCCACACAGAACCCGACCGGACATATCCGGCACAGTTGCTCCAGTCATGCCTAGCTCAACCAGGAGATGGTCAATACGCGCATGCAAGCGCTCGGCCGGGACGGAAGGCTGGTCCCGGGTGAACGTCGAGCGGAAGACGGCCAGCACCAGGGGTGCTTGCTTACGAGCCAGCAGTCGCAGGGTCGGCTTCTCGAAGGCCGCCTGGACGCGGGCCAGCTCAGCGACGATGTCGCTCACGCCCACCCCCGTCACTCGTCGTCGGCCGCCCGACCGGCGACCTTCGTCAGCCACTACACGATAGATGCTCTGTGCGACAGGATGTCCGCTGGTGAGCGCGACGGTTCAGGTGGCCCGCAACGGGGCTGGGCGGCGACCGGTCTGCGGCCGTCGGGAGTGAACTGCAGCCGCGACGAAGACCACGGCGTTCTCGACGGGTCCGTTCGGGGGCTCATGTTCGTCGTCGCTGGTCACGAGTGGTAGCGGCTGGGCGCTGCGGCCAGTTGGTCGATGACGCGGACGTCCAGGGGCCTCCCTGGCGTCCGCCTCCGGGAGCTGGCCGATCGCGGGCCGACGGCGGCGGCTACTGAAATGTGGGCCCAGGTATGGGGCCACTGAGGTTTTCCGGATGATCCGTCCGTGTCCGGTGGGTCTCGGCCGGCGGGACAGTTCCCACCGCTGCTGGGACAGTCCCCAGTCCCCGAGATGATCCACTGATCTGGATGTCGGCCGCGTGTAGTTTGTCTGCCTCTTCTGGACTGTTCGGAGTGTGTGACCTGGGGTGGCAGGCTGGTGGCCTGTGGCGGGGGACGCGGGATGGTGGGAGACGGGTTCGGGCTGGCGCTGGGATGTGCCGCTGTCGTTCGCCGGTGCCCAGCGGCCGTACGTGGAGGGGGTGGCGCAGGCGCTGAAGGCCGCGGGGATCCGCTGCTTCTATGACGCGGACGAGCGGACCGAGATGTGGGGCACCCACCTGGCGGAGAGCTTGGAGGCGGTCTGGAGTGTTCCCGCTTTTTTAGACGCCGGTTTAAGCTGCCAGGTCGGTTATCTTCCGGTAGCCTAGCTCGTATTCCTGGGGTGTCAAGTAGTTGAGTGTGGAGTGTCGGCGGCGCCGGTTGTAGTAGCCCTCGACCCAGAGGAATGTGTGTTGGCGGACCTCGGCGACGCTGTTCCAGGGACGGGTGTGGATAAGTTCCTTCTTGTAGGTCGCGAAGAACGATTCGGAGACGGCGTTGTCGTAGCATTATCCGGCTAATGATCTCGATCTTGATTGTTGGCCGGTTAACGCTTCAGCCGTTTCGGGTTTGTAGTCGCCGGAGTTGTTCTTCGTGGCGGCGGACTCGGGTGGCGAGGGCGTCGAGTGCGGTGTGGAGGGTGTTGATCTCGTCGGTGAGACTGCTGAGGGCGCCGTTGGTGGCTGTGCGGTGTCGGTGCTGTTCGATGACGGCGCGAATGGTTGGGTCGCGGTAGAGGGTGGTGCGACCGAGGCCGGTGCGGGCGGCGATGGCGGTGAATGTGATCGGCTGGCCGTCGTGATGGAGTTCGGTGCAGGCGCGTTCGACGCGGTTGAGCCGGCTGGTGGTGGTCATCCGGTTTGGGCCTTGGTGATCAGGGTGTCGAGTCGGGCGATGAGTCGCTGGTGCCGTTCGGCTTCGGCGATCCAGCCGCGTTCTTCGGCGTCGCGGGCAAGCGCTTCGGCATCGACCCGTTGCGCGGCCAGGATGGGCAGCGAGCTGGGTTCGGTGTGGAAGCTGGGGCAGTGTTCGCAGATGTTGGCATAGGGGCAGGCGCCTTGCGCTGGTGCGCGTAGGCAGAACCCGCCGGCCAGTCGGGACTTCAGAAGTGGCGTGTCTTTCCAGTCGGCTCCGCGGGTGATGTCGGTCAAGGGCAGGTGGCTCCGGCCGGTGGTAGTTGCGCGGGCCTGCTGTTTCGCTAGGTCGAGGGCGCGTTCGTATTCGGCTCGTACTGTCGTGTCGAACAGCCGCCCGTAGCGCAGGCTCATTTCAGCCGAGGCGTGGCCGAGTAGCGCCATGAGGGCCTGCAGTGAGACACCGGCGTTGACCAGCGCGGTGGCGTAGGTATGGCGGAGCTGGTGCGGGGTGATGTGGTCGAGTCCGGCGGCGTGGGCGGCGCGGTCGAGCTCGCCGCGGACCGCGTTCTGGGAGAGCCGCCGGCCGTGGTGGGTGAACAGGAACTGGGCGGGCCGTCGGTAGCGCGGGTGCGGCATCGGCCGCCCGTGGGAGCGAATCTCGATGACGTGGTCGATCAGACCGAGTACCTCATCATCGATCGGGATCATCCGCTCGGTCTCCAGCTTTCCGAGCGGGATTTTCAACCAGCTGCCGTGGTCGGGGACCTCGTGAACGCAGTCCAGTTCAAGGTCGAGCAGTTCCCCTATGCGAAGCCCGCAGCCTCGTTGCAGCCGTAGCGCGCACGCGGCCAGCTGATTGCCTGGCCTTTCGGTCAGCGCCTCGATGAGTCGCCGGTCGACGTCGACCGGCAGATAACGGGGCAGTGTTTGTGGAAGCTTGGGATTATCGTCGCGGAACAGTAGCTTCCGCGCCGGCGCCTCCGGCCAGCCCCACTCGGTGATGTCGGTGAGGAACCCCATCACTGCGAGGACTCGTCGGGACCGGTCAGCGACCGTGATCACCTCACCGGTCCTGGAGTCAACCGCGTCGACCAGCGACGTCAGGTAGGGCTCGATGTGTTGGCGGCGATCCAGCGCGGCGACCGATGCGAGGCCGGGATCGACGTCGGCCAAGAACACCCCGAAATGCTTAAGCCGGGTCGCGAGTGCCGACACCGTTTTGGGTTGGCAGGTGGCCCGCTTGCGTTCCAGGTAGGAGACCATGCACTGTCGGATCGGTGGCCGCACCTCGGCCAGCCGTTCAGCGAACGGCACCGGACCGCCGGATCGGGGCAGTTCATCCACGATGCCGAGGTGAAACAACACCCGCTGCGCGTTCGCCAATGCCGCCAGATAATGCTTGTGAGTTTTTCCGGTGCGTTCCTCTCGCTCGTTGCAGGCCGCCCGAAACTCGGCAAGATTGGCCTGGGTGATTCGATTCAGGTTCCGTCCGGTCTGGATCAGCAATCGAGCTGGCACCTGGGATCCGGTGGCCAACCGGACCCGTTCGGTGAAGCCTAGGTCGGCGGCCGCGGTCATGAACCGCGCGAGATCAGAGCCCAGCGGCGAGTCGGTGATCTCGCGCCAGATGCTCGACAGTTTGCGTTCCAGCAGGTAGTCGTAGCCCGGCTGCAACGCCCGGTGCAGCATCAGGAAAGTGATGATCGGTCGTGTCGACGACCCCGCCGACAACCGCGCCTGCAGCGGCTGGGAAGCCCATGCTCGAGGGTCGGGCCAACGCCGGAAGAAGACCCGGGCCGCCCACGAGTAGGCAGGGTTTCCCCGGCCGCTGCGGTGCAGGTAGTCCAGGTAGGCGGCATGCAGATCATCGCTGGGTCTGGGTGCGGATGCGGTCGCGAGCGGCATCGAACTGCTCTTTCACGTGGGCTGGGGCCAAATGGATATAGCGAGCGGTGGTGTTGACGTGCGCGTGACCGAGCAGGGACTGCATCACCGCGAGGTCGACCCCCGCCTCAGCCAGCGCGGTCCCGAACGTGTGGCGCAATGCGTGCGGATGCCCACCGGAAATACCGGTGAGGCCACGGTGATACCGAAAGATCGTGCGCAGCCCGGCCACGGTCAACGGCTGCCCCCGGTTCGGTCCCTTGGCCACCAGAAACAGCCGGCCGCTGTCCGACTCGGGTCGCTCGGCCAGTAGATACACCTGGATCACCGAGGCGACGTCGGCGTCCAGCGGGACCCGGCGTTCCCGCTGACCTTTGCCGATCACCAACAGCCAACGTCCGCCGATATCGACGTCGGTCGCATCCAGGCCGAGCACCTCGGCCGAGCGCAGCCCGCAATACAGCATCAAACCGGCGATCGCACGGTCCCGCCAGGTGCGGAAACTCGACAGCAATTCGGCCGCGTCCGACTGTGACAGCGCCCGGGGCAGGCGGCGAGGTTCACGCAACCGCAGTGACGAACGGTTCTTCGATCGACGGACCGTATGGGCGAGCATCCCGCTGCGCTCGCCCGAAACCCGCCAGCGCGCCTCCCGGCCTTTCGGCACTGGATTCGTCATCTCCGGATCGCGCATAGCGGCGAACGCGAACAGTCCCGAGATCGCGGCCAACCGGCGATTGATCGTGGTGACGGCGTACTGATCCATCCGCCGGCCCGACAGCAGCACCACGTTCGGTCCCGGGCGGCCCGGCACCTTAGCCTCCCGGCAGGCCCGCAGGAACCGCAGCAGCACCTCCGTCGTCACCGAGGACAACGCCTGCTCCTCCTCCAGGAGCCAGCGGCAGAACGCCAGCAGGTCGTACCCGTAGGCGCGAACAGTCTTCGGCGAGTAGTTCCGGTCGGACAAATACGCCAGATACTCATCTACCAACCCGAAGCCTGACGCGGCCTGACCTGTAAACGCCCATCCATCGCCTCGCTGCTCAAGCCGAAGACCGGCCTCACTGATCATGCGGAACAGATGTACCAGCCATGACCACATCCAGCCCGCACGTCACACCACCCCGGCGTGTCGCTGACCAGCCCAAACGCAGCGGTTAGCCGGTTAAGAGGGAGGTCGCGTGTCGTCCCATGGAGCGGCGGACGCCGTTGGTGGCGCAGAATGCGGCGAATTCCCCGGAGGTGTACTGGCAGCCGCGGTCGCTGTGGAAAATGACACCGGCCGGGGGTTTCCGGGCGGCGATCGCATTCGCGAGGGCGTCGGTGATCAGGCGGGTTCGGAGGTGGTCGGCTACGGCGTAGCCGACCACCGTGCGGGAGTAGAGGTCGATCACGGTGGCGGTGTAGGCCCAGCCGTCGACGGTGCGGACGTAGGTGATGTCGCCGCACCAGCGGGTGTTGGGCGCGTCGGCGGTGAAGTCCTGGTTGATCAGGTCGGGGGCGTCGACGGGCCGGGCGCCGGCGACGGTCGTGCGCCGCCAAGCCTTGGGGTGGCGGCCTTGCAGGCCAGCGGCTTTCATCAGCCTCCAGACTCGCTTGTGCGCGGCGTGGATGCCGCGGGCGGCGAGTTCCGCCCGGACGCGGCGGACGCCCGGGTCGCCGCGCAGGCCGGCGTGGACCTGGCGGATCACCGTGGTCAGCGCCGCGTCGGAGCGGTCGCGGTCGCACTGCCCGCCGGTGGCGAGCCACCGGTAGTAGCCCGACCGGCTCACCTGAAGCTGCGCGCACATGAAGGTGACCGTGTATTCGCTGGAGGTGGCCCAGCCCGCGATAGCCGCGTAGATCACGGCTGTTCCTTCGCGAACCAGGCCGCTACTTTTTTCGCGAAGTCACGCTCCATCCGTAGTGTCGCGTTCTCCTTGCGTAGCCGTTGCAGCTCGGCTCGTTCCGGCTCGGACAGATCCCGCTGCCCGGCCTGGCCTTCGTCCCGCGCCTTCTTCACCCACTTGCCTAACGTCATCTCGTGGACGCCGATACTCCGCGCTACCTCGGCGACGGACCGGCCTGAATCGATCACGAGACTAACGGCCTGATCTTTGTATTCCTGGGTGAAATGTCGGCGTGTCGCCACTGTCGCCCTCCGCTGAGGATCAGTGACAGCTTACTACCGAGTGTCTACAACATCGGGAACGGTCCAGTCTACGCCGGGCAGGCGGGGGCCGTCGTGGTCTTCATCTCGGCGGAGTACGCGGCGCAGGACTGGACTCGGCACGAGTGTCGCGCCGCGCTGGACCAAGCGGTCCGGGAACGGCGGGAGTTCATCCTGCCGGCCCGGTTCGACGACACCGGCCTGCCCGGTCTGTCGCCGGGCATCGTCGTCCTGGATCTCCGGACGATGCCGCCTGAAGAGTTCGCCGTCCGGGTCATCGCGAAGCTCGACTATCTGCGTGTAATCCGGCCAGCGGGGGAGGTCGATCAGGCGGTGCCGCCGGTGACGGGGGCGGCGCGGGTGGCCGCGGCCGACCCGCGGCGCCTGGGTGTCCATCCCGCGATCGCGGTGGCTGGTGTGTCGCGAGACATCCCACCCGTCTACGTGCGACGGGATGTCGACGGCGCCGCTGACGGGCTCCGCTCCCGGCTGGCGACAGCGGCGGCCGGGCGGGGTGGGTTCGTGCTGCTGATCGGTGGTTCCTCGGTCGGGAAGACCCGCGCCGCCTACGAGGCGATCACCGATCTGCTGGCCGATTGGTGGCTGGTCCATCCGGCGACCGGAGGGGAGGTCGCCGCACTGGCCACCCGTCCGCCCGAGCGGACGGTGGTGTGGCTCGATGAGATCCAGCGCTATCTCGACGGCGAGCAGGGCCTGACCGGCGGGACGGTGCGAGCTTTGCTCGTGGCCGGGGTGATCGTCGTCGGCACGCTCTGGCCGGATCGCTACGCCGTCTATGCCGCTCTGCCGACACCAGAACGGGGTGGGGACCCGCATGCGCGGGAAAGGGAAGTCCTCGACCTGGCTGACACCGTCCGGATCGACGCGGAATTCAGCCCAGCCGAGCACGCTCGTGCCGAGGTCGCGGCAGCAGGCGACCCGCGGCTGTGGGTGGCATTGGGCACAGCTGCCGGCTACGGGCTTACTCAGACGCTGGCGGCGGCCCCACAGCTGGTCGCCCGCTGGCACGACGCCCGCACCGCCGCTCCGTACGCCTGGGCGGTGCTTACCGCCGCGATCGACATCACCCGGCTTGGTGTCCGGCGCCCGCTGACCACCGAGCTGCTCCGCGCCGCGGCGGTCGACTACTGCAGCTCCAGGCAGCAGGCCGATGCCCCGGCCGACTGGCTCGACCATGGCCTCGCCTACGCCACCACCTCAGTACACGGCGCGTCCGCCCCCTTGATGCCTTCAGCGACAAGCAGGTACGGGCGCTGGTGAGGACCGTGTCGCTGCGCCGCATCGGCCGGCCCGCGGATGTCGCGGGCGTCGTCGCCTTCCTGCACGGCGAGGACGCCGCGTACGTGACCGGCCAAACCATTCTCGTCGACGGGGGGAGGGCGCTGTGACGGCCACGGCGGCTGCGCGGGCTTCGTGCACGACGGCCCTCGACACGGTCGAGATGACTCCGGACGGCGCGGTGGGCGTGAAGACCATCGGGCCGGACGAGCCGTACCTTTCGGGCCACTACCCGGGCGCCCCGGTCTACCCCGGCGTCTTTCTGCTCGACCTGTGCGAGAAGGTGCTGGCCGCCTGCCCCTCCGTCGAGCGCCCCTTCGACCGGGTCGACTCGCTGCGTTTCTTCGCCCCCGTCTATCCCGGGGACCTGGTGCGGATCGAGGTGAGCCTGCGCCGTGAGGCCGGCCGTGTGACGGGCGCCTCGATAGTAGGGCACGCGATGATGGGCGACGGGGACGGACAAAAGCGATTCACTGTGAGGGTGTCATCCGGATGACCACGCCGACCACACTGAACACACAGGCCGCACACACCACGCTCGACTCGGCGGCCTTGCTCGACCTGCTGCCGCACCGACCGCCGATCGTCATGATCGACCTTCTGCGCGTCGGGGCGGACCGGTCCAGCGCGGTCGGGCACAAGACGATCGGTCCCGACGAGCCCTGCTTCCAGGACACCGAGCAGACCGGCTCGCGGGCGTACCCGCGCGGTCTGGTCGTCGAGTCTCTCGGCCAGGCGGCCGCCGCGCTCTGGCTGCTGCGCCAGCGCGAGCGGCGAGACGGCCCCGCGACGGTGAAGGTCCTCTACTTCGCCAAGGCTCAGGGGGTGCGCTTCCTCGGCGACGCGCACCCGGGAGACGAACTGGTGCATGAGGTCCGATTCGAGCGGGAGGTGGGCGAGACCGCCATCATGTCCGGCCGGACGTCGGCCGGCGGCGTGCCGATCGCCGTCGTCGACTCGCTCATCGCGGCCTCACGGTGAGCGCGTCCGGTGACCGGCTCGAGCATGTCGACTACCACGACACCTACTCGATCGCCCTGCCCGAGCCGATGGACGCGCCGGCGTTCTGCGCCCGCATTCTCGAAGCGGCGCCGCGCTGGTTGGAAATGCTCCTGTCCGCACGGGACGTCGTGGCCGGCCGGCTCGGCTTTCAGACGCAGGAGCGGAACTACGGCAGCCGCGTCGACCTTTCCGTCGGGCGGAAGTTCGGCCCGCTCGTCGTGCGCTCGATCGAGGCCGACCGAGTCGTCTGCGCGGACTCCGACCCGCATCTGGCATTCCGGGCGATCTTTGAGACTCGCGAGGGTGTGTCTCCGCGCGGAAGCTTCACCACCGAAGTCCAGTTGAACGACCGGCTTGGCCGCACCTATTTCGCCGTCGTGAAGCCGTTTCACCGCCGGATCATCCCCGTGCTCGTGTCCGCGCCGTTTCCGGGGAAGGCGGTGGCGGGATGACCGCGGGTTTCCGCCGCGGTTGGGTCTCGTCGGCGCTGTCTACTGACCGCGGCGCGATGGCGGACACGAGGAATCCGTAAGGGAAAAAAGGATGGATGATCCGGCAGTCGTGGGTGAGCGCATGCGCTCGGTATGGAGCAACTTCTGCTCCGGAGTTACCGTGGTCACGGCGGCCGGGCCGGGAGGCCCGGCCGGTTTCACCTGCCAGTCCTTCAGCTCGCTGTCGCTGGAGCCGCCGCTGGTGAGCTTCAGCACCGCGCGGACCTCGACCACCTGGCCGCGCATCCGCTCTCTCGGGGTCTTCTGCGTGAACGTCCTCTCGCAGGAGCATGAGGAAATCAGTTCGACGTTCGCGCGTTCGGGTACCGACAAGTTCGCCGGGGTTGACTGGGCGCCGGCCCCGCTGGGTTCACCGGTCCTGCCCGGCGTGCTGGCCTGGGCCGAGTGCACCCTGTGGGCCGAGTACGACGGCGGCGACCACATCATCGTCGCCGGGCGGGTCGAGACCCTGAAGGGCTTCCCCGGCGGCCGGCCGTTGATCTTCTACCGCGGCCGCTACGGGCTGACCTGAGATCAGGCGCGACTGACGCCGCGCCGGTCGGCTGATCACCTCGTTGCCGCTCGGCCGCGCCGCTGAGGCAGCCGCGCGGCTGAAGTGGCTGCCGCTTTAGAACCCGTGATCTTCCCTGGGAAGTTCGAAGACCGGGTGGGTGTCCGCTGCCTGAACTCCTACGTCCGAAGGAAGCGGTAGCCCGCCACGGTCTCGAGTCACCTACCGGTCGCGCCCGCGTTCCGCGGGAGCCGTACCTGATTGCCTCGGCGGGTCGAGTCGAACAGCGGCTGGCTCGCGCCGGCACAGCCCGCGGCGCACAAGAGAGTCCGATCGTCCCGCTGGGTGGCGTGGCCCGCGACGACGGTTCCGGCTATCGCATGGGCGCCATGCCGTCACATCGGTCCTGGGCCTCGCCAGCGGCGAGGTCGTAGGTCCGTAGCTCGACGACCTCGAGCCTCGGGTCTCCTCGTTCCATCCGTGCTGGACCAGGAGCGGGCCCCCCGCCGGCGTGCCGCGCCCGCTGGTCCGCCACCAGACTGCCGCCGTTCTCGAACTCCGCCGGGTCGGGCGGCCCGTCCTGGAACTCGACGACGGGCCCGCGCAGGACGGTGCCTCGTCACACACCGCACGTCGAACACATGGTGGACAGGTAGGTGGAAGAACACACGCCTTACCCACCGAGCGGATCGCCGCGGGTCACGGGCCCGGTCGGCCGGGATGATGCCTGGTTTCGGCAACTGGCAGCCGAGCCGAAAGTCCGTTCATAGGGGGCCGCCAGCGCCGCGATCGTCGCGCGTGTGGATGAGCGGGAATAACGGGCTTCCGCTTTGACCATATTACTCTGCGTATCCGACACGCCCGACCGGGTCCGGTGTCGCCGCCGTCGGCAATAGATCGTTTAGCGAGCGACTAACTGTCCGCATGCCGCTCGCGCCATACGACCAGGAATCCCTGGTGTCCTCTAAAAACAGAAACTGCATTTCCATCTACAGCATTCCACAATATTGCTTTTGGTCATCGCTTACACTCACGATTAGTGAGCCGTCGGGAGCAAATGCGCATGATCGCACCGCCTTCTCGTGGCCTAGAAGTAATCTTGATGAGTTGTCGTGAAGTGACCACAACCGAACTACACCATCCGTGCCAGCCGTTGCCAATAGGGAGCTGTCGGGCGAGAATGCACATCCCCAGAGCGCCCCGATATCGGTTCTGTACCTAGCAACCTCCACCGCGTCGGCTATTCGGATAACTCGTGCCGATCCGTCATCGCCAGTTATCGCAAGAAATTTTCCGTCAGGCGAGAATGCGCAGCTCCGTATTGCGCCCCCCTTGCGTGCGATCGTTGCCATCTGCGTACCGTTGGACGTGCGCCAAAGGACTGTGGCGCCATCGCTGCTGCAAGTAGCCAGTACCTCGCCATTTGGCGAAAATGCGCAATCTTGGACCCAGTTCATGTGCCCAGCGAGCATCGCCTTCTCTGTACCATCAGGTATTTTCCAAAGCCTCGTCGTCCCATCAAGGCCGGCCGTCGCTACGGTTTGGGAATCTGGAGAGAAGGAACAGCCCCACACCCGACCAGCGTGTCCCCGAAGCGCAACATCAATTGTGTAGTCTGACGTCCGCCATACTAATATTTGACCATCATCCCCTGTTGTAGCGAACCATCTGCCATCCGGAGATCGTGAGCATCTGTTTACCCATCCAGTATGTCCGAGAATGATTTTATCTTCCCGTGTGGTCGTCACGTTCCATGCACGAGCCGTCTGATCCCTAGTGCGTTGACCACGAACGTTTTGGGGGTTGGGTCAGGCGGCTCGTGATCGTGGGCGTCCCCAGCGTTGCTGGCGTTCGGCGCGGACGCGGGCGCGTTCGCGGCGCTGGGCGGCCAGGCCGTCGGGGTGGCGGGCATGGGTGTTACGCCAACGGAGGTAGTCCTGGAGCCGGCGGGCGAGCACGGGATGGTTGGGATGGTTGGAGTTCCCCATGGTGAAGGTGCGCAGCGGCCCGAACTGGGCCTCGATCGGGTTCGCCCATGACGAGTAGGTCGGGGTCAGGCAGAGCTCGACCTGGTGCGCGGCCGCCCACCGTCGGATCGTCGGGGTCGTGTTCGCGGACAGGTTGTCGAGGATGACGTAGACCGGGGCGCCGTCGGGCCGGGCGGCGCGGATCGATTTCAGAGCGGCCAGGGTGTTCCCGCCGCCCTTGCGGGCGCGGGTGACGCCCCAGAGATGGTCGTCGCCGATCGAGTAGCAGCCGTGGAAGTAGCGGACGCCGTGACGGCGATGGTAGGTCGCGGGTAGCCGGTCGGGATCTGTGGCGCCCAGCCGACGCCGTGGGTCGGGCGGATCGAGAGGGGCCCGAACTGGTCGAACGCGAAACAGCGGTAGGGAAACAGGCTGGTCACCCGCTCGATCCGGTCGAGTTTGGCCTCCTTGTCCGGGTCGTTCGACTCCTTCCACGTCCGTGTGCGTTGGAAGGAGATCCGGTGGGCGTGCAGGATCTGGCGCAGCCGTTCCCGGCCGACCGTTACCGGCCGGTCGGGGTTGTCGGCGAGGTAGTCGGCGAGCTTGCGGATGCTCCAGTGCGTGAACGGCCGCCCGAGCTTCACCGGGCGGGTCCGGGCCGTCGCCACGATGAACGTTTCATCGTCAGGGCTGATCCGGCGGGGACGGCCTCCCGCCCAGCGAGGGTCCAACGCATCAAGCCCGATCTCGTTGAACCGGTGGATCACCTGGCGGACCGTGTCCTCGTCCGCCGCGACGAGCCGGGCGATCGCCGCCACCGTCGTCCCGGAAGCCGACGCCATGATGATCGTGGCCCGGCGGACCCGGATCGAGCCGTGCCTGCCCCGTCGCACGATCGCCTGTAACCGGTGGCCTTACTCCTCGGTCAGCCGCCGCGCGCGGACCGGCTCCGCCATCTCCTCCACCTCCCGGGATCAGCAACACTGTCGATCCCTCACGGTGGACCTGAACGACCACGACCAGCCGCGGATCGCCCGGCGTGTCATCACAACCGGCGAACGTTCGTGGTCAGCGCACTAGCGAGCATGAAAGGTCGTGGCCAGCTCCGGGCGGAGAGCGCGGAGCTGATGGGGCCGGACTCCGTGGAGGATCAGGAGAGCGGCCAGCACCACCCGGGTTGACTGCTGGGTTCGAGCGCGTCACGCAGCTCGCTGACCTCGAGCGAGCGGTGTAGCACCAGCACTCCTCGGACTCGGATGCGCCTCTGCCGCAGCTGAAATCGAAGTGGCCAAGGTAGCCAAACTCCTCAAGCACCGAAGGGTGGCCCTTTCTCAGTGAGGATCAGCGGTGAGATCGCCAGGCCGGAACGAGATGTCCTTGTCAGCCGGAGGTGACCTGGGCCGGCAAGGCTTTGGCGTAGCCGCCGACCACGACATTGATCGACTTCTGGTCCGCGGGCAGCGGTCCGAACAGCGCCCACTGGACGAGGGTGCCGCCGGCGGGGACCGTGTCAGCGCCGGTGCCGTTGGCGAGCAGTCCCCACCACGACGGCGTGAACGCGCACGGCCGCAGCCGGCCGCTCGTCGCGGTGGCCAGGCTGAGCTCACCGCCGGTGTCGGCGCGGATGCCGTCCGGGCCAATACGATTCGGGTCGTTGTAGTAACCCAGTTCTTTGTCGGCGCTGCCGGAGTTGTGGATCGCCACCTGGGCGAGAGTGAAGCCCGAGACGGCCGTGACGCTACGCACCTCGGGGACGAGTGCTGACCCGTCGAGTGAGGTGTTCGGGGCCTCGCTGGCGGGCGGAGTTTGCGGTGTGCTGCCGGCTGCCGCATCGACCGTGACCTCGACCCGCCGGTTCTGTGCCCGGCCGTCGGGGTCGTCGCTGCCGTCAGGGTTGGTGTTGGGCGCGACAGGCCTGGTCTCGCCGAAGCCCACGGCCTGGTAGGTGAAGTCCGGGCCGAGCTTCGCGGCGATCGCCTGTTGCACGGTGGCCGCCCGTGCTTGGGACAGTTTCTGGTTGTCGGCATCGCTGCCGATCGCGTCGGTATACCCGTCGATCGTGACGGTGCCGGAGCTGGCCGTGATCTGCTTGGTCAGCGCGTCGATCGCGCCGGTGGCGGCCGGGGACAGGGTGGCGCTGCCGAAGGCGAACAGGACGTCGCTGGGCAGGCGGATCGACGTCTTGGCCGGGGCAGCCGGGGTCGATTGGCCTTCGGTTGCGCAGACCAGCGGTTGGACCGCCGGGTTCAGCTCGTCGGGCGGCGCGCTCGCGACGTGCAGGACGGGGTCGTCGGTGAGGGCGGTCGCGCCTTGGGCCTGGATCGGCACCTCGACCGGGGTGAATCCGTCGACGAGCACGAGCATCGAGGTTGCCTCCGCCGGTGGGGCGGGGAAGACCAGGGTGACCGTCTCGGTCTCGCCGGCCGCGACGTCCTTCTCCGTGGTCGCGCTGGCGCGGGGCTCGTCCGGGCCGGAGCCGTCGATGTCGGGGTTGGCCTGTGGGGTGCGCTGGGCGGCGTACCCGGTGCCGCGCGGCAGGTCGACGAGGAACGCGATCAGATGGGTGAGCGGATCCATGCCGAGGTCGGCGGGGCTGATGCTCTGCGCGCCCTCGTTGGCGAACTCGAACTGCAACGCGAGGTCGGCCGCGCCGATCCGGACCAGCCGCATGTTGCGTGCCGTGACCTGCAGCCCAGTCGACACCGAGGCGTCCCGCACGCTCGCGCCGAGAGCGGCGGCAGGGGTGGCATCGAGAGCCGTCGATCCCACCGTCGCCCCAGCCACCGGCCCCGCCGTCGACGACGCGTGCCCCGAGACCGCCCCTGTGCCATGACTCGAGTCGGTACCGGTACATCCCGCGGACCCAAGCGCGAGCAACACTATGGCCGCCTTGATGATGCGGGCGGCGCCCCTGCGTGCGGCACGCGTTCGACCGGTTGCGGTCGTGCGGGCGTGGATCCCGTGACGACGAACCGGCGCGCCTCGCTCGCCCTGATCAAAGCCTGCGTCAGGACGGCCGCTTGCCAGACCTGCGCGTTGCCGGGATCGAGTGGCCGTGGCAGTCACCACGCGCCCCGGCTGGCCGCGCTCGAGTCGATTCCCGCCCGCTGTTGCGCGGTCTCGCGCTGGTGCTTTGGCTTTCCAGCCAGGCGGTAAAGCAGTCGCGCGGGCGGCGGGACATGGCCGAGGAACGCCTGCGCCTCGTCGGGGCTCGCGTCCTCGAGAATGTGGATGAGAAAGACTAGCGAGCGCGATCTCGGCATTGACGCCATGCCCCGTCGGCCCAGTTCGTTCCATTCTTTTTGGCTCAGGTGGTCCGCCGCGACGGGGAGCAGATGTTCTTCTTCCTCGTCCAGGTGGGCAGCAAGCTGGGACGAGACCTCGCCGAGGAGCGCGGCCAGCTCGAGTGTGGTGCTCGGCGTCGGTGTGGCCCCCCAGGTCGGCAGGGTCCGCTCGACGGTGTCCAACCTGGCGCTGAGCTGGTGGTGTTGAGCTTCCATGCGGTTCAGAAGGCCGGTCTGGAGGGGGCTCGCCTGCGCAGCCATGGCCAGACCAGTTCGTCCTCGCCTTGGTGATGGTGGTGCGGTGCCGATACCATCTCGCGAACGTGGTCGTGCACGGTCCGCACCCGCCGGTCGTCGTCGGTAAACACGCCGGCGACCATCTTCGGCAGCAGGCCGAACTCGCGCCTGAAACGCAGGGTGCACAACCATCATGGCGTCTGTATTGACCACCATTGCGTTTCCTCTTCTCTGGGATTTAGGGCAGAGTGATGCCGAGACATCGTCAGGCACGTGGTTGAGAGACCGCCAGACAGACGGCTCGAACTTTCGTTACCGATAACTGCCGGCCACCAGCTCGAACGTGTTGGTCAGCCCGTGCCGCAATGCTGCGCGAGATACGTGGAGACGTTCGCGAGCCGGGATTCGGTTGCGGGGGAATCGATCTCCTGGAGATCGGCGGGGTCAGGCGTACGGCCGAGCACGGCGTGCTCGAGCTTGACGAACAGGGCGAAGTCGGGCGCGATCTGGGCGGGCGCGCGGGCTGACAGCGCGTCTAGTTCCGGAAGCAGCGAGGGATCGACGCCCGGCGACCCGTCGCTGAGGTTGGGTTTCTGCTCGAGGCCGAGGCGATGTGCGCCGGCGCAGAACGCTGCGACGCTGCCCCCGGCGGTACCAGCGGAACCAGGAGTGGCCGCGGAACCGGCCGTCGACGCATCGGCCGGGGCCGAGGTCGTGATGCCTGGTGCGACCGACGGACGGTCCGCGGCCTGTGCTGTCGTTGACGAGGAGTCGCCGCAGGCGGCGAGGGACGCACTCAGAGCGACCGCGGCGAGCGTGTGACGCGCCTTCATGACGGTGGAGCTCCCTTATCGAGGAGGAAGTGATGGCCGGGGCGCCGCGTCTGGCCGTCCTGGCGGCCGTCGGAGGCCGCCAGGACGACAAGCTGCGCCTGAGCCGGTGGAACTATCGCTCGAGCGCCTCGGCGTCGCCCGCGCGTCCCGCTTGGAAAGACTCGGTCATTGCGGTACCACCTCGCGCGACAGAGAACGGCGCAGCCGCACCAGTCGGCCAGGCAGGACGGCGCAGCCGGTGCGGCACCGCGACTGGTGCCTGATTCCGGCTGCTCGCTGTGGCCCGGCTCAGCAACATCTCCAGGGCCCCTCGTCGGGCGGCGACGCTAATCCATCGCTGGACTCGAATCGAAGAGGTCCCTTGGCGGACAGTGGTCAGAGACCGCGACGCAGTTCGGCGACCTCGCGACGGTAAGTGGGTTCGCCGACGAGATGGAACGCCTGGCGCCCGGGCTCGGGGAGTTTGCTCAGGAATGCCGCGCGCTCGGCCGGCGTAGCCTCTTCAAGAATGTGGCCCAGGAAGACCGAGAGCCGGGCCGGCGGCATCGACGACATGCCACGCGCCGAGACTTCCTGCCACTCCTCGGCAGTGATGTACCGCTCCACAACCGGAAGGACCTTCGTCTCCTCCTCGCTGAGGTGCTCGTCGATCGCGACCGAGGCCTGGCGGAACAGTTCGCCGAGTTGCTGCCGATCGGCCGGGCCCGCGTCGGTGGTCCACCGAGGAAGGATCGCCCCGACCTCGTCGAGTATGCGGGCGATCTCCTCGTGCTGGTGTTCCATCCGGTCGAGTTCGTCCCCGGGCAGGGCCGCGGCCCGGTTCAGGCGCGGCCACAGCAGTTCGTCCTCGGTGCTGTGGTGGTGATGCAGAGTCGACAACACCTCGGCGGCGTGCGCGCCGACGACGGCCGAGCGCTGGACGCTGCCGGCCTCGACGGTAGCGAGCATCGCCGGCATGAGGCCGAACTCACGCCGGAACACCCGATGTACCACGACCATGTCGTGGGTGTCACAGAGCTTTGTCTGGGCGGTCATCTGTGGACATCCTTCGTTGTCAGGGTCTGGTCGACCTGGAAGCGGATCCGGGAGAGCCCGGTCGCGGCGAGGTCGGCGATGGTGGGTTGGTAGCCGCGGTCCACCTTGAGGCCGAGGAGGAACGGCGTCGCTCCGTTGTCCAGCGCCGTCCGCAGCGCCAGCCCAAGTTCGTCGGGCTCGTCCGCCAGAAGCGTTCCTCGGCCATCGAGAACACGGCCTCGGTGGGTGAGGGTGACCGGTGCGCCGCCGGCGAAGTTCAGCCGCCATGGCCGTGCGGTAAATGCCACCGGTGCACCCTCGATCATGTGCAGCGCGACCGGCACCGAGAAGACTCGGCCGGATCGATGGCCGGAGAACTCCAGGAGCGTCAAGGTGGGTAGCCGACGGCTGAACACCGGCGAACGCAAGAGTCCTCGTACGAGTGGATTGACCTTCTTCATCAGTGCCGGCGGTGGCGGGTTCGCTCGAACCCTTGGAGCGCCCTTGGAAGAAGACCTTTCAATAGCCATACCACGACGCTACGAACGTCGCCAGTACGGCGGTACCCCAGAAATCTGGTGTTTGGCGTCAGGCTTCGAGCGAGAGGATCCTGGTCTGTGGTGCGCCGGCCAGCGCCGGCGAGTTGGCCCGGACCGCCCACACCTTCTCGTTGAGAAACTCCAGGAAAGCTGGGGCGCCGTCCGCATCGGTGAAGTCCAGGTCGACGACGATGTACTTGGCATCGTCGAGCGGGCGAAGGATTCGGTATGCCACGACGCCGGCGCGGGTACGCGCCTCGGCCTGGCCGTCGAAAGCCCGCTTCCAGAGATCGAAGTCCACGATCGCGTGTTCGATATGTAGGGTCTGCATGACACGACGTTAGAAGGGCGCCGTATCGCCGAGAACCCCAGCAATCTGGGGTCTTATGCTGACGTCGTGATGGATCAACGAGCACAGCAGCGAATCGCCCGTATCTGTGAGGCGGCTCGGGACTCGCGGGCGCTGCGGATCGAGGTGCTGGCCGAGCTCCGGCGGGTCGTCGGCTTCGACGCCTACGTGTGGATGCTGACCGATCCCGAGACCTCGGTGGGCGTCGCCCCGCTGGCCGACATACCGCCCGCGCTGCTGGTCGAGCTGCCGCGGCTGATCGGCCTCAAGTACCTCACCGCGGTCAACCGATGGACGGGTCTGTCGACCAGGGCCGGACGGCTCACCGATCCGGCGCTGAGCCGGCTGTGGGACGAACTGCTGCACGCCCATGGGGTCACCGACGTCGCGTCGATGGCGTTGCGCGATCGGTACGGCTGTTGGGGGTTCCTCGACCTGTGGCGGGTCGGTGGTACCTTCGCCGCCGCGGATCTGGCCTTTCTGGACAGTTTCGGTCCAGCCGCGACTGCCGCGTTGCGCCGATGCCAGGCGGAGACCTTCAACGGCTCGGCCACGCCGGTGACGAAGGCGGGTCCGGTGGTGCTGCTGTTGTCGCCGACGCTCGACGTCCAGGGCCAGACCCCCGAGGTGCACCAGTACCTGCGTTTGCTGGTGCCGCCAGCCGCGGACAACCCGCCGATACCGGCCAGCGCCTACAACGTCGCGGCCCAACTGCTCGCCAACGAGGAAGGGGTCGACGACAACCCACCCTGGGCCCGGGTGCACCTGGTCGACGGACGCTGGCTGAGCCTGCGGGCCGGACGGCTCGGCTCGAGCGGACAGATCGCGGTTACCATCGAAGAGTCCTCGCCGGCGGAGCGGCTCGGGGTCTTCAGCCGGGCGTTCGGCCTCAGCGACCGCGAGTCCGAGCTGATGACGTACCTGACGTCCGGCGCCGACACCCGTGGACTCGCCAGCCGGATGTACCTGAGCGAGAACACCGTGCAGGACTATTTCAAGTCAATCTTCGCCAAGACCGCGACCCGCAGCCGTGGGGCCCTGCTCTCCCGCGCCCTTGGCGGCGCAACGGAGTAGGGCGGCGTAGGGCCCGCGATCGAGTTCCAGACCGCCGCGGCGGCGGATCAGGTCAGGAAAGTCAGCAGGCGGTGGAGCGCGGCCGGATCGCCTTTGACGGTGTAGCTGTCCGGTTCGGTGTAGGCGGGGCGGAGCAGGCGGACGATTGGCGGACACTACCGGCGCAGCGGGCCGGCTGAGTCGCTGGGCGGCGCAAGCCCTACAGCCGGGACAAGACTGACAAGTGCACCACCGGGCTGATGCTGCTGATCTGCGCGGACGTGGTCCGGCCAAGCACGCGGTGGCTGCTGACCACCAAGACGCCCAAGAACCTTGCTGCGTCGATGGCCCGCACCCGCGACCCACAGGCGTTCGCGGCACTCGGAGAGCAGTGCCGCGGCCTGCAGGTCGGCGCGACAACCCGCAACATCGCCCTGGCCCGTATCCGGCCGCGGGCCGCCGGCTCGGTTCGACGTCGATACCCGGTTCGTAGTGGCTGCGGTGGATGTTCTGCACGAGCGGGGCGCCGTCGGCCAGGCCGCGCACCACGAGGGCGGCCGCTTGCCGGACGAGAGGATGCGGGTCGCCTTCCGCGCTGGTGCGTAGTGCGGCATGCGACCGGCGGACCGTGTCCGACTCGCTGTTTGCGGCCGGGGATGAGGCCAGGCGGATTCCGAGCGCGTGGATCAGCGAGATCCGCGAGTACCAGAAGCGGGGACCGGCCTCGAGGAGGTCGATGGCGGCCGGGTCCGGTCCCGCGTCTGGGTGGACCCAGGCGGCGAGCTTGAATCCCCGGCACAGGGAGGTCTCGAACATCAGCGGGTTGCTGTCCGCGGCGGACGACAGCCGTAGGCCGCGGCGGAACAGTTGGGCGCCCCGCCCGTCCGGCGCGGACTCGCGCAGGTAGGGGCAGAACCACAGAGCGAGGCCGAGCTGATGCTGCACCCCCGAGGCGGTGGGCGACTCGGCCGCGGCGATCCACGAGTCGACGTTGTCGAGTAGCGCCCGCGGGCTGTCGCGGCGCAGCAAGGCGAGCGCAACGCTGAGCCGGACCGGGAAGCTCGAGCTGTGCAGCGCCAGGAGAAGGTACTGCTCGGCGTCGTGGCGCACGTGCCGGTCCAGCACGGCGACCGCGTCCCGCATACCGCTGGTGCTCAGTACCGGGCCGCCGGCTCCGGCGGCCCGGTCGGCCAGCGCGAGCGCGAGGCGCCGCGCCAGGTCCGCTTCGACGGCGGTTTCCATCGACGGCGGCGGCCAGGTCAAGGCGAGACCGAGAGCGGCTGCCTCGGCTCCGGCGGAGGTTGCGGCGGTGACTGCCGCCAGCAGGGCCTGGTGGACCCGCCCGGCGTCAGCGTCGAGCCGTAGGGCTGCCTCCACGCAGCCGCGGGCCGCCGCGCTCACTGGCAGTTGCTCGATGATCCCGTTGGTCCGGTCCGGTGCCGACACCAGCAGGCCGGCGGCGAGGACGGCCTGCACGTCGGGCGAGGTGAAACGCAGCAGGTGCCGGCTGGAGATCTGATCGAGGAAGCCGCCTTCGACGAAGGACCGCACCTCGGCGTCGGAGCGCACGACGATCTGCCGTTCCGATGACGACGCGGCCGGGGCGATGCCCTCGATATCGGGAACGACGAATACAATCCGTTCGCAGCGCAAAAGGCTCCGCCACAGGGCGTCGACGAGATCGTCGTTCGCGTCGACGCCCAGAAGGAGGAGACCGAGCTCCTGGCGCGCGGCGTCCAGCAGGTCCGCCGGAGCCCCCGTCCCGATCTCACCGAGGGGGATCGGCGGCGCACAGCTTCCAGATCCTCGCTCACCGGCATGCCGCTGGCCGCCGATCTTGTCAGCTGGGCCCGCAGCTCGCGGCGGTACCGGGCCAGCAAGCGGGATCGGCGGAAGCCGTAGTACCAGTACGTCGTCGTCCCGCCGATCGCCACCACCCCGATGACGTTCGTATGCAGTGAACAGGCAAATGAGTTGTTCGCGCACCACGTGTTCGTGCCGCGCGTCGTCACGACTATTCCGGCGATCACCATCGCGACCAGCGCGGCACCCAGCGGCACGAACGCCGCGTACCAGCGCACGACCCGGCGCGGCGGCCGACTCAATAGAGGGATCGTCCACCGCCGAGCGCGCGGGAGGTTCGCTCGAAGCATGGCGCGAGAGGGATCCGATCCGGGTGTGGGCGGGCCGTGTGCGCCGCGGTCGGCGGGGCTGACGGTCGACCTGGTCGGTGTTCATGGCCGCTCCGCCCGGACCCGGACCCCGAACGGGAGGGGGAACAAGCCGGCGCCGCCACCGACCTCCGCGAGCCGGCACGTCAGCCCCGAGCGCAAGCCCCTCGTCGTACTGGTCGGCCAGCGTGGCGTGGTGCACGTCGATACACGCCCGCGCCCCGCCGACCGGCTCCCGGTCCACCGCGCGCCCCCGGCGAGCCATCGTTTGTGGTGAACACGCTGCCGGCGCGGGCTGCCCCTCATTCACTGCGGGGTGGCGGCGAACGCCTTATCCGTGACCCCGACAATGGAGCGGCGCCGGCCGCTGCGGAGATTGGACGGCCGGTGGAACTGGGTGGGTATGTCCAACACCGATTTTCCAGAACGCAAACTGACGGTGATCTTCGCGTCATCCCGGTCCGCTGCTGGTCCGCGCCACGAGGACGTCCTCGCGCACGGCGGGTTCCTGACCTCGGTGCCGTCACAGTTCCACCCTGCCCTGTTCCTGGTTGTGCGCGCAAGGAGATTTACTCATCTGTCACGAGGTAGCTCACCCGCTGGCGCCGTCATCTGCGAGATGACCTGCGCAAACGTCGAATCGGGGTCGCGTACCGTTGGGTGCGTTGACGCACGACCGGTTGCCGTTCGACCGCCCGCGATTTTGGCGACGACGATTGACCTCGGGGCGGTCACGAACTGGACGGCTTGGGGTCAGTCCGGTGAGGAGAGTAGTGTGATTAGGGCCTTTTTTCAAGATTGCGCCTCAGTCATCCGCTTTGGGGTCACGTCTGCGTCGTTCGCGGAGACGGGAAAATAGGGATGGCTTGCTAGCGCTCTGTTCCATCTCCCGCCACGCGGCGGCCGCGGAAATTCGCCGTGATGGTTTCTCGAACCAGAAGGTGTCGCCCGTGCCTGATTCCCGGTATCCCATTGCTGAGAGTGCTTGGTAGTCAGGTGGTCGGTCAATCCACTCGCGGAAGAAGTCGGCGGCCGCCGGTACTCGGGCGGCTGCGCGCTCGAACTCTTCCCGTGGGTTCAGCGCCAGCAGTTCGGTGCTTCGCCACAGGAGCGCTTGCGTGGCGAGGTTGTCGCGAAAGTCTTCTGTCTTCACGGAGGCCACCGCTAGCGCCAGCAACCCGAGGCGCAGGAGGCTCTGGTCATTGTGTTGGACGGCGAGTGAGGCGGTCCGCTGCGCATAGATATTGAGAATGGCCGAGCGCTGTCCTGGCTCGATCATCGCAATTAGTGCGGCCAGGCCATTTCTCTGCTCGACTTTTGCGATAAGCGCGGTGATTTCGGAGTCGCGTGTTTCATGAGTGATGCTGCGCTCGTAGGCCCGGATGTCCTGGGCTGAGCCCGTGAGGCATGCTAGGTCGGACGCCTCGGGTTTTCCTATCAACGACGTCATACCATCCCTTCGCGCTAGAGTTCTTTGGTGATCGGATCTTTCCCTAAGGTATCCTACTCCAGTCCAGCGGATTATCCTTGAAGTACCTGCTTAATCCATGGATTTTTATCGCGGAGCCAAGAATTCGTGGCCCTTTGAACTCCCAGTAGGCGATTCCGCCGGGCCCCCCGGAGTCGTGGAACCTTGTTTTATAGCCGGCGTACTGGAGCATGTTCACCTCGTCCCCAAAGAGGCCGTAGGCAAGTTCTGGGTCGCTAGCGGCGAGTATCTTGCGGTTGCGGACGATCGCCTTCTGTAGCCAGAGCGCGTTCTTTGGCCAGAGGTAAACCGACGGGGGCTCATTAAGGACTCGGTAGAGGGGGTTGCCGCGATAGGCGTCGAGATCGTTCTTTTTGCCGATCACCCAGGGGGCATTGTCGGCGATCTCTAGACACTCTTGAGGCGCGAGGCCGAGCGGGTCGAACCACAGGAGCGGGTTGTCTGTGTAAGCGGCGGGATTAGGCGCGGCGGCAAGCCCGAGGGGGTCGGGGGACGTATAGCGGCCGATGGTGGGGTCGTAATGGCGGTGGAGGTTGTAGTCGAGTTCGGTTTCGGGGTCGTGGTACTGGCCGGGGAACCGGAGTGGGCAGTCGACGGTGCCGGGTGCTGGCGACGGATCGATGCCCCAGAGGGTGGGCCGGGCTGTCCACCCGACGTCCCCGTCCGGGGAGATCAGGTCGGTGGGGGTCCCGATCAGGTCGGTGATGATGGTGTGGAACTGGGTGTCGAACCATTCCTGGTCGGCGCCATCGGACGCGCGGCGGCGTGAGGTCTGGGTGAGGGGGCGGAAGGTGTCCGGCTCCCAGTCCCAGGTGGTGACGTCGGCGCGGCGGCCGTCGATGTGAGTCTGCTCGGCGAGGGTGGGGCCGTCCCAGGTGAAGTCGGTCTGTTCGGCGACGCGGCCGTCGTCGGTGAGGCGCTGCTTGGCGGCGCGGCGGCCGAAGGCGTCGTAGGTGTAGCGCCAGCGCTGGCCGTCGGGCGTCGTCGCGCCGGTCATCCGGTCGTCGGCGTCCCAGCTGAAATGCCAGGTCTCAGGCCTGGTCGACCCGCGGGTGCGCTGGCGCAGGGTGAGGCGGCCCTGAGGGTCGTGCTCGTGCCGGACGGTGCCGGCGCGGCGCAGGAGGGTGCCGGCGTAGTCGCGGCCGCCCTGGACGGCGCGGTCGTCATCCGGGTCGGGTGACGGCCAGGCAGCCTCGGTGATGTTGCCGGCCGGGTCGTAGTCATAGCGCTCGCGCCAGCTGGCGCCGGTAACGGCGGTGACCCGGCGCAGGGGATCGAGGTCGTAGCGGCGGACGCCGGCGCGGAGGTCATCGATGGCGGTGAGGTAGCCGTCGGGGCTGTAGGTGTAGTCGCGGCGGTGGAGCAGCCGGGTTTGGTCGCCGGCTCCGCTCGCGGTTCTGGTCCGTGCGCTTCCGGCGGTGACGGTCTGGGAGAGCAGGTGATGGTTGGTGTCCCAGGCCTGGGTGAGCTGGACGTCGGGTCCGATCGACCGCCGGGTTTCGCGGCCGGCACGGTCCCGGTCGAAGGTGAGACTGTGACCGGCGGTGTGGAGGGATCGGGGGAGGCCCCGGGAGTCATAGTCCCAGTGGCTGACGGCGCCGGACGGGGTGGTGCGGGAGATGCGGCGGCCTATGGCGTCGTAGGCGGAGGTGACGGTGCGGCCGTTGGTCGTCTCGGTGAGGACGCGGCCGAGAGGGTCGCGGGTGAGGACCACGTCCGCGTCGGGGCTTGTCGCGCGGATGACGCGGCCGGCGGGGTCGTAGGCGAAGGTGGTTTCGTCGTCCGCTCCGGCTTTGCTGATCAGGTTGCCGACGAGGTCGTGGGTGTAGGTGCGGGATTCTCCGGCGGCGTTGACGCTGGAGGTGAGCTGGCCGGCGGCGTCGTAGGTGTAGGCGAGCACCCGGTTGTCGAAGTCGATTTCCCGGATGAGGTTCCCGGCCGGGTCGTAGTCGTAGCGCCAGGTCAACCCCTGGGGGTTGGTGACGGTCGTGAGCCGCAACTCGGTGTCGTAGGTGAAGCGCGTGCGCGCGCCGTCGGGATCGGTGCGGGCCGCGGGCCGGTCGAAATGTGTGTAGTCCGTACGGGTGGTGAAGCCGGCCGTGTCGGTGTGCTCGATCTGGTTCCCTTCGCCGTCGTAGGTCCAGCGTTCGTGAGTCCCGTCGGGCAGTTCCCGGGCGGTGAGGCGGCCCTCGACAGTCCAGACGTGGCGCGTGACGCCGCCCAGGGGGTCGGTGATCGTGGTAATCCGGCCGAGGGCGTCGCGTTCGTAGGAGGTGACGACTCCGGCCGGGTCGATCCTGGCGCTGGGGAGGCCGGCGGAATCGTTCTCGACCCGGTAGACGGTGCCGAGCGCGTCGGTGATTTCGACGACGGCGCCGCTGGCGTCGTGCCGGTAGAGGGTGCGGGCGCCGGTGGGGTCGACGGCCGCGGTGAGGTTGCCGCGCTCGTCGTAGGTGTAGTGCCATTCGGCGCCGTCGGGCCCGACGAGGCGTTCGGGGCGGCGTTGGTCGTTCCACACCGAGCGGGTGCGAGTTCCATCGGGATAGACGACGTCGGACAGGTTCCCGGCCGGGTCGTAGGCGTAGCGGACGGTGCGGCCCAACGGGTCGGTCTCGGTGAGCTTCCGGTCGTACCGGTCCCAGGTGTATCCCGTGGTGTGGCCGGCCGGGCCGATCCGCCGTTCGAGCTGGAGCGCCGCGTTGTAGTGGTACTCGGTGGTATGGCCGAGCGAGTTGGTTTCGACGGTGACCCGGCTGGCCTCGTCGTAGCGGATGGTGCCGCTGAGGGTGCCGGCGGAGCCGGTGGTGGCGATCACCCGGCCGGCGGTGTCGTAGGTGTAGTCGTAGGTGGTGCCGTTGCGGTCGGTCCAGCGGGTCAGCCGGCCTTCGGGTGTGTAGTCGAAGCGCAGGGGCTGGCCGGAGGAGTTGACGATGTCGGTGAGGCGGCCGGAGCGGTCGTAGCCGTAGCGGATGAGTTCCTGGTCAGGCTGGCCGGGGCCGGTGAGCAGGCGAACAGCGGTGACCAGTCCGCCGGTCGTGTCGAAGGCGAGGGTGTAGCCACCTGAATGCCGGGCCGCGTGGATCGTCCCGTCGGCGGTGTAGTCGAAAGTGATTCGGTTGCCGTTGGGGTCGACGATCCCTGCCAGCGGCAGGCCGACCTGACGCTGGCCGAAGGCGGGGACCGCGAAGTGCAGGGCCTGACCGGCTTCGTCGTCGACGATGACGTATTCGCCGGTGTCGGTGCGGGTCAGCGGTAGCCGCGGCCCGCGCTCCGGCATTACTGTGCTGCCCGGGTCGGGGTGGGGGTAGGCCAGCAGGACGGCGTCGGGGGCGGCGTAGCAGACACCCTGATCGTCGAGTTCGAGCCGAACGTCGAGAGTGGAACTCCAGGACGGGCCGAACGCCCGGCCGGCCTGATAGGACGACATGTAGGTCCGTTGCAGCGCCCAGGGCAGGATGCCGGGCAGCTCGACATCGGTCTGCCTCATGATCATCTGGCCGGTGGACAGCTCGATCGGGTCCCGGCCCAGGAAGCGGCATTTCGCGGTCTTCGTGAACACCTCGGACAATGCGAGGGTGCCGCGCGCGGCCCGGGCCTGGCTCAGCCCGAACGGAACGGCGGTCACGATGTCGCGGGCCCGGCGCAACGCCGCCGCCGTGGCGGTCGTGCGCAGGCCGACGGAGATGAGCTGGCTTCCCTCGCCCCGGGCCAGACCGCCGGTGAGCAGCCGCAGGCCCCGGCTCATCCGGCCGGCCGCGGCGAGCTCCCGGTCGCCTGGGATCATCCCGAGCGCGTCGAGGGCGACCGAGGTGAACGACCCTCGCCCGGCCGCGAAGCGGCCTAACGAGTCCCCGAGCGCGGCGGCGCCCGCGACCAGGGCGATGCCGGCCATGGCGACCCCGATCGGTCCGGAGATGACCAGCGCGACGGCGCCGGCGACCAGGGCCACGTCGCGGCAGAGGCCGACGAAGGCGTGCCAGGAGCGGAAGGGTTCGGAGACGGTGTGCCAGGCCTTCTCGTACCAGGGCTTGTTCTTGATCCCGCTGTGGGACAGGGCCTCGTTGATCTGGTGCGCGCAGGTGCTGGCGGCCTCGTCGCGCAGCTGGGCCGCGTCCAGCGCGAGCTGGCGGGCTCGGGCCCGGTCGGCCTGGGCCGCTTGGCCGCGGCGGGCGGCTAGGCGGACCTGTTCGGTCAGGTCGGGGAACTCCCAGCCAGCGGTGGCCAGCGCGATCGAATGATCGGACAGCTCGTCGCGGGGAATTAGCCGGGCGTCCCGGTCCGGAGGCAGCAGAAGGTGGACCTGACCGAGCGCCGCCTGGTAGCGGAGGGCGGCGTCCGTGCCGTTACGCAGCGCGGTGCCGGCCTGGGTTTTGGCCGCCGCGAGACTGGAGGAGTAGGTCCGTAACGCCGCGGAGCAGCCGTGGTAGGCGGCGGCAAGTTTCGCCAGGTCACCTGGCAGATCGTGCAGCGCGTCGAGATAGTGCGGGGCGTAGTCCCCGACCATCTGGAGATCGCCGCCGTTCGCGGCGATTGCCCGCAGCCGGTCGGTGTTCGTATCCGTCAGGCCCGCCTGCCCGGACAACCGGGCCGCGAGATCCCCGACAGCGTTCGGATCACCCGGAACCGGATCGGCCTCCAGACCCAGCACCGACCAGTCCGCCACTACCTCGACCTCCACGCGTCGACATCACGAACAGAAGAAGTTGAGGCGGTCAGCCTCCGGTGTTGCTCAGCGTGGAGTCCAGGTTCTCGTGCTGGGCCACGACCGTGTTCAGGAACGACGCCATACCGTCGAGGCCGGCGACGGCGTTCGCCGTCCCGGTGTGCCACTGGTCGTAGGACGCGCTGAACCTGTGGGAGGCCAGATCGGTCCGGAAGCCGCTGGCGACCAGCCCGTCGATGAGGTTCTTCAGCTGGGTGAGCTGCGTTTCCATGTCGTTCTTCCCTGCGGTAAGCCGGGCGGCCGCGCTGCGCACGGCCTCGTAGTCGACGCTGATGTTTGGCATGTCCACCCTCTCCTTATGCGCCCGACCCCGAACCGCTACGGACCGCTGGTGAGTCCTCGGACGGATCAGTAATCTCCTTCAGCCGAAGCAGGCCGCGATCTACCGCGGCACATACACCACTTCGCGGACATCGGTTCGTCGACACTCTTTCAAATCTGCCATGTCCCGGTCCCACCAGCACGTGTAGTAGGGATAGTTGAGCATCGCGCGGGTGAAACGGAGGCGGGCGTTGCGTCGGCCCGAGATCTGGTCGCTCAATAACCGGGGCAAACGTCTTATGGCTTCCTCGACCGCGAGATGCTACTGAGCCCGTCCGTGCGGTGGGCTCGTCGGCTCAGACCGACGCGGGCGATCTGGTTGATCATTGGTCGCCAGGTGGGTTTTTCGGCGGTGCGGTTGGTCGCGAGCCCGGTCTGGGCTGGTCACCACCGATGGTGGCTACGTCGACAGGCCGAGGCGTGCGTGGGTCGTCGGTGTACCGGGATCAGGGCGGCGTGCATCTCGGCGGTTGGGGACGGCGCTGTGGGGCAAGGGTTCGACGGCGGGACTGCGCGCGTAGCTGAGAGAGAAAAGAACGAACCGGAGTGAACCGAGGGCGATCCCCGATTCACCCCCCTCGTTACCGCTGACGCGGAGCGAGGATGACGGCGAGCACGATCGATCGTCGCGAGGATGATGAGCGGGTCCGTCATGGGGCAACCACCTCCGTTCAGGGCCGGTGACGACCGGCTGGCTGGGTCATCGACGCGGATGGGCCCCGCTCGGGTGACGGACGATGTCCAATTGTGAGCCCATTCCGCCAGCGCGCTGAATGCCTCGGTGACGATTCCGAGGGGTGGCCGAGTGACTGAAGCTGCGCGCCGACCGGGGCGCGGGCCGCCCCGACACGTCCTGGCTGGTCGATGCCGGTCGCGTCCGATCCCGGGCGCCGTCGTTTGTGATCTTGGTCGTAGAATGGCCGAGGCGAACGGGGAGATGGGTGGTTGTGTGATCAGCCGGCGGGTTGTTCGGGTGTTCGTGTCCTCGCCGGGCGATGTGGCGGACGAGCGCGCTCAGCTCGCCGCGGTCGTGCAGGAGTTGAACACGACGCCTCGGAGCTCTGGTGCCGGATCGGCCGATCACGGTTGAGCTGGTGCGTTTTGAGACGCACGTCCACCCGGACGTGGGTAACGGTCCGCAGGACGTCATCAACCAGCAGATGGACGACTACGAGATCTTCCTGGGGATCATGTGGTCTCGGTTCGGAACCCCGACGCCCACGGCCGGTTCCGGCACGGAGGAGGAGTTCCGGGCGGCCTATCGCGGCTGGATGGAACGCCGGATGCCCTCACACATCCTGTTCTACTTCTCCGAGGCGCCGATCCCTGCCCAGATTGCGCGAAAGAACGCCGACCAACTCGTCCTGGTCCACCGGTTCCGGGAGGAGCTGCTCAGCGCAGCGCTCGTCGGGTCCTACGAGTCGCGCGCGACGTTCGCCGACACGGTCCGCCCAGATCTGGTTCGGGTGGTCAGCACCATCCTGCATGGCGACCAAGCGTCGTCTCAGATCGCCGAGCGCGCGGCGGCCGACATGCCCGCGGCCGACCGCGAGAGCGTTCGCCAGCGGATCAGTGTGCTGGCTGACGAGTACGAGACGACCCGGGCCGCGATGCAACCGGGTGACGCGCGGACTCGGAGACTGGAAGTCGTCGCCTCCACTATGCGTTCGCTCGCGCAGGCCGCCTTCGGCTTCCTGCCGGAACTCACACACTCCGCGTCACCGGGCCGGCGGCTGGTCGCCATCACCGTACTGCAGGTGATCCCGACCGTGGACTACATCACTTGGCTCGCCGAACGCATGGTCGTGGAAAAGCCCTTTGTCGCCTACCATGCGGCCGTCGCGCTGCTGGCGGCCACGCGTACTCTGCCCGAGCCTGATCTCGACGCGGCAGCCGCTGGTGTCGTGCAAGCGAGAGAAGGCGCCCAGAACCTACTGTAAACGGGACATCAAGCGTGGGTCGACCTGATCGGCGGGTATTCGACGCCGGCTCCGGGCCATACGCGGCGTCGGACTGGTCGACACAGGCCAAAGGTCGCCGCTTTGAAAGGGCGGCCGTCCTGCTCGGCGCACGATACCGCTGACCTGCTGTTTCGCCTCTCCCGATTCGCTCCGCAGGGTGTTTTCGGCGCGTATTGGGCGGGGGCCGAGGTCGGGTAACGCCGGCCGGGCGCCCGCGGGACGGCACCGCCCATCCGGCCGCGTCGACCTGGCCTGGCCCGCCACCCTGCCCGGCGGCCGGATCCCCACCCGCCCCCGCACCGGAGGTCTGTGATGCCCCGCGCCCGCGCGCACCGTCAGCCTGCCCACCGCCCCGCGCCGGCCACGGCTTCCGCCGGTCGACGCGCGAGCCGGGGCTGGGCGGCCGGTCGGCTGGCGCTGGCCCCGGCCCACGCCACCAGCGCCCAGCTCTGCGCCCTCTACCCCGGCGGCTTCCCGCGGGGCACCGGCCAGGCGGGTGTCTACCTCGGCCACGACCGGCTTGCCGGCGGCGCCTTCGTGTTCGATGTGATCGACAGCTATCGGACCGGCCTCATCCAGGGCCCCAACATGATCGTCTCCGGGGCTGGTGCCCACGGCAAATCCGCGATCATGAAAGCTTATGCGTACCGGGCCGGGCTGCTCGCCGCCGCCCCCGGCGACACCAGCCGCTTCACCGCCGTCATCGACCCCAAAGGCGAATGGACCCCGCTGGCCCGGGCGCTGGGCTGGACCACCCTCGACCTCCGCCCCGACGGGCCGATCCGGATCAACCCCCTCGACCCCGCCCCCGGCATGATCCCCCGCCGGGCCGCCGCCGCCCGGCCCGAGAACGGCGAACTCGACGACCTCGACCGGCGGGTCGGCGTCGTCGCCGCCCTGCTCACCGTCGCGATCGGGCGCGGCGAGCTGTCCATCAGCGAACACCGCCTCGTGCGCGCCGTCGTCCGCCGCGTCTGCGCCCGCACCACCACCCCGACCCTGCTCGACGTCCGCGCCCTGCTCGCCCAGCCCGACCACACCGTGGCCGCCGACCTGGAAACCACCCCGGCCGAGCTCGCCGAACGCCGCCGGCCCCTGGTGGATGCCGCCGTCACCCTGGTCGAACACGACCTGCGCGGCATCGCCGACGGCCCGACCAGCCCCGGCCTGACCTGGACCGCCAGCCCCGGCCTGGCGGTCGACCTCTCCGCCCTGCTCACCAACCGCCGCGCTCTCACCCTCGTGCTGACCGCGGCCGCCGGCTGGCTGCAGAGCCTGATGTACGCGCGGCGCGGCGGCCAGACGATCATGGTGATCGACGAGGGCTGGATCGCCCTGTCCGAACTCGCCACCGTCCGCTTCCTGCAGGACCAGTGGCGCCTTGGCCGGCAGTGGGGCTCCGGCAACATCCTCATCACCCACGCGATCGCGGACCTGCGTTCCCAGGTCGGCGACGGCCAAGCCCAGGCCCACATCGCCCAAGGCCTGCTCAACACGACCTCGGCCCGGGTCTTCCTCCACCAGAACGCCGAGCACCTGCGCGAGCTCGTCGTCGACATGGGTTTGGGCCGGACCGAGGCCCGGCTGCTCGCGACCATGCCGCCGCTCACCGCGCTCTGGCATCTCGGCGACCACGCCACGATCGTCGAACACCACCTTACTAACGAAGAATGGATCATCGCCGACACCGACACGGCGATGAAGGCCACGCCGGCGTCGGGATCCGTGCCCACAGCCCGAACGCCATCGCCGCGCTGACCCGCGCGGCGCAGGCCAGTCGACCCAGCTTGGCTTACCGCGCTCTGAGCCTGGATGCACCGATCCGAATGCGAGTCGGATCGGTTGATCTGTAATGATTGTAAAAGCGTGGCCGCTGACGGTTCGGCGGCGTGTCCGGTCATGGTTCGGGGTGGGGAACGCGCCCGGGTAGCTGATGCCCTTCGCGCGGATGCAGGCACCGAAGGTCCCGTGGCCGCCGTAACATGAGCATGCCGAAGTATTGAGCCTTGCTACGGACTAGGTCCGCGTTCGATCCAGATCACGGAACATTTTCGGGCTGCCGCTCGTCATCGCGTTGACCACCCGGACTTGGCGAAGCGTCGCATATCGGACCGGTCGTCCGGGTAACCTCGGTCGTGTGGCGGAGCGGGGCGCGGCGCCGGCCGGGAGTCGCGTTCGTCATCGTGACCACCCGCCTCGGGGGTGATGAGCCCACGCTTTCGACGTTCCTCCGATCGTTCGACACCCCCATGTCGAACGGTCCTCCGTTCTTCCCGGCTCGGGACACTATGCGTACTCAGGTCCGATTCCGGCGGACGCGGCCGACACTCCGGAACGGCTATCATCCGGCCCCTCCGCACTGGCCGTGCCGGTCCGTGGCATCATGTGCGCATGACAACGGGGGACAGCCATATTAATGACCCACTCAACATCTTCATCAGCGTGGCGGGGCCGGATCGCCCGTGGGCGCGATGGATCGCGCAGCAACTGCGCAGGGAAGGTCATGTCGTCGAGTATGACGAGTGGTGCTGGAATGGGGGTACGAGCTTCCTGGACAACATGGACAAGGCTCTGGCCAGCGCGCAGCGAATTGTGGCGGTCGTATCCCCGAACTATTTCGATCCGAACTCGTACGGTCGGGAGGAGCGCGAGGCCGCGCTGTGTCAGGCGCACGATAGGGACTGTCTGCTGGTGCCCGTGCTCGTCGCCCCGACGACGACCTTGCCGCCCACGCTCCGTCGCCTGTCGTATATCAGCCTCGTCGGTCTCAAGGAACAGGAGGCGCGGCGCCGGCTGACCAACATGGTAGGCGGTCTCCAGCCGCCGCCGTTGGACGAGAACATAACCTGGCCGGGGGACGCCGAGGTGGCTGCCACGCGGCCTTCCGTGGAAGCCGGCGAGCCGGGTCCCGCGGAAGCCGACGAGCCCTTCCCAGGCCAGCCCGCCGGCTTGGCGGTGCAGGTCGCCCGCGCACTGGGTCACACCTACACGATCGGCGAGCGCCTGGGCGCCGGAAACTTCGGGGTAGTCCTCGCGGGCCAGGAGACCCGGAGCGGGCGAGAAGTCGCGATCAAGGTCCTGCCGGCCTCGGGAAAGGACACCCGACGCCGATTCGCCTCCGAGGCGGACGTTCTGGACAAGCTGAAGGGTCATCCCCACGTGGTGCGAGTCCACGACTACCACGAAGACAGCGACTTCCAGATCATCATCATGGAGCGGTTGACCGGCGGGACTCTCAGGCAACGGATGCGGAAGCTGTCCCCGGTCAGCGCGTGCGCGGCGGGACTCGCGGTCGGGGAGGCTCTGCGATATGTGCACGACCATGATGTGCTACATCTCGACATAAAGCCGGAGAACGTTCTTTTTGACGAGCGCGGCCTGCTCAAGGTGACTGACTTCGGCATTGCCAGGATGTTCGACGGCTCGGTCGTGACCTCGAGCGCTGTCATGGGAACGCCACGGTACATGGCGCCGGAGCAGATCAACGGGCGGCGCCCGGAGCCGGCGACCGACCTGTACTCCCTGGCAGCCATGCTGTACGAACTGCTCAGCGGCGCTCCCGTGTTCGGCGCCGATCTGCCGCTGGCATCGCTCTACCACCACCACCTGAACGTCACTCCTCCCCCGCTCGTGAACACGCCGCCAGCCATCGCCGAGGTCGTGACACGGGCGCTGTCCAAGGATCCGGGGAGCCGCCAGCAGTCGGCGCACGCGTTCGCCCTCGAGCTCGCCGAGGCGGCCCGGCTCAGCCACGGACGGGAGTGGCTGGCGCAGTCAACCGTCGAGGTACGGCTCAGCGCGGACGTGCGGGACGAGGCGAACCGCCCGACGGCCCCCGACCCGACGGCCACCGACCCGACGGCCACCGACGTGGTGCCCGGGTCGCGCTTGTCCCCGCGAAGGGCGGCGTTCTCCTTCGTTGCCCTCGGCGCTGTGGCCGCGGCCATCGCGATCGCGCTGCCCGCCACCCACGACCGGAAGCCGAGCCTGCCCGCCGATGTGTGCATCCAGTCCCACCTGATCCGGTCCGGTACCGACTGCGTCGGGGTGACGGACGGCTCCTATGTCTTCGACAGCCGCCTGAAGAACATCGAACAGGCCATTCTGGCGGAGAACAACAAGGTGGTGAAAAAGGGAAACTACGTCACGATCGCCCTCCTGGCGCCGTTGACCGAGACGCGGACGACGGCGGCTACCAGTGACATCCTGATCGACAGGATTCGAAGTCAGATGGAGGGGGCCTACACGGCCCAGATCCGCGCGAACGACAACGGCTATCTCGGGGACAGCCCGTCGATCCGGCTCCTGCTCGCCAACCAGGGCGAGACGGAGCGGGACTGGCGACCGGCGGTGAAGATGCTGAGCTCCGGGGCGGCGGCCGAGCGACTGGTCGCGATCGTCGGTCTCGGGATAAGCATCACGCCGAGCGTCGACACAGCGCGAGCGGTGGCGGCGGCCGGTATCGGGATGGTCGGCTCCGTCATCACCGCCGACGGCGTTACCGCGGGCATCCCCGGCTTTGTTCGGGCCACGCCGACCGTCCGGGACGAGGTGTCCGCCCTCGCGTCCTACCTGGCGGCGCGGCCGGATCTCCGTGCCGCGGCGCTGCTCAGCGACGGAAACGGCGAGGATCTCTATACCTCGTCCCTCACGAATGATTTCACCACGATGCTCGGGGGCTATCTCCGGTCACGCCCTGTTCCATTCCCCTATAATGGGACGACACAAGGCATCGGTACAATTTTTGATCTCATTACGAACAATCTTTTCTGCGGCCCCAATCCGCCCCAGATGGTCTTCTATGCTGGCCGGACCAACGGGCTCGCCATCCTCATCAGCCGGCTTCGGCAGCGCAGTTGCGGCCGAGCGCCGGTCACCGTTCTCACCGGCGGCGACGCGTCCAACCTGACGCTTCCTCGACCGCTGGCCGGCGATGCGCCGGTGTCGGTCGTCTACGCCGGGACGACTAGTCCGTTGGCGCTCGGCGACGGCCGTTGGAACGCGACTGACCTGGCTCAGTACAACCGCTTCAAGGCGGACTTCCTGAGCCTGGGATTCGACGCGGCCGACCTGAACGACGGGTGGACCATCATGACGCACGACGCGACGGCGACCGCCATCAAGGCGATCCGCGCCGTCGCGGGCCAAGCCGCGACTCTTCCCACGAAGGAACAGGTGCGGGACGCCCTACGGTTGCTCAACACCAGGAACAGCAGCGTGCCGGGCGCAAGCGGTACCTTCGAGATCGATTCCCAGACCGGCGAGTCCTACGGGCGCCCGATCCCGCTGATCGAAATCGGCGCGGACCGTTCGCGGACCGTCGTCACCACGGTCATCCCGCGCCAGCTGTCCGATTGACGGAACGCCCGGTTCCCGCGTGCCTTTCGGGCCCGGCCCGTCGACTCCCTACCGCCGCTTCCCTTCCGTAAGAGCGTGATCGCCTTTCTCTGCCCGGCGTTGCCGCGTCGCCTCGGTCTCGGCGCCGTTGATGGTGTCAACGTGATGGCGCTGGTAGCTGTTGGCGAAGCCGTCGAAGAACTCCCTGGCCACCGGGACGGCGGCCAACGCGGCGGTCAGGTCCGCGGGGACCTCGGCCTCGCGAGGGTTCCGCGAGCGTCAGCGTCACGGGGATCGGGTCGCCGCCCTTCAGCCCGGTCGCCGCGCGGACCGCGGCACTGACGCTGACCAGCTACCGCCCGCCACCCGACATTTGCCCCGCGAACTGGGGCGGGCGGGGCATTTGGTCAGCCATTCCGTGGTCGCCAAGATCCTGTCAGGCCCCTGGCGGCAGCGCGGCGCGAGACTCAGCCAGGCGCTCGCCGAGCCGGCGTACCGCGGGAAGTGTCGGCCATCGGGCGTCCATCTGGCGCCACATCTGCGTGGACACATCCACCACCCAGCTCGTCCGCTGCTCACCGACCGTGAGGACCGCCCGTCGCGCGGCGTCAGCCGCCTGTTCTGGGTCAGGTTCGGGTCGACGCAGGTATGACCGGGCGAGGGCGTTGTAGGAACCGCCGAGCATGCCGTTCGCGCCCGCGCCGCTCCAGCCGGCGATGGCCCGCCTGGCGTACTCCTCGGACGCCGGGTCGCCGAGGGTGGACAGGATCGCCGCGGTTTGGGCGACCGCGAGGGCTTCGTCCACAGGCACGGTGCCGTGGCGGGTAGGGCCGACCCACAGATGGCCCCACATGTCGTCCAACCCGGCGCGGGCCGTACCCGCGTCGCCCGCTCGCGCGGCGGCTCGGGCCTCGCACACGGCGAGCATCGGCCGGGCGTAGGGATGGGCGTCCGCCCGCCGGTCGGCGGCGGCGATCCGGGCGCGCTCGGGCTGGCCTCGGAAGAACGCGAAGGAGCTCTCGAGGATGGCGACGCAGTCGGCGAGAAGCTGGTCGCCGGCCTGTTCGGCGTGCTGGCCGGCAAGGTCCAGGTAGGTGTCGGCGACCTGGTGCTGGGCCAGGTCGTTCCCGGTCAGGGCGAGGTAGACGGCGTACTGACCGGCACGCAGGTCGAGGACGGTTCGGGTCCTGCCGCGGACGCGGCCGTCGAGGAGCCGTTCGACCCCGAGCCAGCCCCGCTCGGCGCGGGGAACGAGCTGGACGGCGGAGGTGCTCGGGTATTCGGTCGCGATGCCTTCTACGTCGCGTTCGATCTCCCGGAGAGTCCGCGGCGGGAGCGCGGCCTCGGCGATCCGGTCGAAGATTGTACGATTTGACACGACTGTAGAATTGTGTTATTTTCATGAAATAGCTTCACTGTCACTGCCGGTCGGTCAGTACCGCCCTTGAACCGTCTGTGAGGTTCTGATGCGCGCTCCCCTCAGCATGAAGCCGACGGGATGGTTCCAGGTCGCCTGGTCGTCCGATCTGGCCGAAGGAAGCGTCATGCCATTGCGCTACTTCAGCGAGGATCTCGTCGCATATCGTGATGTACGAGGCGAGGTCCACGTGCTCGATGCCTACTGTCAGCACCTCGGCGCCAACCTCGCCTTCGGCGGGTGCGTCACCGAGCAGGGCATCCAATGCCCGTTTCACGGGTGGGTGTGGGGACACGACGGCAAGAACGTGAGCATCCCCTATCGAGATCGCCCCAACCGCGGTCGACGCATTCGCTCGTGGCCGGTCTGCGAGCGCAATGAATCCATCCACATCTGGCACGATGTCAACGGCCGTGAACCGTATTTCGACGTTTTCGACGCGCTCGACATCGGCGGCGATGCGCTGAGAGGCTACGAGTTTTATCCTGTGACGCCCCAGCACTTGACGGGACTCGAGGTACACCCTCAGATGGTCGCCGAGAACGCTGTCGACCCTCAGCACTTCCGCTTCGTACACGGCACCAAACTGGCTCCGTTGGTACTGGCAGAGGAGACAACGGACACGTCGTGGCACGCAGTTGTCGGATTCGGCCGCCGCTGGGCCCAACACGAGGGCCCGGTTACCGACACGATGAACACACTGCGCCTCTGGTTCTCCGGCCTTGGCACGAGTGTCAACATAGAAAAAACCGCCGACGGCATTCGGATCATCACCATCAACACCACACCGGTCGATGAGGACACCACCGAAATCTTCGCCGGCTACTGGGTCGACCGCGGCCCTGACGACGAGGAGCACCACGACCGCAGGCTCAAGGAGGCAATGGCCGCGCTTCCCGATGACATCAACATCTGGAACCGGCAGCGGTATCTCGTCAAGCCGGGATTGGCTGGAGCGGAAGACAGGGGCTTCTCCGCGTTGCGCAAGTGGGCGTCGAATTTCTACCCCGATCGAGCGACGGGCTCGGCACCGACCGTAGTCTCCACTGCCGTGCAGCGGAACTGACAGTTCAGTGAACTCGGCTGATTCCGGATCCACCGGCGTAGGTCCTGTGTGATCTGCGGGCCTGTGGCGCGCAGACCCACAGGATTATGGGTAGCCGGTAGCCGCTGGTCTGCCCAGCCTTTCCACCGTTGTTCCTGGGAGAGCCGATTTCTCGGTGACGGGTGAGTCAGGCCGCGGCCGGCGGGGCGTGGACGGCAGTAAACAACTGCTGCCAGACGGGTTCAGCGTGCCACTGCTGAGGCAGGTGGGCCGCCCGACGCGCAGTTTCGGGCTGACCAGCGCACACGCACCAGTGGCGCGACCCAATAAGATCATTCAGGAGGCCGACTACTGCCTGTCAGTGCCGCGCGCGGTATTCACCGACAGCCTGTTCAACCAATGGTTGACTTTCTAATCTGCGTCGCCTACTGTGACCGACGTCACCGAACCCACCGACAGAAATGGAACCGGGCACAGAGATGGTGACAGGCTTGGAAGGCGAAGCTGCCTTCATCACTGGTGCGGCCCGTGGACAGAGCCGAACTCGTGGATTGGTCGGTCAGCGACGCAGCCAAGTATGTGACCGGAATACAGCTGCCCATCGATGCCGGATTCACGGTCCGCTGACAGCCGGACTGCTAGACGGCAGAATCCGTTCCTGCAGTACACACAATGAGGAGACACTTGTGACGACCGTTCGGCGAGCTGCCACCAGCGACGTGACTCCGGAGGAGACGTTCAGTTATCGAGACCAGTTGGGTGAGCCACACTTCACGGGTAAGCATCTGCTGGAGGACAGCGGGTTTCTCATCACCGGTGAGACGGACGATCACGACGTCTTCGCGGTCAGCCTGGCTTTGAATGTCAACGGTGAAGCGTGGGGTGGGAAGGCAGCTACGCTGCGACAGACGAACTTCATGGCGTTACCGAAATCGCAGCGGTACAAAGGAATTGACGACAACGACTACATTGGCGTGCGTTCGGACCCAGTTCGGCCACAGCCACTCGAGGTCATGCGCGACGGCGACAAGGTGGTCTGGACGGAAGGTGATCTTATCACCACGGCTGACGTACCCTATTGGACTATCAAGGGCGAGCATGCCGGGGTCGACTTCGATGTGACAATGGGTGGGCTGTGCGACGCGTCTCGCTTCCTGGGAGCATTCTCCGACTTGCAGACCAACGGGATCGCCGGGATTGAACAGCCACTGTGGGTGGAGGGCTTGGTCTCCTCAGGTGGGCACAGCTACTTACTGCAGCGCGGTATCGGGATGCACGAGAAGGTCATCATCGGCGACCAGTGGGTGCACGGTGCGAGCGCTTTGCGGAAGTCACGCCACTATTGGATCTGGCTCCTTGATGAGGACTTCCGGGTCTTCAGCTACATCAAGGAGGCCACCGGTGTGACATTCGGGCACACCAGCATTGGCAACGACCCCAGGCACTTCGGCGAGGGGCAGATCGAGGTTAGCGAGCTCGACTTCTGGACGGATCCTCGTACAGGACAGTCGATTCCGTCGAAAGTGTCACTGACGATGAAATCTGATGACAGTGTCGTCGGAGTGGTCATCGAGGCCTACGGCCGCTTCATGTACACGTACTGCCAGTCCAAGGCGACTATCTCCTACTACGGGTTGGCGTGCCGGGCCAACGGGACGATCGCCACACCCGAAGGCGTCATCCCGATCATCGACGTACGCACCTATCTGGAATCAGGCATCTACCCGAACCCCCTCCCCGTCAACTGACCGTCGCGAGAAGAGATAACATGGCGACCAGCGAGACAGACGCAACCGCTGTCGGGGCGGCTGTAGATTGGCGGGGAGCGACGCACCCAAGGCTCCGGCGGACCGTGATCACACCACCCCGTCCCGTCATCGGGGACCGGTCACGGGTCCCCGGATCGACTGTCGAAGGATGAGTGACGAAATCACCGGGAAGAAGGAACTGGCGTCCAGCGACGCGGCCCGCGGGGCGTCAGCGCGTACCGCATTGACGCGCGAGCCGCGTTGGGAGCTCAACGCGAAAGCGTTGCAGACCCGGCAACTCATCCTCGACCAGGCTCGAACACTGTTTCTCGAACGCGGCTATGCGGGCACTAGGATCGAACACATCACCACCGCATGTGGGTTGTCTCGCGGAGCCTTCTACGCCTACTTCGCGTCGAAGCTCGAGGTTTTCGAGACGCTCGGAACATCGACTTACAAGAGCCAGCTGGCGGTGATCGCACGGCTGGGTGAGCTGCCGAAGCCGTGTGTGTTGTCCGATGTACGGGCCTGGGTCACGGAGTACTGCGAATTCATGGCCGAACACGGCGCCTTCATGTTGTCCTCCGTGCAAGGAGGACCGCAGGACCCTGAATTCAGGGTCCGTGTGCGCGTTCTTACCCTGAGGACCGCACGGCGTTTCGGCCGACTGATCGTGGAACATTCCGGTCGCGCGGAGGGCGCAGAGGTGGCGCTTGGTGTGGTGGCGATGTCCACACTGGAACGGTCCTGGTTCTACGTGTATGGAACGCCGCTGAAACTGAAACCGAATGAGGTGATGGATGCGGTCGCCGAGACATTGCACGGGCTCCTGCTACCCGTCCGCTCCGATACCGCGGCCGACGCTTGGAGGTGCAGTGTGGAACCAGATCGTTAGAAAACGGCACGGTCAGGTCGACGACGAATCGGAGATCATGTCCTCCTCGCGGCGCATCCGGCGGATCAGCGTGCGGGCGTCGTGGGCGAGCGAGGAGCGGTCGCCGTGGTTGGCAGTCTCACCGCGGGCGAGCGCGCCGCGGTAGTGGTTGCGGATGAGGGCGACGACCTCGGGCGCGAGGGCGCTCTGCGCGGCGTCGCGGGCGTCGCACGCGGCGTGGTGGGCGTCGAGCAGCGTCGTCGCCATCGCCTCGGCCCACAGCTGCCCGTCGGGGTCGCCGTCGTGGATGGACCGCGGGTCACGCAACGTGTGAGCACCACACCACGCGTGCAGCGCCTGGGTCAGGTGGGTGTAGCCGTTGTAGCCGTCGCGCATCAGGACGCCGGTGAACGCGGGCCAGATCCCGCCGGCGTCGATCGCGGCCGCGGTCCGGTCGCCGGTGTGCGGCACGGTCAGGTAGTCGGTGGCGGCGACGTGGACGTAGTGCAGCGCGCCGTCGGCGCGGGCGGTCGTCTCGTCGGCGTGCGCGACCGGCGCAGCGGCGATCAGCGTCCGCACGTGCGGGAGGAAGGCGTCCTGGAGCAGACGGGCGGCGCGGGCGCGCACGCCGCCGGTCCAGCCGGCCGAGACCGTCGCGCCGACCATCACCGACAGGATCGCCGCGGCCCGGCGGACCGGGAGATAGTGGCCGCACAGCAACCACGCCGCCCGCGCGAGCATCCGCGGGCCGAAGACCAGCCGGCCCGCCAGCCCGACCGGCGCCATCCCCTCGGTCCTCGCCGCGCAGCACGGGCAGACCCGCGTCACGATCCGGTACTCGACGACATACGGGTGCGGCGGACGCGGCGGTTCGACGATCTGATGGCGCCGCGTCGTGACCCGCGGCGCCCCGGCCAGCGGGAATCCGCGGTCCCCGCATAACGACGGGTCGATCGTGTGGATCTCGTCCGGGTCATCGACCATTGCGCGGGTCGTCCCCGCCGCGCCGGGCTGCTTACCCTTCGGCCGGCCCGTCGAGGTCCGCGACGACCGGGGCCTGGCCTTCTTCTTCGAGTACGGGCTGTCCGACGACGACGGCCGCGATGAGTTCGAGCTGTCCTGGCCGAGCCGGCGGTCCAGCTCGGCGACCTTGTCGGACAGCTGCTCGACCTGCCCGACCAGCCGCTCGATCAGCCGTGCCTGCTCGGCGATCGTGGCGTCCCGGTCCGCGAGCAGACGCACGAGTTCCTCGTACGTTGGACGGCCCGTTGACTCCACACCCGGGACGCTATCCGATCATCACCCACCGGCCCGCGAACGCCACACGATCACCTAACACGATCTACAAGACGGCCGCGCAACCGAGGTGAACAGCTACCCCGAGGGGACCAGCCCGGGCGCCTTGCGGTCGACGAGTACGTCGTTGTTCGTCTGCTACCAGCCGGGGCAAGGGCACTCGACCGGGCGCAGTGTGGGGCGGGCATCCCCCGTTTTCCGCACATGCGCGCATCGCCCCAGGTCAGCGCGTTGACTGAATCGGTCACGGATAACAGAGCCGTCCTTGACAGTCCTGTCAAATCCACGTTACTCTCGACAACGTCAGCTGCCCGGTCGTCTGGTATACGGCGACGCAGGGAAGGGAGTTTCAGTGGGGATCCGCGTTGTGCACGTCGGCACTGGTACGACCGGGAAGGAAGCGCTGCGCGCCATCATTCGCGACCCTGAACTAGACCTTGTGGGCCTCTGGGTGACGACGTCTGAGAAGGAGGGCCGGGACGCAGGCGCGTTGTGCGCCATGCCCGATGTAGGGATCCGTGGTACGACCGATGTCGAGGCGATCCTGGCACTTGAGCCTGACTGCCTGAGCTATGGCGGCAATGCAGTTGGCCGCGAGAAGGAGGCATGCGCGGATATCGCGCGGTTCTTGGAACGTGGGATCGATGTCGTCAGCTTTGCAATTGTCTCGCTGGTGTATCCGCCTGCGAGCCCTCCCGAACTCCGGCGGGTTCTTGAGGCTGCATGCGAGAAAGGTGGCTCGACGTTCTATGCGTCAGGAGCTGAGCCGGGCTGGCTAAGCATGGCGCTCCCGTACACGCTCCTGTCGGTAGCCGGTGAGCTGGCGTACTACCGAGAAGAGCAACACGTGCTGGATATGGCGAGGGTATACCCCATCCGCGAGGTTGTGTTCGGGTCGATGGGGTTCGGGCAGCCTGCCGGCTCTACACCGCCGCGATTCGTTGACGGCGTCTGTGCGACCTGGTGGGTTCCTAATCTGCATGTAATCGCGAACGCTTTGGGTCGTCACGTCGAAGCAACAAACTTCGTTTGGGAAACGCATGTGACGCCGCATCGGCTGGACACCGTCCTCGGCCCCGTCGAACGAGGAACGATAGGGGCGACGTACTGGGAATTGCAGGGGATCATTGATGGTGAACCCAAAATCACCGTCGCGTACGTCGCGAAGATAAGCCATGATGCGCCGGTGCCTGACCATTGGCCACTGCCAGCCTCCGATACCACTGAGAGCGCGCTTGTCTATCGCATCGGCGGTCGGCCGACATTTACGACTCAGGTCTACCTTGGGCGACAGCCGAACGAGGACGTTAGCTGTTCCCTGGCGTTGACGGCGCGACACGTCGTAAATGCGATCCCCACGGTCGTTCGGGCAGAACCGGGTCTGGTCACGTCGACCGAGTTGGCGCCATATGTAACTCGAGACGCATTCCGCGACCAGCCCATCTCGCAAATCTAGTGACGCGAGTGGTCGGATTCCACTGAGTAAACGATGGACGCAACCGCCTTTAGGAATGATGGTAAGCGGACTCTTGTCGTCGGCAGGGCCAGTGGAATGGGACGCGCGACCGCCGAGCTGGTTCTTGACCTCGGCGCCGAGGTCATCGTGATGGACCGCGCTGCCGTGACCGTTGAAGGCGCGAAAACCAATTGATTCATGGGCAATTTCGTTCCCGTCTCTGACGCAGTCCAATTTATCCTGAATTCATAGGGAGTCTTGCGCTGAGATCTGGACGCCGTGGCGCAACGTCGAATCGACAAAGTGGAAAGAACGAGGAGGTTTCGCGATGGATATGGAAGAGATGATTCTCATCAGCGTGGACGACCACGTCATTGAGCCGGCGGAGATGTTCGTCCACCACGTTCCTTCGAAGTATCTGGATAGTGCGCCTCGTGTTGTGCGCAAAGAAGATGGCAGCGATGTCTGGATCTATGAGGGAATCGAGGTGCCTAATCTCGCGCTGAACGCTGTGGCGGGGCGTCCACCCGAGGAGTATGGGTTCGAGCCCACAGCGTATGAAGAGATCCGCCAGGGTTGTTATGACTCGTCGGCCCGTATCCGGGACATGGATGCCAACGGCGTACTGGCTTCGATGAACTTCCCGTCTATGGCAGGTTTCTGTGGACAACTTTTCGGCCGCGCACGAGACAAAGACATGGCGCTGGTCATGCTGCGCGCCTATAACGACTGGCATATTGATGAGTGGGCCGGGAGCCACCCCGGCCGGTTCATCCCGCTTGCATTGCCGGGGCTATGGGACCCCCAAGTCGCCGCAGATGAAGTGAGGCGCGTAGCACAGAATGGGTGCCACGCTGTGACATTCTCGGAGAATCCTGCAAAACTGGGATTTCCGAGTTTCCACAGCGAGTATTGGGATCCGTTCTGGCGGGCCTGCTGCGACGAAGCAGTCGTCGTGACGCTGCATATCGGGTCATCGTCGACGCTTGCGCTACCATCGCCCGACAGCCCAATTGATACGGTGCTTACACTTGGCGCCATGAACGTCCAGATGACGACGGCTGACCTCATTTGGTCACGCGTCATCAGGGACTTTCCGGAGCTCCGCTTCTCGCTGTCGGAAGGAGGGATCGGGTGGATACCGTACATGCTGGAACGGTTGGACTACGTGTATCGCCACCACAAGGCGTGGACAGGCGCAGATTTAGGCGGCCAGCTCCCGTCCGAGGTGTTCCGCGAGCGATTCAATACCTGTTTCATTGACGACCGTGTCGGAGTGCTGCTGCGTGATGAAATTGGTCTAGACACGATTACATGGGAATGCGACTATCCCCATTCTGATTCGACGTGGCCGCATTCACCAGAAGTACTCTATGAATACTTGGGCGAACTCGATGATGATGAGATCAATAAGATTACGCATCGTAACGCGATGCGGCACTACCACTTCGACCCGTTTTTGCAGCGTTCACCCGACCAGTGCACTGTCGGCTCACTGCGCGCACGCGCGGGCGATGTTGACGTAACGACAGTGTCCTCTGCGCGATCTCGGTCCAGAGACGCAAGCAGTGGCGGCATCCTGAGTGCGGTATCAGCCCTGGGGAACGCCGGAGGTTGAAGTATCCACTGGCTGAATGACGCGCAATCTCGAGCCCAACGCAGCGACGACGTGACACTCACGTCGAGTTGCCGGAAACTGGATTCTGCGGAGGTGCAGTATGGACATTTTAGGACACGATTCGGTCATTATTGGCGTGCTGTTCGATCTTGTCTTCCCGCCGCCTGACCACTGGGATCCGCAGAAAGATGTGATCGACGGCATGACCCTCGCAATAGATGAAGGAGTCGATCAGGGCTTACTGGATCGCCCGATCGAGTTCGTGCGCAGGGATGTCAATGGCTTACCGCGGGGTCGGTCGAAAAATGTCGTCGACGCATGGAAGGAACTCGCCGACGCCGGAGCTATCCTCATCTTCGGGCCAATGATCACTGAGAATGCGGTCGTGTTACGCGAGCACGTCGAAAGCTCGGGTCATATCCCGACGCTTTCATGGTGCGGTTCTGAGGATTTCCTCGGGGAGTGGTGTTTTGAGTTGTCAGACGGATCGTTGAGCGAGGAACCGTTTTACATTGCGAATATGATTGCCGGCTCGGGTTACCGCCGAGTTGGAGTCTGTTACGAGCGATCAGCGATTGGGACCGGGTACCTGTCCTATTTTCGTCAGGCGTGCGACGTGCACGGACTGGAGATTGTCGCCACGGCACCGATCGCCCAAACTGTTGCGGACTCGACCGATACCGTTACCACGCTGAAGGCCAGCAACTGCGACGCAATCGTCCACCTCGGCTTTGGCTTCGGCCTTCTTCGCATCAATGAAGCACTCGAGAAAGCTGAGTGGGACCCACCCCGTTTTATGTCTACCGCATGGGAAGGTGGCTTCCTCAGCAATGAAATCTTCGCTTCGTCTAAGGGCTGGATCGGGCTTGAGCACTACGACGAAGGAAATCCAGTCGGCCAAGCAGTACTCGACCGCTTCGATGCGCGCTATGGGCGCCGCCCCGAGTATGCATACCCGCTTTACGGATTCGATGTCGGGAATGTCATTGTCCACGCATTGGCGTACGCAGAACCACTGTCTCCGGCGGGCGTGCTTCGCGGATTGGAACGCGTGAAGTTCCTGGAAGCCGCAAGCGGCAGCGCCGGTACGCGAATCTCATACGGCAAATGGAAGCGCAATGGCTGGCACGGCCCCGGTTACATGACGGCGAGAGAGGTTGCACCGGACCTGAAAAGCACTATCCTCCGCGGACGCTACGACGGACCGGTGGTCTGAGATGGCGACCGGGACTGCGCGATACCGCTTCGGAGTACACCTCAGCGGTGTCATGGACGCTGACGCGCTGAACTCATTCGTCACCCAAGCCGAGGGCATGGGATACGACACCGTCACGGTCGCCGATCACATTCGAGCGGAACAGATGTCGACCGTACCGTTCATCACTGCGGCTGCAATGGCCAGCACGAGACTCAAGGTCGGTGCTCTCGTCCTCGGCAACGACTACCGGCACCCAGTGATGCTGGCTCGAGAGCTCGCTACCCTCGACGTCCTCAGCGGTGGCCGGGTCCTTGCCGGGATCGGCGCTGGATGGTTGGCCAGCGACTATGTGACTGCTGGAATCCCACTCGATCGCCCAGGCGTCCGTGTCGACAGACTCACCGAAGCAATCGCGATTCTGAAAGGATTGTGGCAGAACGACACGTTTTCGTTTGCGGGTAAGTACTACACCCTAAACGACTGCGAGAGCACACCACGGCCAGTCCAGCGTCCGCACCCAAAGCTCCTGATAGGAGCCGGGGGCGATCGTATGCTCAAGCTCGCTGCTCGTGAAGCGGACATCATCAATCTGACGGTCAACCAGCGCATGGGCACCTCTGAACAACCCGTACTCAATCGGGACGCCGCAAACTCGGACCCGGAGCAGTTCGACGCACGAGTTCAGACAGTCAAGGACGCTGCCGGAGCCCGATTTGCAACACTGGAACTCAGTAGCTATGCCTATAACGTGATCGTCACCGACGATAGAGATCGATATCTCGACGCCACCGCGGAAGCCATGGGGGTTTCCCGCGAATGGGTTCTTTCCTGTCCCATGATCTTGATCGGCACAATGGCTGAAATCCGGGCTGACATCGAAGCGAAGCGAGATCGCTACGGCATCACCTACTGGATCTTCCCAGGTGGACAAATGGAACAGCTCGCACCTATCGTGGCTGAACTCGCTTCTGCCGGAGCGTCGATATGACGGATCGTCAACGCGTCGCCGATGCATGGGAGATCGTCCAACTGGCAAACCTGTATTGTCAGCATGCAGACGCCGGCCGGATCGATGAGCTAAGTGAACTGTTCACGCCTAATGGCATCTGGGACGGCACCGGAGTTCTGCTCGGGAAACACGAAGGCCGGGAAGAAATCGCGAACTTCATGAAGGGGCTCGGCATCGGGGCCGTTGTCGGCAGCTGCCACCTGAGCTCAAACCATGTCGTCAACTTCGACAGCGTCGACCGTGCCGTCGGTTCCGTTTACACCACTAGCGAAACACGGCTTCGCAACGGCAGCGTGCGGCTCGCTTTCAACGTCGTCCATGACGAGTATCTCTGGACCGGCCAACAGTGGCGGTTCTCGTCTCGGCAGATCGAGTTCTTGATGCCAGCACGGATGATTCCGGACGACGCTCCGCTACTGACCGAGGCCGACAGCAAGCGTGACTAGCGGACGGAACTTGGACGGCCCGCGGTCCGGTGTACGAGACAAGAACGGTCCGCTGTGAGAGACAGCGGGAATGGAGGATCAGCGATGCCAACGTCGGAGTGCCCCATGACGGATCTGGCGGATCCGGAACTGGCCCGCAACCCTCACCCCGTCTATCGCCAGCTGCGCGGGCACGCCGGGGTCACCTGGGCAGAGTTAGGCCGGGCCGGCGAGGGCCTCGTGGTTCTCAGCCGCTACAGCGATGTTCGCGAGGCCCTCCGTTCGCCCGGTGCGTTCTCCTCGCGCGCCGGTATCATGGGCCAGGACCGCCCGGCCATCCCTGTCGAGATCGACGCGCCGGCTCATGCGCGCTATCGGCGCCTGCTGGATCCCCTCTTCTCGGCGCGCGCGCTGGCTCCGCTCGAGACCGAAATGCGGCGGTTCGCAGCGGATCTTCTGGGCCCGTTGGCGGACCGGGGTGCATGCGACCTCCACGCCGAGTTCACGGTTCCCTTTCCGTGCGTCACGTTCCTTCGTCTGGTCGGCTTCCCGGTCAGTGACCTCGACCTCCTGCTTCGGTGGAAGAACTCGATGATCCAGCCCCAGCACGCGGCCGGTACGGACGATCCCGAAGTCCTGGCAGCCCTCCTACGGGATACGGGCGCGGAGATCCGCTCGTACTTCGGTGAATTAGCGGAGGAGCGGACACGACGTCCGGAGAATGACCTGATGACGCACTTGCTGCAAGCGGAGGCCGACGGAGAGCGGCTGACGCGCGAGGAGGTGCTGGACATCTGCATCCTTCAGCTGACGGCGGGCCTCGACACAGTCACCGCGAGCATCGACTGCATCGTCGGCTATCTGGCTGCCCACCCCGACGCCCGCGATGCCTTGGTGGCGGATCCGTCGCTGGTGCCGAGGGCAGTCGAGGAGTTCTTGCGGCGAGAGACGCCAGTGTCGTCCGTCTTCAGGCGCACGACCACCGACGTCGTCGTCGCCGGCGACACCGTACCGTCGGGCTCTCTTATAGCGATCATGCTCGGCGCTGCGAACACGGACGGGGACGAGTTCCCCAACGGCGACGATGTGATCTTCGAGCGTGGCAAGACTCACCATCTCGCATTTGGCGGCGGCCCACATCGCTGCCTCGGTTCGCACCTCGCCCGGATGGAGCTACGCATCGCGATCGAGGAGCTCCATCGGCACATTCCACGGTACGCCCTGGCCGAGGGTGCAGAGCTCGTCTACCTCCCGGTCATCAGGTCACTCGCTGCCTTGCCTGTGGTGTGGTGAGCCCTGCAGCGCGATACGGAGGCGCGAGATGAGAGTTGTGATCGACACCGAACGCTGCACGGGCCACGGCCGTTGTTACTCGCTGGCGCCGAGTGTCTTCGCCGACGACGATCGGGGCTACGGCGCGAGCATCGGCGACGGCACCATCGCCGCCGCCCAGCTGGACGATGCCCGCCGGGCCGTCCTCGCCTGCCCGGAACGCGCCGTCGCAATCGAGGGGGAACCGGGTTGAGCCACGGGTGTCACCGCTCGAGCGCGGCGACATCGGCCACGGGCCGGCGCCGCACCCGACCGTGGTGCCCGGCTGGCGACCCCCACCGCCACGAGCAGGGCCAGCACGCAGTCGTCGGGGACGCGGACGGCGTCACGCAGCTCGGCTTTGGCACCGGCGGGCCATCCCGTCACCGCGCCGAGTGCGCACGCCTGGGCGGCCAGCGGGAAGTTCCGCATCGCCGGACAGATCGATCCGCCCTGCGGCAGCGGCTACACGCAGAACAACACCGCGCTTGGCAGACCTTCCCCGTCGACATCGAGTTGAAAAGTACGAGTGCGTCACGAGCGCGGCGCGACGTGGTCGCCGCGATGGAGCAACAAAGGGGATGGAAATGCCCGAGGCACCGACATTCACCGGCGAGGTCCGCATGTTCATCGACGGCGAGCTGGTCGAGGCGGACTCCGGCAAGCAGTTCGACAACATCAACCCGGCGAACGAAGAGGTCCTCGGTCACGTCGCGGACGCGTCGGACGCCGAGATGCGGCGCGCCATCGCCGCCGCTCGGCGGGCATTCGACGAAAGCGACTGGTCGACCAATCGGGCGCTGCGCAAGCGGTGTCTTGGACAGCTGCAGGAAGCGCTCGAGGCCGAGCGGGAGGAGTTACGGGAGGAGCTCATCGCCGAGGTCGGCGCGCCCCGTTCGTTGACGTACACGGCCCAGCTCGATGCACCGCTCGAGGACGGGCTGCGCTACCCGGCGAAGATGATCGACGAGTTCCCCTGGGAGCGCGACCTGCCCAACGGGACGCTGTTCGGCATGAACAGTCAACGGCAGGTCTGGAAGGAGCCGATGGGCGTCGTCGGCGCCATCGTGCCGTGGAACTATCCGTTCGAGGTCACGATCAACAAGATCGGCCAGATTCTTGCCACCGGGAACACGACAGTGCTCAAGCCCGCGCCCGACACGCCGTGGAACGCCACTCGCCTCGGCCGGCTCGTCGCCGAGAAGACAGACATCCCCCCGGGCGTATTCAACGTGGTCACGTCGTCGGACCATCTCGTCGGCGAGGAGCTCACGTTGTCGCCACTCGTCGACATGGTCTCGTTCACCGGCTCGACGGTGGTCGGCAAGCGGATCATGGAGAAGGGCGCTGCGACGCTGAAGCGTGTTTTCCTCGAGCTCGGGGGCAAGTCGGCGATGATCGTCATCGACGACGCCGACTTCCCGAGCGTCGTGCCTGCCGGGTCGATGGTGTGCATGCACGCCGGTCAGGGCTGTGGCATGCAGACCCGGATGCTCTTGCCGCGGTCGCGCTACGACGAAGGCGTCGAGCTCATCACCCAGGGGATGAGCATGATCCCGTACGGCGATCCCAACGACCCCGACGTGATGATGGGCCCCCTCATCAGTGCAAAGCAGCGCGACCGCGTTCTCGGCTACATCGCCAAGGGTGAGGAGGAAGGGGCCAAGCTCGTGCTCGGCGGCGGCCGTCCGCCGAACAACTTCCCCAAGGGCTACTGGGTCGAGCCGACATTGTTCGTCGACGTCAACAATTCGATGACCATCGCCCAGGAGGAGATCTTCGGGCCAGTCCTGTGCGTGATCCCTTACGACGACGACGAGGACGCGGTGCGGATCGCCAACGACAGTGGTTACGGCCTGTCCGGCGGGGTGTTCTCGTCGAACGAGGCCCGGGCCACCGCGATCGCCCGCCGCATCCGCACCGGGTCGATTGGCATCAACGGCGGGTTGTCGTACGGCGCCGACTCGCCGTTCGGCGGCTACAAGGCCAGCGGCATCGGTCGCCAGAACGGCATCGAGGGCTTCGAGCAGTACGTCGAGACCAAGGCCGTCGCCTGGCTGCGCCCCTGACCCCGGCCGAACCTTGGACGGTTTTGCCAGGCTCGGGGTTGCAGACCGTCAAAGGACGAGATGACGACGCCGCCAACGTCGCGCGGGACCCGGTGGAACGTCTCGCCGAACGTGTAGGGGGCTGTCACTGACGAGGTCCACACGCGCCCGCGCGAGTCGGCACCGCCGGCGTGGCCGCGAGGTGTCCGACACGCGGAGCACCCGTCGCGGCGCTGTCCCCGCTGACCGGGACGATCACCCGGAGAGACCATGACTGAGCACGTCAGGTTCCTGTCTCTCGGTCTCGGGAACGGAGCGCATGGGTCTCGCGCCGGTGATCGTCGAAGGGCTGCTCCCAGTGGTCCGCCGCATCGCCGACGAGACCGGGGCGGTGGTCATCCTCGTCGAGCAGCACGTGCGGCTCGCGCTCGAGGTGTCCGACCAGGCCATCGTCCTCGTGCACGGCGAAGTCGTCCGCGGCGGACCCGCCGCCGACCTCGCCGCCGACCGCGACGCCCTCGAAGCCGCCTACCTCGGCGCCGACGCCACCCCAGCGCCGGCCTGACACTACCCGCCGCGCCACACCCCCTGTCCCGCCGACGCCCTGGGCGGTCGCCGAGCCGCGTCCGGGCCCGTCGGTCCGGGTTACCTACCCAGCCCAATTCTTCCCCTTTGCTGGCCATACGAATTCCCGAGTGGCCGATAATCCTGCGAGTCAGGGAGCTGACAATGCATTTATCGAATCCATCACCGGCCCGCCGCCGACTTCGCGTGACACTGTTCGCGGGCCTGGCCGCTGTTGCGCTGACGGCTGCCGGGTGCGGCAGCAGCGGCGGATCCGGGGGCAAAGCCAACGGGAGCGCTGGCGCCGATACCGCGATCCTTGGCACCCCCAAGGCGGCGAGCGGCGCCCCCGTCAAGATCGGCTGGATGAGCACTGGGCGGACCCAGACCATTGACACCAGCGATGAGATCAAGGCGGCCCAGGCGACGGCCGCCTATGCCAACGCCTATCTCGGCGGCCTGCGCGGGCACCCGATCGAGCTGGTGACCTGCGAGGACAAGAGCGTGCCGGCCACCGCGCAGGCATGCGGCAACACGTTCCTCCAGGAGCACGTGGCCGCTGTGGTCGCCGGAGCCCCCGGCCAGACCGATCCCTGGATCCAGATCGTCCGGCCCGCCGGCATCCCTGTGGGATTCAACTCCGCGTCCAGCTCGGTGGTGCTGAGCACCCCGGGCGTCTTCGTCTGGGGTAACACGCTGGCTTACTTCGGCACCTCTGCCGCCTACGCCCGGGCGCACAAGCTGACCAAGGCCGCCGTCCTGGTGGTCGACGTTCCCGCCGCCAGCGGCCCGGCCAAGGCACTCGAGCCAGCCTTCTTCCGCAATGCCGGCGCCACGGCCGATGTGGTGGCCATCCCACCCGGCACCGCCGACATGACCCCCCAGATCCAGGCCACCGGGCATCCGGACCTGTTCTACGTCATCGGCGACCCGACCTTCTGCGCCAGCGCGATCCGCGCAATCCGGACCATCGACCCGAAGGCGTCGATCACCGCGCCCGACCGCTGCGTCGGCACTGACAAGGGCGCGTCCATCCCCGGCGGCTTCAAGGGCGTGACGATCGTGGCGCAGGCCAACGTCGACCCGAACGACAAGGAGTTCCAGCTGTTCAAGGCCGTGATCGGGAAGTTCGGGAACGGTCTCGGCACGGACGCCAACGTGACCAGCGGCTACCAGGGCCTGCTCGGCTTCGTCCGGGCGGTGAATGCCGCGAGCGGCACCGACGTGACGCCGGCCGGGATCACCCAGGCGCTCCAGACCATGCCGGCGACACCGTACCCGCTGGGCGGCGGGGCGACGTTCAAGTGCGACGGGACAGCGCTGGCCGCCATCTCGAAGAACATCTGCTCGACGGCGAGTTTCGTCGCCGAGGCGGCGGCCGACGGCACGCTGTCGAACTTCACGACCCTCGACGCGACCGGGATCTACAAGTTCGGCTAGCGCCGGACCAACAAGCCGGGGCGGCCCGCGACGACGCCGCGGACCCGCTACCTGGCTATCTTCGAGCTCCAGCTGGAGGCGCTACGCCGCCCAGCGCTAGCGCTGGCCCTCGCTGGTCTGCAAGCCAGTTCGACGCGGCTGACCGCCAGCCACCACCGCGCGCTCGACCTGCCCATCCCCACCGAGACGATCCCCCGCCTGATGACCCTCTACGGCGGCACGTTGTTCACCCTGGTCACGACACCGGTCGAGCGCCTCAGCGAGCCGTTCGTCCGCGAACTCGCGAACGCCATCGTGCGCGGCGCAGTAACCGATCTGCCGCACAGGCTCCAGACAGACACGACGGGTGGCTGACGCCCAGCACCAGGCATCCGCCCGCGGGCCCCTCCCATTGGCCGGTAGCCTTATTGCCGGCCGACCGTCGGATCTGCCGCGTCCTCGGCGACATCGGATGCGAGATAGCTCAGCTCGCTCAGTGCCGTAACACCCCACCGGCTAGCCGAGCCTTCGCACCGGATGGCGCGCGTGCCCGTTAGCCGCCTAACCAGGCCGCGAACCCGCAGCACCAGGCAGCCCGGCGCAGCCGCCCCCAGTCACGCCACTGCACGATCGAGCGACCACCTCGTTCGATCGTCAACCGAGGGCCGTCGGTGCGAGGGTCTGCTGACACCCTTCGTGATCAGGCCACCGGAACTGGCTCCACGCTGTCGGCGCAGGTAGACGGCCTGTCGCCAGCGTCCGGCAGACTGATCATCGGTCCGCGCAGGATCGGGCAGCGGGACGACGAGGACGTGGAGATCGCCGTCCTCCGCCATCAGCTGGCGGTCCTGCGTCGCCAGGTCGGCCGTCCGCGGGACGCCTGCCGCACCCGATCGGATGTTGCGCGCCACGCCGACTCGGCTTCTGCCCCGTCCGCACGGGTCGGCGTTTCCCCGGCGGGCACTGCTGCGCCGTTCTCGTTCCCCGAGCCGTCGCCACCGTTAGTCTTCTGTCCATGACCTTAACGATGCTCGCGCCGCCCGCCGCCTAGCGCGGGCTGCCAGGGAAGAGAACCGCGCCGGATCTCGCGTCCGGCGTTCTCGTGATGCTGCCCGCGATCGGGGACCCACGGCCATCACTTCCCTCGCGGAGCACATCGTGTCGAACGTCGCTGTCAGCCTGCCCGTGCGGCGGGGCCTGGCTTACCTGGCCTTTGCCGGGATCACCTGGGGCACCACCGGAACGGCGGTGGACCTCGTCTACCGAACAAGCAATCTCGGTCCGATCGTGGTCTCGTTCTGGCGCTGCGCTGGCGGGCTCGTCCTGCTGCTGTGCGCTGGAACCGCGCGCCGGATCCACACGCCAACGGCGCGTGACGCCTTGGGGGCGGCACGGCCGGACCATCCACGGGCGGGACGCCGCCTGCCCGGCCGCGAACGTGACGCGAACCCTCACTCCTGCCGGCCGCTTCTGGGTACGCGTCGGCACGGGCACGGGCACGGGCACGGGTATGGCCCTGTTCCAGACCGGGTAGTTCGCGTCGGTCGCGGTGACCGGACTCGCGGTGAGCACGATCGTGACCTTGGGCGCCGGCCCCGTCCTCGTCGCGTTCGGCGCTCGGATCGTCCTGGGGGAGCGGCTCGGCGCTGGCGCCGTAGCGGTCGCGACCGGGGTGGCAGGGTCGTGCGGGCCGCGACCACGGCGACGGTGCTCCTGCTCGAACCGGTCAGGGCCGCGGTCCTCGCGCTCGCGCTGCTCGGCGAGCGACTGACGGCCGCGACTCTCGTTGGTGGTTTCCTCCTGCTGACCACCGTCCTCGGCCTCGCGGCCGCCGAGTCACGCGCCGTGCGACCGGGACGAGTCAGCCGCGAGCCCGGGGTTCACCGATAGCGATCACCGGCCCGCGTAGGATCGGGCAGCGGTTCGTATTGTGGTCAGTCACATCCACCGGTTCGAGTCCCCCGACATCCCACCGGCTCGAGTCCCCCGAGCGCGCGCCTGAGGCGCCGCGCTCGACCGAGCCAGTCGATCAGCCCTGCTCAGACGACCAGCCCTGCTCAGACGACCAGCCCTGCTCAGACGACCAGCCTCCACGGATCAACAGTCCTCGACAGCCCGGGTACGATAGCCGCCGAAGCACAGCGCCAGACGGACAAACGGACAGGCCCGCCCCAGCGACGGGCCGACCGCTCGGAGGTTCGACTCCTCCAGCGCGCACGCCTGGTTGAGGCAGGGCAGAACCCCGCAGTCACTTACCCACGACTCGCGGGGACTCACCCCTCGACCCCTCACGTCGCGAGGTCGGCGAGGATTTGACGAGATGTCGCTCATCGCAGCGCCAGAACGAGCCCCGCCGCGACGAGCAGACCGGCCGTGACCCCGTGGATGCCCAACGCCCTGGAGGGCTTCCCACCGTTCGTGAGAACGATCAGCGCGTCCGCGGTCGGGGTGAGCGCCGCGGCGACCAGCACCCAGCCCAGAGTCGTGCGGCCCGCGGACACCCACGCGACGATCGGCACCACGCCGGAGGTGACGTCGCGGGCGCCCTTGATCTCGGTCAGGCCGCGGAGACTGTCCGCGGGAATGCCGAAGTCGAACGTCGCCTGATGGGGTTGGACAACGAAACGAACGCCGAGCGCGATGATCGCGGCGCAGGCGACGAGTCCGACCAGCACGGCAGCCAGTTGCATGGTGAAGGATCTCCCGCGAGTGGGGGCGGCGCTCGGACGTAGCACCGTTAGATAACGATGCTAGACTATCCATCTGTGTCGCCGAGGCCGGTTCCAGATCTCGACCTGAGACGCGAACAGGTCATCCGCGCTGCCCGCCAGATCGCCGAGGCCGACGGTTGGCCCGCCGTCACGATGCGCCGCCTCGCGGACAGGCTGGGTGTCACCCAGCCCGTGCTCTACTCGGCCTTCGCCAGCCGCCAGGCGCTCATCGATGCCGTAGCGCTCGCCGGGTTCGCCGACATCGCGGCGGCGCTCGAAGCGGTCGACTCGTCACCCATGGCGCGGATGCGTGCCTACCTGCACTTCGCCAGCGCACATCCCCGGGTCTACGAGGCGATGTTCTCGCTGCCCTCCGGATTGACCTTCGCCGCCGACACCACCCCCGAACCGCTCCACCGGGCGTTCGCCGGCATCTACGACGCGTTCCCCGACGCGGACGGCACCCGGGCCGAAGTCGCCTGGTCCACCCTGCACGGCCTCGCCACCCTCCAGGCCAGCGGACGCCTCCGCCCGAGCCACGTACAAGCCCGTCTCGACCTCGCCCACCGCATGCTCACCCAAGTTGAAATCCCCTAACGCGCAGGTGTTCCCCGGCCAAGTAACCGCGTTGACGAGGGCAGATAGCAGGAGCCCGGCTCCGGGGGTCCATTGGCCGTGATGGGAATGCGGGTAAGACAGGTGGAGCGCCTGTTGCGTGGAGGCACGCACGGCGGGTGCGGCGGGCGGATCGGGGAAACGGGCTGGTCGCAAGGCCAGTACCGTGCCCCGGTCCGATCCAACCTGGGGGCCATCTGAGTTGAACTGCGCGGCTTCGGTGGCTTGATCCTGACGATCTTCCACGATGCTGGGCGCTTGTGGGACGCCTCCCGTCGGATCTCCGAGGTTCGTGGTGGCAGCTGGCAGTTTCGCCATGGTGATGGACCCGCAGCGCCGCTGGCTGGCCGCCCATCACGCGCCCCTTGTCCGTCGTGTCGTGGTGTCAGGCATGGCCGGCGTCGTCGTCGGCCCGCGCCGTCCGCGTCGGCGCTCGCGACGTTGACGGCTGTCCCGGCCCATCCACGCGGGTGCCGCGTCGGTGAGCGCGGAGGCAGCGGCCCCGGCCCCGGCGACGGTGAGGTACAACGCCAACGCGTCGGCCGGCAGCATCGGGGGAAGAAGATCGTCGTCGCCGCCGTCGTCCACCCGGCAGATCACCGGTGGCTCCGCGGGGTACTGCCAGATCTCGATCTGCACACGGCGCCCGGCCGCACGCCGGATCGCGGGCAGCTCCATGAGCTCAATCACCCTGTAGTGAGGATCGCTGTCATCGCTGTTGTTGTGGCCGGATGGCAGCCTGCACCAGGCCGGGCAGGAGCTCTCCGCGTCACTGGGCTCAGCGGCTGGCGCGTCGTCGTGCGCTGGATCGTCTTGGCGGGGCGGCGGTTCCGAGGCCACGGCGGCGCCCGGGGCATCGGGATCATCGTTGCCGGTGGCCTCGTCGGCGGCCGCAGTGGCTGTGGCCGGGCTGGTGTGGTTGATGTCGTCGGGCGCTCTCGGAGCCGCTCATCGTGTTCCGTTCGGGGTCGGGTGAGGGGTGTGCGGGACTCCCGGGCGGCCCGGGGGCTGGCCGATGCTAGGTGGCCGCGCGTCGCCGATGAGGCCGAGCAGGAACCGGTCGTCTGCTCGCAGGTGGTGGCGGTCGGCGTCGTCGAGCAGGCGGGAGACGTCCGTCCCGTACACGGCGGCGAGGAGAACGAGGTGGTAGGCGGAGATCCGGCGAATGCGCCTGGGGTGGGGCCAGTTCTCCGCGTCGCATAGCCAGCCGGCGCTCATTCCGCGCCGGCCTTCGGGGATGAGCGCGAGCCTGTCGGCGAAGGCGTTGATGTGTCCGACGGCGTCCAGAAGCGTCCAGCCGTGCGCGTGCCGGAACGCCGTGCGGGGACGCAGCTCGTAGCGGCGGGCGAACGCGTCGGCGATCTCGGCGCGCGGCTTGCCTTCTGCGATCATGTTGTCCCGCCAGAACGCCTGCTCCGCCGTGATCCTAAACTTGGTCACGGCCCACGCCTTCCCTCGTCGTGAGGCTCGAGGCGCGTCGACCTGATCGTCACACCCAGCCGCGTCCTCATCTGCGGGCCACCCCGCCGCCCCGAGCACCTCTACTGGCAGGGCCTCGACGAGGCCACCATCAGCGCGATTCCCGTCCTTGGCGCCATGCGAGCGAGCCGGCGACGGCCGCCAGGAGGCTCACCCGGCGCTGAAGGAGGAGGGGCCTGTAAGAAGAACGGCTCTGTCGCACAATCGGCTCTGTCGCACTTTCGGTGGTAACGGACGGTTAGCCGAGGAGGATGCGGTGGCGGGGGAGCGGGAATCCCGCTCGGCCGTGCATTTGCCGCATGATCCTTTTGGTCTTTGTGTTCACGCCTTCGGTGCCGCCGTTGTGGTGGGGCAGGTCGGCGGCGCGGGGGGTGCTGATCCATTCGCTGAGACGGTCCGCGTGGCCCGCTTCCGGGCGGAGGAGGTCGGCGAAGCCGCGGACGAGCCCAGTCAGGTCGATCATCTGCGGGCAGGCGCTGGTGAGCTCGGCAGACAGCGCACCGCCGTGTGCCAGGACATGGGTACCGCCAGAGCCGTCAGCAGGCGCGCGCTGGCCCGGCCGGCTAACTCCCGGACCACCAGCCCGATCTGGGCCGCCGGCCGGGAGGCGCGTCGCTGATACCGCCGGGTAATCCCCGCCAGGGGCTCCCGGAACGTCTGCCGGCACCCCCGCGTCGGACAGCGCGGCCGCCGGACCCGCACCATGACCAGCACCCGCCGTCCGCCGACCGGCACATCCGCCAACGTCCGCTCGTCATAGCCGTGCACCCGCGACGACAAAGCCCCACAGCCCGGGCAGGCCGCCGGCTCGGGCGGCATCCGCGCCCTCGACCGCCACCTCTTCGACGATCAGCGGCGCGAGTCCGGAAAACGCGAGCTTCAGGAAACGATCCGCACAATGCATGACGGATCGTGGCAGAGTTTGGAGCCGGTGATCGGACAGTCCCCCAGCTGACACGATCATCGGCACCGAACGGCGCGGCGCCTGAGCGGGGGAAGCAGCCGGCCCCCGACGCCTCCCCAAGGGTCGTCAGCATGTACCACGTAGGCATACGTTTCGGTATGTGAGGCCGGCGGTGGCGCGACCCACAGCCGGTCGGCGATCGTTCCGCGCGGCGCTGGCGCGCCAGCGCCGCCCGGCGCCGACCGGGCGCCCGCCTGCGGCGCCGGCTTCCGCCTGGCGCGCGAGGAACCCGTGCCGCCGCTGATTCGCGGAGTCGTCCTTCTTGTTTCGCGCCGCACCGTCCATGACGGCTGTCGCGGAGTGCCTGAGAATCCGTCGATATCCGAGATAACACGCCGGGCTTACAGACGATTACTTTAGGTTAGAGTCATGTCACAGTGCTCGCCGAGAAGTTGCGTCGGCGAGGGAGCAATTCGTGACACCGGTGATCCGATGGGCTGGCAGGCGCCATCTGCCTCGGTGGGGCGCGGCGGTTCTGGGCGCTCTGACACTGTCGACGGCTTTGGTCACGGCGGTGACGGTCGGAGTCCCAACAGCATCGGCGGCGACTCCGGCTGTGGGGTTGGGGACGGCGTCGTCGTTCGCCGTCCTGGCGGGCTCCACCGTCACCAACACGGGGCCGTCGATCATCTCGGGCGATCTGGGGGTGAGTCCAGGCAGCGCGGTCACCGGCTTCCCGCCGGGGATAGTGATCAATGGCGTCGTGCATGCCGCCGACGCGGTCGCCGCGCAGGCGCAGGCGGATCTCACGACCGCGTATAACGACGCGGCGGGGCGGACGCCGGCGACGCCGGTGCTGGGGGACCTCGGCGGTCAGACCCTGGTCGCGGGTGTGTACAACTCGGCCACCTCGCTTGGTCTGACCGGCACGGTCACGTTGGACGCGCAGGGTGATCCTTCGGCGGTGTTCATCCTCCAGGCCGGCTCCACGCTGATCACCGCGCCGAACAGCACCGTTGCGCTGATCAACGGTGCTCAGTCATGCAACGTGTTCTGGCAGGTAGGCAGTTCGGCCACGATCGGGGTCAACACCAACTTCGTCGGCAGCATCCTGGCTCTGACGTCGGCCAGCGTGCAGACAGGAGCAACCGTCGACGGCCGGGTCTTGGCCCGCAACGGCGCGGTGACCCTCGACACAAACACGATCACCACCCCGGCCTGCGTGACGCCTCCGCCGCCGACGACTGCTCCGCCGACGACTGCTCCGCCGACGACTGCTCCGCCGACGACTGCTCCGCCGACGACTGCTCCGCCGACGACTGCTCCGCCGACGACTGCTCCGCCGACGACTGCGCCGCCGACGACTGC
>Ga0207703_10000147_pt1 | contig 82822 bp, 71 predicted proteins | sample KBSSwiS12_FD_184304 | JGI IMG/M metagenome (GOLD analysis project Ga0207703, IMG submission 184304) | Switchgrass rhizosphere microbial communities from Kellogg Biological Station, Michigan, USA - KBS Switchgrass S1-2 (SPAdes) (version 2) | ecosystem: Host-associated > Plants > Roots >...
CCCTCCCGCCGACCCTGTCCCTCCCGCCGACCCTGTCCCTCCCGCCGACCCTGTCCCTCCCGCCGACCCTGTCCCTCCCGCCGACCCTGTCCCTCCCGCGGACCCTCCGGCCGGCTCTGTTCCTCCCGTCGGCGCGGTTGCTCCGGCTGAGCCCGTTGCTCCGGCCGAACCCACCGCCCCGACCCGGCGGCGCGTCGTGGCCGGCGTGGCCGGGGCCGGGCTGAGCCTGGCTGTGGCGGCGATCGCCGCCCGCGTCGGCGCCCCGGCCGCCCCGGGTACCGGGCCGGTGGTGCTCTACGGACCGCCCGACGGCCTGAGCGGCGTCGGCGGCGGCACGCGTCCGGTCGTCGCCGTGCCCGGCTGGGCCTACGGACCCGGCCAGGCGGCCTTCCAGGCCGCCTGCGCGGCGGACGGGACGGTGATCACCGGCACCACCCCGTTCAGCGACAACCAGACAGAGCCGACCAGCGACGGGATGGAGCTCGGCGTCTTCGAACCCGACCGGGAGCGGTTCACCCGGCTGCGGATCCCGTCCACGACGGGGCGGCTCGCGCTGCCCTCGCCCGACCCGCGCTACGGCGGCGCCGGGGGTGGCGACGTCTCCGACGTCATCGCGGTGGCGGCCCCCGACGGCGGTCCCGGGATGATGTTCCTGTCGTCGGTGGCCTACTTCGGGTGGGACGGTCGTGCCGAGGGCCAGCTGCCGACCGTCGGCCACCTCCGCCGCTCGGGCGGCGCCTGGGCCTATGAACGGAGCCGGTCCTGGACGGCCGACGAGCTGGCCGCCGCCGCGCCGTCCTCGTTCGCCGGCCTGGCCTTCCCCACCGACGGGTTCGGGCCGCGCCAGTCCCGGGGGCCGGCGAGCGCCGCCCGGCTACCGCGCAGCGGCCACACCGTGGTCGCGCAGTACTTCGGCTCACCCGTGATCGGCATGAACCAGGGCGCGCTGCTGGTGATCGACGACGCCGGCCGTCCCCGCGCCTTCTGGCAGTACCCCGCGGTCACCGGCGCGGGCCGCGCGCTCACGGTGAACCCGCGGGAGGTTGTCGCCGATCCCACCAGCGCCGCCGGCGACGAGCGGTTTGCCGTGATCTGCGACGTCGGGCCGGCCGGGGCCGCGGTGCCCTTCCCGGTGCAGGAGTTCTCCTACTCGGTCGGCGCCGGCATGATCCGGCCGATGAGCCTGCCCGTGCTGGCCACGGCGGACGGGACCCGAATGGAGTCGGCCTGTTTCGATCAGGCCGGCACCCTGTTCGTCGCGCGGACCCGGCCCGACGGGCTGCGGGCCGCTCCGGTCGCGGTGTACCCGAAGATCGGTTCGGAGCGACGGCTGGTCAGCGCCACCCCGAGCCCGGCGGTCTGGGCCGGGAAGGGGTGGGGGGCGATCAGCCCGCCGGACGAGTTCGTGGCCGGCAGTGACGTGACCGGGCTGGTCCGTTCCATGGTCAGCGACCCCGCCACCGGCGCGGTGATCGTCGCTGGCCTGGGGGGACGGGCGTTGAGCCTGCGGGCCGTCGGGTCGGGCGCGGGCACGCGGGTGGCGCTCGGCCGGTCGGTCGATCTCGGTCTGGGCGCGCTGCGCGCCCACAGCACGGGGAACATCGGCCTGCGCCGCGCCGGCCTGGACGCCGGGCGCCGGCTGATGTGGCTCCCGATCAACCAGATCGTCCAGGAACGGCGGCGCTGGCCGTATCCGCCGTTCCCGCTCAGCCAGTGGCTGCTGCGTCTCGAGCTGGACTCACTGATCGCCTGATCGCCTGACGGCCTGATCGCCTGACGGCCTGATCACGTGACCGGCTGATTCCGGTGCGGGACGTGCGCCTCCGGAAATTCGGTGAATGTCGCCTTCCCCACCCGTGGATAGGAAATCTCCCGCGGTTCGGCGTCGAATATCGGACGACTATCGCGGCGTGATCCGCGTTAGCGGTAGTTGAGTGGGCACACTGTGCCGTGGACGGCAAGTGATGCGTCTACAGCGGACACGCTCCGTCGTATTCCGTGACCTTCGGCGGCGGCTTCCGATGTCGACGTCCGAGTAAACCAAAGGGGGACTCATGGCACTCGCCAGGAGATCGTTCTACCTGTTGTTGGTGGTCTGTGCCGCACTGGTCGCGCTGGTCGTGGCAATGCCGGGAACCGGGCACGCGCAGGCGCTGCAACAGCAACAGCAACAGCAGGCCGGCGGCCTCTTCGGCGGCGGCCAACAGCAGCAACAGCAGCAGGCCGGCGGCGGCTTCTTCGGCGGCGGCGGCCAGCAGCAGCAACAGCAGCAGGCCAACCCGTTCTTCTTCCCGTTCCTGTTCTGAGATAACGCCAACAAGTGGGTCCCGTGCACCGGGCACCCGACACGCAAGTCGTGGGAGATTCGCATGGCTCTGGTAAAGAGAACGATATACGTCTTCATCGCGGCCCTGATCGCGGCGGTCGGCGTCATGCTGAGCCCAGGAATGAGTTCCGCCCAGGGCTTCTTCGGCCCTGGTGGCCAGCAGCAACAGCAGCAACAGCAGCTCGGGTTCGGCGGTACCGCCCAGCAACAGCAGCAGCAACAGCAACTGGGTCACGGCCCGTACGGGGGCGGCTACTACGGTGGCGGATATGGGCCGGGCTTCTATGGCCGTCCGTACTACTACCACCCCCGCCCGTACCCGTACTACTACCACCCCCGCCCGTACTACGGGCCGAGGTACTTCCCGTACCGTTACTACCACCCGTACCGTCACCACCACCCGTACCCGCGGCCGTACTTCCACCGCTACTAGGTCCTACGTCCCTGACCAGCTGACGAGGCAGTGCCGACCGGGCTGACCCGCGGGCAGCCCGGTCGACCCAAACGCCGAACGGCGGAAACGACGACGGGTCGGCCGAGCGCCACGCTCGGCCGACCCGTCGTTCGCGCGGGGTCTCTACTTCGGCTTCGGGGGATCCTCGTAGGTGACGGTGACGGAGGTGAAGCCCAGCGCCGTCAGCAGGCCCTTGAGCATCGCGGTCGTGTTCTGCTGGGCCAGGGTCAGCACCGAACCGTCGGTGCGGGCGGCGTCGGTCATCTTCTCGGCGGCCGCGACGTAGAGCTTCTGGTCGTTGCTCTGGTTGCCGGTGAGCAGGCCGCCGATCCGGTCGAGCACGCCCTCCTGGCGGGCCACGACGTAGCTCCGTTTCGGGTCGACGCGCGGCTCCGACAGCGTCGGCTTGGGTAGCCGGATTGTCGCGGTGCGCCGGTCGGGCGAGACGGTGACCGCGTCCCCGCGCAGGTGACCGAAGTCGACGACCGAGTCGACCGTGCCGACGCCGACGAACAGCGTCCGCTTCCCCTTCAGCGCGTCGGGCACGTACCTGACGTCCTTCTGTAGGTCGATGACGACCTCGAAGTGCGCGCTGGCCGCGTCGTACTGGGAGAGGTCCTGCAACGACTTCAGAACAGCCGGGGAGCTGCGGTCGATGGTCCGCGAGGTGAACGGCATCGACGGGCGCCAGCCCGCGAGCAGGCTGAGGCCGAGCGCGGCCACCACGATGATCACGACGCCGGTCACGATCGGGCGCAGCAGGCCCGCGCCGAGCAGGCCGCGCACCATCGAGCGGCGCCGCCGCGGGTAGTCGTGCCCGCGGTCCCCGCCGGTCTGACCGTAGCGAGGGCCGTCGGGCTCGGACGGGTAGGCCGGCGGCGCCTCGCCGCCGGAACCGGTCGGGGTCCGCTTGTCCATGGACCGGGTGGGGGACGGGGTAGGGGATGCCTCGAGAGGCCTGGTGCCCGGGGCCGACGGCGAGGGTTCGACCGTCCCCCGGCCCGACGTGTCGCTCATGGTCAGACTTCTACCCCGCTACGGCACCACTTCATCACGTTTCGGGCACAGTCGGGTCGATGACATACCGTCCCAGCTCAGAGCGGTCGCGGGGCCGCCCGCGGGCGGTCGGTGCGCGTTGGCGGTCCCTACGACGTCACGTCCCGCCGGTGCACCAGGACGACGATCGTCGCGACGGCGAGGGCGCCGTAGGCGGCCAGCCGGCCCGCCGCCTCGAGGTAGGACACCGAGTAGCCGTTCGACCCGGCGGCCAGCGCGTCGAGCAGCTGGGCCGGCAGCCAGTGCGTCGAGGCGCCCGAGATGCGGGCGACGATGGCCTCCAGCGGCAGGGCGTAGGCGACACCGACGGCGATCGCCGCCGCCGGGCCGCGAAAGACCGCCGCCGCCAGCAGGCCGAGGACGCCGTAGCCCCAGGCCGACAGGATGCCGTTGAGCTCGGCCTGCCCGATCTGGCGCACGCCGGCCAGCCCCAGCCAGGCGGAGCCGTCGACCGTGCCGGCCGCCGCGAACAGCAGGGACAGCGCGACCGACACGGCCAGCGCGACGGTCACCAGGACGGCCAGGAACGATCCGATCGCCGCGCTCTTGCCGGCCAGCAGCCGTAGTCGTGACGGTTGGGCGATCAGCTGGTTGCGCAACGTCCCGTGGGAGTAGTCCCCGCCGACGATCGCCGCGACGATTGAGAGCGCGACCACCCCGATCAGGATGCTGATGCTCTCCAGGCCCTGGACGGACCCGTCGGGCAGGGCCAGCCGGCTGGCGGTGACCGGGTCTCCGTTGAAGTCGTTACGCCCGACGGAGAACATCGTCAGCAGCGTCCCCAGGACGGCGACGGCGCTGACGGCGCTCAAGGTGCCGGCCAGGAAGCGCGGCCGGCGCAGGAAGACCCACTCGGCCCGGAATGCTCTGATCATCGGTTGCGCCACCCCCGCAGCGCGGTCGTCCAGTCCACGACGGGCAGTTCCCCGGTGTGCCAGTCGAGGATGGGCTTCTCGCCGGGCCGGTCGTCGCCGTCGGTCGGGCTGTTGTCGGTCGGGCCGTTGTCGGTCGGGCCGCTGTCGGCCGGGCTGTTGTCGGTCGCTCCGTCTGTCGCGGTGGGTGGGTCCGGCCATGGCCCGAACAGGGCGCCGGCCGGTCCCATCAGGTCGATGTCGGGCGTCGCGAACTCCTCGGCCACGACGTACTGGTGCGCGTGACCTTCCCAGGTCAGCGGGGCCCACACCCATTCGCCGTCATCGGCGGTGGCGGTGGCGGACCGCTGCGCCGGCGGGGCCGGCAGCGCGACGATCGGCGTCGCGGGCCGGGCCGGGGCGGCCCCCGCCGCCGATCGTTCCCGGTCCAGACGGTCTGGACGATCCGAACGGTCCGGCCGGTCCGGCCGGTTCGACCGGCCCGGGGCCGCGTCGACGCGCTCCACCGGCAGCCACGGCAGCGGCCCGGTCAACGGCGCCATCTCGAAGGACGGCTCTGCCTCGGCCCGCGCGGCCTCGCCACCCGGCGCCTGGGCGCGCGGCCCGTCGCCGCTGTCGTCCGCTCGCGCGCCGTCCGCTTGCTCGCCGTCCGCCACCGCCCCGGCGAGCGCGCCGGCCGCCAGGGCCTCGAGCTTCAGCTCGCCCTCACCCGGCTCGCCGTCCAGCTCACCGGTGGCGCGCAGGAACGTCTCCTCCAGCGACCGGCGGTGCACCCGCAGCTCGCGCAGGGCCAACCCGGCGGTCATCGCGATCCGGTTGAGGTCGGCCGCGAGCCCCTCGGGCGCGTGCACGGCCAACCGGCCGCCGCCGGAAGCCGGCTCGGGTTCGACGGCCAGCCCATGGCCGCGCAGGACCTCGGCCAGCCGCCCGGCGTCGGCGTCCCGCTCGGGGGCGATGACGATGCGCGGGTCGGCGGCGGCGACGAGTTCCGTCACGTGCCCCTGGAACAGCAGCCGCCCCCGCCGGATCATTACGAGGTGATCGCAGATCTGTTCGACCTCGCCCAGCAAATGGCTGGAGACGAACACGGTCATCCCGGCGCCGGCCAGGTCCTTGAGCAGCGCGCGGATCTCGCGGATGCCGGCCGGGTCGAGCCCGTTGGTCGGCTCGTCGAGGATCAGCAGGTCGGGCCGGGGCAGGAGCGCGGCCGCGATGCCCAGGCGCTGCTTCATCCCGAGCGAGTAGTCCCGGACGCCGTGGGCGGCCCGCTCGGTCAGCCCGACGGCGTCGAGTGCCTCGTCGACCGCGCCACCGTCCAGGCCGCGCAGGCGGGCCAGCAGGCGCAGGTTGTCCCGGCCGGACAGCCCGGCGTGGAAGGTCGGCCCCTCGATCATCGCGCCGAGGCGCGGCAGGTAGGCCGCCGGCTGCTCGATGGGCGCGCCGAGTACCTGGGCCCGGCCGGAGCTGGGCCGGATCAGGCCGAGCAGCATCCGCAGCGTCGTGGTCTTGCCGGCGCCGTTCGGCCCGACGAAACCGGACAGGGCGCCGCGGGGGACGGCGAGGTCGATGCCGCCGACGGCCTCGCGGCCCCGGTAGGTCTTGGCCAGCCCGTCGGTCCAGATCGCGAGGTCGTCGCCGCCGCGGCGGGTCGCGCGGCCCTGGGGGGCGCGGCGGGCTCGGGCGCGGGAGCGGGAGGCGTGACGTCGGTTGGTGATGCCGGTCACAGAACCGGTTGTGGGGCCGTTCACCGGGTGGCATCCGTCATACGGAAGAGGTCGCCTTTCGTGACGGGAGGGCGGGAGGGGCAGCGCGCCCGCCCGAGGGCGGTGCGAGTGTCGCCGAGCCCGGCCGTCCGATCACGATCAGTACTGATCCGGGTCGGTAGTCCCGAGAAGTGTAGCCAATAGTGCTGGTGCGCAATGTGACAGTAGCTGTACGCTCGTCACCCGCCGCGGCCACGATCATGCCGTGTCCAGATGAGGACTCTCTGTGCGTGGCCGAACAGGTACCCTTAGCGGAAAGGGTGGCGAACCGCGAGAAAGGGCTCGCACAGGGTCACTCGGACCACTATAGTGGTGTGACTAACATCACCCACGGAGACGACCGGTCCACGTTTGGTCCGTCTCGCTCCGGACAGTCCGACTCGTCCTGCCCAGCGGGGGACCGGCGGGTGGTGAGCGAGAATGGCCCGGAACCAGGACGACGAAGAGGTCGGAGGGCGGGTAGCAGGGCGTGGCCGAGGCAGCGGGACTCCGCCGGACGATCCGGTCTTTGGTGTTGTTGGTATGTGCCCTGGCGTTGGCGACGGTGACTCTGGCGGTGTATTCGGCGATCCGGGCCCAGCGGGCGGCGGACGAGCGGGGGCGCAACCTCGACCCGGCCGCCACCGCCGCCGCCGATCTGCTGGCTGACTTCGGCGCCCAGGAGAGCTCGGTGCGGGGTTACCTGTTCACCGACGACCCCCGTTCGCTCACGCCCTTCGAGGCGGCCGCGCAGACCGTGCCGGCCACCGTCGACCGGCTGCGGGCGCTGGTCGACGGCCACCCGTCGCTCGCCCTCCAGCTCGACGAGATCGTGACCGACCACCAGCGCTGGCTCGAGCGGGTCGCCCAGCCCGAGCTGGCGGCCATGGAGCGCGGCGACTCGGAGGTCGCCCGCGACATCGAACGCTCCGGCTCCGGCCAGGAATCCTTCGACGGCCTGCGCCAGGCCACCCTCGACCTGCAGACCGGCATCCGCTCGGCCCAGGCCTCCAGCGCCGGTCGGGCCGAGAACGCCCAGGACCTGCTCCTGAGCTCCATCGGGACGGCCGTGCTGCTGGTCGCCCTGCTGGCGGTGTCGATCGTCGGGGTCGCCCGCTACTGGCTGCTGCGGCCGATCGCGGCGCTGCGCCGGGCGGTGAACGCCGTCGCCGCCGGCCGCTACGACACCCGGATTCCCGAGGTCGGGCCGGCGGAGATCGTCGAGCTGGCCGGCAACGTGGAACGGATGCGCGCCCAGCTCGTCCAGCTCGTCCGGCTCAACGACCGGTCCTGGGAGGCGCTGGCCCAGGAGGGGCAGGCCGTGCTGGCGCTGCGCGACGCGCTGGCGCCGAGCGACCTGCGCGCGCCCGGGCTGATCGTGCGGGGCCATCTGGACCCGGCCGAGGGGGCACTGGCCGGCGACTGGTTCGACTCCGTCGAGCTGCCCGGCGGGCGGGTCGCCGTTGTCGTCGGCGACGTCTCCGGGCACGGCGCGGCGGCCGGGGTGTTCGCGCTGCGGCTCAAGCAGCTGCTCGCCGCCGCCCTCACCGAGGGGAAGAAGAACGCGGGCGAGGCCGTCGAGTGGGCCGTCGAGCGGATCGGCGACACCGGCGAGGTCTTCGCCACCGCGGTCGTGCTGGTGCTCGACCCGGCCACCGGCGTCGTCGAGTACACCAACGCCGGCCACCCCGACATCCTGGTCATCCGGTCGGAGCTCGGCGCGGTCGCCCCCGTCCCGGCCAACGGGCCGCTGATGTCGAGCATCGTCTCGGCGCGGGGCGCGTGGCCGACCGCGTCGCTGCGGCTCGCCGCCGGCGACGCCCTGTTCATCTGCACCGATGGGCTGCTTGAGGCCCGGGACGAGGCCAACAACGAGTTCGGCAACGAGCGGATCATCGCGGAGATCATGCGCGACCCGCGGCGGGACGCGGCCGACCTGCTAGCCGGGGCGCTGGAGGCGGTCCGCCGCTTCTCGCCCGGCCGGGCCGCCGACGACCGGACGGCGATCGTGCTGGCCCGCGCACCCCGCCCCGCCGGCGGACAGGTCCCCCGGGCTCGGGACGGCTCGCTCGGCGCCCGCGCCCTGGACGGCGGCGCGGGCGCCGCCGTGAGCGGGGACGACCGCGGGCTCGCCGTCAGCCAAACAGGCGCGGCGCGAACCACTCTGTGATCATGCTGACCGGGCGCTGCGAGGTCATGCTCACCATCCGGTAGGTCCGGGCCGGCACGCGCGAGTCGGGCCGGACGTCCGGCCCCAGATGCGCCGCGAAGTCACCGGCCGGCAGCAGGCCCCACTCCCGCAGCTCGCGGCGGATCGGTTCACCCGCCCGGACCAGGAGCTTGCCGATCGGGTCCGTCGTCGTCGCCAGCCGGTGCACGACCTCGGCCGGCAGCCGGCCCGCGACCGCGTAGACGGTCGCCGCCCCGTAGACGACCTCGTCGTCGCCGACCAGGACCACGTCCCGGATCAGCAGTTCGTCGCCTTCCTCCGCCTCGAGGTCGTCGTAGCCGGCGCGGGCGTAGCCGTCGACGTCGCCGAGGTCCAGCCCGGCGAAGCCGCCGAGCGGCTCGCTGGCCGGGGCGCCCTGGGTGGGCAGCGGGAAGCGCCACTGGCGGCGCACCCGGACGGTGACCTCGCGGCCGGTGAGGATCTCGATCGACGTCGTAGTGAGCCCGTCGCCCCGCAGGACGAGCTGTTCCACCCGTCCGATGGTGCTGGCCGGGGGCGCCGCGCCGGACGGCGGCGCGGCAGGGCCGTCCGACCGGGGGCGGGGCAGGGCCGGGTGTGTGCCGACCACACCGTTCGCGGAGCGTGAGAGCACTCCGCGAGTCTTGTGCCAACCCTCGAACTGGTCAAGACGACCTCTGTGCCTACTTGGCCGCATATATGCTTGCGAATCCCGGCCGGAAGGCGCGGGTCGAGGGGTCGACGAGCCGGCAGGCCGGTGGTCTGCCGCCCGCGGACCGGTACCGGCGGCTCGTCACTGACCGCCGGCCGGCAGGACGGAGCCCACCACCGCGCGGCCGGCCGCGCGCCGCCGGGCCGCGCTCGGTGCCGGGAACACCCGGCCGCCCACCACCGTCGCCGTCGGCCGGATCGCCCGCAGCGCGTAGGGATCCTCGTCGGAGGGCAGCCCGTCCAGGGCGACGAGGTCGGCCAGCTTGCCGGGGTCCACGCTGCCTCGGCTGGCCTCTACGCCGAGCAGGTAGGCGGCATCGATCGTGATCGCGCGCAGCGCGTCCCGCACGCTGATCTTCTCCGCCGGGCCGAGCACCCGGCCGGACTCGGTCATCCGGGTGGCCGCGACCCAGGCCGAGAACAGCGGGTCCAGCGGGGTGACCGCGCAGTCGGAGTGCAGCGCGAACGGGATGCCGTGGCGGCGCAGCGACGCCAGTGGGTTGAGCCGGGCCGCTCGCGGGCCGAGCGTGCGAGCCAGGTGGAACTCCCCCCAGTAGTAGATGTGGTTGACGAACTGGTTGCAGCAGATACCGAGCTCGCGGATCCGGCGCAGCTGGTCCTCGGTGACCAGCTGGTTGTGCTCGATCCGGTGACGGTGCCCGGCCCGAGGGTGGGCTTCGATCGCCCCGCCGAGCACGCGCAGGGCCAGGTCGATGGCCCGGTCGCCGTGCGCGTGCAGCGCGATCTGGGCGCCGGCCCGGTGGAAGGCCTCGACGCGCTCGGCCAGCCGGCCCTCCTCGACGTTGAGGACGCCGTCGGGAGCACCGTCGTAGTACAGATGCGGGAAGCGCAGGGCGGCGGTGTAGCCCTGGATGGGGCCGTCGAGGACGAACTTCACCCCGGCCACCGTCACCGCGTCGCCGCCACGGGCTCGCAGCTCGGCGAACGCCTTCGGGCCCATCTCCTCCGCCACGGCCGCGTCGAGGTAGATCACGAGCCGCCCCGGGAAGTCGTCCCGGGCGGCCGCGTCGAACATCGCCTCGATGTCCGCCGGCGCGCTCGCGTCCCGCCCAGCCCAGCCGGGGTCGATCGCTCCGGCGGACATGTCGGTGACGGTCGTCGTGCCGGTCAGCTGGGCCAGCTGACCGGTCAGCCCGACGGCGGCCGCCATGGTCGCGTCGCGGCCGTCGCGGCCGTCACCGCCGGCGGTGGCCCCGGCTCGGCCGGGCGGACCGGCGCCGTGCTGGGCGGCGCCGTGGTGGGTGGCGCCGTGCTGACCAGGGCTGTCCTGGGCGGCGCCGTGGAGGCCGGCGCCGGCCAGCAGGCCGGGGACGCGGGCCAGGCGGGCCAGGGCCTTCATCTCGCGCAGCTCACCGGTCGGCTCGCCGCCGGCGTCGCGGACGATGCCGTCCTCGGCCGCCGGGTGGCCGCGCTGGACGCCCATGGCCGCCAGTGCGCGGGAGTTGACGTAGGCGATGTGGCCGCTGACGTGCTCGACGACCACGGGCCGGTCGGCGGCCACGGCGTCGAGCTCACGGCGGGTCAACGCGGGCTGGCCGGGCAGCCGGGCCGGGTCGTGGCCCCAGGCGACCAGCGGCGCCAGGTCTTCCGAGCCGGAGCCGGAGCCGGTCCGGGCCCGCGCCGCGCCGCGCAGCCGGTCGAGGACGTCGCCGACCGATGTGCAGGCCGCGACGTCCGTCCCGTCCGGGGCCCAGGTCGCCACCGTGCCCACGTAGGTGCCGGCCAGCCAGTTCAGCCCGGTCGGGACGACGTGCGCGTGCGGCTCGACGAAGCCGGGCAGCAGGATCGAGTCGGCGAAGCGGACGTCGACGTGGTAGGGCCGGCGGCCCGCCCGCAGGCGGCCGACGACGTCCTGGTGCGTCCCGACGTCGAAGATTCGGTCGTCGAGGACCGCGACGGTCTCCGCGTGGGGAGCCATCGGGTTCATGGTCATGACCTTCTTGGCGGGGTAGACGAGTACGGCGCTGCCCCCGCCCCGCCGGCGCGGAGCCCCGCCTCGCCCCGCCGTGTCGCTCGTGTACGGACTGCCCCCGCTCCCCACTCGGCCACCTCCGCTCGCGCGTCCGCCTGCGCCGCCGTACCCCGCCCGGTCCTCCCGTGGTGCCGGTCGCTCGTGAGGCCGGGCCGTTCGTGACTCCAGCCGTTCGTGACTCCAGCCGTTCGTGGCGCTGGTCCGTAGGGCCGGTTCGTCGCGCCGGCCGTTCGTGACGCCGGTTCCCGTCCGGAGCTACGTCCCCTCCCCAGCGGGGCGCGGAACCCCGCCGGGGAGAGCGTCCGCCGATGCGTGCTTCGGCGGGGGACCCGAGGCGGCGGACGAGTTTCTCGGGCTACATGGCCCGGTGGAATTCTCATGCCTCCCTCTCCGTTGACAAAGCTGAGTCCATCTGACTCAATAAGAGTCAGTCAGAGAACGTCCCGCGATGGGGACGGGTTGGAGAAGAGGGATCATGGCTACCTACATGTGGGATCCGTTCGCCGCGATCAGCCGATTCGACCGAGAGTTCGACGAGATCGTGCGACGGGGCTGGGGCGGGCGTGAGCGGATCGCGCGGGCCGGGCGGATCGGCTTCGTACCGGCGTCCGACGTCGTGACTGACGGGGACGACGTGCTGATCCACGTTGAGCTGCCCGGGCTGGACGTCGAGAAGGACGTGCAGGTCGAGATCGAGCGCGGCCGCCTGGTCATCCGCGGCCAGCGGCAGGCGGAGAGCCGGCGGGAGGATCGGGGTGTGGTCCTGCGCGAGCGGCGCCACGGGTCGTTCCAGCGGGCGTTCACCCTGCCGGAGGGTGTCGGCGCCGACGCGATCAGCGCGACCTACGACCAGGGTGTACTGACGGTCCGGCTGGCCGGCGCGCACCGGACCCCGGTGAGCACCCGCATCCCGGTGACGGCGGCGGCGGCGAAGGCCGTCGAGGTCGGTTCGGGCGAGGCGGACGGCGCCCAGGCGCCGGCGAGTGAGACGGCTCCGGCTCCGGAGCGGTCGGCCGCCTGACCCGTCAGGCCCCGTCAGCCCCCATCAGGGCGCGGTGGCGACGAAGCCACCGCGCCCTGACGCGTGGGAGCGGCCGTGCGTCAGCGGCGGCGGGTCGCCCCGGCGTGCCGGGCCGGCTCGCCGCCTATCTTCGAGCCGCGCGAGGACGGCGGCGGCACCAACGGTCCGATGTCGCCGTCGGGCGCCTCGTCGAGGTCGACCACCACCGGGGCGTGGTCGCTGGCCCCCTCACCCTTACGGGCCTGCCGGTCGACCCAGACCGCCGCCACCCGGTCGGCCACCTCGGCGCTGCCGAGCGCGAGGTCGATGCGCATCCCGTAGTTGCGCTGGAACATCATCGACCGGTAGTCCCAATACGTGTAGGCCTGCTCGGTCGGCCAACGCCGGCGGACAAGGTCGGTCAGGCCGACGTCGGTGACGGCTCGCAGCGCGTCGCGCTCGGGCGCGGTGACGTGGGTGGCCCCGTCGAAGTCGGCGATGTCCCAGACGTCGTCGTCGGCCGGCGCGATGTTGAAGTCGCCCGTCGCCAGCACCGGGACCCTGCCGACGTGTGTGGCCAGCACCGCGCGTAACGCCCCCAGCCAGCTCAGCTTGTAGGCGTAGTGCGGGTCGTCCGGCGTCCGCCCGTTCGGCACGTACAGCGACCAGATCCGTACTCCACCGCAGGTCGCGGCGATCGCCCGGGCCTCCGGGTCGGGGAAGCCGGGGCCGTCGGCCAGACCCCGTTCGACGTCGGCCATGCCTACGCGGGACAGGATTGCCACCCCGTTCCACCGGCCGTCGCCATGGTGGGCCACGCTGTAGCCACGGCGGAACAGATCCTCGTCGAACAGCTCGAGGAAGGCCGCGTCCGCAAGCTTCGTCTCCTGCAGGGTCACGACGTCGGGCTTGACCCGGTCGAGCCAGCTGATGAGACGGGCCTGCCGGGCCTTCGCCGAGTTGATGTTCCAGGTCGCTACACGCACATCTCGACCGTAGCCGCCGGGTCGGACAACCTGGAGCGCGCCCCGACATCCGGATCGCGGTGCGGGCCCGGCGCGATGGCCACCCGACCGAAGCGACCGGGAGAATGGGCGGAGCCCCCGGTCGCGGAGGGCGGCAAGTTAGCTCTGCCCGGTGGGCGAGGCATCCGGAGCGCCGGACGGTTCGGTGGCCGCGCTCGCGGCCCGGTCGGCTACCGTTGCCTTGGTTGTCTGATCGACGTAACGACGGCGTCCCCTGGCCGGACGTCCCCCGGACACGAGGTTCGCCCCCACATGAGGTTCCGCTGAGATCTTTTCCCGACTCGGACCTGCGCGCCGCGCGCCGGCCGGCCGCCGACCGGCGCGCCCGCCCCGTCGACTGGGCGGCTGAGTCCTACGTGGCGGTCGGCAACCCGACCATCGACCTCGACGACGACGGCCGCCGGGCCGTCGGCGGCACGGTCGTGTACTCCGCGCTGCAGGCGGCCCGCCTCGGCCTGCCCGCCCTGGTCGTCGGCCGGGCCGCGCCGGCCGACCTGGCGACGATCGGGGCGGCCTGCGCCGACGAGGTGCGCCTGGCCCTGCGCCCGGCCCGGGCCACGACCGTCTTCCACAACAGCCGCCTCACCGAGCCGCGCCGCCAGTACCTGCGGGAACGCGGCGGGGTCCTCGACGTCCGGACCGATCTGGCCCGCGCGGCCGCGATCGTCGCCGGGCAGGACCCGGACGCCCCCGGCCCGGCCGGACCGGGCGGACGGGGCGGACCGGTCGGACCGGTCGGACCGGTCGGTGTCCGGCGGCAGCGCGGCATCCTGCACATAGCTCCGGTGGCGCGGGAGACGCCGGCCACCGAGATCGTCGAACGCTGGGAGGCCGACCTCGTCGGCCTGACCCCGCAGGGCCTGATCCGGCACTGGGACGCCACCGGCGCCGTCCACCTGACGCCACTGGACGACTCGCCGCGGCTCGGCCACGCCGTGGACGTGCTGGTCACGGCCCGGGCGGAACTGCCCTACCTGGCCGGGTTGGTCGATGTGGCGCTGAACGCCGGCCGGATCGTCGTCGTCACCGCCGGCGCTCGGGGTTGCGAGGTGTGGCGGCGCGGCGGGGTCGACACGTTTCCCGCCTTTCCCTGCCCGAGCCTGGTCGACGACACCGGCGCCGGTGACGTGTTCACGGCCGCGCTGCTGGTCGAGCTCTACCATGGCCGCCCACTGGCCTCCGCCGTCGCGTTCGCCGCCGTCGCCGCGGCGTTGAGCCTGCGCGGTATCGGGCCGAGCCGGCTGGCCGACCGGGCCGAGATCGCCGCACTGGCCGATCGCTGGGCGCGGGAAGACGACCGTCGGGGTAGGTCGCTCGGCGCTGGGTAGGGTGCGGCCATGCGAGCGGGCGGGCGAGCCACCCGGACGGCCTGCGCCGCCCGGCGGACCGCCCCTCTGTTACTACTCGCCGCGCTGGTGATGGCCCTCGCGGCCTGCGCCGGGAGCGAGGACTCGGTGGTGGCGGGGCGGCGGCCGTCCCATCCCGGGCCGTCCCAGCTCACCCCGTCCCAGCCGGTCAGTGGCACCGGGGCGGCAGGGGGTGCGGGGGGCGCCGGGGGAGCGGGTGGCGCCGGATCGGCCAGCGGTCCGCCGGTCGTCAGCGGCGGGCCGCCCGTCGTCAGCAGCGGGCCGCTGAGCCCAGGACCGAGCCGGGACGTCACCGCGCCCAACCTGGTCCGCCCTGACCCGTCGCTGATCAATCTTCGCCCGTTGCGCTGGTCGAAGGCGACCGTGACCGGGGGCGGCCGGACCGTCCTCGTGGACTTCGTCCTGGGCGCCGCGCCCTGTGGCCAGCTGGGCCGGGTCGACGTGGGCAGCCGGCCGGACGCCGTCACGGTGACCCTGCTGATCGGCGACCGCCCGGACTACGACTGTTCCGGCCCGCGACCGCTGATCGCAATGCTGGCCCGGACGACCGTGACGCTGGACGTCCCGGTCGGGGACCGGCCGGTCCGTGATGGCGCCGCCTAGCGACCAGAGCGCGGCGTGACAATGTTCATCCCCGCGGCGCCAGCAGTCCCCCGGACCGGTCCCGGCCCACCGGAGCCCACAAACCGGGGCCTGGGTTTCTGTGTCTGTCTGACCCTGGCGCATCGAACCGGGTGCGATAAACCTGGTGATGCCACCTGCGCAGCACCGCCACCGGCGGGCGGGCGTCCATCGCCCGTCCCGCCACAGCGCGAACTGGGGGAGAGCGCGATCAGTACCGTCGACGACATCATCCCTTCCGCGATCACGCCGTCGCCAGCGGCCTCCACGCCTACGGTCGCCACGCCCGCGGTCACCACGCCTCCGGCACCCGCGTCCGCGGCTCCCGCGCCCGAGGGGATCCCGCCTGAGGCCGCGGGCCGGCCAGGGTCGGGCCGGGCGATGGTCGGCCTGCTGCCGCCCGTCCATGGCGATTCGGTGTCGGCTCCGCTCACCGGTGGCGGTTACCGCCCGCGCGCCGACGCCGACGCGCTGCGCGGCTTCTACCGCGAGATGGTCGTCGCGCGCCGGTTCGACACTGAGGCGACCGCGCTGCAGCGCCAGGGCGAGCTCGCGCTGTGGGTGCCCTCGGCCGGCCAGGAGGCGGCCCAGGTCGGGTCCGTCCGGGCGCTGCGCGACACCGACACGGTGTTTCCCAGCTATCGCGAGCACGCCGTCGCCCTGGCCCGGGGGATAAGCCCGCTCCAACTGGCCAGCCTGTTCCGGGGTCGGGACTTCGGTGACTGGGACGTGGAGTCCACGCGGCTGCGTCACTACACGCTGGTCCTGGCCACCCAGACCCTGCATGCCGTCGGCTACGCGCTGGGCATCCGGATGGAGCAGCGCCGAGCGGCGCGGGCCGCCGGCGGCGGCCCGTCCGCCGTGTCCGCCGTGTCCGCTATGTCCGCTGTGTCGGTGTCCGCTGTGACCTCGGCCGCCGCGACCCCGTCCGGCGAGGCGGTGATCGTCTACATTGGCGACGGCGCCACCAGCGAGGGCGATGCCAGCGAGGCGATGAACTGGGCCGCGATCGACCAGCTCCCGATCGTGTTCTTCTGCCAGAACAACCAGTGGGCGATCTCGACCCCGGCCTCGCGGCAGGCGTCCGCGCCGCTGTACCGGCGGGCCGAGGGCTTCGGGCTGACCGGTGTTCATGTGGACGGGAACGACGTTCTCGCCGTCCACGCCGTCACCGCGGCCGCGATGGACCGGGCTCGCTCCGGTGGCGGCCCCACGTTCATCGAGGCGTCGACCTATCGGCTCGGTGGGCATTCGACCGCCGACGATCCCGGCCGCTACCGAGGCAACGCCGAGGTCGAGGCCTGGCGGCGCCGGGACCCCATCCCGCGCCTGGCCGCCTACCTGCGCTCGGCCGGTCGCCTCGACGACGACTTCGTCGCTGAGGTCGAGGCGGAGGCGGACGGCGTGGCCGCGCGGCTGCGGGCGGCTGTCCCCGCGCTGCCCGACCCGCCGGCGGCGGCCGTCCACCGCGCCGTCTACTCCGACTCGCCGCGTACCTGATCGTCGGCGGCGGCCGACAGCGGGCGGCGTCGAGCGGGCGCACCCGCGTCCGCGTTGGCCGTTCACCCGCCCGTGCCGCTTTCGCGGCTTGACCAGGGCGTTTCTGGCCTGTCCACCTGGGTCGGAAAATTCGTGGGCCGCCCGGGCGCCGAGGGATGGCCTCAGCGCAGCGGGCGGAAACTCTGCGCCACGGGCAGGGCCGGCGCGGCGGTGTAGAGCGAGAGCGCCTGGGCTAGGCCGGCCGGGTCGAGGTTGTACGTCCGCATCTCGCCGTTGATCGTGCGCAGCAGGTCGAGGACGTGGCTGAGCAGGACGTCGGCCAGCCCGCCGGGGTAGCGGATGGCGCCGTTGAACGCGGCGGCGATCGCCGGGTCGCCGGTCAGGGCGGCCAGCGCGCCCAGGCGCACCCGTTCGGTCAGCTGCTCCCAGACGTGCTCGGTGAACGGCGTCTGCTCGCTGCGCCACACGCCGCGGTAGCTCAGGCCGCGCACGATGGCTGTGGGTGGCTGGCCGGTGCGCACGTGCACGGCCACCGCCCACATCGCTAGCAGCCAGCACAGCGCCCGCAGCAGCCGCTCCGGGTCGCTGGCCAGCCGCTCCTGCAGCGCCCGCTCGGCGTCGGCCCGGTACGGACCCTCGGTCCAGGCGGTGACCAACTGCTCCACCTCGACGACGTCGTTCATGGTCAGCTCTTGGGTACACGGCTGCGTGATCGCGACCGCCCGCCGGGACGCGGCGTCGACCAGCGCGAGTGACCCGGCGTCGGGCAGGGTCTGCCACGCGAGACCCGCTTCCGACATAGCCGCAGGGTAACCCGGCGTGGTATGGCCGACCAGAGGGCGGGTCATCTCGTCCCCTTCTGAGCGGTACCATGAGGACAGATAGCAGTGAGTTGAACGCTGAGCGTGATCGGCGGCCCGCCGCTCGGGGACACCCCGGCCTAGAAGGCGGCCGGCGCAACCGTGATCATCACCTGACCGCGGGTCAGACCACTGTCAGACCTCGATCTCGGCGACGGAGTTGGCGATCCGGTCGGGCCGGTAGGGGAAGCGCTCGACGTCGGCCTGCGCCGTCACCCCGGACAGGACCAGGATCGTGCCCAGCCCGGCCTCGATCCCGGCCACGACGTCGGTGTCCATCCGGTCGCCGATCATGACGGTCGACTGGCTGTGCGTGCCGAGCGCGTTGAGGGCCGAGCGCATCATCAGCGGATTCGGCTTGCCGACGAAGTACGGCGCGACCCCGGTCGCCTTCTCGATCAGCGCGGCCACGCTGCCGGTGGCGGGCAGCGCCCCGGCCGGCGACGGGCCGGTGCGGTCCGGGTTCGTCGCGATGAACCGAGCCCCGGCGGAGATCAGCCGGATGGCCCGGGTGATCGCCTCGAACGAGTAGCTGCGGGTCTCTCCGAGCACCACGTAGTCCGGGTCGCGCTCGGAGAGCACGTAGCCGGCGTCGTGCAGCGCTGTGGTCAGGCCGGACTCGCCGACGGTGAACGCCGTCCCGAACGGCCGTTGGTCGGTGAGGAACTTCGCAGTGGCCAGGGCCGAGGTCCAGATCCGCTCGGGCGGCAGCTCGATGCCCGAGCCGCGCAGCCGGGCCGAGAGGTCCCGCGGGCTGTAGATCGAGTTGTTGGTCAGGACCATGAACTTCTTGTCCGCGGCGGCCAGCTTCGCGATGAACTCCGGCGCCCCCGGCACCGGGTCCTCCTCGTGCACCAGCACGCCGTCCATATCTATGAGATAGGCATCAGCTCGCACAGCGCCATCTTGCCGGCCCGGGCGGCCGGGCCGCCGCCCGGGCCCGGGCGGTCACATGGCGGCTCGGGTCGGGGCCGGGGCGCCGAACGGGGCCAGGAGGCCGGTGTAGGGCTTGGGCGGCGGCGGGGCGTGGCCGCCGCTGGTGTGCGGGCCGAGGCGGACGAGCCCCTCCACAGCGACGGTCGCCGCCGCCACCCCGTCGATGACGGGGACGCCGAGCGCGGCGCACAGGCGGCGGGGCAGGTCGGCCATACCTGCGCAGCCGAGCACGATCGACTCGGCCCCGTCGAGCTCGACCGCGGCCTGGCACTCGCGCAGGATCGCGGCCTCGGCCGCCGGGTCGGTCTCCAGGTCGAGGACGGGCACCTCGCAGGCCCGGACGCACCGGCAGACCTCCCGCGGGCCGTAGCGGGCGGCCAGCTCCCACGCCCGGCCGCGGGTGCGGCCGAGGGTCGTGACCACGCCGAAGCCCGGGGCGAGCTGGCTGGCCGCCCGCATCGCCGCCTCGGCGATACCGAGGACGGGGCCGCGGGCGAGCTCGCGGGCGGCGTCGATGCCGGGGTCGCCGAAGCAGGCGACGACGTAGCCGTCGACGCCCCGGGCCTCGCCGGCGGCGATCTCGGCCAGCAGGCCGGGGACGCTCAGCGCCTCGTCGTAGTGGCTTTCGATGGACGACGGGCCCATCGTGGGGTTGACCGCCTCGATGATCGTTGTCGGGGCGGCCACCGCGGCCGCCGCCCGGCCGATCGCGTCGGTCATGGCGTGGGTGGTGTTCGGGTTGATGACGGCGATGCGCACGGGCGGGGAGGGGTCAGCGCGGTTCGGGCACGGCGCCCGCCGGCAGGTCGGCCGTGCGCGGCCGCAGCGAGGTGGCAGTAATCGCCGACGTACGGGCGAGCAGGAAGTAGACGGCCAGGCCCAGGCCCATCCCGATGAACCACGAGTATTCGGCCGCGGTGGAGATCCAGGAGATCGCTGACTTCGGGATGACGACGGTCAGCATCGCGATGACGGCGCCGACGGCGGTGGCGATGACGGCCGGCGGGTTGACGCCCTTGCGGTAGTAGTAGGTGCCGGCCTCGTCCAGGGTGAACAGGTCGTCGACCACGATCACCCGCTTGCGGACGAGGTAGAAGTCCGCGATCAGCACACCGAACAGCGGGCCGATGAACGCGCCCAGCGTCTCCAGGGTGTAACGGATCACGTCGGGATTGTTGTACAGGTTCCACGGGGTGATGAGAACCGAGCCGACGGCGGCGATCATGCCGCCCATCCGCCAGCTGATCTTCTGTGGGCTGACGTTGGAGAAGTCGAACGCCGGCGAGATGAAGTTCGCCACGATGTTGATACCGATGGTGGCGATGGTGAACGTCAGCGCGCCGAGCACGATCGCGAACGTGCTGTCGATACGGGCGACGGTCTCCACCGGGTCGGTGATGAGCTCGCCGAACACCGGAATGGTCAGCGACGAGGTGATGACGACGAGGATGGAGAAGACGAGGAAGTTCAGCGGGAGGCCGAACAGGTTGCCCGTCCGCACCGCTTTGTAGGACTTTCCGTACCGGGAGAAGTCACCGAAGTTCAGCATCGGCCCGGAGAAGTAGGAGACGACGAGCGCGATCGCGCCGAGCATCACCGAGACCGCGCCCCAGCCGTGGTGGTCCACCTTTCCGAGGTTCAGGCTGATCGCGCCCCAGCCGGCCTTGTAGATCAGGTAGCCGGTCAGCGCGATCATCACGACGTAGACGGCCGGGCCGCAGAAGTCGATGAACCGCCGGATCGTCTCCATGCCGGTCCAGAACACCAGCGCCTGCAGGACCCACAGGACGGCGTAGCTGATCCAGCCCAGCGCCGGCAGGCCCAGGAAGCCGTGCGTGTGCACGTTGGCGTACGGCGTCAGCCCGTGGAAGAGCTTCAGCAGGACGACGTCGAGCGCGGCCGCCGCCAGATACGTCTGGATTCCGTACCAGGCGACGGCGATCAACCCACGGATAATCGCCGGGACATTCGCGCCGAGCACTCCGAACGGCGCCCGGCAGACGACCGGATAGGGCACGGCGGCCTGCTGGCTCGGCCGGGCGACCAGATTGCAGAAGAAGAACACGATGGTGATGCCGACGACCAGGGATACCAGCACCTGCCAGCTGGTCAGCCCGAGCGCGAACAGGCTGCCGGCGGTGACATAACCGCCGACGCTGTGCACGTCCGACATCCAGAAGGCGAAGATGTTGTACGCGGACCAGCGTTGTTCGGCCAGCGGGGCCAGGTCCTCGTTCGCCAGTCTCGGGTCGTAGCTGGGTTTGAGCAGCGCGGTCCCGGCCGACCCGGTATGCGTCTGGGCCGGGGCCAGGCCGGTTTCCGGCGTGGCCGCCGCGTAGTCAGTCATCGTTCGTCTCCCTCGGGGAGTGGAAAGGGGGCGCGATGGTCCCGGTGACTCTTTCCGGTGAGGGTAGGGTGAATGTATTGCGGATGGATGACCGCGCGGATATATCTGACCGGCCGGGAACCGGGCCGGTCCAGACCCGGTTCAGGACGGTTCAGGCCGGCGGTTCGTCGGGGGCGCCGGGCCGGGCGAACTCCCGCAGCCGCCGGTGGTGCGCGCCGGAGGCGGCGACCAGCGCGGAGGCGTCGCGGGCGACGAACGCCCGCAGCATCCGCTCATGGTCGTCGTTGAGCTGTTCCACCGCCCGGGCCGGGGTGCGCTCCATCGGCCGCAGCGGTTCGGTGATGTTCCAGGCCACCTCGAACATCCACCGCAGCCGGGGCATCTCGGCCGCCTCAACGAGCGCCATGTGGAAGCGCCGGCTCTCCCGGTGATGGCCCCGGGAGTCGCCGGCCCGGACCGCCGCGACCATGGCCGTCTGGGCCGCCGCCGCCCGTTCGTCGTCACCGGGGTCGGCCCGGGCCACGGCGGCGGTCAGCGCGGCGGCCTCCAGCGCCTCCCGGACCAGGTAGAACTCGCGCAGCTCGGCGGCGGTGATCGCCGCGACCGTGTAGCCGGCGCGCGGGCGGTGCTCGACCAGCCCCTCGCCGACCAGGCTCATCAGCGCCTCGCGGACCGGGATGCGGCTGCAGGCGTAGCGCGCCGCCACCTCGTCGACCGGGATCGGCGAGCCGGGCGGGGCGGCGCCGTCGAGGATGACCGCCTTCAGTTCGGAGTGGACGGTCTCGCGGACCGAGCCGCTCCAGTCGGTCGACAGGCGGTCGATCCAGCGGGCGGGAGGATGGGGGATCCGCATGCCGCCTCCGTCCCGGACCGGCCGCGAGCACTCTCGCGGATGACCGGGTCACGATAGCCGCGCACTGTTTCAGCCGGTGGACGCGCGGATATCGAATGCGCTCGTCGGCGCCGGCGTCGGCGTCGGCGCCGGAGCCGGAGCCGGGACCGGGACTGGCGTGACCGCGAGCCCGCCGCGCGGCAGCGCCGCCCGCGCGTCGGCGGCCAGCAGCGCCCAGTCCAGCGCGCGCGCCGACGTCGCCCGGTGTACCAGGCCCACCCGCCGCCGGGGCGCCGGCCGGCGGAAGCGGGCCACCGCCAGCCCCCGCCCCTCACCCACCTCGACCGGGACGGCCGAGGCCGGCAGCAGGCTCAGCCCGAGGCCGCCCGCGACCATCTGGACGACGGTGGACAGGCTCGCGCCCCGCAGCTCGGAGCGCTCCCGGGCATCGGCCTCCCGGCAGACCTCCAGCGCCTGGGCCCGGAAGCAGTGGCCCTCCTCGAGCAGGAGCAGGCTCTGCCCGCTCATCGCCGCTGTGGGCAGCCCGGACCCGCCGGCCAGCGGGTGCGCGCTCGGGACGACGAGCACGAAGTCCTCGTCGTAGAGCGGGATCTCGACCAGGCCGGCCTCGTCCGCGGGCAGCGCGAGCAGGGCCGCGTCGAGGTCGCCCGAGCGCAGCTCGGCCAGCAGCGTCTCGGTCCGGGCCTCGCGAAGCTGGATCCGCAGGCCCGGGCGGGCCGTCCGCAGCTCCGGCAGCAGCCGGGGCAGCAGGTAGGGCGCGACGGTCGGGATCACCCCCAGCCGGATCTCGCCGACCAGCGGCTCCCGGGCTCGCAGTGCCAGCTCGGCGATGTCCTCGATCGCGCCGAGCACCGTCCGGGCCCGGGCCACGACGTCCGCGCCGACGGCCGTCAGCAGCACCGAGCGGGTGGTCCGTTCGACCAGCCGGACACCGAGGGTCCGCTCCAGCGCCGCCAGCGCGCTGGACAGCGTCGGCTGGCTGACGTGCAGCGTGGCGGCGGCGCGGCCGAAGTGGCCGGCGTCGGCCACGGCGACGAGCGCGCGCAGCTGGGCGACGGTCGGGTTCGGTAAAGCCATAGTCGAACTCTATCAGTCAGCCTGAGAATTTTGATTTCCCAAATGAATCGCCGCTGCGCAGAGTGGGGCACGGGCGTTCGGGCCGCCCGCCCGGCTGGACCGCCGGCTGGACCGCCGACCCGCCGGCTGGACCGCCGGACCGGCCCGCGGGCCCGCCAGCCCGGTGTGCCACACCGTCGACTCACCACTGAGGAGCAGTCACGTGCTTACCGTCGGAGACGTCTTCCCCGACTACGACCTGATCGGCGTGGTCTCCACCGACCCCGCCACCGCCTTCGTGCGCGAGACGCCGGCGCGCCGGACAGGTCGGTGGCGGGTCGTCTTCTTCTACCCGAAGGACTTCACCTTCGTCTGCCCGACCGAGATCGCGGCCTTCGGCCGCCGCAACGACGCCTTCGCCGACCGCGGGGCCCAGGTGCTGGGGGTCTCGGTCGACAGCGAGTACGTCCACCTGGCCTGGAAGCGTGACCACCCGGACCTGGCCGATCTGCCCTACCCGTTGCTCTCCGACGTCGGCCGCGAGCTGACCACCGCCGTGGGCGCGCTCGGCCCGGACGGGGTGGCCCAGCGGGCGACGTTCGTGGTGGACCCGGACAACGTCATCCAGTTCAGCATGGTGACCGCCGACGGCGTCGGGCGGAACCCGGAGGAGATCATCCGCGTCATCGACGCGCTGCACAGCGGTGAGCTGTGCCCGGCCAACTGGCGGCGCGGGGAGACGACCCTCGGCGCGGCCGCTCCGGCCGTCGCCCCGGCCGGACTGGACGTCCCGGACGTCCCGGACGTCCCGGACGTCCCGGGCGTACCTACCGGCGAACCGGTGGGGGCGTCCGCTTCCTGAGGTGGCGCCGCTGTGGTCCGTGTCGGCGCCATTCCGCCGGAATAGTGAGGAGAACGTGCCTGTTTGGACACATTCATAAGTCCACACTGTGTTCTCATAACGTGACTCTGTACCTACTTGAAGTGCCACCCTTCGCGGTTCTGTTGCCCGGGACCTGTCAGAATGCAGTCTCGCCGGCACTTGTGGTGACATCATCGGTGCTGGCGAGATCGTCACAACCGAAGGGTGCCGAGATGGTGGACCAGGACGCGTTCGCCACCGGCCGTCTGACAGGGGGGCCGATGGCCATGGCGTTACTCAACGCAGCCGACCTGGCGGCGTCAGTCCAGAGCGCGCCGGCGCGGGCATCCACTCCCAGCGGCGAGCGGGCCGGCCCCCGAGGGGGCTGGCCCGCCCCGGCCGGCTCCGGCCCGGGCGCGCCAGGCTCCCCCCCGGCCGCGCCGAGCCCGCCGGCCCGGTCCGCGCTGGCCGCTCTGGGCGCGGGCATCGTCGCCGACGCGCGGATCGGCCAGCAGGTCCGGGTGCCCAAGACGGCCGAGCTGGTCGCGGCCCACCTGCGGCGCCAGATCGTGCGCGGCGAGCTGGTCGAAGGCGACGCCCTGCCGCCGGAGGCCGTGCTCATGGAGCAGTTCGGCGTCTCCCGCCCGACCCTGCGCGAGGCGTTCCGGGTCCTGGAGTCCGAGGCGCTGATCAGCGTCCGCCGGGGCGCGCACGGCGGGGCGCGGGTGCACACGCCCAACGGTGACGTCGCCGCCCGCTACGCCGGGCTCGTCCTGGAGTACCGGGGAACCACGCTGGCCGACGTCTACCAGGCCCGGGCCATGCTGGAGCCGCCGTGCGTGGGCCTGCTGGCCAGCCGGCACGCCGAGGCCGACCTGGCCCGGCTGCGGGCCGCGCTGCTCGCCGCCGACGGCGACGACCCGGACGCGGCCCGGGCCGCCGGCGCCGAGTTCCACGCCCTGGTCGTGGAGCTGGGCGGCAACCAGACGGTGGCCGTCCTGGCCGGGATGCTGCGCCACATCATCGACCTGACCCAGGACGGGCAGGTGTTCGGCGAGGGCATGCCGCCGATGCCGGACGACAGCGGGCCCGAGGCCACCCGGGCGCACCGCCGCATCCTGGAGGCGATCGAGTCCGGCGACGCCCTGGCCGCCGAGGAGCTGTGGCGCCGCCACCTGGACGACCTCGGCGCGGGCGTGCCCGCACAGGCGCGGCCCGAGGACCTGGCCGGCGGCTGAGGCCCGCCGCGGGCCGGGCGCCCGGAGCACCGGTCCCGGTCGCCCGGGCCGTTGGTTACTGTCGGTCGGGTGACAACACGCCCTGCCGGCAACCTGGCGGAGGTCTTCGACCTCGAGCGGATCGACGACAACATCTTCCGCGGCTGGTCCTGGCACACAGCTCCACTGCGGGTGTTCGGCGGGCACGTGGCCGCGCAGGCGCTGGTGGCGGCCGGCCGCACCGCGCCGCCGGACCGGCCGGTCCATTCGCTGCACGCCTACTTCCTGCGGCCAGGGGACCCCTCGGCGCCGATCGTGTACGAGGTGGACCGCATCCGCGACGGTGGGTCGTTCACGACCCGGCGGGTCGTGGCCGTCCAGCACGGCGAAGCGATCTTCACGATGTCGGCGTCCTTCCACCGGGAGGAGGCCGGCTACGACCACCAGGCCCCAATGCCACCGACGCCGTCCCCTGAGCACTGTGCGCCGATGAAGAGCCCACAGATATGGCGCATGCCGGAGCCCGGCGGCGACTGGTGGATCACCCGCTACGTCGACATCCGCCGTATGCCGTCGCCGGACGACGAGGTCTCCGCCGGCGACGGCGCGGCGGCCCGCGCCTACCAGCGCTGGTGGGTGCGGATCCAGGGTGAGCTGGGCGACGACCCGCTGCTGCACGTGTGCGCGGCCGCCTACGCCTCCGACCTGTTCCTGCTGGGCCCGGTGGTCCGCCCGCACCTCAACGGGGAGCACGAGCCGCCGTCGGCGGCGAGCCTCGATCACGCGATGTGGTTCCACCGGCCGTTCCGGGTCGACGGCTGGCTGCTCTACGAGCAGGACTCCCCGTCGGCTTACGGAGCCCGGGGCTTCGGCCGGGGCCAGATCTACACCGAGGCCGGCGAGCTGGTCGTGTCGGTGGCGCAGGAGGGGCTCATCCGGCCGAACCGCGACCGGCCGGCCGGTCGGGGCTGACCCCGGCGCCGGCCGCGGCGTCCTCCGGATCTGGCCCACGTCCACCTCGGGATACCTCAGCACACCTCGAGATACCTCGTGACACCTCGTGACACCTCGGGATACTTCAGGGCACCTCGGGCCGCATCGCCGGGTCCCGACCCGCGGGTCCCGGGTGTCGCCGGGGCTGGGCCGGGGCATATCCGGGCGGCGACGCGCGGGCGTCGGCCCCCCGGGCGAGGTGGGGCCCGACGCCCGCCGCCGCCATCGCGGACGAGTGGCCGCGGGCCTACCACCGGCGCGCGGGCACCGGCCCCGGAAGGCAGGGAGGGTTCCGCCTGACCAAAGCGGAAGATCCATCCCGGCCTGACCTGGCCGGCTCCGAGCGGGCCACCCGCCAGTACGGATCGGACCTCCGGTGACACGGATCTGTAACGGGACGGACGTAACGTCTCCGGCCATGAGCGACGCGCGTATCGCGGCCGTCGGCGTCGAGGAGGAGTTCCACATCCTCGATCTCGGTACCCGCCAACTCGTACCCGAGGCCGGGGGTATCCTCGCGGCCCTCCCGGAGGACCGGTTCGCGGCCGAGCTGCTGAAGTCCGTCGTCGAGACCAACAGCAAGCCCTGCCGTGACCTGGCCGAGCTGCGCGCGGACCTGCTGGACCTGCGCCGGTTGCTGGTCGCGGCGGCCGAACCGCTGGGCCTGGGCCCGGCGGCCAGCGGCACCGTCCCGATCGTCGACGCGGACGCCCTGGAGATCAGCCGCGACCCGCGCTACGAGCAGATGCTCGACGACTACCAGATCGTCGCCCGTGAGCAGCTCATCTGCGGCGCGCAGGTCCATGTGGACGTGGCCGACCGCGACCTGGCCATGGCCGTCGTCGCCTGGGTCGCGCCGTGGCTGCCCATGCTCCTCGCGCTCTCGGCCAGCTCGCCGTTCTGGAAGGGCGTCGACTCCGGCTACGCCAGCATGCGCACCCTGGTCTGGCAGCGCTGGCCGACGGCCGGGGTGGCCGGCTCGTTCAGCACCGCCGCCGAGTACGACCAGCTGATCGCCGACCTGATCAAGTCCGGGGTGATCAGCGACCCGGGCATGGTCTACTTCGACGTCCGCCCCTCGGCCCATCTGCCCACGGTCGAGCTGCGCATCTGCGACGCCTGCCCGGACGTCGACAACGTGATCCTCGTCGCCGGGCTGTTCCGGGCCCTGGTCAGCCGGGCGATCGACGCCATCGGCGTCGGCGAGCCGGCCCCGCCGCCCCGCCCGGAGCTGCTGCGCGCGGCGACCTGGCGGGCCGCCCGCTCGGGGCTGGAGGGCGAGCTGGTCGACCTGGCCGGCGCCGGCCCCGTCCCGGCCGAGGCGATGCTGCGGCGGCTGATGGGCCTGCTGCGCGGCGAGCTGGAGGAGTTCGGCGACTGGGACCTGGTGGCCGCGCTGGCCGAGCAGGCGATCGGCCGGGGCAGCGCGGCCGCCCGCCAGCGCCGCGCCTTCGCCCGTCGCCGCTCGCTGGCCGACGTGGCCGACCTGATCCTGGCCGAGACGAAGGAGAGCTCGGTCTCGGTCCCGCTGGCCGGGTCACTGCCGCCCGGCGCGGACCCCGGCCCGGCGGGAGGGCGGCCGTCCGGCTCCGAACCGCCGCCGCTGCTGGCCGGCTACGCGCCGCCCGGCGGCTATGACGAGGTCATGTCCGGCGGCACGGGCGGCGGGCCGGGAGTCGTCCGCCCGCCCTACCGGCCGGTGCTGCGCGCCCTGGACCGCCTCGGCCCGGCCACGCTGGAGGAGCGGGAGCGGGCCTGTGAAGCCGAGCTGGTGGACCGGGGCGTGGTCTTCCGGGTCACCGGCGACGAGGAGGCCCGGCCCTTCCCGCTCGACCTGCTGCCGCGCATCGTCGACGGAGCGGACTGGCGGCGGCTGCGGGCGGGGCTTGCCCAGCGGGTGCGGGCACTCGAGCTGTTCCTGCGCGACGCCTACGGCGAGCGGGCCTGCGTGGCCGACGGCATCGTCCCCGACTGGGTGGTCGACGGCGCGCCGGGGTTCCTGGCCCGGGGCCGCGACGTCCCGGCCGGCGCGATCCGGGCGACCGTGGCCGGCATCGACCTGGTCCTCGACGGCGACGGGGCCTGGCGGGTGCTGGAGGACAACCTGCGGGTCCCCTCCGGGGTCGGCTACGCGCTGACCAGCCGGGAGCTGACGGCCCGGCTGCTGCCCGAGGTCACGCCGCCGGCTGGCATCATCCCGCTCGACGGGGTGCCGGCCCTGCTGCACGAGGCGCTGGTCGCCGCCGCGCCGGACCGGGCGCGGGGCGAACCGGTGGTGGCCGTCCTGTCCGACGGTCCGGACAACTCGGCGTTCTTCGAGCACAACCTGCTGGCCGAGGAGATGGGCGTGCCGGTGGTCACCCCGGGCGAGCTGGTGGTGGACGACGGGGTCGTGCACCTGGTCGGCGCCGGCGGCGCCCGCCGGCCCGTCGACGTCCTCTACCGCCGGGTCGACGAGGACGACCTGTTCGGCGCGAGGGGGGCCGACGGGGCGCCGCTGGGGCCGCCGTTGGCGGCGGCGCTGCGGGCCGGGCGGGTCAGCCTGGCCAACGCGCCCGGCAACGGCGTCGGGGACGACAAGGTGCTCTACGCCTACGTCCCCGACCTCATCCGCTACTACCTGGGCGAGCCGCCCGGGCTGGACGACGTGCGGACCTACGTCTGCGGAGACCCCGACGCCCGTGCACACGTCCTCGACCACCTGGCCGAGCTGGTGCTCAAACCGGTCGACGGCTACGGCGGGGCCGGGATCGTCATCGGCCCGCGGGCCGGCGAGGCGGAGCTGGCCCGGGCCCGGGCCGCCCTCGAGGCCGACCCCCGGGGCTGGGTGGCCCAGGAGACGCTGGCGCTGTCCACCCATCCGACCTGGCGTGACGGGCGGCTGGTGCCGTGCGCGGTCGATCTGCGGGCCTTCGTCTACCAGGGTGAGGAGGTCGTCGTGGCGCCGGCCGCGCTGACCCGGGTCGCCCCGCCGGGCAGCCTGATCGTCAACTCCTCCCGGGGTGGCGGGGCCAAGGACACCTGGCTGCTGCGCTGACGGCCGTCGGTGATTTCGTCGTGTGATGCCGGTCACTGTGAGGCTGGTGTCATCTCGGCGTAACCCGCTGCCCGCAAGGTAGTTCCCGGACCGGCATCCGTGGCCGGTTGAACGAACGGCCGCCGAGGCTGGTGGAGGGGACGGGCGGGGAGACGACCGACGGGAGCGGGCGATGTGCGGTCTGAGTGGCGAACTGCGGTGGGACGGGCAGCCGGCGGACGCCGGGGCCGTCGCCCGCATGACGGCGACGATGGAACGCCGCGGCCCCGACGGGGTCGGCCTGTGGTCGTCCGGCCCGGTCGCGCTGGGCCACCGCCGGCTGAAGATCATCGATCTGTCCGAGCGGGGCGCGCAGCCCATGGTCGACAGCGACCTCGGCCTGGCCGCGGTGTTCAACGGCTGCATCTACAACTACCGCGAGCTGCGGGCCGAGCTGGCCGGGGCCGGCTACCGGTTCTTCTCCACCTCCGACACCGAGGTGATCATCAAGGCGTACCACCGGTGGGGGGCCGAGTGCGTCGAGCACTTCCTGGGGATGTTCGCCTTCGCCGTGCACGAGCGGGAGAGCGGCCGGCTGATGCTGGCCCGCGACCGCCTCGGCATCAAGCCGCTCTACCTGGCCGAGACGCCCGGCCGGCTGCGGTTCGCCTCGACGCTGCCGGCGCTGCTGGCCGGGGGCGGGATCTCCGGCGAGATCGACCGGGTCGCGCTGCACCACTACATGTCGTTCCACTCGGTCGTCCCGGCGCCGCGCACGATCCTGGCCGGGGTCCGCAAGCTGCCGGCGGCCACCGTCCGGATGGTCGAACCCAACGGCTCGCACCGCGACACCCGCTACTGGACGCCTGACTTCATCCGCGACCCCGCCCGGGCGGCGTGGCGCGCCGACGAGTGGCGCGACGCAGTCGGCGAGGCGCTGCGCCTGGCCGTGCGGCGGCGGATGGTCGCCGACGTCCCGGTCGGGGTGCTGCTGTCCGGCGGGCTGGACTCCAGCCTGATCGTCGCGCTGCTGGCCGAGGCCGGCCAGAAGGACCTGGCCACCTTCAGCGTCGGCTTCGAGGCCGCCGGCGGCGAGTCCGGCGACGAGTTCCACTACTCCGACATCATCGCCGAGCACTTCGGCACCGACCACCACCAGATCCGGGTGCCGGGCACGTCGCTGCTGCCGGCGGTCGACGCGGCCGTCGCCGCGATGAGCGAGCCGATGGTCAGCCACGACTGCGTCGCCTTCTACCTGCTCTCCCAGGAGGTCTCCCGGCACGTCAAGGTCGTGCAGTCCGGTCAGGGCGCGGACGAGGTGTTCGCCGGCTACTCCTGGTACCCGCCGCTGGAGAACGTGGCGCGGGCCGACGCCGTCGAGGCCTACCTGAAGGTCTTCGCCGACCGTTCCCATGCCGACCTGGCCGCGATCGTCGACCCGGGCTACCTCATCGAGGGCGACGCCTCCGGCGTGTTCGTCTCCGAGGAGTTCGCCGAGCCGGGCGCGGCCACCTCCGTCGACGCGGCCCTGCGCATCGACTCGACGATCATGCTGGTGGACGACCCGGTCAAACGGGTCGACAACATGACCATGGCCGCCGGGCTGGAGGCGCGGGTGCCCTTCCTCGACCACGAGCTCGTCGAGCTGGCCGGCGCCTGCCCGCCGGAGTTCAAGCTGGCCGACGGGGGCAAGGGCGTCCTGAAGGACATCGGCCGCCAGGTCATGCCCTCGGCCGTGATCGACCGGCCCAAGGGCTACTTCCCGGTGCCGGCGATCCGTCACCTCGACGGGCCGTTCCTCGACCGCGTCCGCGACGCTCTGACCTCCCCGGAAGCCCGCTCGCGCGGGCTCTTCCGGGGCGACTGGGTCACAGCTATGCTCTCCGCTCCCAACGCCAACCGGACCAACCTCGGCGCGAACTCGCTGTGGCAGGCCGCGCTGCTCGAGATGTGGCTCCAGACCCAGGGGGTATCGACATGATCCAGCGATTCCCGCGCCATGACGGCGGTCTTGTGCTCGCCGCCGAGACGTCCGAACCGGGCCCCGTTCCCCTGGCGGTGCCCGTGCCGGCATCGGGGCCCGGGCCGGCCTGGCAACCCTCGGCCGGGCAACTCTCGGTCGGGCAACTCTCGGTCGGGCAGCGGCTGGCCGCGGCGGTCGAGTCCGCCGGCGTCTGGACCGGGGTGCCCTACGCGGTCTCGCCCAGCCTCGGCGCGGGCGGGCGCCTGCTGGCCTACGTCAGCGACGCCGACGGCGCGCCCGGGCTGTGGCTGGCGCCGATGGGTGAGCGCGGCCACCGGGCCGGGCCGCCGCGCCGCCTCGACGTCGGCCCGGGCCACGTCGCCTCGGTCGTGTTCGCGCCGGACGGGACGCGGCTGGCCGCCCAGGTCGCGCCGGGCGGAGGGGAGAACACCGAGGTCGTGCTGGCCGACGTCGACGGTTCGGCGCCGCCCGTCGTGGTGGCCGGCGGCCCGGGGCGGGCGGCGACGCTCGGCCGTTGGTCCGCCGACGGCACGGCGCTGGCCGTGGCCGAGTCCGACCGGTCGGGGATCACTACCGGCTACCTGCTGACGGTGGGCCGTCCCGGCGGCGCCGGCGGTGCGTGCCAGACGATCGCCAGTGGGGTGGCCCTGGCCGTCTGCGACGTCAGCGCGCACGGCGCGTTCGCGCTGCTGCGGGTCGGGCCGCGCGGGCGGCGGGCGCTGGTGCTGGTCGAGCTGGCCACCGGACGGCGCACGCCGCTGCTGGGCGGCCGGCTCGGGGGAGTAGCCGCCGCCCGCTTCGCCGACGTCGACGGCGTCCCCAGCCTGCTGATCCAGACCGACGCTCTCGATCTGGGGCGGCAGGCTGCTGATCGGGTCGCTCTGCTGGCCGCGCCGCTGGAACACCCGGACGAGCTTCGCGTCCTGGCCGCCCGGCCCGACGCGGACGTCGAGCGCTTCGCCGCCAGCCCGGACGGCGCGACCATCGCGCTGGCCTGGAACGCCGCCGGCCTGAGCGAGCTGACCCTGCTGGACGTGGCGAGCGGGGCCGTCCGGCCGCTGCCGCCGCTGCCGCAGGCCGTCCTGACCAGCCTGCTCTACCAGCCCGACGGGCGGTCGCTGCTGTTGGCCCTGGACGGGCCGCGGGCGCCGGGCCGGCTGTGGACGGTCGAGGTCGGGGCGCCCGGCGGCTACCGCTGCCTGGTCGCGCCGGCGCGATGTCAGCCCGAGACCGCTCCCGCGCCTGAGCCGGCTGTCCCGCTGGGGATGCTGGCCGTCATCCCCACCCAGCCCGAGACGCCCCCGCTCGCCGAAACGGTGGAGCTCCCCGTCCCGCTCGGAGCCGTTGCCTCCCTACCGCGCCCGCTGGCCGCGCCCGAGCTGACCGAGCCGGCGCCGATCGTCGCGGTGACCGCCGAACCGGTCCGCCCGACGCTCGTCCACTTCCTGGCCGGCGACGGGCTCCCGCTCGACGGCCTGCTCTACCGGCCGTCCGGGCTCGCCGGCCCGGCCCCGATGATGATCCATTTCCACGGCGGGCCCGAGGCGCAGGAGCGCCCGACCTACAACCCGCTGTTCCAGGCCCTGGTGGCGGCCGGGGTGGCCGTGTTCGCGCCGAACGTGCGCGGCTCGTCCGGCTCCGGCCGGGCCTTCAGCGAGGCCGACGACCTGGAGCGACGGTGGGACGGCATCGCGGACGTCGGCGCCGCCGCCCGGTACGCGGTCGAGGCCGGCCTGGCCGACCCCACCCGTCTCGGGATCATGGGCCGCTCCTACGGCGGCTACCTGACGCTGGCCGCCCTCGGTCACTTCCCGGACCTGTTCCGGGTCGCGATCGACGTCTGCGGGATGTACGACCTGGTCGGCTTCTACCAGCGGACCGAGCCGTGGATCGCCGCCTCCGCCGTGACCAAGTACGGCGACCCGGACACCGACGCCGACCTGCTGCGGATGCTGTCCCCGTCGGCGCTGGTCGACCGCTGGCGGACGCCGCTGCTGGTCGTCCACGGCGTCAACGACACGAACGTCCCGTTCGCCGAGGGGGAGCAGGCCGCGGCGGCCGCGCTGGCCGCCGGAGTGCCGACGGCGTTCCTGCCCATCGAGGGCGAGGGGCACGAGGCCCGGGGCCGGGAGGCCCGAGAGCTGTTCGTCCGCGAGTGCCTGCGCTGGGTCGGCGAGCACCTGCTGGCCGAGGCGGCCGCCCGGCTGCCGGAGGCCGTGTAGCCGGCCCGTCGGCCCGCCGGCCGCGGTAGCCGGCCCGCGGGTCACGCGAGCAGGCCGCGCAGCGTCCGGGCGTTCTCGACGGCGTAGCCGTAGCCGTCGTTGTTGAAGTAGGCGAACACGTCGTGCCCCGTCTGCTCCCATTCCCGGATCCGGTCCCGCCACCAGCGCAGGTCGCCGTCCGGATAGGAACCGGCGTACAGGTGGTCGGCGTCCGGGCCGTGCAGGCGGACATAGACGAACGGCGCCGTCGCCCGCAACACGCACGGCAGCCGCGCGCCGCTCATGACGGTGTAGGCGGCCTGCGCCCGTTCGAGGATCCCAAACACGGCCTCGTCGACCCAGCTGGCGTGGCGGAACTCGACGGCCACCCGGATACCGGCCGGGACGGCGGCCAGGAACGCCTCGAGACGGCCGTCGTCGCGCTCGTGATCCGGGGCGAGCTGGACGAGCAGGACCGATCCGGTCGGCCCCAGCTCGGCCCAGCCGTCCCGGATCCGCTCCAGCCACCGCGCAGGCTCGGCCAGCCTGCGGGCGTGGGTCAGGCCCCTGGGCGCCTTCACCGCCAGGGCGAAACTGTCGGGCAGCCGGTGACGCCAGCCGGCGAAGGTGCTCGCCGCCGGCCACCGGTAGAAACTTGCGTTCAGCTCGACGGTGTCGAACTCGGCGGTGTAGACCGCCAGCCGGCCCTCCGGCCGGGTGCCGGGCGGGTAGAGGACGCCGTTCCAGTGGCCGTAGCTCCAGCCCGACGTGCCGATACGCGTGACCACCCCGCCGGTGTACCCGGCGGGACGGCCCGTGCTACCCGAGGCGTCGCCGTGGCGCCTCCCCGCTCCTACCGGCCGGCGCGGGCCCGCGGCAGGACCAGGGCCAGCGCGGTGACGGCGACGGCGAAGCCGGCCAGCGGCAGCCCGGCCCGCTCGAAGGCCCGGCCGAACGCCGCCGGCGTGTCCGCCGCGCCCAGCGCCCGGTAGAACACCAGCCCGACCAGGGCGACCCCGACCGCGCCGCCCGCCTGCTGACCGGCGTTGAGCACTCCGGCGGCGGCCGAGCCCCACTCGGGCGCCACCCCGGCCATGACAATCCCAGGCAGCGGGGCCAGCACCAGGCCCATGCCGGCCCCGGCCACGACCAGCCCCGGGATGAGCCACAGCGGCGAGCCGCCGACGCCGATGCGGGCCACCGTCCCGGCCAGGGCCAGATAGCCGGCGGCCAGGATGCCGCCGCCGAGGACCAGCACGCCCCGTCCCAGCCGGGCGGCCAGCGGCGCCGAGCGCAGGCACGCCACCAGATAGCTCGCCCCCAGCGGGAGGAAGACCAGCCCGGACTTCAGCGGGCTCAGCCCCCGTCCCGACTGCAGGTACAGCGCCAGGACCAGGAAGAACGACGGCAGCGCGAGAGCCAGCGCGGCGCCGGTGGCCAGCCCCGCCGCGAACGCCCGGCTCCTGAACAGCGCCAGGTCGACCAACGGCGCGCCGCCGCGCCGGGCCAGGCTGGCCTGGTGGGCGACGAAGCCGGCCAGCGTGGGGACGGCGGCGGCGAGGCAGGCCCACGTCCAGGCCGGCCAGCCCTGCTGCCGGCCGTACACCAGTGGCAGGACGAGAGCGGTAAGACTCAGCGCCACCAGCAGCGTCCCGGCCAGGTCGAGCCGGGCCCGGCCGGCGGCCCGCGACTCCGGGACGAGGCGCCCGGCGGCGAGCGCGCCCAGCCCGACCGGAGCGTTGATCAGGAAGATGCTCCGCCAGCCCGAGCCGGCGATGTCGGCCTGGATCAGCAGCCCGCCGACGAGCTGGCCGAGAACGCCGCCCAGCCCCATGGTCAGGCCGACCGCGCCGAACGCCCGGACCCGGCGCGGCCCGGCGTACGCAACGTTGATGGTGGCCAGGACCTGCGGGCCCAGCAGCGCCGCGGCCAGCCCCTGCGCGACCCGGCCGCCGACGAGCACACCCCCGGTCGGCGCGAACCCGCAGGCCAGCGAGGCGAGCGTGAACAGCCCGAGGCCGGTGGAGAACATCCGGCGCCGGCCGTAGAGGTCGCCGAGCCGCCCGCCGGTGATGAGCAGCGCGGCGTACGGGAGCGCGAAGCCCGCGACCACCAGCTGGATGAGGGCCGGGCCGGCGTCCAGGCTCGTGTCGATGGACGGGATCGCCACGTTCACGATGAACACGTCGAGCGTGACGATGAAGATCCCGGCCAGCAGGACGAGCAGCGCGCCCCAGGACGTCTCGCCGGCGGCACCCGCCGGGCTGGCGGGGCGGGGGTGTTCCGCCGACCGTCGGCCGGAGGAGACAGTCGCTTCGATGGTCATGGTGAGTTCTCCATGTGATTTCCCCTGGTCGACGGGGCTCAGGCGGTCGGGACCTTGTCCAGGAAGCCGTGGACGGTGCGCAGCCGGCCGCCGGCCAGCACGGCGACGTCGAAGCCGACGACCAGCGCCTCACCGCCGTCCGGGCCCAGCTCCCAGGTGAAGCGGACGACGTCGTGGTGGGCGTCGACCGGCCCGGCCAGGCGGAAGACCAGGCTGGGGAAGGCCGCCTGGGCGCCGCCCACGGCCGCGTCGATCGCGGCCCGGCCCTCGGCCTCGACCAGCGGGTCAACATAGCGGGCGTCCTCAGTCCAGAGCTGGTCGATCAGCGTCCGGCGGGCGGCCGGCTCGCGCTCGTTCCAGACGTCGAGGTAGCGGGTGATCACGCCGGTGACGTCACTCATCGTCGATCGGTTCCTTTCGCTGGGAGGGCGGCGGCTTGGTGCGCGCCGGCGGAACCGACGTTAGGGAGATCGACGCGGGGCGGAATCAGTCGCGAATGGGTACTTCCCGCGGTCCTCGGGCCGTCGGCATCCGTCGTCGCCACCGTCGCCGTTGTCGCCACCGTCGCCGTTGTCGCCGTCGCCGCCCGGGCCCGCGGGCGGTCCGTGCTCAGTCCGTGCTCGGTCCGTGCTCGGTCCGGGCTCGATCGGGCTCGATACGCTGCGGGCATGTCGTCATACCGGCGGTCGCTGTATGGCCGGGACGCCGAGCGGGCGCTGATCGCGGAGCTGGTCGCGGGCGCGTCCGCCGGCCGGGGCGGCGCGCTGGTCATCCGGGGCGAGCCCGGCATCGGCAAGAGCGCCCTGCTCGACGAGGCCGCCGCGCGGGCCCACGAAGGGGACCAGCCGGTGCGCGTTCTGCGGGTCGGCGGCGTGGAGTCCGAGGCCGAGCTGCCCTTCGCCGGCCTGCACCTGCTCGTCCGGTCCGCCCTCGGCCGTCTCGACGCTCTGCCCCCGGTGCAGGCGGCCGCGCTGCGGGGCGCGTTCGGCCTGGCGGCGGGGGCCGTCGCCGACCCGTTCCTCGTCGGGCTGGCCGTGCTCTCCCTGCTGGCCGAGGTGGCCGAGGACGGTCCGCTGCTCTGCCTGCTCGACGACGCGCAGTGGCTGGACGGGCCGTCGGCCCAGGCGCTGCTGTTCGCCGCCCGCCGGCTGGACGCCGAGCCCGTCGCCATGATCTTCGCGGCCCGCCCGGGCCCGTCCTTCCCGGCCGCCGGACCGCGTGAGCTCGCCCTCGGGCCCCTGGACAGGCCGTCGGCGGCGCGGCTGCTCGACCAGCGGGATCCCTGCTTGGCGCGTGGTCGCCGCCGGCTGCTGCTGGACCGGGCGGCGGGCAACCCGCTCGCCCTGGTCGAGCTGCCCATCGCGGTGGAGGGCGCCGGCGCGGACGGGACGCCGGCGGGGGAGATCCGGCTGACCGACCGGCTCCAGGCCGCGTTCGGGGCCCGGGCCCACCGGCTGCCCGGGCCCAGCCGGGTTCTGCTGAGCGTCGTCTCGGCTGAGGACACCGGCGACCTGGCGGTCATCCTGCGCGCGGCGGCCGCGCTGGGCGCCGGCCTCGGCGACCTGGCGCCGGCCGAAGAGTCCGGTCTGATCACCATCGCGGAAGGGGCCGTCGCCTTCCGCCATCCGCTGGCCCGCGCCGCCGTCTACCAGGCGATGACGACGGCCGCGCGGGTCGCCGCCCACCGGGCGCTCGCCGACGCCTGGGCCGGGGGCGTGCCGGGGGACGGCGCACCGGGGGACGGCGCGTCGGCGGACGGCGCGTCGGCGGACGTCGATCGGCGGGCCTGGCATCTGGCCGCCGCGACCACCGGCGTCGACGAAACCGTGGCCGCCGCCCTGGAGGACGGCGCCGAACGGGCGGGCGGCCGCGGCGGGCACCTCGCGGCGGCGACGACCTACGAGCGCGCGGCCCGGCTCAGCCCGGACCCCGCCGACCGGACGCGGCGCCTGATCCTGGCGGCCGCGGCCGCCGCCGAGGCCGGTGAACCGGACCGCTCCCGCGCTCTCGCCGCCTTGGTCGTCTCACCGCCGCCCGCCGGGCCGCTGCGCTCCCGTCTCACCATGGTCGACGCGCTGTCCAGGTTCTGGCGGGGCGAGCGTGCCGCCGCCCACCGACTACTGCTGGACGCGGTCGACACCGCCGAGCCGGCCCAGCGCCTCGAGCTCGCGATCGAGGCGACCTACGTCGGCTGGTTCACCGGCGCGGGTGAGCTCGCCGCGAGCCTCGACCGCCTCGTCCCCGCCGTGGGGCCGCCACCGTCCGGGCAGCCGCTGGCCGACCTGGTCGTCGGCGGCCTGTCCGCCGTCGTCGGCCGGACCGCCCCCGAGTCGCCAGCGACGCTGCTGGCGAGGGCGATCCCGGCCGTCGAGGGCTCGCCGAGCGAACAGCTGCTCGCGGCCGGCGTCGCGCTGGCCGCCGGCCAGGACCGGGACGTCGCCGACCTCGCCGCCTCCGCCCTGGCCGACGCCCGCGCCCAAGGCCGCATCGGGTGGGTGCCGAACCTGCTGTTCGTCCTGGCCGAGGCCGAGATCTTTCTCGGCCGCCACCGCGACGGGCCGCGCGCCGCCGACGAGGGCACGCAGATCGCCGAAGCCATCGGCCAGGGGCGGCAGTGGCGCGGCCAGGCGGCCAGCCTCGCGGCGTACGTCGCCGCGATCGAGGGCGACGAGACCCGCTGCCGCGCCGCGGCCGACGCGGTCCTCACTGACCGGACCGGGCCGGGCGTGGACCGGTCCACCTGGGCGCTGGGCCTGCTCGACCTGGGGGCCGGCCGGGCCCGGGAAGCGCTGGATCGGCTGACGTCGCTGGCCGACGGGGCGAACTGGTACGGCCTCAGCGGCACCCGCTGCGTGCCCGACCTCGTCGAGGCGTCCGCGCGCGTGGGGGAGCCGGAGCGGGCGACGCCTGCCTTCGAGCGGTTCGCGGCCTGGGCTGACCGGGTCGGGCAGCCGTGGGCGGACGCTCTGGCGTCCCGTTGCCGGGCGCTGCGCGCGACCGCGTCCGGCGGCGCCGAGGACTTCTACCTGGCCGCGCTGGCGGCGCACCAGAAGGACCTCCGCCCGTTGGATGCGGCCCGGACCGAGCTGCTCTACGGGGAATGGCTGCGCCGCGCCCGCCGCAAGGCGGACGCCGGCCCCCGGCTGCGCGCCGCGGCGGAGACGTTCGAGCGCCTCGGCGCCCGTCCCTGGGCCGCCCGGGCCACCGGAGAACTGGCGGCGACCGGCCTGGCCCGCGACGGGACGACCCCGGCCGCGCGGAACGCGGACAGCGCTCCGGGTGACGTCCAGTCCGGCGTCGGCGCGCCCACGGTCGCGGGCGCGCCCGATCTGACCCCGCGCGAGGCGCAGATCGTCGCCTTGGCCGCGCGTGGCCTGTCGAACCGGGACATCGCCGCCCAGCTCTTCCTCAGCCCCCGCACGGTCGGCCACCACCTGTACAAGGCCTATCCCAAGCTCGGCGTCGAGTCGCGATCGCAACTGCGACGGCCTAGCGCCAGCCGCGGCGCTTGGTGAGCTCGGTGAGCTGGCCCTGGAGCAGGCCGACGAGGTGGGCGCGGTCGAGCTCGTCGTGGCGGATCCGGAAGCGGCAGTGTGACTCGCCGCCGCGCAGCAGCCCGCCCCGGCGGTCGGCCTCCAGCACGACCTCCATCCCGTCCGGGCCGGTCAGGTAGGTGACCTCCAGCTCGCGGATGCGCTTGCGGTACTCGCCGCCGCTGGGCGTCAGCTCGATCTCCTGGTAAAAGGGCAGCTCCGAACCCTGAAGCCGACCCTTCTCGACGTCGGCCGAGCGGAACCTGAACCCGAGGTCACCCAGCGCCGAGAGCACCGCCTCCTGGGCCGGCAGCGGGAACACGCGCACCGGGTCGAGGTCGCCCGGGTCGACGGCGCCGGGGATGTCGACCGTCGTCCGGACGCCGATCTTCATGCCCTTGAGGTGCCAGGACCCGACGTCGGTGATCGGCGTCTGCCACGGGACGGGCAGCTCGAACCGGCCGGACGTCGTGTCCCCGGCGGCGATTGTGAAATCGCCGCCGACCTTCTGTGTACCGAACTGGACCTGCTCGTAGCGGGTGCCTTCGTCGGTGTCGACCTCGACCGTGGCCTCCAGCGCCACCCGGACCTCGTTGATCTTCTGGTCGACCTTGCCGCCCTTGATGTTGACCACGCCGGTCACCATCGCGCCCGGCAGCGTCTCGGCCCGGTCGAGTACCGCGTCGACGTCGGCGTTGCCCACGCCGAGCCGCGCCATCATCCGTCGCATGCCCACCCCCGAGACGATCGCACACCGCCGGCGGCCTCGAGCGGCGGTCCGCTGGCGGCCCACCCGGCCGGGCCCCTACGCGGGAGGGCGACCCGACGCACTGTCACTGATCAAACATTCCGAACATGGGGGGCATACCTTTAACGAATCCTAGACATACCGCACGATCCTGGACGAGTCGGACGGGATGGTCCGGGTGTGGCGGCAACGGGACGACCGCTACGATCCTGGTTCGTGACCTGCATAGTCGGGATTGAGTACGACGGCGGCGTCGTGATCGGAGCGGACAGTGCCGGCGTCGCGGGCTATTCGATCACGGTGCGGGCCGACACGAAGGTGTTCCGCAACAGCGAGTACGTCATGGGCTTCACCGGCTCGTTCCGGATGGGTCAGCTGCTGCGCTACAGCCTGATCCCGCCGCTGCCGGAGAACTGGGACGTCGACCGCTTCATGGCGACCGACTTCGTCCAGGCCGTGCGGGAGTGCCTGCGCGACGGCGGCTACGCCCGCAACGACTCCGGCTCCGAGCAGGGCGGGGTGTTCCTGGTCGGCATCCGCGGGCGGCTCTACCGCATCGACGTCGACTACCAGATCGGCCGCAGCGTCGACAACTACGAGGCGGTCGGCTCCGGCGAGGAGTTCGCGCTCGGGGCGATGTTCGCGAGCGCCCACCTGCCGCCCGAAGAGCGGGCCCGCCTCGCGCTGGAGGCGGCGGCCCACCACTCCTCGGCGGTCTGCCCGCCGTTCCACATCATGAGCTGCCCGACCGAACCCGGCTCGACAGGCCTCTGACCATCGCCGTGTAGGCCGCCCGGCCGGTCACCGGCGTGAAGTCGTCGGCGGCCGCGCTCAGCGCGTCGAACTCGGCGCCGGACAGCGTGATCTCCGCCGCGGCGGCGTTGCTCTCGACCTGGGCGACGCTGGACGCGCCCGGGATGGCTACCACGTTCGGATGGTGGATCACCCAGGCCAACGCTACCTGGGCCGGCGTCGCGTCATGCGCGTCGGCGACGTCGCGCAGGACGTCGATCACGCCCTGGGCCGCGTCGAGGTTGTCCGGCAGGAACAGCGGGTTGGCCGAGCGGATGTCGCGCGGCGGCCGGTTGCCCCGGTTGTACCGGCCGGACAGCAGGCCCTGCGCGAGCGGGCTGTAGGCGATGACCAGGCGCTTCTCCCGCTGGGCGAACGGGAGCAGCTCCTGTTCGGGGCGCCGGCGCAGCAGGCTGTACTCGACCTGGTTGGACACGACCGGCGAGCCGAGCGCCGCGTCGGCGTCGCGCCAGCGGGCCAGCGAGTAGTTGCTGACCCCGACCGCGCCGACGAGCCCGACCCGGCGCAGCGCCGCCATCGCCGGCATCGTCCGGTTGTCCCGGATGACTGGATTGGGCTGGTGGACCTGGTAGAGGTCGATCCGGGTGACGCCGAGCCGGTCGGCGCTGGCCACCGCCCGCTGCTCGACGACCGGGCCGACGGGCAGGATCGGGAAGATCTTCGTCGCGACGACGCTGCTCTCCCGGCCCCCGGGGATGGCCGCGAGCGCCTGGCCCAGGATCCGTTCGGAACGTCCGAAGGCGTACGCCTCGGCCGTGTCAAACAGGGTGATGCCCAACTCGTGGGCCCGCCGGACGATCGCGGCGGCCTCCCTGTCGGCGTAACCACGGCCATAGCCCCACTCGCGCGACCCGAACTGCCAGGTGCCCAGGCCGATCACGGACACCTTCTCCAGCGGTGGCGCATCCACGTAACGCATCACGCTGACATTCAACGCCCGCCCGGCCACGAGGGCGACTCGCCGGCCCGGCGGGACGGCGTCAGAGCGCGGAACCGGGCGCCGGCGGCCGTGGTGACCAGCAGACGGTAAACCAGTCGCCGGCGGCGGACGGCGCGGTGTGGCCGGAGGAGTACCAGCCGGCCGGCAGCAGGGTGCCCCAGGTGACCGCGTCGGACGAGTCGTAGGCCGGTGGGGTCGCGTTCGGCGCGCCGAAGGCGACCGAGCCGGCGGGACAGGTCCCGGTGCCGACCCTCAGAAGGGGATGGTCGGCCGCGCGGACGGTGCGGCACAGCCGGAGGGTGGCCGGCGGGAAGAACGAGCCGGCGACGGCGTAGTAGCCGGCGGTGAGGTGGGCCGGACCGGCCGAGAGCGGGTCGGCGGTGTCGCTGACCTCGGTCACCGCGCCGCTGGGGCAGGCCGCCTGCGGCGTCCCGCCGGCCAGGGCCGTCCCCGGCCCGAGGCCGAGGACCAGACCGGCGGCGGCCAGCGTCGCCGCCGCCGCGCCGGCCCGCCGGGCGAACGCCCGCCGGCGGCCGGGCCCGCCCTGGGCTGCCGGGCCCTGGGCTGGCGGGATCGGGGCTGGCGGGATCGGGCCTGGCGGGATCGGAGCACCTGTGGGCATCGGGCCCTCCTTGGTCATGTCGGGCGCGGTGGCTACCGTACTCGCATGCACGGGCGGCAAACCGTGTCTCGCCCTCGACAACCTCTCCCGAGGGCGGCCGGGGCCGGACTAGCGTTTTACGGGGCTGCTAGGTTCTAGCCGGCCATTCGTTCGTCCGGGCCGCACAGCCGGACCGGACGGCCGGGTCGTCACGAAGGGGAGCGCGATGGTCCAACAGTTCGCGCGGGGCCAGAAGAGCCAGCTGTCCGCGATCACCGCCGGTACCGACCTCTACGTCGGCATCCAGCTGAACGCGCCCGGGGTGAGCTGGGACATCTCCTGCTTCGGGCTGGACGAGAACGATCGGCTCTCCGACGACCGCTACTTCATCTTCTTCAACCAGCCCAAGTCGCCCGAGGGCTCGGTCCAGCTGCTCGGCGCGCAGTCCGGCGACAGCGAGTCGTTCCGGATCACCCTGCCCGGCGTCCCGGCGTCCATCGCGAAGCTGGCCTTCTGCGCGGCGATCGACGGCGGAGGCAGCGCGTCCCAGCTCACCTCCGGCTACTTCCGCCTGGTCGCCGGGGGTGAGGAGGTCATGCGCTACTCGTTCACCGGTGCCGACTTCACCGCCGAGCGCGCGATCATGATCTGCGACGTCTACCGCAAGGGCGTGTGGCGACTGGCCGCCGTCGGGCAGGGCTTCGCCGGCGGACTGGCCGAGCTGATCCGCTCCTACGGCGGCGAGGTCGAGGACGAGGCCCCGCCGGCACCGCCCGCGGCCGCGGCGGCCGCCGGCGGGGGAGCGCCCGGCTTCGCGCCGCCGGCGTTCAGCCCGCCCCCGGGCGGGCCCGGGCCGGCCGCGCCGCCTCCCCTGCCGGCCCAGCCGGCCTCGGCCTACCCGCCGCCCGCTCCCGCTCCCAGCGGCCCACCGGTGCCGCCCGTGCCGCCCGTGCCGCCCGTCCCGGCCGGGCTCGCCGGTGCCCGGGCCGCCGGCCTCGACGGCCCCGACCTGCCGTCGGCGGCCCGCCCGGTCGGCGCCGGCGCGATGGTCAGCCTCCAGAAGTACCGGGAGCAGCCGACCACTGGGCGCTGGACGAAGCAGAACAGCAAGCTGGTCAAGGTCACCCTCGGCCCGGAGGCGCTGGCCCTGCGCGGGGCGATGGTCGCCTACCAGGGCAACGTCGAGTTCGACTACAAGGGCCAGGGCCTGCGCGGGATGCTGGAGAACAAGCTGACCGGGCAGGGCCTGAAGCTGATGACGTGCAAGGGCACCGGCGAGGTCTTCCTGGCCCACGACGCGGCCGACCTGCACATCGTCGAGCTCAACGGCCAGACGCTCTGCGTCAACACCAAGAACATCCTGGCCTTCGACACCACCCTGCACACCGAGATCCGCCGGATCGAGTCGGCCGGCATCCCCGGCGGCGGCCTGTTCCACTTCGAGGTCTCCGGCCAGGGAACCCTCGTCGTCATGACGAAGGGCTCGCCGATGACGCTGCCGGTGGCCGGCCCGACGTTCGCCGACATGAACGCCCTGGTCGCGTGGACGTCCGGCATGCGGGTCAGCGTCTCGACCCAGGTCCGGATCTCCCGGCAGATCTACGGCGGCAGCAGCGGCGAGTCGCTGGCCCTGCAGTTCATGGGCCTCGGGGGCCACTTCGTCGTCGTCCAACCCTACGAGGTGTGATCGTATGCGGGGCTCGCTCGTCGACCACTACGGCCAGACGCAGATCGCGGACCGGATGAGCAACCACGGCTCGAAGATGGCCAAGGTCGTGATGATGCCGGGCCAGGACCTGTTCGCCCGGACCGGCTCGATGGTCGCCTACGAGGGCCTCATCGACTTCAATGCGCAGCCGCCGCAGATGCGCCGGATGGCCCAGTCCTGGGCCACCGGCGAGGGCGTGCAGCTGATGACCGCCACCGGCCAGGGCCTGCTCTACCTGGCCGACTATGGCAAGGAGGTCATCATCCTGCGGCTGGCCAACGAGGGCCTCTCGGTCAACGGCAAGAACATCCTGGCCTTCGACGCCCACCTGCAGTGGTCGATCGAGCGGGTGCGCGGGGTGAGCATGGTCTCCGGCATGGGCATGTTCAACGTCGTGGTCCGGGGCGAGGGCTGGGTGGCGCTGACGAGCAAGGGCAACCCGGTCATGCTCGACACCCGGGAGGCGCCAACCTACGTCGACACCGACGCGCTCGTCGCCTACACCGACGGGCTGAAGGTCGAACCGCGCCGCACCGCCCGGCTCGGCGGGCTGATCGGGCGCGGGTCGGGTGAGGCGTTCCAGCTCGGCTTCTCCGGGCAGGGGTTCGTCGTCGTCCAGCCCAGTGAGGACGAGCGTCCGCACTTCAAGATGCGTGGCTGATGGCGCGCCGGGCAGCGGGTGAGAGGATGGTCCGATGAGCCAGGCACCGTACGGCGGGCCGCCACCCGGCTACCCGCCCGCGCCCGGCGGCTACCCGCCGCCGCCCGGCGGTTACCCGGGCGCCCCCGGGATGCCCGGAGCGCCGGGGATGCCGGGTGGACCGGGGATGCCGGGTGGACCGGGCCAGGGCCCCGGCGGCATCGGCGGCACGCTGACCGCGAACCCCGAGGTCTCCTCGACCGAGCGGTTCAGCCTCCAGAACGGCAAGATGCTCAAGGCCGTCCTGGGCGCGCAGGGCATGCGCGAGTTCTACGCCCGCAAGGGCGCGATGGTCGCCTACCAGGGCGGGGCCACCTTCGACGGCCACTGGGAGGGCTGGGGATCGCACTTCCGGAGCTTCTTCTCCGGCGGCGAGGGCCTCAACCTGATGCGGGTCGCGGGTTCCGGCAGCGTCTTCCTGGCCAACCAGGCCCAGGACGTCCACATCCTCGACCTCGACGGCGCCGACGGCCTGACCGTCGACGGCAAGAACGTCCTCGCCTTCGACCACGACCTGAGCTGGGACCTGGTCCGGGTCGACACCCAGGTCGGCATAGCCGGCGTCGGCGGCTACCAGATCGAGATCCGCGGCGCGGGCAAGGTGGTCGTGACGACGTCGGGGACGCCGCTGGTCATGCGGGTCACGCCGGCCAACTACTACTTCGCCGACGCGGACGCCGTGGTCGGCTGGTCGGCCAGCCTCCAGGTCACCATGCAGGCGGCGGTCACGTCGTCCGAGATCTGGAAGCCGCGCGGCAACACCGGCGAGAGCTGGCAGATGCAGTTCGCCGGCGACGGCTACGTCATCGTCCAGCCGTGCGAGCTGATGCCGCCGTACAACGCGCTCGAGGGCGCGGGGCTCGGCGGCATGTTCGGGATGGGCGGCGACGGGTTCCGCGGCAACCAGCTCGGCGGCCACCAGGGCTCGCAGAACCAGGGCGGGGGCATCCCCGGCGGCCTCGGCGGGGCGCTCGGTGGCCTGTTCGGCCAGGGCGGTGGCGGCTTCGGCGGCGGGATGGGCCGCGGCGGCGGCATGTTCGGGCGCTGACCGGGCGATCATCGGGCGCTGACCGGCCCGATGATCGGGCGCTGATCGGCCGCTGATGGCGGCTGCCGGGCGCTGAGGGGCCGGCGTCCGGACCGCCGGCGCGTCCGCTGGGTAGGTTCGTGCCATGAGCGCGACCCTCGTGGCCAAGGGCCTCGCCGTCGCCCGCGGCGCCCGGAGCCTGTTCGAGGACCTGGAGCTCGTCGTCGCCCCGGGCGACCGGGTCGGCCTGGTCGGCCCGAACGGAGCCGGCAAGTCCAGCCTGCTGCGCATCCTGGCCGGCCTGGACGCCCCGGAGGCGGGCGCGGTCACGCTGGCCCCGCCCGGGGCCGCCGTCGGCTACCTCGCGCAGGAGCCCGAGCGGCGCGACGGCGAGCTCGTCCGCGAGTTCCTGGCCCGGCGCACCGGCGTGGCCGACGCCACCGCCCGGATGGAGGCCGCCACCACCGCGCTGACCGTCGGCGAGCCCGGGGCCGACGACGCCTACTCCGACGCGCTCGAGCGATGGCTGGCCCTGGGTGGCGCCGACTTCGACGAGCGGGCGGAGACGGCCGCCGCCGACCTGGGCCTGGCCGTTGACCTGGCCGCGCCGATGACCGGGCTGTCCGGCGGCCAGGCCGCCCGGGCCGGGCTGGCGTCGCTGCTGCTGGCCCGGTTCGACGTCTTCCTGCTCGACGAGCCGACCAACGACCTCGACCTCGACGGCCTGGACCGCCTCGAGACGTTCGTGATAGGTCTGGGGGCCGGGGCGATGATCGTCAGTCACGACCGGGAGTTCCTCAGCCGGACGGCCACCGACATCCTGGAGATCGACTCCGGCCAGCACCAGATCGCGTTCTACCGCGGCGGCTACGAGTCCTACCTGCGGGAACGCGCCGTCGCCCGGGACCACGCCCGGGACGACTACGAGGAGTACGCCGGCCGGCGCGACGCCCTGGCCGAACGGGCCCGGATGCAGCGGGCCTGGATGGACAAGGGCGTCCGCAACGCGCGCCGCAAGGCCCCGGACAACGACAAGAACGTCCGCCACTTCCGCGGCGAGACGTCGGAGAAGCAGGCGGCCAAGGCCCGCCAGACCGAGAAGATGATCGAGCGGCTGGCGGAGGTGGCCGAGCCTCGCAAGGAGTGGGAGCTGCGGATGATCATCGCGGCCGCGCCCCGGTCGGGGACGGTCGTGGCCAGCCTGCGCGACGCCGTCGTCCGCCGCGGCCCGTTCACGCTCGGGCCGGTGAACCTCCAGCTCGACTGGGCCGACCGGGTCGCCCTGACCGGGCCGAACGGCGCCGGCAAGACGACGCTGCTGGCCGCGCTGCTCGGCCGGCTGCCGCTGGAGTCGGGGACGGCCACGCTCGGCTCGGGCGTCGTCGTCGGCGAGGTCGACCAAGCCCGCGGCCTGTTCCGGGGCGAGGTGACGCCGGTGGACGTCCTCGGCCGGCTGCTGCCGGAGATGACGACGGCGGACGCGCGGACACTGCTGGCCAAGTTCGGGCTGCGGGCCGACCACGTCCACCGGCCCGCCTTGTCACTCTCGCCCGGGGAACGGACCCGGGCCGCGCTCGCCCTGCTGCAGGCCCGCGGGGTGAACCTGCTGGTCCTCGACGAGCCGACGAACCACCTCGACCTGCCGGCGATCGAACAGCTCGAGTCGGCGCTGCGCACGTATCCGGGCACGCTGATCCTCGTCACCCACGACCGGCGGATGCTGGCCGCCGTCGAGGTCAGCCGGTACCTGCGGGTCGAGGCGGGCACCGTCACCGAGGTCGACGCCCGGGCCTGACCGCCTGGGCCCGCCCCCGTTTCTCTACGGTCGAACCACGACCGGACATCGGACGCGCCGGGTGAATGCCGTCCGGGGCCGATCTTCTACCCTTCTGTCATGGTCTGGTCCGTGCGCCGGTCGGTGCCGGTGGTGCTGGTCGCCGGCGCGGCGGCGCTGGTCGTCCTGGCGGCGTCCGCGAGCGCGGCGCCGGCCACGCCACCGGCCGTCTCCCCAGCCTCGGCCGCCGCCGGGGCGCCGGGCACGTCGCCCGCCGCGGCGGCACCGTCCCTCGTGATGGCGCCGTTCGACTCGGACGTGGTCGTGGTCGGCGGCCGGCACTTCCCGCCCCGGTCGAAGGCGGCAGTGACCGCCACCGCCGGCTCGCTCGGCGGGCAGGGCTCGGTCACGGTGGGCGCGGACGGCCGGCTGCTGCTGGGCTTCCAGCTCCCGGACACGTATTCGGGCCCGGTCGCCGTCACGGTCAGCGCGGGCAGCGCGACCGCCTCGGCGTCGATGGACTTCACCGTCTCCCCGTCCGCGACCCCGCTCGCCCCGCCCAGCGGGTCGGCCGCCCCGGCCACGCCACCCGCGGCCGCCGGCGCGACCCCCGCCGCCACGTCGGCACCGGTCACGGCGCCCGCCCCGGCCGAGCCGGACGGCCCGCGGCCGGGCGCGTCCGGACGGTGGAAGCTCGTCTTCGACGACGAGTTCTCCGGGACCGCGCTCGACACGACGAAGTGGCAGCTGTGCAACCCCAGCTTCCGGGCCAACTGCCTGCCCTGGAACGACGAGCTGGAGACCTTCAACACCGCGGCCACCGACAACGCCAACGTGCGGGTCGCCGATGGCCAGCTCCATCTCGTCGCCTCGAAGGACGCGAACGGCAAGATCTACTCGGGCATGGTGAGCACCGGGCCCTGGCCGGCGTCCTTCGGCTCCCGTCCCGCCGGCTACCAGGGCTTCACCTACACCTACGGCTACTACGAGGGACGGGTGCGGATCCCGCGGGGCAACGGCTTCTGGCCGTCGCTGTGGGAGCTGCCGGCGACCAGCGACGGCAACGAGGGCTGGCCGGACACCGGCGAGTTCGACGTCTTCGAGATCCCCGGCAACGACCCGACCGACCTCCACTTCACCGCGCACTGGGGCGGGAACGGCGGCGCCTGCGGCCATCCCTGCTCGGCCCAGACCACCACCATCCCCGACGCCTCGGCCACCTGGCACGCCTTCGGCCTCGACTGGGAGGCCACCGGCCTGACCTGGTACGTCGACGGCCAGAAGGTCGGCCGCACCATCACCGACCCGGCGGCGATCAAGAACACCCCGTTCTTCGTCATCGCGAACTTCAGCGTGGGCGGGACCTGGGCGCCGCTGAAGGGCGGCGTGGACGCCAACACGCCGTTCCCGGCGAGCATGGACATCGACTGGCTGCGCGTCTACCAGCACGCGTGACGTCTCACCTGACCAGGGCAAATCCGGCCGTCGAGCCGGTAGCATCCGGGCTGTGGCGGGCGCGCTGGAGCTGGGTGGCGCGATCCTCATCGAGATCGTCAGCACGCTGGCCCTGCGGGCGAGCGACGGCTTCAGCAAGCCGGTCCCGTCGCTGATCGCCGCCATCGGCTACCCGCTGTGCTTCTACCTGCTCTCGCTCGCGCTCAAGCACATGACGATCGGAGTGGCCTACGCCGTCTGGTCCGGAATCGGCACGGCCGTCATCGCCGCGATCGGCGCGGTCGCCTTCGGCGAGACGCTCACCGCGATCCGGATCGCCTCACTGGCTCTGATCATCATCGGTGTCGTCGGCCTGGAGATCGGCGGCACCGGCCGCTGACTGCCGTCCGGCCGGACGAGCTCAGAAGGGAAGAGCATGGCTGACGGCTCGCGGCGCATCGTCGACCTGTCCCATCCGATCGTCGACGGGATGACCACCTACCCGGGGCTGCCCGGCCCCCGCCTGCGCACCCACATCAGCCGGAGCGAGTCGGGCGCCCGGCTGGCCACCGGGGTGTCGTTCCACATCGGAGCCGTCGACCTCGTCGCGAATACCGGGACCTACCTGGACGCGCCCTTCCACTTTCACGCCGACGGGCCGGACGTGGCCGGCCTCACCCTCGAGCGGCTGGTGGACGTGCCGGCCGTCGTCGTGCGGGCGCTCGGCCTCGGCGCTGTGAGCGCCGAGGCGCTGCCCCCGGCCGAGCGGCTGGCCGGGCACGCGGTGCTCGTCCACACCGGCCATGCCCGCCACTGGGGCAGCGAGCGCTACCTCGGCCCGACGGCCCCGCACCTGAGCGCGGCGGCGGTCGATGCCCTGGTCGCGGCTGGCCCGGCCCTGGTCGGCATCGACTCGCTCAACATCGACGACGTCGCCGACCTGGCCCGCCCCGCCCACCACGGCCTGCTCGGCGCGGGCATCCCGATCCTGGAGCACCTCACCGGCCTGGACGAGCTACCCGATGGCGGGCCGGTCCGGCTGACCGCGCTGCCGGCGCCGGTGCGGGGGATGGGCACCTTCCCGGTCCGCGCCGTCGCCGTGGTCGGCTGAATGGGCGCGGGACGACGATGGAGAGCGCGGCGCGCCTGAACCTGCTCGTGCTCCACACCCGGGACTTGCACGCCTGCCGCGACTTCTACGCGGGCCTGGGCCTGCGCTTCGCCCGCGAACAACACGGCTCCGGTCCCGCGCACTACGCGGCGGTCCTCGCCGACGGCTGCGTCCTAGAACTGTACCCGGCGCGCGAGTCGGGACCGTCGCATCCGCTCCTGATCGGTCTCGCTGTCCCACGCGAAGTGCTGGACGCCCGCGACCTCACGCCGGGCGCGGCCCCGCTGCGCGACCCGGACGGCCGCGCCGTGGCTGTCACCGCCGTCTGACAGCGCGGGGTGTCGGCCCGCCGGCGGGCTAGGCTGATCAGGAGCCTCGGAGCGCCCGGGGCATCAGGCGAGGGGCGGAGGGTCGGGCCGCCTCGACCTGCTTGTTCGGTGGCCCTACCTGACCCCCGACGGCTCCCGCCGGACCCAACGGGAGGCCCTGGAGATCAAGACCTGGCCAGGGCCGGGCGGACCCGCTGCGCCAGGGGCTCCGGCAGCTGGACGACTACCTCGACCGGTTCCAGCTGCGCACCGGCACGCTGGCCATCTTCGACCAGCGACCCGAGGCACCCGCCATCCACGAGCGCACCGCCATCACCGCGGTCACCAGCCCGGCCGGCCGGACGGTCACGCTGCTGCGCGGCTGATCCCCGCGCGGGCTACGCGACCGCGCTCAGGTCGCGACGCGCAGAGCGGGCCGCGAGCCGGTTCACCGCGTCGGCGGTCGCCTCGTCGGCGGGCAGGAAGACCACGATCTGCTGGGCGTCGGTGACCGGGAGCTCCATGGTCTCCCGGTCGAAGCGCAGGAGTGCGAGTTCGAGGCGGAAGCGCCCTTGCGGATCACGAATGGGCCAGCCGAGGCGGTCGAAATAGGCGATCGCTCGAAGGGCTGCGCCGGCTTGTGGGTCGAGCGCGGCGAGCCGTCCCGCGAGTTCCTTCATCTCGCCATCGTGTCGTCCGTGGGTGGCAGGTGCCAGGAACCGTGCACGAAGTGCCTGTCAGTCACCCAACTGGCGGCGAAGCCAGCGCAGGCGTGCCGCCTTCGCGTCCTGGGAGACCGCGGCCTGGGGTGCCATCAGGTCGAAGCCGTGGAAACCTCCTGGCCAGACGTGGAGCTCGGCGGCGCCGCCGGCCTGCCAGATGCGGCTGGCGTAGGCGACGTCCTCGTCGCGGAAGGTCTCGGCGGAGCCGACGTCGATGAACGCGGGCGGCAGACCGGAGAGGTTCTGGGCTCGGGCGGGTGCGGCGTAGAGGGAGACGTCTGGCCCGCCACGGGCGTCGCCAAGCAACGCCGTCCAGCCTGCCTCGTTCGCGTTGCGGTCCCAGATCCCGAGCCCGACCATCTGCCGTGCCGACGGTGTGTCGTTGCGGTCATCGAGCATCGGGCACAGCAGCATCTGGGCCGCGAGAGCGGGGCCACCGCGGTCCCTGGCGAGCAATGCCACCGCCGCGGCCAGGCCGCCGCCCGCGCTCTGCCCGCACACTATGACGCGGGCCGGGTGGACGCCGAGGTCGGCCGCATGCCGGGCGGTCCAGAGCAGGCCGGCGTAGCAGTCTTCGACGGGGGCCGGGTGCGGGTGGTCGGGAGCGAGCCGGTAATCCACCGAGACGACGACAAGGCCCAGCTCCTGGGCCCAGTCCAACGCTTCCGTCACACCTAAGCGGCTGTCACCCAGGATCATGCCGCCGCCGTGGATGTTGTAGAGAATGGCGGACGTGTGGCTGATCCCGGCTGGTCGGCACACGAGCAGCGACACCGTCCCCCGCGGCAGGCCATCCGTGTCGAGCGGTCCCGGCGCGGTCACCTCCTCGACGGTGAACGCACCGTCCCGGACGAGCAGCTCGTCCGGGGTGGTCATGGTGGCCATGGCCTCGCGGGCAGCCATGATCACCTCCGGCGTCCAGACCGATGGTAGGCGGGCGTCGGCCACATCGAGGGCAGCCGCCAGCTCGGGATCGAACGGAGGCGGTGGGCCGACAGGCGCCTCGTCGGTTGTGGCCGGCGGGGACACGATCGTCATGGGGACCTCCATTGCATCGACTTCGCCCAGGCGCGGCAGCGCGTCACCTCGGACAGTGTGCGGCGCGCACGGAGGCACGAAAAGACGTCGACCGGCGGACCTCGCCCGCCGACTGGCGGATGCCCGCCGTGGCGACCTGCCGATCGCCGCGCTCGCGAAGCAGCTGACGATCAGTGAGATGTGTCTGCGTAACTGGATCGCCCAGGCCGACGCGGATGAGAACGGCTCAGGTCGCGACGCGCAGAGCGGGCCGCGACGCGCGCAGCCGGTTCACCGCGTCGGCGGTCGCCTCGTCGGCGGGCAGGAAGACCACGATCTGCTGGGCGTCGGTGACCGGGAGCTCCATGGTCTCCCGGTCGAAGCGAAGGTCGCCGGCGGTCGGGTGCACCCAGCGCAGGGTCCCGCGCCGCGGCAGCTCATGCTGCTGGAGCCGCCGGGTGAACCCCTCGCCGGCCAGCGGGGCGAGGTCCGCCACGAACGCGGCCGAGCGCGGCGCGGACGGCCCGAGGGTCAGGTCGAAGGCGCGCTCGTCGGCGAGCTGGTCCCAGTCGGGGAAGGCCTCGCGGGCCCGGCGGTCGGTGAACACGAAGCGGGTGAGGTTGGGCGCGTCCGTGTCGAGCAGGCCGCAGGGCCGGGCCAGCCGGTCGAAGGTGTCGGTATGGCTCAGGACCTCGCCCAGCCGGTTCGTGACGATCGCGATGCCCGGCTCGAGGAGGGCGAGCAGCGCGAGCACCCCCGGCCGCACGTCCGACCGGGGTTGGGCCAGCGGTCCCCGACAGGTACCGCTACCGATCTTGGCCAGGTGGCGCAGATGCTCCCGCTCGGCCACGTCGAGGCGCAGCGCCTCCGCCAGCGCGTTCACGACGGGGGGTGACGGGTTGCGGTCGCTGCCCTGCTCGATGCGGACCAGGTAGTCGACGCTGATCCCGGCCAGCGTGGCCAGCTCGGACCGCCGCAGCCCCGGGACGCGGCGGCGCGGGCCGACCGGCAGGCCGACCGACTCGGGGCGGGTGGCGTCGCGCCGGGCCCGAAGGAAGTCACCGAGTGGCGTGCTCACCCCCACGACTTTACGACCGGGACCGGCCGAGTCCCGGCGTTCAGGGTGGCCCTGGCACGGCCAGCCTCGGCCCGGTCTGGCTGCCGGCCCAGCGCGGCGCGAGCGTGGCCCCATGACCGAAACCACCCCGACCGAAACCCCCCCGACCAGCACCGGCACCCCCGCGGACGCGTCCGCCCCGGCCCTGGCCATCGTCGTCGGCAGCGTCCGCGAGAGCCGGTTCGGCCCGGTCGTCGCCGCCTGGGTCGCCGAGCAGGCCGCCGCCCACGGCGGCTTCGGCGTCGACGTGATCGACCTGGCCGACTACGACATCCCGCTGGCCCTGCCGGCGGCGTCCCCGAAGTACGCCGGCGACGACTACCCGCGCCCGGCTGGTCTGGCCGGCCTCACCGCGCGCCTCGACGCCGCCGACGCCTTCGTCATCGACGCCCGAGTACAACCACAGTTACCCGGCGTCGCTGAAGGCGGCTATCGACTGGCACTTCACCCAGTGGACGGCGAAGCCGGTCGCCTTCGTGAGCTACGGCGGCGCGGCCGGCGGCCGGCATGCCGTTCTCCACCTGGAGAACGTCCTCACCGAGCTGCACGCGGTGACCATCCGCGACGGGCTCGCGTTCCCGAACTACTACCTGAACTGGGCCGACGGCCAACCGGCCGACCCGGACGCGCCCGGCTACGCGAAGACGCTGCTCACCCAGCTCGCCTGGTGGGCGAGCGCGCTGCGCGCCGCCCGCGCCGCGGCGCCCTACCCGAGCTGACCGGCGAGCCGCGCTCGGGCGCGCGCGCCGGCCCACGAGGGGTCACGGGGCCACCGGGCTGAGCCCGGCCGGGCGTTGCGCCACCACGGAGTCCGCCTGCCCGGACACGGGCTCCCGCTCGTCCGCCCGGGTGATGCCCACCAGCCGCCAGGCCGGCGGGATCGTGTCCTCCTCGTCGGCGCACGACTGCCGGCGGGGTGGCCGCTGCTGATCGCCGGCCACGGTCACCACCCAGCGCGCGCCGGCGGCGAGGAACGTCGCCTCGTACCCGCCGCCCCCGGGCAGCGGGCGTTCGAGCCCGGCCCGGTGGACGTCGCCCACGCCGGTGAAGCCCTTCTCGCGGCGCAGGAAGTACTCGGCGGCCTGCTCGGCGTGGCCGAACGCGGAGCGCCCGCGGTACTTGTCGAGCAGGATGTGGCCCTGGTCGTGGGCGGCGACGGTTTCCCGGGCCGATCCCGGTTCGAGCCGGCCGTAGAAGGTTCCATGCGGAAACGCGACGACGATTCCGGCGTATTTGTGCCCGCCGACGTGCGGCGTGCGCCGGACCCGACTCCCCACCATCGGGGCCAACGCGTCGAGTATCGGCGGCCCGGACCGCCCACAGCAGGGATCGTTGCGGTCGTTGGCGCACACGATGTAGAACGGCTCGTCAACCACGGTGCCCGCGGGCCGCTGACCAGCGGAAATACTCTCGAAATCGAGGTCGAGGACGTCCTCGGGCGAGCCGAGGGGAATCCGGCGCAGCCAGGCTCCGCGCCCGTCGTGGGCGTCGCCGGCCACATAGGCGGCGCCGGGCTCGGCTCCCGGCGGTGGGGCGATGAGCTGGACCCGGACGCCGGTGCCGGCCATCCGGCGGGCGATCTCGGCGGTCACCTCGGGGCGGAAACCGGCGTCGGGCAGGGGCTCGACTCCCCAGGGGCCGGCGTGCTCCAGCAGTATCCAGGCCGTCGCCTCGGTGGCCGTCGCGATCATCTGGTCGCCCAGCAGGCTGGCGAGGTAGGAACAGCTCACCGGCCCGGGAATGGACGCGGACGTGGACGTCATCGGACGGTCCTCCATGTGGTGGATCTGTGAGCGCTCGCCGGCCGCGCCACCAGCGTGGCGTCCGGCCTCGAGTACACGCGGCGGGGCGGGTTTTCTTTCCGGTGTCCTTCCAGCGCATGTTCGGGAAGGGCGCGGCCGTCCGTCGGGAGAACAGGTCAGGATCACGTCGGACGAACGGAAAAGCCATGGTAGCCGCGCGGTCAATCGAGGTCTCGGGAGTTCGGCAAGAAGTCCCGATGGTGTCCAGCCCCGGGCGCTCCGGTGACACTGTGATCCGGTCCGGCGCCGACTGGCTGAGGGACTCGGCGTGCCGAGTCGCCGTACGGACTCGGCTGGCGAAAAGCGAGCTGGGCGCGGGCGGCGACCTGCCCGCCCGCGCCCAGCCGCGTTGTCAGCAACTATCTGGGGATCACCAGCTCCGGCCTACCAGTTCGGGAACCGGCCATGCATGCTGACCTGGCGCCGTCCGTTGCGCGTCCGGGTCTGCTTGGGCGGCGTGGTTCCGGCCGGGGCCGTGGTCATCGTGCCGGCCGGAGCCGTCGTGGTGCCCGCGGCGGGAGTGGTGGCCGTGCCGCCGGCCGGAGGCGTGGTGGCGGTGCCGCCGGCCTGGCCGACCGGGGCGATGGTGGCCGCGGTGGTCACGCCGTTCCCGTCCATGGTCAGGGTGATCGGGTTGGTCAGGCCGAAGTTGGCGCAGTTGAGGTTGGTGAAGGCGTCGTTGGCCCGGGTGGCGAGGAAAGTGAACAGGTTGGTGCCGGCGCCGGCGTCCGGCGTCGGACCGTTGGCGAAGATCGCCTGGTCGTTGAACACCCGGCGGATGCCGTTCGGGCTGTTGTAGAGGTTCGTGCAGTACGCGGCGCCGTCGCCGTTGTCACCGCCGGCCGCGCCGAGCTGGGCCTGGCCGACGGCCGCCCGGTACAGGTTCGTCTTCTGCGTGCTCTGGTTGTTGTTGACGAGGGTCATCGGGTCGTTCAGGGGAACGAGCGCGATCGGGGCCCGCTGGCCCGCGGCGGCCTGCAGCTCGTTCAGGGGGAGCGATCCGGTCGGCTGGCCGTCCTGGGCGCCGTTCGGCCGGGTCCACGGGGCGCAGCCCAGTGTCGGGAGGATGAACTGGTCGAGCAGGAGGTTGTCGCTGGCGTTGGCCAGATTGGTCGTGTTGTTCCCGACCACTGCCATCGCGGCGGCGTTCTTCTGCGCGATCTGGCCGTTCGCGGTGGCCAGGTACTGCGCGGTCACGTTGTCGCTCTGGTCCTGGTCGACGACCGAGAAGTCACGGACTGTCGGGCAGGGCATGTTGTCCTTCGCCATGGCCAGCGCCGGGACCTGGAGCTTGTTGGCGGCGATCGCCGTGTTCGCGGCCTGGAAGAACGCGGCGCCGTTGCAGGACGCGAACTGGCCGAAGATCGAGCCGTTCAGCCCGTTGACGCAGTTCCCCTGGGCCAGGCTGTTGCCCGCCGCCGCTCCGCCGGCCGCCTGGGCTCCGCCGGCCTGCCCGCGGTTGCGACGCCTGTTGCCAGCCTGCCCGCCGTTGGCCTGCCCGTTGTTGGCCGGAGCAGCGCCCGCGGCCTGGAGCGTCAGGTTGTCTCCGTTGAAGCCGAACCACAGCGCGACGGTGGCGCCCGCGGGCACCTGAGCCGCGGCGGGAGGCGCGGCGGGCTGGGTGCCGGCGTCGATCACCAGCGGGTCGTACAGGGTGAGCTGGCCGTCCCGTGTGAGGATCGCGCCCTGGACGAACGCGGACTGGGCCGCGTTCGCCTCGTTGCAGGGCCCGGCGGCCGGGTCGGTCGCGGTGAGCTGGTAGGGCGTCGCCAGGCCGGCCGCCGTCAGCGGGTTCGCCGGCACGATTAGCGAACAGTTCGCGTTCGGGTCGGCAGCGGCGGCGGACAGGTGCAGGTTGGCCTTACCGGGGGAACAGCCCGCCGCCGTGACCGCGAGCGCGGCCGCCCCGGCGACCACCGCCGCGACCCGCAGCCGACCTCTGACCTTACTCGCCCGTGTCACCGGGCCCGATCGTGTCACCGGGCCCGATCGTGGATCGGGCGCGTCCCGGGCGTCAGGCATGGCGGCCGTCGCCGGGATGGCGGATTGGCTCCGGTGGAGCCGCCGTTGGGCCAAGGGCGACATGGAGCTGTCCTTTCTCAGGGGGAATTCTTTGCGCGTAATTAGCGTGCAATTAACGCTCAATCGGCGTCCGGTGACGCCGCGGTGGTGGCACGTTTTCGAGCTGGCTCCGACCGGATCGCGGCTGTTATGGGGCGGACTTCCGAACCCGGGCATGCCGGTGGTGAGGAACGTCGTCGACGTCAGAGGGGCACGGCGAACCTCCGTCCAGTCCCCCCACGGGCGCTGAGAAACAACCAGGATTTTTGTACCGGGAATCGTGTTTGTCTAAGCGCCCTACCCATTCCGGCCGGGCCGTCGTGACCGGAATGGGTGACCGGTCGCCGCCGGGCGGCCGATCCGAGGGTGAACACGACGTTCGCCAGTCTCGACTGGGTGTAGGCCCGGACCGGTTGGCGCCGCGGGGTCGGCGTTCGGGTCGGGAAAGGCGATGCGGCCCAGCCGGTTGTTCACGAGCAGGTCAAGGCCGTCGAACCGCTCGCCCAGCCAGGACGCGAACCGCGCGACGCTGGCCAGGTCGGCCAGGGCTCAGGCCGCCTCGAGGATGGCGGCGGCCACCCGGTCCGGGTGGTCGAGTGGGAGGAACGTGCGGCCGCCGGCGACGGTCTGGAGGGTCGCCTTCGGGAAGGCCTCCGCCAGCCGCCGAGCGAGATCGAGCCGGAAGTAGCGGTCCCCGTCACCCCACAGCAGGTGGACCAGCCGGGTGAACTCCCCGAGCCGGGTCGAGACGTCGAGCAGGTCCTTCGGGTCGATGCCGCGGGCGAGTTTCGCCGCGTCGCGCCGGATGTCGCGGTCGGCCAGCGGCTGGACCCAGGCCCGGGTCAGCTCGGGGTCGAAGGGCCCGCTGGCCAACGGGCCGAAGCCGAGCCGGCTGTGGCGCATCCGGGTGGATCTCAGGCTCGGCACGATCGCCGAGACGACGGCCGGGTGACGCAGCGCCCTTACGAGCAGCGTGAACGGGAACGGGGGAAAGGTGTCGAACGCGTCGCAGTTGGTCAGCACTACCCGGCCGATGGGGGTGGGGTCGGTGTCGAGGACGAACTGGGCAATGGCGCCGCCGGTGTCGTTGCCGACGAGGGTCACGTCGCGCAGGCCGAGGGCCGCGATGAAGTCGAGCACGAGGCGGGCGACACCGCGCGGGGTCAGATCGGCGTCGGGGCGCATCGGTGCCGGTTGGGAGCCCAGCGGCAGGGTCGGCGCGTAGCCGCGCACGCCGCGCTCGGCCAGCCGGTCGGCCACGCCGCCCCACAGGCGCCCGTCGACGAGCAGCCCGTGCAGGAACACCACGGGCGGCTGGGTCGAGGCCGGCGGCCCCGTCACGCGGTACGAGACCTGGCCCTGGGGCAGGTCGACGTCAGCCGGCGGCGCGCTCGCGGTGTCCATGACAAGAAACATACCGACAGTCTGTATGTAAAACAACCGGCGGGCGGAGCAGAATCGGAGCGTGCCCATATCGCCCAGCCCGGAGCCGAGGCCCACGCGGCCGGCGTCGCCGTCCGCCGCGCCGCCGGCGCCCCGGCCGGCCTCGCGGCCACCGCGGCGTCGCCAGGTGGACCGGTCCGCGGCCACCCGGTCGGCGCTGATCGCGGCGGCCCGGCGGCTGTTCGCCGCGGCGGGCTTCGCGGCGGTCGGGACCGAGACGATCGTGACCGAGGCCGGGGTGAGCCGGGGGGCTCTCTACCACCAGTTCACCGACAAGTCCGACCTGTTCGCCGCCGTCCTGGAGGCCGTCGAGGCCGACGTCGCGGCGCGCCTCGCCGCCGAGGTCGCGGCGGCGGCGCTGACCGACCCGGTCGAGGCACTGCGCCTGGCCGCGCGGGTCTGGCTGCGGATCTGCGTCGAGCCGGAGATCAGCCGGATCGTCCTTCTCGACGGGCCCTCGGTGCTGGGCTGGGCCGAGTGGCGGGAGCTGTGCGCGCGCCACGTCTTCGGCCTTGTCCGGGACGGGCTGGCCGTCGCGATGGATGCCGGGCGCATCCGGCGGCAGCCGGTCGGGCCGCTCGCCCACGTCCTCATGGGGGCCAGCGACGAGGCCGCCCTCTACATCGCCCGGGCTACCGACCCGGGGACCGCCCGGGCCGAGATGACGGACGTCCTCGAACACCTCATCGAAGGCCTCACCCGCTGACGACCGGACCGCCGACCTCACCGGGCGGCCCCCACCGGCTCGACCTGATCGACGGCTTCCTCGGCCAGACCGGACTCGCCCTGGCTCCCGATCCGGAGCCACCGCCGTGACCGCGCGTTCAGCGGGTCTGGCGGGTCCGGACACCTCGATCCGTCTGGTGACCGCGACCGTGGGCCACGCTATCGATCTGGTCCGGAGACGCGCTCGTGCTTGGCGCCGCTGGCGACGTGGCGTTCCGGTCCGCTGGGGTGGTGCCAGTCCAGGCACATCACGGTCGCGTCGTCCTGGAGGTGTCCGTCGCAGGTTTCCAGTACGAGTTGGGTCATGTGCTGCACGAGTTCCCGGGGGTGCAGACGCCTGGTCGTCGCGAGTTCGGTGGCCAGGTCGATGCCGGCCGCGTTGCGGTCGACCATTCCGTCGGTGACCAGGAGGACACGGTCGCCGGGGTGGAGCTGGAGGTGGTGAACGGCGTAGCTGCTGTCGGGGAACATGCCGAAGGCGGCATCCGGGGGCCAGGCGATCTGCTCGATGGTGGTGGCGCGCATCAGGTAGAACGGGAGATGGCCGGCGTTGACGGCGCTCAGCATCCCGGTGGGCAACTCGATGTGGAGCAGTAGGCCGGTGACGAACTGTTCGAGGTCGGAATGCTCGCTCATCAGGGAGTTCGCGGTGGCGGCCGTCTCGGCGAGATCTTTGTGGGCCGGATCCCGACGGCTGTTGCGGAGACCGTTGACCAGCAGGGTGGCCAGCTGGGCGGCGGCCAACCCGTGACCCATCGCGTCCGTGAGTGACAGGTACAGGTCGGTGTGTCCGAATGCGTAGTCAAAGGTGTCGCCCGCGATCGAGGCCCCCGGCGCCATCCAGCCGGCGATCGTCGCCTGGGCACTCTCGCAGGTGAACGAGTCCGGCAGCAGCCTGTGCTGGATCTCCGCCGCGACGTTGAGGGGTACCGAACGCCGTCCCCACTCGAACAGGTCGGTGTAGCGCCGGTTCAGCACGATGGCGTAGGCGAACAGGTGCGCGGCATCCGACACCTCGGACATCAGCCGCTCGGCGGCACCGCCGGCAGCGGATCCGGCTCGTTCCGAGACAGCGCCGCTGACTGTTCCGGGAAAGAAGACCTCGATGACGCCGATCGCCTCACCGCGCGCCGTCACCGGCGCGACCACCACAATCTGGTCATCGTGTCGGTCCATGGCCGGACGCTGGTCACGCAGTACATCACCCTGCCGCGTTCCGTGGACCGTCACCTGCTCCATCACGGTCTCGCCGTGGCCCGGTTGGGAGAACCTGGCCAGGATGCCGCTGGAGAAGTCCGCGATCAGAAACGCGGTGGCGAGCGCTCCGAGATCGGCCCGAAGCCGTGCCGCCAGCACATCCACGGCATCGGCCGGCGCCGCCCGTTCGATGGCCTTCAGCAACGCCAGGGAGTCGAACCTCCCGCGTGCGCTCACATCCTCCACCATAGGCAGCAGGGACGGTCAGCCGGCATGGCGCGCTGAGGCAGCCACGGGGAGTCCCCGCACGGCGATGCGGACGGCTCACCGCCGGGCGACCGGCGGCTGGGTACCCAGGTTGCGCCGGGCTCGGTCCTGCTTCCCGCGCCTCGGACGCGCCGCGGCACCGGTGGCCGCGTTGGCGGGTGGCGGTGGGTGGTGGGCCGGCGGCAGGGCAATCGTCGTCGCGTTCCAGGGCCGTCGGCCAACGTTCCAAGGTGATCCAGCCGACATCCTTTACCTGGTAGCGCGCATGGACCCCACTCTCACCAGCGGCACCGGCGCCTGAGGCGACTTTCGTCAGCCTGGCGGTCGCGTGCCTCCGGCAGAATCCATCCCTGACCCCGCCAGGCCAGCGCGACGCGACCGGTCACCCGCATCCGCCGCCAACAAGGGCGGCCCCAGACCTGCCGCGATCATCGCCTGCACCGGCTGTCCTATACAACTCATGCGGCGCTGGCGGGGATGACCGGCTCGGGTGAGGTCTCGCCTGTCGCGGGCCGTGTCGGGCCGGGTAGCGCCAGGCGCAGGATGCGTCTCCAGACGTTCGCCGTTTGCCGGGGCAGGGAGCCGGTCGTGTACGGGAGACCGAACCGCTCGCACAGGGCGCGGACCCGCGGGGCGATCTGCCCATACCGGTTGCTGGGCAGGTCGGGAAAGAGGTGATGCTCGATCTGGTGGCTGAGGTTGCCGCTGAGGAGATGGAGCGCCGCCGGTCCGCTGATGTTCGCGGAGCCCAGCAACTGCCGCAGGTACCATTCCCCTCGGCTCTCGCCTTCGATCTCCTCCTCTGTGAAGGTCGTGGTGCCGTCGGGGAAATGGCCGCAGAAGATGACGGTATGCGCCCAGATGTTCCTGGTGACGTTCGCGGTCAGGTTGCCCAGCAGCACGGGGAGGAACGCCGGTCCGGCGAGCAGCGGAAATACGACGTAGTCCTTCATACCCTGACGCCAGACTTTCTTGAGGGCGCTGCCGAACTGATTCAGTGCCTGGTCCAAGTCTTTTTCTCGGCGCCAGACCCTCTCGATCTCGACGTCGTAGAGCGCGATTCCCCATTCGAAGACGACCGCAAGGGCGAGATTGTACAGCGGTTGGGCCATGTGGACGGGGTGCCACGGCTGTTCGGGAGTCACTCGGAGCATGCTGTACCCGAGATCCCGGTCTCGGCCGACAACGTTTGTGTAGGTGTGGTGCACATAGTTGTGCGAATATTTCCATTGGGCGGCGGGGGACGCGGAGTCCCACTCCCAGGTGGTGGAGTGGATGTCGGGGTCGCGCATCCAGTCCCATTGCCCGTGCAGGACGTTGTGACCGATCTCCATGTTCTCGAGAATCTTGGCGACGGCGAGCATCGCCGTACCGGCCAGCCATGCCGGCGGCAGCAGGGAGGCGAACATCATAGCTCGGCCACCGCCCTCGAGGCCCCGTTGAGCCGCGATCACCCGTCGGATGTACCGGGCGTCGTCCTCTCCTCTGCTCGCGAGTATCTCCGCGCGGAGACGGTCAAGCTCCTCGCCCAGTTCCTCGATGTCGCGGGCACTGAGGTGGGTCGGTGTTGCCATCCGCCTGCTCCTCACAGATCGATGTCGACGTCGCCGACGGGCACGGACACGCAGGTCTTGATGAGATCGCCCGGGGTATCGTGCTCGTCGCCGGTGGTCAGGTCGCGGACCTGACCACCGGCGAGGGGGACGAGGCAGCTGTGACAGACACCCATCCGGCAGCCGCTCGGCATGATGACGCCCGCTTCCTCGCCCGCGGCCAGCAGCGGGGTACCCGCGCTCGCGGTGGTCTCCCGCCCGCTTCGGACGAAGCGCACCCGTCCGCCCTGCCCGCCACCGGGGCGCACCGCCGGTTGGAATCGTTCCGTGAGCAGGCGGTCGCTGATGCCGGACTCCCGCCAGTACGATTCGGCGACGTCGACAAGTCCGGGAGGCCCGCAGACCCAGGTCATCCGCTCCGGGATGTCGTTACAGATCGCGGACAGCGCGCCCATCGTTAGCCGTGCCACGGGCCGACCGCCCGCGGAGCGGGTGTGGTGCTCGTACAGGCGCAGGGCCGGGAGCTGGGCAGCCATCCCGCGAAGTTCTTCACCGAAGATGACCTCCGACGCGTTCCGCGCGGAATGCGCGAGCATGACGTCGGGCATCTGCCGGCTCTCGGCGAGGTGCCGCAGCATCGACATCACAGGCGTGATCCCGCTGCCGGCGGTCACGAAAAGCAAGCGGGCCGGCAGCTCGTCCGGCAGCACGAACCGTCCCGAAGGAGGCCCGAGCCGGACAGTCTGGCCCGGGCGCAGCGCGCGCACGATATGCCTGGACACCAGGCCGTCTGGCCTGGCTTTCACCGTGATGGCGATGAGGCCGTCCGGACAGTGAGGGGGAGACGACAGCGAGAACGTCCGCCGATGCCACACGCCCTCGATGCTCACGCCGACACCAACATGCTGGCCTGCCAGGCCTCCTCGCCAACCCACGCCGGGCCGGACAACGACGGTCGAGGTGTCGGACGTCTCCGGAACCACGGCCTCGACGCGACCAGACAGCCGGCGCCGTGACCACAGCGGATTAATCGTCGCCCGGTAGTCATCCGGTCTCAGCGGACTTGTCATGGAGCCCGCCACGGCACCGAGGAGCGGCCTGATGTGCAGCATCGATCTCCTCATAACGTCGACGGGCGTACCAAGTTAGGACTGCGCAGAAAGTCACCGACACCGGCGAGTGGCGTATCCGGCCACGCCAGCGTGCAGGGTATACCGCCATCCCGCTCCTCACCTGTCGATCAGCCGGTGAGAAGATATGCTGAGAGATGCTGGGGGCCGGCCGCGGCGCCGCCCTACCCGTCGCCGGGGCAGCGTGCGCACGGCCCGGCGGGCCCGAGTTCGCCGCGGTCACGCGAAGGATCCGAGGCGCCGGTTTCCGCGGTTCGAGGGCCTTCGCGCGTAGGATGACGGTATGACAGGCGATGATCTATTGACGATCGCGGACGTCGCCCGTCGGCTGGATATTTCAATGCAACGGGCCAGACACCTGTGTGCTCGTGCGGACTTTCCTAGGCCTGTCCGGTCTGCGCCGTATTTCGAGGTGTGGCGGGCGGGCGACGTCGAAGCCTGGCTCCTGGAGGGTCGGTCTGACCGCTGACCGTGCCGGCGCTGCTTGTCGGCGTTGGCATCCGTGCCCGGTCAGGCTTAGCGCATGTTGGGTGGAGTAGCGTTTGGCCTGCTCGCGCTGGCCCTTGTGGTCGGGGCAGCCTTGGCCGCGAAGCGGTTCGGTCTGCCGGCCCCGGTGCTTCTCGTCGGCGCGAGCGTCGTCTACACGTTGCTGCCCGGCCCGGACCTGCGGCTGGAGCCGGACATCATTCTGGTGTTGGTCATCCCGCCGTTGCTGTTCTCCGCCGCGCTGAGCTCCAGCCTGCTGGAGATCCGGGCAAATCTGCGAGCGGTGGTCTCCCTGTCCGTCCTGCTCGTCGTCGTCACCGCACTGGTCGTCGGTGGTCTGCTGGTCACGGTGGTACCGGGTCTTCCGTTCGCCGCCGCCTGCGCTCTCGGCGCGGCGCTGGCGCCACCGGACGCGGTGTCGGCCCTGTCCATCGGGCGGCGCGTTGGCCTGCCGGACCGGCTGCGCACCGTCATCGAGGGCGAAAGTCTGCTCAACGACGCGACGGCACTGACCCTCTACACGGTGGCGGTGGCCGCGGTCGTCGGCGGCCCATTCGATGTCCCGTTCGTCATCGGACAGTTCCTGGTCGCCACCCTCGGCGGGATCGCCGGAGGGATCGCCGTCGCCTGGCTCATCGGGCGGCTGCGGCGTCGGATCGACGAGCCGGTCGCCGAGACGGCCATCTCTCTGGCGACCCCCTTCGCCGCCTACCTTCCGGCCGCCGCGCTGCATGTCTCGGGCGTTCTCGCGGTCGTCACCGCGGGACTCGTCCTGGGTCACCAGTCCCGGCAGCTGCTCTCCGGCGCGGCCCGCCTGCACGCTCTCGCGGTGTGGCGCCTGGCGGACCTCCTGCTCGAAGGGTTCGTATTCCTCCTCATCGGCCAGCAGTTCGTCGCCATCGTTCCCACCATCGCGGATTATTCCCTGGGCACGGTGCTGGCCGCGGCGGCGGTGACGCTCGGCGGCGTCCTCCTGACCCGAGCGCTGTGGCTGCTGGTCCCCGCCCTGCTCCCGACGCGGCTGCGGTTCCTGTCCCCACACCCACACCTGACCGGCCACGAGCTCATGGCGCTGTCCTGGTCCGGGATGCGCGGGGTGATCTCGCTAGCCGCCGTGTCCGCGCTGCCGCTGTCCACCGACGCTGTCCGGTTCCCGCACCGCGACCTGCTGCTGTTCTGCGCCTACAGCACCGTGCTGCTCACCCTCGTCGGCCAGGGCCTGACCTTCGGACCGCTGCTACGACGGCTGGGAGTGCGGCCCGACGCCGACGAGGCCCGACGCCAGCGGGCTCGGGCCCGCGCCGCGGCAGCCGAGGCCGGCCTACGAACGCTGCGATGCCTCCAGGAGCACGAACCAATCCCCGACCTCCTCGCCGAACGGCTCAGCAGAGCCGCGGAGGACCGCAAACAACGCAGCGAGGACAGCCTGACAGCGCTGAACCCCCCCGCCGACGAACAGATCCGCCCCGAGAGCCCGACAGACAGCTTCGGCCGAGTACGACGCGCGATGATCGAGGCCGAGCGCGACGAGATGCAGCTGTGGCGAGACACCGGACAGCTCTCCGACGTCTCCCTCCGCCTCCTCGAAAACGAACTCGACCACGAAGAAGGAGCGCTTCCCCCTCCCTGAACCGATTGTTCAGGGGTCACTGGTCGCCCACCCACCGCGAGCACCCCAGACCCACAGCGACAGTCACCCAAACGACCCGCCCTGCGACAACAGCGATCGATCAAGAGAGCTGACTAGTTACGTTCAGGGAAGCCTCGGGACCAGATCCTGCGCCCCGTCCATCGGAACGGGACGAACCAGTGGTTCTCCCGTCCCCGGTTCCGGGACCCAGGACGACAGATGAGCCAGCAGTGGCGCGCCGAGGGACAGCTGTCGGAGCACGCCGCCGAGGAGCGGGCCAGTGAAGAACAGCACCCCTACTGTCGCCGGCGAGGCTGCAGCGACGCGACGTCGGTCGACACCGCGCACGCCAGCGACCCGCTATCAGGACGCCAGTCCGGCGCGGGCAGCGTGAGCTGGGTCCGACGGCGGCTGGCATGGCGGCTCGCCGAGGTCTGGCGGGTTCTGACCGATCAGGTCGCCGCGGCCAGACTGGGGGAGCGGTCGGTCGCGGCCCTCTACGCCGCGACTCGCCCGGAGGGTGCCCGCCGGGTGACCTATGTCCGTGACGAGGGACTGACCCGTGACCAGGCGATACGGGATCTGCAGGGCCTGAAGGCCGCTGGTCTGATCGAGGAGATCGGGCACGGCCGGACCCAGCGGTACATCGCCGCGGGCGCCGCCGCCGAGGCCGAACGGACGATTCGCTCGGCCCGCACCTCTGCGCCGCTGCGTGACCCCTACACTTCGAACGGGAACTGACAGCTGTTCGAACCGGCAGCCCGGCCGTGCAGCCATGAGAACGATGCCGCCGACATCACGCCGTCGCCGGGATGACGACACCCCGGATGTGGGAGCCGCGGCACAACTTCGGCGCCTACGACGCCGCCTACATCGCGCTCGCCGAAGCGCTCGGCTGCGAACTGCTCACCGGCGACACCAAGCTCAAGAAGGCTGCCGGACACCGCGCGACGGTCGTCCGCACCAGCGGAAGCGGGGACGCTTCCGCTGGTGCGGGCCGTCGAGTCGATCAGCACCGGCCTGCGTTGGAAGCGGTCACAGGAGCCTGTCACAGTATCGGCCCTGTTCGACGGACCTTGGGCTACCAGCACGAGCACTTCCCGTTCTCGCGGGGTCAGCTCGTGGAGCAACGCTCCGAGCCGTCATAGGTACAGTTATGATAACGATACTTATGTAAGGCTGGAGGGTGATCGATTGGCTACGCTGGAGCGTCCGGTAGACATGTTCGACCGGGAGTTCGAATGGGACGCGCTTACGCGGTTCGCGACCGACGCCGCGGCGGGCGCGACGTTGGGTGTCGTGTCCGGCCGGCGTCGGCAGGGCAAGACCTTCCTGCTCCGTGCCTTGTGTGAGGCCACTGGCGGGTTCTTCTTCGGGGCGGACGAGGCGACGGACGGTGAGTCGTTGCGCCGAGTGGGTGCGGCGCTGGCCGATCGGTTGGACGTGCCAGCGCCGCTGGCGTTCGACGACTGGTACCCGGTGTTCGATGCGTTGCTCCAGCTGGGTGATGATCGTCCGCTACCCGTGGTGATCGACGAGTTCCCGTACCTCGTCCGGGCTAACCCACGGCTGCCCTCGATCATCCAGAACGTGCTGGCGCCGCGTCGTGCGCAGCGGGACGCCAGTCGGACTCGGCTGTTGCTCTGCGGCTCGGCGATGTCGTTCATGGGCGGTCTGCTCACCGGGGGCGCGCCCCTGCGTGGCCGGGCCGGTCTCGAGCTCGTCGTTCCCACGCTCGACCATCAGCTCGCGGCTCGGTTCTGGGGCATCGACGACCCCGTTACCGCGCTGAAGGTGAACGCGATCGTCGGCGGTACACCGGCCTACCGGCGAGAGTTCGCCCGCGACGACACACCGGTGGGTCCCGACGACTTCGACGCCTGGGTCACCCGCACTGTTCTTTCGCCGACCAGCGCGCTCTTCCGCGAGGGTCGTTACCTGCTCGCCGATGAGCCGGATCTGCGTGACACCGCGCTTTACCACTCGGTCCTGGCCGCGATCGCCGAGGGCAACGCGTCACGTGGCGGCATCGCGTCCTACCTCGGGCGGAAGTCGGGCGACCTTGCCCATCCGCTCACCGTTCTGGTTGACTGCGGACTGATCATTCGAGAGCCCGACGCCTTTCGCGACAACCGCACACAGTTCCGCATTGCTGAGCCGCTGGTGACCTTTTACCACGCCGTGATGCGACCTATGTGGTCCGATCTGGAACACGCACGGGGTGCTCGCCGGCTCGCCCAGCTCTGGCGGATCAGCCAGCGCCGGTTCGTCGGCAATGTTCTTGGGCCGCACTTCGAGCAGGTGTGCCGGTACTGGACCGCGCACCACGCCGCGCCGGAACGGATTGGCGCCGGGCTCGTCAGCCGGGTCACCTCGGGTGTTGTCAACGATCCGTCCGCTCGTGCCAGCCACCAGCTCGACGTCGTCGCCTTCGGCTTCGACGACGACCAGGCGCAGGAACGCCTTGTGGCGGTCGGTGCGGCCAAATGGGGCGACACTATGGGCCTCGCCCACCTCGATCGACTCAGACGGGTCCGGGACCTGCTCAGTGCCCAGGGCCGCCCGGGCGCGCCGACCGCACGGCTCCTCTGCTTCAGCGCCGCGGGCTTCAGCGAACGGCTGGCGGCCGCCGCTGCCGAGACACCCGAGATCATGCTTGTCGGCCCGCCGGATCTCTACGCGGAAGGTTGACGACGCCCTCGCTCGAACACCCGAGTCGCGGGATCGAGCCACTGCCCGCCCCAGGAACGGGTGCGGGCTTGATCGTGTGTCGCGATTGAGCTTGCCAAGGCGGTCCGGCCGCGATGCCTCGCGATGGAACCCAGTAGGCGCTCTAAAACGGTTTTAGTGGCAGCGTCGGGATGATGGCCGGCAGGCGGGCGCTAGAATGCCGGTTGTGCCCACGCTTCTGGTAGTCCACCATACGCCGTCGCCGACGATGCAGACGATTCTGGAGTCGGTCCTCTCTGGTGCCCGTGATGAGGCGATCGAAGGTGTGGCCGTGGTGGTGCGCCCAGCGCTGTCGGCTTCCGCCTCCGACGTCCTGGCGGCTGATGGCTATGTTTTGGGTGCGACCGCGAATATCGGCTATATGAGCGGGGCTTTGAAGCATTTCTTCGATTGCGTGTACTATCCAATCTTGGAAGCCACGGTTGGCAGGCCGTACGCCCTGTATGTGCACGGCGGCAGCGACACTACGGGCGCCGTGCGTTCGGTGGAGGCGATCGCGACCGGCCTGCGGTGGAAGCGGCTACGGGAGCCGCTGACCTTGGTGGGCGACCTGAGCTCAGTCGATCGAGAGGCAGCTTGGGAGCTGGGCGCCACGGTGGCGGCAAGTCTGATGCCATGATCGTAACCGTCCGCAACGGCTCGACGCACCCTCATTCGCGCTACTATTGCGAAAGGCCGGCTGTCCTCTTCGATGCCACCGCGCAGGCAACCGCCAATGTCGAGGCATGGCCGGCCGCCTGATGGCCCGGCCCATGCCGCCTGCTTCAGACAGTGCGGGAGCGCCCGAGACCGCTGCGCTGCCCGGCGTACTCGATCAGGGTCGGAAGCTGGCTCGGTACTCCGTGGGGGTGCGGCCGGTGAGGTCCCGGAACGCCGCGTTGAAGGCAGAGAGCGAGACGTAGCCGACCGTGTACGCGATCGTGGCTACCGGAATATCACCCTCGGCGAGCTGCTCGATGGCCCGCAGCACCCGCATGCGGCGCAGGACCGCTCGCCAGGTCATGCCCGTCTCCGCCTCGAAGCGCCGCGCGAGCGACCGTGGCGTGAGGCCCACCTCGGCCGCCACCTCCTCGAAGCGGACCTCCTGGCCGAGCCGCTGCTCGGTCAGCCGCAACGCCCGGCGCAGCTCGGCCGATCTTCCCGCCGCGACGACGACGGGGCTCGGCTGTTCGGCCAGCCGCCAGGCCACCGCCGCGAGCGCGGTGAACAGGACCTCACCGTAGGCCGGGAGAGGCTCGTCGCTCCCGCCCCACACACCACATTCCGCCACCAGCGCCCGGGCGAGCGGGCTGAGATCGAAGACCGCCAACGGCACCGGCGGGGGCGGGACGAACGTGGTGTCGAACAGGACGGACGCGGTGGTGACCTGCCGCGGGATGGTCACCCGGATCGGGAGCCCCGCCTCGATCAGCGCGGCGCGCGCCGGCGGCAACAGCCATGCCTGGCCCCGCGCCTCCATCCGGAGCGCACCGGCCGAGGCGCAGAGCAGATAGTGGCGCTCGACGCAGAGTTCGAGATCAGGCTCCGGAGGGAAAGTCCGGACGAAGCTGTAGGCCTTCCGGGTCATCGACGGGCTCGCACCGCTGCATCGTAGGGACCGGCCGCGGCACCGGTCAGGCCACCGTCTCCACCAGCTTGGCCTCGAATCGCCTGCTCACGGGCGTCCCGGCCATCAGCGGTCGAATGACCGCGCCGGAGCGCGCGAACGCGTCCGAGCCCAGGTAGCCGGCGAACGACGCCTGATCCTCCCATTCGTGCACGACAGTGACCTGGTGGTCGTCCTCACGCGAGGCGTAGATCCTGAAGGCGATATTGCCCGGCATGGCGCGGACCTCGGCCCGTTCCGCGTCGAGTTGGGCAAGCACGACCGGCCGATCGGTCGCGGAGGTGGCGAAGTCAAGAATGGCGATGAACACGGAGAACTCCTGGATCAGACGGTGACGCCGGGATTTGACGCACCAATCTTCAGCCCATCGCCCACCCGTCAGCCACCGTCAGCCGGACGCGTTCATGCGTCGATCGGACACGGCAGCGCCCACGGCTGGGTGGCGCCTCCACACCCGGCCCCGTCGGCCCAAGGGGACAGGAGGCTCCGGCCGGGGCAGGTCGTGCGGCCGACCTGCCACGGCCGGAGGCCTGGTTCGGCCATCACGAAGCGAGCTGGTCCACGGTGATTCCGATGGCTTCGTAGGTCGCGGTGGCTCGCTGGTCGAGAGTGATCAGAGTGGCCTGGTGTTCGGCCGCGGTGAAGGCGATCAGGGCGTCGTAGGCCGGGCCGCCCAGGATCTGGTCGGCTGCCAGCGTGGCCAGGAGTTCCTGGTAGCCCGCCTCCGACAGGGTGAGGAACGGTTCGGTGAACCGTGCGGTGAGGAATGTGTGCACGGTCGACGGCTGTGCCCGGTGCGGGGGCGGGAGGCGGGTCCATCGGCTGCCCGGGGTGGAGGAGGCTTACATGACCATCGCCGAGCGCCCGCTCGGCCCGCACCTCTCAGCCGCTGCGTGACCCCTACACCTCGAACCGGAACTGACGGCTGTTCGAACCGGAAGCCCCGGCCGTGCAGCCGTGAGACCGATGCCGCCGACATCACGCCGTCGCCGGGATGACGACATTGAGTGGAGGCTCGCCGGCCGACAGGGCGTGGATCTGGCGACGGAGCAGAGCGACGACGCGTGGCAGCATCGCGGCGCTGTGCCCGCCGACATGGGGGGTGAGAAGGACGCCCTCCAGGCACCACAGCGCGTGTTCCGGCGGCAGCGGTTCGGGATCGACAACGTCGAGCGCGGCGCGGACGCGGCCGGCCCGGACCGACTCGACGAGGTCCTCGGTGGCCACCACCTTTCCCCGCGCGACGTTCACCACCAGGGCGTCTGGCTTCATCATGGCCAGGAACTCCCGATCGACCAGGCTTATGGTGCTCGCGTTCAGGGGCACCGCCAGCGCGACGATGTCGGCGGCGGGGAGCAGGGCCGGCAGTTCGGCGACTGCCGAAATGACGCCGTCCGGGTCGTGGCGGCGGGTCGACGCCACTCGGATGACGTCGACCTCGAAGGGACGCAGGCGACGGACAACCGCCTGACCGACGCCGCCCTGCCCGATGACGATCACGCGTGAGTCGGCCAGCGACAGCGATCCGGCGTGTGCCCAGCGGTGCTCCGCCTGGGCGTGTACCAGGGCCGGCAGCCGTCGCTGGCTCGCGATCATCATCCCGATCGCCAGCTCGGCGGTCGAGGCCTCGTGGACTCCCGCGGCGTTGCTGAAGGTGTGGCCGGAGGGGAGGACGTCGGTCACGCCCTCGTAGCCGATGGACTGGCTCTGTACGAGCAGGGGGCGAAGGCCCCGCAGCGCCGTGAGCACGGCCGGATCGGCCATGTACGGCACCACGACGAGGTCGGGGTCCTGCCCCGGCGGTTCGCCGGACAGGTCCCAGACCAGCACCTCCGTACCCGGGGTGGAGCCCAGAGCCGCGCGGAGTTCCTCGGTGGGAACGGTTACGACAAGCGGTCGACAGTGGTGGGCCATGAGCGTCGTCTCCTGGCAATCGGGCGCGTTCGGCCCGGAACACGGGCGGGACAGTCGTCAAGCCGTTCATGCGCCATGCATGAACGGGTGGTTGCCTGAACATACGAGCGAGTCCGCCGACCTGGGCATCGTCCAGGTGCGTGATGTCGATCCGACGACGCTCGCGGTCCTGCGCGAGCGCGCTAGATCGCTGGGCCAGTCGCTGTCCGGGTACCTGCGGGACCTGATGGCGCGAAGCGGGACGAGGCGCGGGCCGCGAGCGGGGGCCCTGACTCACTTCGCCGCGCCCATCGGCACGACATCGCCGCCGGGGGTTGCCTTCGAAGCGTGTATACCGAGTATGATACTGGGTATATCCGGAGAGGATGGGTGCCTCATGAGCGTCCGACACGCACTGCTGGCCCTGCTGAGCGAGGGGCCGAAATACGGACTCCAGTTGCGCCAGGAGTTCGAGGCGCGCACCGGCGTGGTCTGGCCGCTCAACGTCGGCCAGGTCTACACGACGGTGGCCCGGCTGGAGCGCGACGGCCTGGTTGCCTCGGACGACGGCGAGGAGCCGGGCCCGCAGAAGGCATACCGGATCACGCCGGCCGGCGGCGAGGAGCTGGCGGCCTGGTTGCGGACACCGCCCGCCGCCGAAGCGCCGCCCCGCGACGAACTGGTCATCAAAATCCTCGTGGCGGCGCGGCTGCCTGGCGTCGACGTCGCCCAGATCATCCAGGCGCACCGGCGGCGCCTGGTCGAGACGATGAGCCGGTTCACCCGGCTCAAGCAGGACGCCGCCGAGGACGACCTCGGCCTGCTGCTGGTCGCGGACGCCGAGATCTTCCGGCTGGAGGCGTTCGTCCGCTGGCTGGACGCCGCGGAAGCCCGGATTCGCCACCACGCGCACGCACCGGCCGCCGCGTCGGCGACCCCGTCGCCCGGCCACTCCGCGACACCCACGCCCCCGAACACGCCGTCCGGGCCGGCACGGCGGGGACCGGGCGCGAGGGCCACCCGATGACCGCCGCCGTCCTCGAACTGCGCGGGGTGACCAAGGTGTACGGCGCGGGTGCGACCGAGGTGCATGCCCTCACGGCTGTCGACCTCACCGTCCAGGCCGGTGAGATGGTCGCGGTGATGGGGCCCAGCGGTTCCGGCAAGTCCACGCTGCTCACCATCGCGGGGAGCCTGGAGGCGCCGACGAGCGGCGAGGTCCTGGTCGAGGGCACCTCGCTCGCCGGGATGTCGGCGGGCGACCGGGCCCGGATGCGGCGCCGGCACGTCGGCTACGTCTTCCAGGACTACAACCTCCTCCCGGGGCTCACCGTGACGGAGAACATCGCGCTGCCGCTGGAACTCGACGGGGTGCGGGCCCGGAAGGCGGCCGAGGTGGCCCGCCACACCCTCGACGACCTGGGCCTCGCCGACCACGGCCGGCGCTTCCCCGACGAGCTGTCGGGCGGGCAGCGCCAGCGGGTCGCGATCGCGCGCGCGCTCGTCGGTGACCGCCGCCTGCTCCTGGCTGACGAGCCCAGCGGCGCCCTCGACACCCAGACAGGCGAGGTCGTGATGCGGCTGCTGCGCAAGGCCTGCAACGCGGGCGCGGCCACGGTCCTGGCTACCCACGATGCCCAGCTCGCCGCGTGGGCCGATCGCGTCGTCTTCGTCCGCGACGGCGTCACCGTCGACCAGGCCGGTCCGGCCGCCGGCCCGGAGTCACTGCTCACCGCGGACACGCCCCGATGAACGTGCCGGCGCCACCCCGGCCGCCCGCCTCGGCCCCGGCTCCCGTCCCAGGCCCGGAGCCGCGCCACCCGGTCAGGCGAAGTCCCGCCGAGGGCGGTGTCCCGGCCCGGCGGGCGATGACGCGGTGGGCGTGGCGGATGCTGCGCCGTGAGTGGCGTTCCCAGGTCCTCGTGACGCTCCTGCTGATGCTCGCGGTCGGCGTCGCCGTGTGCGGGGGCACCGCCCTCGGCAACATCCCGCCGCCGGCAGACCCGACCCTGGGCAGCGCGGACGTGGTGTACGTCCTGAACGGGCGGGATGAGGCGCGGGCGCTGGCCGCGGACATCGCCGCCCTGCACGCCAGGTTCGGGGTGATCGACGGCGTAGGTCACTCTCCGCTGACGGCGGCGGGTCTCGCGTCCCCCATCGACTACCGCGCGCAATCGCCGGGTGGGACGTATACCGACCAGATCCTGGCCCTCAGCCGCGGGCGCTACCCCTCCGGGACCGGCGAGGCGGCCGTGACCGCCGGGATGGCCGAGCTGCTCGACCTTCGGCTCGGCGGCACCGTCGCGCTCGACGGCCACCCGCGCACGATCGTGGGCATCGTCACGAACCCGAGCGACCTGAAGGACGACTTCGTCCTGGTGGACCCCGCGGGAAGCTCGTCGCCCCACACGGTGTCGGTGTTCGTCGGCGGCCGGGGCGCCGGCGAAAACAACGAGGAGCTCCATCTCACGACGGTGACCCAGCAGCTCGGGCAGGGGCCCGACAACCAGCGTCTGGTCATCGACACCCTGGTGCTGGCGGCGGCGACCATCCTCCTGCTACTGGTCGCGTTCGTGGCCGCGGCTGGCTTCGGCGCCCTCGCCCACCGCAGGCTGCGCCAGCTCGGCATGCTCACCGCGGTCGGTGCCTCGGCCCGCCACGTCCGGCTGGTGATGATCACCGCCGGTCTACTGGTCGGCCTGGTCGGGGCGATCGCCGGCACGGCCGCGGGGCTCGCCTTCTGGCTGCCGGCGGCGGGCTGGCTCCAGTCCGCCACCGGGCACCGGGTGGACCGGTCGGCCATCCCGTGGTTCCTGGTCGGCGCCGTCGCCGTGCTGGCGGTCGCGATGGCGGCCGCGGCGGCCTGGTGGCCGGCGCGAGCGGTGTCCCGGCTCCCCGTCACCCTCGCCCTCGCGGGCCGGCCGCCCGCGCCGCGCTCCACCCGCCGGCCGGCTGGGCTCGCCGCCGTCTTCTTCGTCGTGGGCCTCGGTTGCCTCGCCGCGGGCGGGAAGGACACCCCGGCGCTCATCGTCGCCGGCACGCTGGCCACGGCGCTGGCGATCCTCTTCGCGGCGCCGCTCGCGGTCCGACTGCTCGGATGGGCGGGCGCGCGCGCCCCGGTCGCCGTCCGGCTGGCGCTGCGCGACCTCGCACGCCACCAGGCCCGGGCCGGGGCGGCCCTCGCCGCGATCAGCCTCGCCCTCGGCATCCCGGTGGCCATCGTCGTCCTCGCGACGGACATCCAGGCGACCCCGGCGACTGGAAACCTCAGCGACCACCAGCTCGTGGTCCGCGTCGCCCGCGCCGGCGATCCGCCCTCGCTCATCCCCATCCACACCGACGCGCAGGTGTCGGAGCTGACCGCCGCCGTCGGGCGGATGGCGGCCGGGCTCCCGAGCCCGACGGTGCTCCCGCTGGACATGGCCTACGACCCCGCCGCGCCGACCGAGAACGGGGTCGCGAGCGGTGAGCCCGTCCGGCACGCCCTGGAGTTCGGTCTCCCGCATGGCGCGAACACCTACCAGACCGTCCTGGCCTATCTCTCCACGCCGGAGCTGCTGCGGCTGCTGGGCGCCAGCCCGGCCGGGATCCCGGCTACCACCGAAGTGATCACCAGCCACAGTGGCGACCTCGTCCTGGTCGAAGGCCGCGGCATCGAGAAGGCTCCGGCGACCACCGTGGTCCGCGGCAGCGGCTACACGTCGACTCCCGACACGTTGCTCACCAGCGGCGCCGTGCGCCGGCTGGGGCTGGTACCCATCCGGGCCGGTTGGCTGGTCGAGTCTGCCCGGCCGGTGACCGCGTCCCAGCTGGCGGCGGTCCGCCGGGTCGCGGCCGGGGCCGGGTTGACCATCGAGGCCCGGCACGGGCAGGGCACCGTCCGGACGGTGCGGGCCAGCGCCGCGGCCGGCGGGCTGGTCGTCGCGCTCGCGGTGCTGGCGATGGTCGTCGGGCTGATCCGCGGCGAAGGCGCCGCCGATCTGCGCACCCTGACGGCGACCGGCGCGACCGCCGGGATCAGGCGCACGCTGACGGCGGCGACGGCGGCCAGCCTCGCGGTGCTGGGGGTGCTGCTCGGAACAGTGGGAGCCGGCCTCGGCCTCCTGGCGGTCTACCGCCAGGACCTCGCGGTCTTCGGCCGGATACCAGCGGTCTACCCCCTGCTGTTCCTGCTCGGCGTGCCCCTGGCCGCCGTGGTCGGCGGCTGGCTGGTCGCCGGGAAGGAGCCCGCGCGGATCGCGCGCCGGCAGGCGGACTGACGGCGGCGGGCGTCCCCACGCGCAACGGCGAGGCGGCGCCGCCCCGAGATCAGGTGCACATCGTGCCCGCGTTCGTGCGGTCGCTAGGTGACGGGGCGCGAGGCGCAGGACCGGCCTGGTCCGCTGCGGAACTCAGTCATGACGCGGCACGCGGATCGGACCTCTTGCCCAGGACCTCGACCAGTCTTTTTCCCCTTTGTCTCGCCCGCTGAAAAGATAGCGTCGGGGCGAAAGACTCTCAAGCTCCGCGGTAACGTCGTCCTCGTCCGCCTCGGAGAGCATCCCCACCTCAGTCGCGGTCAATGGGATCAGGAGCTTGTACTGTGGATCATCGCTGTCGAGCCAGTCGACGGTCTCGCAGAAAACCGACGCGTAATTTTGACCACATGAACTACATCGGCCAATGGTAACGATGAAGTGGGACTCATCGGCGATTCTCGCCACGAACCCGAGCTTGTGAGCCAGGACCCGCGGGCCCCGCCGCCCAGTAGCGCGGCCTCGTGCACGAGATCGGCGAATGCTTCCGGTCGCCGTGGTGTCATCTGCGCCGTTCATGACCAGGTTCAGGTGCCTGGCAAATGGGACGCGGGCAGCGCCCCGGCGACGAGCGAATCCGCGGCGGACCACGCGTCGATGCCAGCCTGATGGCCACCAGCGCGCCGGGGTGGCTCGGGTCCGACCGGATGTCACTGAAGGCGACGCCGCCACGACCAGGGTTCAGCACATTTCTGCGACACGATCTACTACCCGTGCCTTGACGCGACTGTGGGTCGTCCCTACACGCTGTACGTCCACGGCAACAACGACACGACGGGCGCTGTCCGGGCGGTGGAATCGATCGCGACCGGTCTGCGCTGGCGGCGGTTGCGCGACCCGCTCACGGTGATCGGTGACGTCGGCTCGGCGACTCGCGAGGCGTGCTGGGAACTCGGCGGCACCGCCGCCGCGACTCTGATGCCCACCTGACGCTGGGTCGCTGCCGCTGTCAGGACTCCGCCCGCCGGTACCACGCGGCCGTGTCGGCGAGCGCGCGGTCCAGCGGCGTCGGCAACTGGCCGAAGTGGGTCTCGAAGGCGGACGAGTCCACGACGAAGTCGCGGTCGAACTCGTAGAACATCTCCACCGTCTCCCGGGCGCCGGAATTGAAGGCACCCACGAGGCGCAACTGCCACGGCTTCACCGCGACGAACGCGGGCGCCACACCGGCGGCGCGCGCGGTGGCCTCGACGAGGGCGAGCTGACTGATCGCCGGAGCGGTCGGCGCATGCCAGGCTCGCCCCCAGGCCGCGGGATCCTCGGCCACGCGTACCGCCGCCTCGGCGAGGTCGGGCACATAGGTGATCGCGTGCCGCGCCCGCGGTGAGCCCAGGATCTGGGCCTTCCCACCGGAGACGAGCGGGGCGAAGAACCGTTCGTCGAACACCGAGTCGCGCACCCCGGCGCCGAAGAAGTCGCTGGCCCGAACCGCCGCGACGCGGACCCGGCCGGACCGGTGAGCGTCGAGCAGCTCGGCCCACATCGCGGCGCGCACCGCGCCCTTCCGGGTGGTCGGGCTCATCGGGAGTTCCTCGGTCATGGGTACGGACACCGGCCCGTATCCGTAGAGGTTCTCGATCGCCACGAGTACCGCGCCACTCGCCTCGCAGGCCTGGACGACGGATCGCTGGAGGCCCGGGAAGTCCTTGCCCCACCGGTGGTAGGCCGGTTGGGCGCATTGGAAGACCACGGTGGCGTGGCCGACCGCGGCACGAGCGCCGTCGGGGTCGGCCACGTCGGCCTGGCGGGGCTCGGCCCCGTCGATCGTGGTCCCCGATCTGGTGACGACGCGCGGACGGGTCCCGCGGGCCATGAGCGCGGCCGCGACCGACCGGCCGACGGGGCCCGCGCCCAGGACGACGGGGGCGTCGAGGATGTGCATCTCTTCACCATCTCCAATCATCATTCGAAGTTCGAACACTGTATGGATACAGTAGTCCAACACTGTTTGGCGAGTCAATGGTGTCCGGAAAATCAAGGTCGTTCGGCTAGGCTCGACGGCGTGAGCACCCCCACGGAGTCCCGACGCGACCGGCAACGTCGGGAGCTCGTCGCGGAGATCACCGCCGCCGCCCGCCGTCAGCTCGACGAAGGCGGCCCAGGCAACGTGTCGTGGCGGGGTGTCGCCCGCGAGGTCGGCATGAACCCGGCCTCGCTCTACACCTACTTCGGCAGCCTCGACGACCTGTTCACCGCGCTGATCACGGAGAGCTTCCAGAGCCTCGCCGGCGTCGTCCGCCAGGCGTTCGACGACAGCGCGGGCGCCGATCCCGCCGACCGGCTGCTCGCCTGCGCCCGGGCATACCGAGCCTGGGCCGTCGCCAACCCCCGGCAGTTCAACCTGATCTGGACCGACCAGCTGCCCGGATACGCGGCGCCGCCGGAAGGACCCACCGTGACCGCCGAACAGGAGGTCTATCGGCCGTTCCTGCTGGCGGTCGGGGAGGCGGAGGGACACGGTGACCGGCTGGCGGAGTTCGCCACGCTGCCCACCGACGACCAGCACCGTCTGCTCGGCCTGTTCGGCACCTTGCACGGCCTGGTGTCGCTCGAGATCAACAGCCACCTCGCGCCGTCGATGGTCGACGGGGAGGCGCTCCTCGTCGACCGGATGACCCACGCCCTTCGACACGTCCACCCACCCCGGGGCGGGTCGTACGTCGACGCGGCGGGGGAATGACGCCCACCCGCCGGCAGCGGTGACCGGCCGAGGGCGCCGCCGCCCGAACGCCGACAGCCGGTGTCGTGCTCGTTACAGCTACGGGTCGTCCGCGCGGGTGGTCGCGAGGATCCCGGTATGCGTCGTCCGCCGGCGAAAGCCGCCTCGCTGCTCGTCCTGGCCGCGACGGTCATTCAGCTCGCGATCGCCAGTGTGGCGACCGGCCTGCCACAGTTCGAGGGCAAGGGGTTCGGCGCCAGGCTGGTGTTCTACCCGATCCTGATGCTGCTGGTGCCGACCGTGTGGTGGCTGACGCAACGACGGCGACCCGCGCCGCCCGATCCGCCCTGGACGGGATTCGCCCTGGTGATGGCACCCTTCCTCGTCGACGTCAGCGGCAACACGCTGAATCTCTACGACACCGTGGTGTGGTGGGACGACGCCAACCACTTCGTGAACTGGTTTCTGGTCTGCCTGGGGCTCGGCCTGGTACTCGGCGTCTGGTCGGTGCGGCCGGTCTGGGTGAGCGGGGTCGCGGTCGTCGGGGGCGGGGCACTGCTCGCCCTGGCCTGGGAGATCGGTGAATGGTGGACGTTCATCCGGCACGGCACCGAACTGGCCACCGCCTACGAGGACGCCCTGGGCGACATGACCCTCGGGACCTGCGGGGCGTGCGTCGCGTTTACCGTCCTGCGGCTGTACGCGAAGGCGAAGGCGAGGGGGCTCACCGCGACGCCGCCGGCCGGCCGGGGCCAGCGCGCAGGACTCATCCCGGAGGAATCGAGTTGAGCAAGGCGACGGTCGTGGCGAGATCTGAGAGGGCTCATCGGGAGACACTCGCTCAACGGTCGAAATAGTCCCTCAGCCCCGAGAGCAGCCGGTCGACGTCGCCGGCGTCGTTGTACGGCGCCAGCCCTACCCGCAGGCCGCCGGCGTCACCGAGGCCGAGCCGGTGGGAGGCCTCGTTGGCGTAGAAGGAGCCGGCGGGGGCGTTGACCCCGCGCGGTCACGTCCACGGGAGTGGTGTACGGAGAGTGACACCGCGTGATCCTCGTTCAGATTAGGCGGTCAGGGCTTCGGGTGTCACGCTGATCTCGGGTGTGTCGGCTGGTTCCGGGATCGTGTCGGCTTTGGCGAGGATTTCCAGTCCGATGTAGCGGTGGGACTCGATCCACTCGTCGTGTTGTTCGGCGAGGACGGCGCCGACGAGGCGGATGATGGCACTCCTGTCGGGGAAGATCCCGACTACGTCGGTCCGCCGGCGGATTTCCTTGTTCAGTCTTTCCTGGGTTATCTTGAGCTTTCGAGTTGATCAGTGGGGTGACCTGGGGGTTTGTGTAGTCGACGGTGTCGCTGACGCGGTTTGTGGGCGGGGTGGTGGGTGGCGCGGAACTTGTCGTGTCCGGGTGTCGCGTGTCGGGTTGGCGCGGTTGTCGCCGAGGGCTTCGGCGAGGGCGCGGCGTAGTCGGGTGTTGTCGGCCTCGACCTGGCGGATGCGCGCGGTCGCGAGGTCGAGGCGTTGGCGTAGCGAGTTGTCGGAGGCGCGTTGCCGGGCGGGGACGGGCGGCCGGGTGGAGCGGGTGGCGTTGCGGAGCCGGTCGATCTGTGCGCGTAGGTCGGGTTGGGAGTAGATCCAGGAGCGGGAGACGCCGGCTTCGCGGGCGACCGCGCCGATGGTGACCGCCGTGGTGGTGGCGTCGAGGCGGCGCAGCGCCGACGCGGCGCGCTGTCGGGCTTCGTCGGATCGACGTCGTGCCGCGGCGACGAGGTGGTGGGAGTTGTCAGGTCGCATCGGCCGCCCTGTCCGGTGGGTCGTTCTCGAGCGAGGTGATGATCCGGTCGAGGTTGGCCGCGACCTGCTGGTTCATCTCGGCGAGCCGGGTCTGGCCGCGGGCCTGGGCGGCGGTGACGAGCTGGATGACCTGGGCGCGCTGCTCCCGGTGGTGGGGCAGGAACTCGGCGGTGGTGAGGAACATCGGGCAAGTCAGGCAGGCGTTGGCGTGCGGGCAGGTCTTCACGACGGGCAGGGAGCAGTAGCCGTTGGGAAGGGCCTGGGTGGCGCGGCTGAGGCGCTGTTTGGCCCAGGCCGCCTCGGCGAGTGGGCCGTCGGGGTCGAGGGTGATCCGCTGGCCGCGGATGTCGACCTTGCGCGCGGCTTCCCAGTGCCGGCGGACGGTGGTGTCGTGCAGCCGCGCGTAGTGCGCGGTCATCTGTGCCGAGTCGTGGTCGAGGATGCGGCGGACGACTTCTTGGGGGACGTCACGGTTGATCAGCCGGGTCCCGAGCGTGTGCCGCCACTGGTGCGGGGTCAGGTGGACGGGCTGGCCGGCCGCGTCACGGACGTCGCAGGCGGTCAGCCACTGGTAGAGCGCCAACCGGTAGGTCGAGCTGCTGACCGGGGCGGTGCGGTCGGGGTTCTTCGTCGGCCGGGGGAACAGGACTGGAGCGGCGCCGACGTGGGCCTGCTGGCCGGCGATGAGCGCGCGGAGTTCCTCGTCGATCGGGACGAGCGCCTCCCGTCTCATCTTGTGGTTGAAGTAGCGCAGGTAGGGGGCGCCCGCGGAGTCGGCGACCAGGCAGTCGGACGGCAGGCGCAGCGCGTCGCTGACGCGCAGGCCGGCGCGCATCAGGATCAGGGTGGCCAGCCGATAGGCCGGGTTGGGCCAGCGGGCGAGGTTGTCGGCGTGTTCGAGCTGGGCCATGACGTGCTCGGCGAGCGCGCGAGGAGGGCGTTCCGCGCGGTGGGGGTAGTCGTCGCTGAAGATCAGCGCTGTTGGCGGCAGGGAGGGGTCCCAGCCATGCTGGCGGATCGCGCGCAGGAAACCGCCGAGCTGCCCGATCTGGTCGCCGTGGCGTTGCCGGCCGACGAGCTCGCCGCGCAGGTCCGCGAGGTAGCGCTCCAGCACGCCCCGGTCGAGTTCGGCCAGGCCGCTGATGCCGGTGTGGTCGAGGAAGCCAGCGAACCGGGTCAGTGACCGCAGCCCGCGCCGGGCGGCTTCCAGGCCGACGCCGGAGGCCAGCCGCCCGCGCAGCCATCGTTTGACCAGTTCCCGCAGCCAGGGCTGGCCGATGCCGGTGAACACGAAGGTCTGGTTGCCGGGGAAGCCGAGACGCCGCAGCTGCCAGACGTCGCGGGGGAACTCGGCGTCCCAGCCGTCCGCTTCGGCGAGGTCGGCGACCTTCCGGTGGGCATAGGCGAGCAGCGCTCTCGGGTTGGAGTCCTTCGGCGCCGGGCGGCCGATCTGGCCCCGCCAGTCCCGCTCCGACCGCTCGAGCAGCGAAGTCACCGCCGTGCCGGCGAGGAACCGCGCGACCTGCATCACCACGGCGGGCGGGGTCTGGGTGGCGCGCTCGTCGTGGCGGCATTGCAACGCGTACTGGATCTCCAGGCGTAGTTGAGGGCCGAGATCACTGAGCCGGATGCTCTCATGGTCAATCCCGACGTCGGCGAACCCAGCGACGAACATAGCCACCTCGGGCCGGCCGTTAGCCTTCCAGGTCCGGGTATGGGGGTAGCAGAACAGCCCGCCCGCCTCGGGCCAGAGGGCGCAGTGACCGATCCGGCAGACCGTGCCGGTGGCCGGCTGCCCGCCCGCCGGCCGGTCCGCGACCCAGCCGGTCAGGTCGGGTCGGCCAGCGCGTTCCCACCGCTGGGCGTGCAGCTGACACAACCCCCGCCGCGCGACGCCGTAGCCGCAGCCGCCGACTCCGCAGACCAGGTTCGGCCGCTGCCGGCGCCACCGCGGGTCCGTCGTCGCCACGAAGACGTCCAGGTCCGGCCGGCCGGCGCGGACCCACCGCTGATGATGCCCCTGACACAGGCCCTGCCCGCGCGCCGGCCGCGGGCAGTTCGGGACCCGGCACGGCGCCGAGCCGAACACCGGGTCGCTCGTCGGGAACTCCAGCCTGGCGGCTCGGAACTCCGGGCGCACCGCGGCCAGGAGCCGCTCGAGCAGCGCGTTCGGTGCTGGTGACGCGCCGGCCTCTCGGAGGCGACGTGTGTTCACAAGGTCACCTCGTTCCCGGCGAACCAGCCCGCCCGTTCCAGCACCGCGCGGGCGTCTTCGACCGTGAGATGGCCGTAGATGTTCAGCGTCGTGGTCACCGAGGCGTGGCCGAGCAGCGTGCTGACGACCTCGACCGGGGTGCCGGCGCGCAGCATTCTCGTGGCATAGGTGTGCCGGAACCAGTGCGGGTCGAAATCGACCCCGACCCGCCGCCGCAGCCGTTTCACCAGGTCATAGACAGCCGGATAGGCCAACGGGTGGCCTTTCGGCTCGGCGAA